>Ga0335074_10002114_pt1 | contig 27033 bp, 20 predicted proteins | sample Lox_Sample_23_FD_206715 | JGI IMG/M metagenome (GOLD analysis project Ga0335074, IMG submission 206715) | Soil microbial communities from Loxahatchee National Wildlife Refuge, Florida, United States - Lox_Sample_2.3 | ecosystem: Environmental > Terrestrial > Soil > Wetlands | place: USA...
GCGATCTCATGGATGATCCACATTATTTTCGAATTGCTGGTTTCTTCCGCGCGGATTTGCGCGTAGACGCCGGAAAGTCCGGGTGACTGCGCCAACGATGGCATCGCGACCAGCAAGAGTAAACACGCCACCCACGACCACACTTTTCGCACAAGTCCTCCCCAGCCACGCTATCCACAGTTTTCCAGTTGAAAGATTCTACCTGGCCACTCGCAGCCGCCCGCAAATATACGCTCGCCGGCCTCGCCGGGCAATCCGCTCGTCGATTTTGTACTCGCGAAATTTTCCAAACCAGAGGGACGCCGGCATTTTGTCGAGAAGATAATGCACCTTCGAGGCCTGGGGGTTCTGCGAGGAGCTACTTCGCGGATTTTAATTCGAGGCTGACTAAATTGCGCACCCAGCGGGCTGGGCGCTTGTCTTCGGTTACGACTAGCTTAAATGGGCCGGAATGCGCGTCGAGCGGCTGACCATCCATCGAGTCGGCGACGATCACTTCGCCGGAATGAAAGCTGGGATCGGCTTCGGCAAGCGCAATCACAGCCACGTAGCCGTCGGAACCGGTCGCCACCAGATAGTCGCCCAGAGCGGCGCCGCGTAGTTTGTTGCCCAAAGGCGCGTCCAGTTTTGCGAGCAAGTCAGCCACACGCACTCCCGTATACATTTCATCGGCTTTGGTGTGTTCGTTGTGGACTGTGACGGTCGTTTGCGGCATGGCCTTCAAATCGCCTAGGGTCAGTATTACGTCCTCGTGATAGCGATGGGCCGAGATGCGTAAATCGTCCTTCGGTGTGGATGGCGAAGCGGCTGGCAATGTGGCCGGATCTGGATAGACCGTCGGCGAGTCCATGGGCGCTATTTCCAGACGGATGGGGAATATCTGAACTTCTCTCGTCTCCTGCACAGTAATGAAGGTGTCCAGAGGTTTGAATCCCGAATAATCCACGTACAGCGCATAGCCGCCTGGAGCTAAATCGAGCGATAGCTGGCCCTTCGCGTCCGTCTCCATCTTCGGCGGCGCAGGATCGGGCGACGGCACAAGGCGGATCGGCACGTGCGCGGCGGCTGTTCCGGTTGGAGTCGTGACGCGCACGATGACCTGTGAGAGTGCGTCCTGTGGCGCGGCTAGCGCGCTGGAAAGGCATACTGCCGTCAGCAGCGCGCCCCAAATCAGTACGAAACCGGACCTTTTCCGAATCATGCTGTAAGCATACCGCGGAACTCTTTTTAGTTCATTAAGCACCCGGATGTATCGTTCGAAGAGCGTTCTGCATTTCAGAGAAATATTATCTTGAACATATTTTGTCGCCATGCTCCCATGACTGCACGCCTCCGCAGGAAAATATCTCGAATAACCAGGAGAGGAAAAATGAGCACAATAGACAGCCCGCAGCCGACCCGTCGGAATCCAACGCGGCGCCAAGTACTTGCCGGTGCGACGTTTGCGCTCGGCGGCTTTGCGGTAGGCTCTGCCGAGGCGGCCACTGCAGGCGCGAGCGACGAAGAGATTTCTCGCACCGAGGAGTCCATTCACCAGGAAACCGTTTTCAAGGCCAGCCGGAAACGAGTTTATGAAGCACTGACGGACGCCAAACAGTTTCAAAAAGTCACAATGCTCAGCGACGCCGTGAATTCCGGGATGGCCCACGGCACCGTGGCGACAGAAATCGCGAACGAGCCTGGCGGCGCGTTCAAACTTTTCGACGGCATCATTGTGGGGCGAAACCTCGACCTGGCGCCGAACGAGCGAATTGTGCAAGCCTGGCGGGTTAGTTATTGGCCCGCGGGCGCGTGGTCGATTGCCCGATTCGATCTCGTCGAGCAAGGCTCCGATACGAAGATCGTCTTCAACCATACAGGTTTTCCCAAAGGAGATGCGGGGCACCTTGCCGCGGGATGGAAAGGGAACTATTGGGAACCGTTGGCGAAATACCTGGCTTCTTAGCCGTTGCGTATTGGCTACGCAGGCGACCTTCGCGCGAAATTCTGCCGTCCGACTCCGTGGCTATGCTCTCTTTGGCGCCTGCGCTCGACCTTTCCACAGGCCACCTTTGCCTAACCAATATCGCAACGCGGACAAGCATGTTGCATAAGAATAAAACGCGGCCGCCAGCGGCAGCAGCGGCACCCAGACGAAGGACAGGCGATAGAAACGCACCGTTGGCAGAAAAGACGCAGCCATGAGGAACCAAGCCGTCGCGCCAAGCAGACGCGCCGTGGAATCATGGGCGAAGATTAAAATTACGGGCGCAATGTACGTGAGAAACATGCCCGCGAGCGTGCCGAGCAGGAACAGCGCCGAATAGCGAAGCTGAGTAAACGCCGTCCGGGCAATCAAATCGCGAATTTCGGCGAATGTGCGATAGGCGCGCAGGCTCACGCTTTTTCTCGTCAAACCCATCCAGATTCGCCCGTTTGTGCGCTTTATTGCTTTGGCGAGCGCGCAGTCGTCAATGACCGCGCCGCGAATTGAGGAAAAGCCGCCGATGCGCTCGAGGGCCTCGCGCCGCAGCAAGATGCAGCCGCCGGCGGCGCCGGCCGTAGCGAGTTCTTCATCCGCGATCCATTGCGGCGGATAGAGCATCAGAAAAAAGTAGAGGAACGCGGGGATCAGCGCGCGCTCCGGCAGAGTTTTCGCTTGCAGGAGAACCATGAGCGAAGCGAGGTCGAGCCTGTCGCGTTCGGCTCGAGTTACCAGACGACGGAGAGTATCCGGAGCGTGGGTGATATCCGCGTCGGTGAACCAAAAGAATGCGGGCGGGTCCTGTTGCGAGCTGATGACACCAGAGTTTAGCGCCCAGAGCTTTCCGGTCCAACCATCGGGAAGCGTTAAGGCGGCAACGGTCTGGACACGGCCCTGCGCGGCTTGTTCTTCGGCGACGCGGCTGGCGATAGCGGAAGTTGCATCTTCGCTATGATCGTCAACAATCACGATGGAAAAAGGGCCGGGATAGTCCTGGTTCACGAGGCTTGTGACTACTTCGCCGATGGTATTGGCTTCATTTCTGGCGGGCACAATGGCGACGATCTTGGGCCAAACGTCGAGTGGGGCGATGGAGACTCCATCGGCATTGAACTTTTTTACGCGCCAAAACCAGCCGCGGCCGAAGAACAAGTGCAGCCAGATGGCGAGGGTGATGATGCCGATGGTCCCGGCTACGAAGGCGTGCGAAAGCGAAGTCATTCAATGCGAAATGTAACAGATGAGCGCTGGCCGCGCGAGACTAGGCTAAATCCTCGGCGCGAATCGGGAGACGGCGGATGCGCACGTCTTTCTTCCATGTTCGCGTGGCGTTGAAAATGGCATTGCACAAAGCGGGGGCAATTACGGGAACGGTGGGTTCGCCAATGCCCGTGGGCTTTTCGTCGCTGTCCACTAAATAGACTTCGATAGGCGGCGCTTCGTTCATGCGAAGCATGTGGTAGTCGTTGAAATTGGATTGGACCACGCGACCGCGTTCGACGGTGATGGCGTCTTTGAGCGTGGCGGTGAGCGCGTAGATGGCGGCGCTTTCGACTTGGGCGCGGACACCGTTCGGATTCACGACGCGGCCGCAATCGACGGTGCAGACGAGGCGCTTAATCCTCAAGTCGCGAGGCATCATGGAAACTTCGGCAACCGCCGCCGTGTACGTATCGAAAGAGAAAAACGTGGCGATGCCGCGGCCTTCGCCATCTGGAAGCGGCTTATGCCATTCGGCCTTCTGGGCAGCGAGCTGCAAGACGGCCTTCACCCGCGCGGTATTGATTGGCGGATCGTCGGGGCCCGCATCGAACTGCGGAATTTTGCGGGGCTCGCCGATGAGTTTGAGGCGAAACTCGAATGGATCCTCGCCAGCGGCGGCGGCGAGTTCATCGACGAAACTTTCGACGACGAAACCGCTGCTGGAAGACTCGACGGAACGCCACCAGGCGCGCGGGGCGCTGGAATGCGCCAAAGTGTATTCGATGCGGAGATTGGGAGAGCGGTAGGGGATGGTCAGGGCAGAGCCGAACTCGCCTTTTCCGGACTCTTCCTCGCCCTTTTCGCCCCATTTCGCGGCAATCGAGGTGGAAGTCTGAAAATGTTTCCAGGCGGCAAGATTTCCATGGGCATCGAGGGCGCCCTGCAGCTTGTGATAAGAGGCGGGGCGATAGAAATCGTGGTGCATGTCGTCTTCGCGGGTCCAGAGAACCATCACGGGCTTGCGAGCAATTTTCGCGACTTGCGCGGCTTCCATCACGAAGTCCGCCTGGTAGCGCCGGCCGAAACCGCCGCCCATGAGCGTCGTGTGGACGATAACCTTTTCGGGAGGAAGCTTGGCGGCCTCGGCGATCACGGCTTGCGCCCATTGGGGAGCTTGCGTGGGAACCCAGGCTTCCGCGCGATCGGCTTGAATGTGAACGGTGCAGTTCATCGGTTCCATGCAGACGTGAGCGGCGAAAGGAAGCTCGTAGACGGCTTCGACTTTTTGGGGTGCAGAGGAAAAAGCGGAGCCGACATCGCCTTCGTTGCGCAGGACTGCGCCTGGCTTTGCCGTTTTCGCGACGAATTGCGCGTGAAGATTTTCCGTAGACTCGTTGGCGGCTGGGCCTTCGTTCCATTTCACTTCCAGAGCTTTGCGGCCTTGGATGGCGGCCCAGGAGCTATCGGCGAGAACGGCGACGCCACCATTTGTCGAGGCGCCTCTTCCGCCAATCGCGATCTGAAAAACTTCGCGAACACCAGGCACAGCTTTCGCTTTGGTGGCGTCGAAAGACGCGATTTTGCCGTAGAAGACTGGGCAGCGGGCGACGACGGCGAAGAGGAGGCCGGCAGGACGGGCATCGATGCCGAATACCGCCTTACCGGTCGCTTTTTCGGCGGCGTCGACGCGATGGGTATCGTGGCCGACGATCGTGAAGTCGCGTGAATTTTTTAGCGGAACAGTATGGAAGTTCGGAATTGGCAAGAGCGCGGCGTCGGCGACGAGCTCGCCGTAGGTGTAGGAGCGTTCAGGATGGCCGTGCACGACGTAACCGTTCTCGGCTCGGCAAGTGTCCGTGCCGACTTGCCACCTCTTTGCCGCGGCGGCGATGAGCATTTCGCGCGCGGCAGCACCCGCCTGGCGCAACGGTAACCAGGAGCCGGCGACGCTGCCGCTCCCGCCGGTGCCAAGATCATAGATTTTTGGGTCCGTGGGAGCTTGTTCGATGTGCACATTCTTCCAATCGAGGTAGAGCTCTTCGGCGAGGATCATCGGGAGGGCGGTCATGATGCCCTGGCCCATTTCGGACTTGGCAAGAATCAGCGTGACTCGATTATCCGGAGTAATGCGCACCCAGGCGTTTAAGGGATTGATTGGCGGCTTTTCCTGCGTCTGCGCAAGATCGGTAGACGCATGGGCAGGAAGATGAAATCCGATGAGCAGTGCGGCGCCACCGGCGGCGCTCGTTTTCAGGAAAGTTCGTCGGTTCAGAATTTGTGGCTCGGCGGAAAGATGAGTTGCCATGGTCTTGCTCCTGGTGAAATTCCCGCCCTCTCGAGAGGGCGGCTACAGCGCGAGACAACAGCGTGGCACTCCGCAGTTATGCCTTGGCGGCGGCAGAGCCAGCCGCGCGATGAATGGCTTTGCGGATGCGCTGGTAGGTGCCGCAGCGGCAGATGTTGCCGCTCATGGCGTCGTCGATGTCGGCGTCGGTGGGATGGGGCTTTTTCTCAAGTAGGGCCACTGCGGACATGATTTGGCCGGATTGGCAGTAGCCGCACTGCGGAACGTCTTCCTCAATCCAAGCTCTTTGCACGGGATGGCTGCCATCCTCGGAAAGTCCTTCGATGGTGGTGACTCTTTTTCCAGAGACGTTGGCGATGGGCAGCATGCAGGAGCGCGAGGCGGCGCCATCAATGTGCACGGTGCAAGCACCGCACTGCATGATGCCGCAGCCAAATTTTGTTCCGGTCATGTTCAGAGTGTCGCGGAGCACCCACAGAAGGGGCATATCGGGGCTAACGTCCACCGTTTGGGATTTTCCGTTCAGTATGAAGGTAACGGCCATGGGGTCCTCCTCAAGCAGGTGAATATCGTACAACAACCGGGGAATGATTGAAAATCTACGGAATATCGGGTAGTGACCGCGCTTTGTTATGGCAATGCGCGCTGCGGGTGCGCACAGATTGGCTCCGGTCAGAGCGGGGCAGATTAGAGCGAATTTCTGCGTGCGATATTGCCGAGAAAAGCGCCGCTGGGCTTAATGGTTCTCCTTTGCGTGGCTAGATCGACGGCGACGATGCCGAATTTGGGCTCGAAGCCGGACATCCATTCGAAATTGTCGAGCAGCGACCAGGTCACATAGCCGCGCGCGTCCACACCGTCGTCGATGGCGCGCTTCAAACCTGCCAGAGCGCGCCGGTAATATTCAAGACGGCGAGAATCATCGGTAGTGGCGATACCGTTTTCCGTGACGATGATCGGCACGCCAGTTTCCTTGCTGGCATAACGAACGACGTGCTCGACGCATTCGGGATAAAACTCCCAGCCGATCTGCGTGAGTTCGGCTCCTTGCGGCGGAGGCAAGTCTTTTTTCCCGACGATGGAGCGCGAATAGGTCTGGACTCCGAGATAGTCGCAATGTTTTGCGGCCTCGAGCCAGGGACCGTAGACGTCGGCGCGCTTTTCGGCGACGTGGCTGTCCGTGGGGGCGGGCTGGTCGTCGGTCATGGCGAGGTTGAAACCGACGGGCATATCAGCGCGAACCGACTTCATGGCGGCTTTGCCTTTCTCATGCGCAGCGAGCAGACCATCGCGGTTTTTCTGCTGGTCCCCCACGAAGAAGCTTGCGAACTCAGGAGCATTCAACTGCTTGCGAATGTTGGCCAGAGCTTGCTGGAACTGATCGATGAGACTGCCACCAGAGGCTCCTGGCAAATTGAACCAGTTGAGCAATTGCGGGACGTCCGGCTCGTTGAGAGTGGAGGCATAGCTCACCAAGTCTCCCAGGCGCTTGGTCGCTTTCTCGCAGAAGCGGGCGTAGAGGTCGGGCGCAGCGGGATTTTGCCATCCACCCTTGTAAGCAAACCAGCGAGGAAGGCTGAAATGCGAGTAGGTGAGCAGTGTCGTTAGATTATGCTCGCGGCAAGCGACCAACATGCGGCGGTAGTGTTCGAGCTCGGCGTTGGAGAAGAAGCCTTCCTCGGGCTCGATGCGCGCCCATTCAAGGGAAAAGCGATAAGTGTTGAAACCAAGATCGGTAAGCATGCTGATATCTTGAGGATAGAGATGGTAGTGATCGCAAGCGTCGCCAGAGGGTTCCTTGAAGAGCGAGTGAGGCAGATGCTCGAGGGTCCAGAGGTCGCTACTGGTGTTGTTGCCTTCGACTTGGTGTCCGGCGGTGGCGCAGCCCCAGAGGAACTTGTCAGGGAAAGTACTGCTCTTATCTCCTGGAACGGAGTTTCCCGGCGGAGAAGATTGTCTTACGCCACTGGCTTCCAGGAGAGACTTGCTACCGATGGCTCCCGCGAGGGCAGCAGCGGAAGCGCCTTGGAATAGTTTCCGCCGGGTTATCGTTTTCGAGGCAGCTTCAACGCCCGTCTGATCCGGTTTATTCATGTGTAGCTCCTCCCATGACAAAAATTCGCAAGAGTTTTGCCATGACTCAAAATCCTAAACCCAGCCACCGTCGATTACGTAGCTCTGATTTGTGATTGCGGCGCTGTCGTCGGACGCCAGAAAGAGCACAAGGCGGGCGATTTCTTCGGGCAAGATCATCCGTTTAAGAGCCTGATTGCGGAGGATCTCCGCGCGATACGCGTCAGTGAACCACAATTGCTTCTGGCGCTCGGTGAGGACCGCCCCTGGAAGAACGCAGTTGACGCGGATGTTGTGTGGTCCCAATTCATGAGCGAGCGTGCGGGTCATTCCGACAATGGCGGCCTTCGCGGTGGCGTAGACCGGCAATCCCGTGGAAGGGATGATCCAACAAATCGAGCTCAAATTGATGATGGACCCCTGGCCCGCTTTCTTCATTGCGGGAAGGACGGCCTGTGTGGCGAAGAATTGATGGCGAAGATTCACGGCCAAGGTATTTTCCCAAGAATCCACGGTAACGTCCTCGATGGAATGCCGAGCGTCGTTTCCCGCGTTATTTACCAGCACGCGGACGGCGCCGAAGCGCGTTTCCACCTCGGCGGCCGCGGCACGAAGCGCGGGAATATCCGTCAGGTCACAAGGAAGAAAAACAGGGGGAAGAGCACAGTTCGTTGCAATCTGGGCGACTAATTGTTCAGAGGCCTTCCGGTCTATATCCAGGAACGCGACTTGAGATCCCTGCGAAGCAAAATGTTCGACGAGGGAAGCTCCAATTCCTGAAGCTCCTCCGGTGATGACAACCAACTGGCCGCGCAAACTCGGATAGACGGCGAAGCGCTGTTGGTCGTTCATGGTCTCGAGACCTATCCGGGAAAAGAAGCTTCCGTTTGTTCGCACCACGGCATATCCCGGTCGTCCGTTGGCACGCAAGTTTCATAGGAAAAGCGCGTTCCAATCCATTGGGATCAAACTGAACGAGGCACGCTTTTCCGCCAAGCTTACGGAGAGAGTCTACACCACGCCGATGCACCGGAAATTGGGATTTGACGCCGAGAAGGTTCGAGCTTGCGGCGGCGATACAAGCGATCAGTTCTGCAAGTGCAACACAGATTCGACTGTACGAGTTGACTCCGGTTCGACGCCGCGCCAACCCACCGGGCGTCCGCTCACGGCTTCCCTAACAGAGCGGAACAGAACCACGTACATCAGTTGACGGTAGTAAAAACGCTGGAGTAGCACCGGCACGAGGAGCGTCCAATCCTCTTTTTTCTCCAAAGCAAAGGCCACGACGCAAGTGAGAAGATCGATCAGCAAGAAGCCCAGGAAGAAAAGGACGGATTTTTCGACGTCGGCGGTGGTCCAAAGCTGCGGCAGCCTGGTGATGCGGAATTGCGCCAAGCCCCAAAGCACCAACGAGCCGAAAAACAGCAGATCGATGACCGGCGAAATGAGCGGCAGAACCAGCTGGAAGACAAAGATATTGGGCAGCGCGATCCATCCCAAGGTGCCGTATTGGGGGCGGACGAGAGTGTCGCCGTGTTTCCAGAAGGATTGGAGCGTACCAAACGTCCAGCGAAACCGCTGGCGAATCAGAGCCGTGGCTGTGTCCGGGGCTTCGGTCCATGCGATGGCATCTTCTTCGTAGCTGATGCGCCATCCCAGACGCCGAATTCCGATGGTCAGGTCCGCATCTTCGGCGACGGTATCCGCGGTAATTCCTCCTGCCGCTTCGATGGCGACCTTTCGCCAAGCCCCGAGCGCGCCTGGAACGACCGTGATGCAATTCAGAAGATCGAAAGCGCGCTTTTCCATATTTTGGCTGGTGATGTATTCGAGGGCCTGCCAGCGCGTAAGCCAACGCGAGCGATTGCCGACTTTTACGTTGCCCGCGACGGCGCCAATGGTGGGGTCGGAAAAATGGCAAAGAAGCTTGCGGATGGCGTCCGGCTCGATTTCCGTGTCCGCGTCAATGGTGACGACGATTTCGGTGGTGGCCTCGCCCAAGGCGCGGTGCAGGGCAGCGGCCTTGCCGCGATTCACCTGATGAATAATGCGAACGCGAGGGTCATGTCCAAAAGACTCGTCAAGCAGAGGACCGGTGTTATCCGTCGAGCCGTCATTAACAACGATGACGCGAAGAGACTTCACATCGGAAGCAAGTACGGAAGTAATGGTCTGAACCACAACGCTTTCTTCGTTATGCGCGGGAATCAGCACGGTCACGGCGGGCTCCGGCACAGGCATCACGGCGCGATCGGGACGCAGCTTCTCAATCAGGGCCAGAATGCCGATAACAACGGCCCGCGCGCTGACCAGCACAATGCCCACGATGAAAATCGTGGCCATGCCGAAGCGCAGCCACTGAAAGATACTGAAAATGAAGCCGTCTGCCCTGGCCTCGAATCGTTCCTGCGTGGAAAGCGGCAGCATTACCTCGGCCCGCGTCTTGCCGATCAGGTCCGCAATGGATACGAACTGGTAGCCGCGAGCGCGAAGGTCGTCGATGACGATGGGAAGAGCGGCCACGGTATGAGCGCGCTCGCCGCCGCCGTCGTGGAACAAGATAATGTTCCCTTTGTTCACCTGCTCCAAAACGTTCTGGACGATTTCTTCGGTGGGAATCTGGTTTTTGCCGTCAGAAGTGCTCCAATCGTCGGGATCGACGCGCTGCCCGACAATCAGATAGCCCATATCCTGGGCAAGGGGAAGTTGAGCCACTTCCGCCGCGTACTCCGGCTGATGATCGATGCCGTAAGGCGGGCGGAATAAAATGGATTTCACGCCAAGTGTGCTTTCGATGAGGCGCTGAGTGAGATTCAATTGCCATTTGAGCTCGGTCTTGGAGATTTGATCGAACTGCGGATGAGTAAAGGTGTGATTGCCGATTTCGTTTCCTTCGGCATATTCGCGCTTGAGGATGTCTGGATACTGATTGGCTTCCTCGCCGACAACGAAGAAGACAGCGGGCGCATGTTTTTCCTTGAGGACATCGAGGATCTTGGGAGTCCAGCGCGGATCGGGACCATCATCGAAAGAAATCACTAGCTTCTTGCGCGAAGCGCCGCCGATTTGATCGATATCGTAGGAAAGGGGGTATTCCTCGTAGGATTCGTCGGTGAAGAGGTCCGTGGACGCTTCATAAGTGAAACTTCGGCGGCCGGATTTGGGGATATCGGCAAAATGCCAGATATCTCCATTGCCTTCGAGAGTCAAGTCAGGTCCGGGCGGAATATCCTTGATTTTTTGTCGTGCCGCGTCATCGGGGCGAGTCGCGTCCCAAATCGGCCAGATGGAAGAGTCCGCAGAACCCATGCGCCAAAGAGCCGTGCCCTGCACGCCCATGCGCTCGCTGGCGCGAAGCTCGTTGTAGGCCGTGACGGCGTCGAGGAACCAGACGCGGTGGACATGATTCTGCTCGTCGGAATAGGAATAGTGCGGATTCAGAGAGGCCTGGTCGAATTCAACGTCCGTTTCCGATTCGTAGGCGTGCAGAAGGGCTTCCTGAACACTGTCCGCGGCGCTGGACCAGACTCCGTTCTTATCCGTTTCGCCCCAGTCATAGGCGTAGTTCGCGATGCCGACGACAAGTTTCTGCGCGGGCACGACCTGGCGGATCTGGCGAAGATTTTCGAGGAACCAATCCTGGGCGGCGATAGGGCCGGGCGGCGAAGTCTGCCAATGCTGGTCGTAATTCATGAGGATGATGGCGTCGCATTGCTTGCCGAAAAACTGGTAATCGTAGTCGCTGTCGCGGGCGGGAAGCGCGAGCATAAGTTTCAGGTTCGCGGCGTGGAGCGAGGCGGCTAACTCCGCGGCGAACTGGCGGAAATGCGGTTGGCTGGCTTCCGGAATTTCCTCGAAATCCACGACGATGCCGGCTTGGTGAGCCAAGACAGCAAATTGCGTGACATTTTGAATGAGGGTATGCCGGGCCGCAGGACTTGCCAGAAGTGCCGCCATCTCAGGGATGCGCCAGACGGTACCGTCATAGTTATCGAGCAGACCCATCATCGGCAATTCAGCGGGGGGATTGAGGGAACGCAGCCATTCATGGAGCTCATCCGCTTTAAGGATTTCGAGAGCCTGCTCGGGAGTGGCCTTCACGGCATGCGTTTGGTAGTGCCGGTAATCGACAATCGTGAGAGCGCCATCCGCGGTCACTCCGTGCAACTGCTCTGGAATCAGCAAGTCGAGATCCTTGTAGTGCTGCTTGAGAGAGGCGAGGCTGTTGGCGTCCCAGCTTACATAGAAAGCAGCGCGAAGCGGGTCGTAGCTCTTGGGGACTTTGCCGATATTGGCGACGCGCCGTTTGCGGCCCTCGCGCACGAAGACCTGTTTTTTCTTCTTGGTCTTCAGGGCGTGAAAGGCAGGCTTGATGTCCGGGAGCAAACCGCCGGGAAGCTCAACGCTCGCCACGATAGTCACAAAGAAATACGCAAGCAGAAGCGTCAGGAGAGCGCCCGTAATTTCCATGACACGGCGCGTCCGGCGCCACCGCGCGCGCTCCGCGTCGTAAAAAATAGGTCCGCGTTCTTTCATGAATCCTTACACCAAATGTTTTGACCCGGCGGCATGGCAGGGAACTGGGCCGTGGGCAAGCCTAGACCAACTGCGCGATTCCGTCTTCTCTATTGTAAGATGCGATTCGGCCATGAAGCGAATTTTATGAAGCGAATTTTCCCTCACCTCATTACCGCGTTAGCCTCGGGCCTGTGTCTGCGGCTTTTCTTTGTGTTCAAGTATCCCGTGAGCTCGAGCAGCGATACGGTGCTATATGAGCAGATGGCCACAAACTGGCTTAAGCACCATGTTTACGCCATGAACGTCAACGGCGCGATTCCGCCCGTTGACCTGCGCATGCCCGGTTATCCGGCGTTTTTGGCTCTGATTTACGCGATTACGGGCCGGACGGGCCCGGACGCGCGATTTTACGTCATGTTGGGCCAAGTTGGAGTGGATTTGTGTGCGTGCGTGATCACGGCTTGCCTAGCTGCTTTATTGGCGTCGCAGTGGCCCAACCCGGGAAGTCAGAAGCGCGCCTTTATCGTTACCCTGTGGTTTGCGGCGCTCTGCCCCTTCACCGCAAATTACACAGCCGACCCTTTGACCGAAGTGTTCGCGGTATTTTTCACGGCCGCGGCGCTCGTGGCGATAGTCGCTCTAATCTGGGTGGCTTATGGCAGCAAGCCGCCGTTCCTCACAAGCGAATGGGCAACGGCGCATGCGGGATCGATCTTCGCCCTTGCGAGCGGCTTTCTGGTTGGAATGGGCACACTCTTTCGTCCCGAAACGCCGCTTTTGCTTGCCGTTAGCTGGATGATCCTTGCTTTCATCTGGTTCAGAAAGCGGCGATTTCTCGTTTGCTTGAAATTGGTGGTGCTCTCCGGGATTGGATGCGTTTTGCCGCTCGTACCGTGGGCTGTGCGGAATGCCGTTACGTTGCACGAAGTGCAGTTTCTTGCTCCGAGAAATTCGAATTTGCCCGGCGAACTTGTGCCTTACGGTTTCATGGCGTGGGAGAAGACCTGGCTCTTTCGGATGAAGGATTGCTACCTGGTTCCTTGGAATTTGAATGGAGAGGAAATCCACCTGGACGATATCCCCGCGCGGGCTTTCGACACGCCAGAAGAAAAGGCATTGGTGGGGGCGATCCTCGAACAGTATAACGAGGACGTCGAGCTGACTCCCGCCGAAGACAAGGCGTTCGGCCGGTTGGCGCGAGAACGAACGGCGCGGCACCCGCTCCGCACATATCTCTGGATCCCCATCGCGCGCGCGTTTGTCATTTGGTTTACACCACGGATCGAACTGCTGCCGTATTCAGGGGATGTATTTCCGCTCATCGATGCCTGGGAAAACGATCGGGTCGATCAATCGGTCACCCTGGGATTTTTTTTCTTGAATGTTTTGTACGTCGCGTTCGCCGCGTGGGGAGCGTGGCGATTGTGGCGCGAGAATTCCGCGCTTCGGTTGGCCGTCGCTTTGCTCCTGGCGTACATGGTGTTGAGGACCGCATTTCTTACCACGCTCGAAACGCCCGAGCCACGCTACGTCCTCGAATGTTTTCCGGCGGTTCTGGCGCTGGCGGGACAAGTTTTCGTTCGGAGAGCGAAGACGGCCCAGCACGAGATAGCGTGACGGCGCCTTTACTTCTATTTTTCCTCGACTGGCTCCGGATGAATCGTGACGCGATAAATTTGCGGAAATTTTTCCTTCACACGGTCTTCCAGCGCGGCCGTCACGTCGTGCACCTGGGTAATGGGCAGCGCCCCCCGCATGGTGCAATGGCACGATGCAAGGATGTGGTGTTCCACCTGGCGCACATGAACGTCGTGACAGTTTACGAGCTCATCGAATTCGGAAGGTAAGCTGTTCAGAAACTCTTCGATCGCTTTCGAGAGTTGCTTCATTTCGCCAGCGCCGGAGTCGGGCGTTGCAATGTGGCGGCCGAGCGGCTCGATATGGATATTCACTTCCGTTGAGCCGTCGCGAAGCTTGCGAACCTCCTCTTCGAGTTCCGTGGCTTGGCGGTGCGCATCGCGCAGGCTCAGATTTTCGTCCACTTCCAGGTGCATCTCGATGAAGAGTTGCCCATCGTGTTGGAGCGCGGTCACGTCGTGAACCGCCAAGCCCATGCGCTGGGCCACCGCGCGAATGGCTTCAAAGAGATGCTCTCCTTGGGGCGCGCGTGGCTCGGCGTGCACCATCACATCCGAAGGAACGATTTCGCCGATGCGCTTTTCGATGGCGTCGCTGAGGGCGTGTACTTGTTCGAGGCTGGCGGTGCGGGCCACGCTGACGGTGGCATCCACGAAGTGCCGATTGCCGGAGCGCCGGACGCGCACGCGATCGACATCCAACACGCCGTCCATGCGCGCCACGGCCATGGCGATTTCCTGCTGCAGACCCTTGGGCGCGACGTCCAGGAGCGCATCCATGGTCCGCCTGCCGAGTTGCGAACCGACCCAGATAATTACGGCAGCGACGGCAAGGCCCGCGAGTGCGTCCGCGTAGGCGAGCCAGGACAGGTTCCACGCCTCGCCGGCCCAGACAAGCCCGATGCCGGCGATGACCACGACAGTGCTCCACACGTCGGTCGAAAAATGGAGCGCGTCGGCTTCCAAGGCCTCGCTCGAATATTTTCGCGCAACGTTTTTAAGCGCCCGGGCACGGGTCAAATCGATAGCCAGCGCCACGAGCAAAATCACGATAGCGGTGGTGCTCGGCTGGATACGCACGCTTCGGAAGAAGAGCCGGTCAAACGCTTCGTAAATGATGTAAAGCGCGGTTAGAAGCAGCAGTCCGGTTTCGACGAATGCGGAAAAGTTTTCGAATTTGCCGTGGCCGTAAGGATGCCGTTCATCAGCGGGTTCATCCGAGACGCGGACGGAGAGAAACGTGATGACAGCCGCGATCAGGTCCAGGCCGGAGTGCAGCGCCTCGGAGAGAACGCCCAAGCTCCTTGTGCGGATGACGAGAAAGGCCTTCAGAGAAACCAGCACTACGGCAGAGCCGACACTCAGCAACGCCGCCGTCCTCTTTTCGCGTGCTTCCTCGATTTGCCGAGCTGCCATGATTGTCCAACTAGACTACCCTAAGTTTCGCGAGAATCCGCACAGGGTGAGAGTCTACATTCTAGGGATGGAAAGGCGACGCCTCGTTAGTAGCGGCTGCCAGACGGAACTCCGTTAGCCCCAGCCAGTTCAGCCAACGCGCAAGAAAAATACGTCCTTAAATTGCCGTTCGTGGAACGTACATCTCGGCGCACGCGGTATTGCACTTGGTACTTGCTGTGTCCGGCATGAAGGAGTATTTTCTCGCTGCGTTGCCGGAGCAAGCCCTATGAGCTTTCCTTCGCGGAGTGTGTTCGCAATTCTCAGCGGCATTTCGTGTTTGGCGCCGTGTGGGCTCGCACAAACCCCGCCCAGCTCGCCCGCAGCGGCCGTGTGGAATGCGCTCTCTGCCCCGGCGTTGGACCCAGCCAAGTCCGCCTACGCGGAAAATGTCGACATCATTCGCGACCACGTGCGCATCAATCTCACGGACGGAACGATTCAGTTCACGCAACCGGTCGACGGCGTGGTTTTCGGCGCGGTGTTTCACGGGAAAGGATTGCTGCAGGCGATTCCACCGAATCCCCAAGAGGCTCAACAGCTTCACTTATTCACGAAGCAAGACAAACTAAACGTCGAATTCACCGACGCCACCTTTAGCTTCACCGACGGCCTGTTCGACGAGGTCGCCAAACAAGTGAAATGGCGGTCCTCGGGCCCGGCGGCCGATGATTTGTATGCCAAGCGCCAAGCTGAGCGCGAGGACCTGGGCGAATCGGCAATGCCCCGGCTGCTACAAAGCATTTTGTCCGCCGATCGCGCTCGCACGGAGTACTTCCTGGCGGACTTGAAAACCGACAAGGGCTGGGTGGAGGTCCACGATGATGCCCTGGAACCCGAGGACATCAAGATTGGCCGCTGGGTGGACGTGGGTCCGTTCAAGATTTTTGATACTTGGATGAGTTTTCCTGCAGGCGGCCGTACGAGCGCCGATGCCTGGAAGGACCCGCAAGCCAAGGAAGACATCACGATTCGTGGCTACAAAATAGACGCCGAAGTGACTTCCGGCGCGGAGCTGAACGCTACCGCGCGCTTGGACATCGAGCCGCGCCTATCCGGCCAGAAGGTGCTGATTTTCGATCTGGATGCAAATCTGCGCCTCGAATCTGTAAAGGATTTCAGCAACAATTCGCTGGCGTTTTACCAATCGCGGGAAACAAAGGACCGTTATCAATCTTACGGCGATTATGTGGCTGTGATTCTCGCCGAACCTCTCGCCGCCGGAACGCCGCTATCACTTGAATTTCGCTACGGCGGGAAACGCGCGATTCGCAAGGCGGGCGATGGAAATTATTTTTGTGAAAGTTCAGGTTGGTATCCCGAGCGGCCAAATAGCTTTTCAACGCGCGCCAATTTCGACCTCACGTTTCACAGTCCCAAGAAGCTGGTGCTCGTCGCCACGGGCGAAAACACGAGCGACACGGTCGACGGGAATACCCGAATCACCACTTGGAAAAGCGAGATGCCTCTGGCGGTTGCGGGATTCGCCTACGGCGACTACAAAGAGACCAACGATAAGGCCGGAGATGTGGTTATCGATATTTATGCTAACCGCGAACCCGACGACGTGATGGAGGAAGTCCAGCGCTATTTTCAAGAAGGTCCTGGGCAGCAAGAGGCCGCAGTGGGCTCGATGTCACCCTCCATGATGGCCAAAACCATGGGAACGGAAATTGCCAACGCCGTCCGCCTTTTTTCCGCGTGGTACGGACCCTTCCCTTACAAACACCTATCCGTCACGAGCCTGCCAGTCAGCTACGCCTACGGGCAAGGCTGGCCGGGGCTGCTGTATCTATGGTCCGCTTCGTTTCTGGATTCCACGCAGCGCAATGCCATTGGGATCCGGGATCAGACGGCGGTCACGGACTTTTTCCGAGGTCACGAGACCTCCCATCAGTGGTGGGGGCATCGCGTGGGCTGGAAGAGCTACCATGATCAGTGGCTTTCCGAAGGATTTGCGCAATTTTCGGGAGATCTGTACGTCGAGTATCGCCAGAATATGAAGGAGTATCTAAACCGCTGGCGCAAAGAAAAGGAACTACTCCGCAACAAGGACATCAATGGACACGAGGTGGAAGAGCTGGGACCGATTTGGATGGGCCAGAGAATCCGGTCCTCGATCACGAACCCCGGGTCTTACCAGGATCTGATTTATTCGAAGGGCGGCTATGTGTTGCAAATGCTGCGATTGCAAATGATGAATCCGCGCGACCGGGATCCAGACCAGGCGTTCAAGGAAATGATGCAGGACTACTGCAAGACATTCGATAACAAAGCTGCGTCCACGGAGGATTTCAAAGCCATCGTTGAGAAGCACATGTCACGCGCCATGGACCTTGATGGAAATCACAAGATGGATTGGTTCTTCAACCAGTACGTCTACGGAATGGGCGAGCCGCAGTATACGTTCCATGCCACGGCGGAAGCCACCGCGGACGGCAAGACGCACATCAAGGGAGAGCTGACTCGCACCGGGGTCCCGGAAACCTGGAAAGATGCCATATCCCTCTATGCCCACGTGGGAGACAGGACGATTAAAATGGGATTGCTGGCCGCGAGACACCCAAGTGAGCTCTTCGATTTCACCATTGGAGGAAAGATTGACCGGGTATCGATCAACGACTATGAGGACCTGCTGGCAGAAGTGAAACAATAGGGAAGGGGAGCTTGGCGGCGCAGCCCATGGGGATTTTTAGAGGGGAAAATTCAGGAGTTCGCGCGCGGAATAAAGCGAAGCGCCAAGGAGTTCATGCAATAGCGCAGGCCGGTGGGCGGAGGCCCGTCGTCAAAGACGTGGCCGAGGTGGGCGTCGCACAGGACACAAATCACCTCGTCACGGCGCATTCCAAAACTCAAGTCTATTCTTGCTGAGACGTTTTCTTTGGCGATAGGGGCCCAAAAACTGGGCCAGCCGGTCCCGGAATCGAATTTTGTATCGGAACTGAACAAGGCGCTGCCGCAGCAGATGCAGCGGTAAAGGCCTGGCTTGTGGTTGTTATAATACGCGCCACTAAATGGCCGCTCAGTGTCGGCGAGGCGTGTAACGTCAAATTCGTCGGAAGTGAGCGAGCGGCGCCATTCAGCGTCGGTCTTGACTACCTTTGCCAAAGTCTCGGCGCTCAAGCGCGTGCCGTCGTCAGCGAACTTCACGATGTGCACGGGGCCGGGATCGTTCGTTGCAGCTTTGGGATCGGCGAGCGCGAAACGGCAGGCGCGCTGAACGCCGAGCAGCAGGCCGTAAGCGGCAACGGTGGCAGTGCCAAATATGAAACCGCGGCGGGTTAGATCGTTCATATTCCGAAGCTTTGCGGGCCAGCAAGCCCGAGAAAATCGAGATTAGTCCGCGGTCATCGCCGGAGGAGGCAGCAACGGCAGCCGCTTCGGTTCGCCACGCGCCCCGCGCACGTCCAGGTCCTCGAAAAGAAGCGAAGGGGCGACGACCGCAGCGGGCAATCCGTTTTGCGCCGAGCCAAATGCGCCGAGCGCGGTTCCAGCAAAACCCGCATCCTGGCTCTGCATATAGTTGTAAACGAAGTCGTCGTTGCCGATTCCCGCTAATGTCCGTAACGTGCGTGTGTTGATCCCGATGATGCGGCTGCCGCGAATGATCTCTTCACGGCCATCTTCTGGGTAGATTTTGTAGACGAGGAGCGGCAGCCGGTCGCCAGTCCCGACGCCGCCGCTGAAGCTGGCCAGTAATTCCGAGAAGTCATCCTGGTGAAGCAAGCTGATGGAGGGGTTGTCCATTTCGCGCACGACCAGGCAGTATTGCAATTTTTCCGAGCGACAGTCATCGAGGAACTTTTTCTTCAAATCCGCGGGTGATTGCGTGTCCGTGGAAGTGAAGAACAAGTTGCTCATCGTGGGCTTGGCGTCGTTCAAGAATGCCGAGCGGCCATGGCCATTGGACTGGTCCGAATCGGGTCCGGGCCTGCGCGACATGAGGAGTTCCTTAACGATGCCGTCCTCCACAATCGTCACTTTTTGCGCGCGGACGCCTTCATCATCGACAGTGTAGCCGCCCAGTAGCGGCGTTCCGTGAAACTCCTTAGCGGTGGGATCATCGATTAAGGAAACGGAGGTTGGCAAAACGCGCGCGCCCATGCGCCCCACCCAGTCGCTCCTGCCGCCCAGCCCTGTGAGCAGTTGGTCGACGACAGGTGTAAAGGAGACGGGCGGCCGGGCACCATTGATCGCTGGTGTAAGCACTTCTGCGATGAGTGGAGCAGCCGCTCGCGCTTCAAAAAGCACCGGCCCGGTATAGTCCTGCGCGGGTGGCGCGGCACGCATGGCCATCAGTTCGCTTCCGGTTACGTTGAGCCCTTTGCGAACGGCATCCACACTCGGAAGATCAGCAGGCTTCTGAGCATAAGCGGCGTACATATCGTTTACTTGCATGCCGTCATCCGCCAGTGTGTCCATCCCCGCTTCGATGGCGGCGTAGCAGTGGTTCATGCGAATTTCAGTGCCTTCGCTGGTGAGCAAATATTCGGTGGCGTAAACCAAGTAATAAGTTACGCGGGATTCATAAATTTGCGGAAAGGCTCGAAGAGCAGCGGAAGTCTCGCGGGATTCCTGTTCCCAGTTGCGATCGCTCCAGTCCGGCGTGACCAGCGGCTCGATGAGCTGCAGCGGCATCGCTTTTGAAAAATCGTCAATATCAGAGGGGCGGGCGAGGCTGCTCAAATAAGCCTGCTTCCGCGAGTAGGTCTCGACCGCTTCCTTGAAGGCTTGGTCGGTGGCGATCCATAGGTCCTGGCGGAGAGAATTGTAGTCGCGGTCGATTCCGACAGAGCCGGTTGGGCCGATAAATCCGCGGAAACCGTCGTCGCTGATGAAATTAGAGCTGTCCAGTTTGTAATCGCCGACTCGCGCTTCGACGTCCATGAAGCGATTGCGCCTGTGCGTGGAGGAGACTAAATCGCCAAATTCGGCGACGATCTCGCGCACGTCGAGATCCAGCAGGCGGTATTCGATATAGTAGGGACGCTGCGGGTCGGCTGCTCCGGGTATTTGCAGTTCGAGGCGAGTTTTAGAGCGCGCCATTTCGTCCCGCATGGCCTGCAAGGTGTGGTCGTTGTCGCCGGGAGATTGCGCGCGGACGGACAAGCTGCAACTCAGTGCCGTAGCGAGAATCATGAGTGTTGCAAATCCCTGTGCGCGCCTCACTGCTGGCCTCCCGTTGCAATAGGATCGTGCGCGGGCGGCGGCAAAATCGGCGGCCGGTCCGTGGAAGCCTCTTTTTTCTGTACTTCCAATTCCGAGGTCAGAATAGCCGGAGAAGAGGCAGAAACGGGCACGGAGCCAGATTCAGCGCCGCAGTAGCCGTTGAAGACTTCCGTTGTATCTCCGGTAGCCACAATTTTCGTGAGCGCGGCGAGCGGCGTTCCGACGATATCCACGCCTCGGACCAATTGATCCGGACGGCCGTCGGGAAACACTTTGTAAACCACGAGGGGGAGAACCTGAAAAGCTTGCGGCTGCCCGCGTCCGGTGAAGGTAAAGCCGCCGGCGATGTCGTCAATCAGCAACCCGTATGGTTTTCCCTGCTCTTTAATGAGCTCGATCAATTTTGCGCGAAGTTGAGCATTCGTCATCGTCTTGCTGCTTTCGACGATCAAGTTGCCTTGGCGTGAAACCGGCGTTGCGCCAAGCTGGCGGCGCCCATGCCCGTTGGACTGAGGGAAGCCGACGAGCGGCGAACGCGACATTTCGAAATTCCTCAGAATTCCGTGATCGACGAGCGTGACGCGCTGCGACGGAACGCCTTCGTCATCGAACTGGTAGTAGCCAAGGAGCTCCTGGTTTCCAAGCTTCCTCATGGTCGCGTCGTCCACGATGCTCAAGAAACTAGGCAGGATCGGCTGTCCGACCTTTTTAGCAAACGTTTGGCCCTCGGAAGCGTCTTTTTGGCGGTGGCCTTCGGCGCGGTGGCCAAAGACTTCATGGAAAAAGACGGCAGCGGCGCGGCCCGTCAAGAGCGCAGGGCCAACCGACGGATCGACCAACGGCGCGGCCACGAGTCCCTCGAGTTCCTTGCGCATCGTTGCTTCCGCAGCAAAAACGGTTTTGTCGTCAGGCGCTTCGGAAGCAGTGACCCAATCGAAATTGTAGTAACGGTCGATATCCATTCCGTCCGGAGCTTTGCCTTGGATGAACAACTCGAGACGGTAGCGGACTTGGCCGAATTGCAGTTCTGTTCCTTCGCTCGTGACCTGGAGAACGTTCTGGGCCTCGGCCGTAAAGGTCACGATCGAATTAATGATTGCAGAGGATTCGCGGAATTTGGCGGTGTACGCCCGGACCTTTTCTTCCCAAGGCTTTCGGTCCAGCGTGAAAGAAACCGGCTCACCGATATAGACGTGCGGCTGCTCGTGCGAAAAATCCGGGGCCCGGTTTTCCGTCGAATCGACGTTCACTTCCTTGCTCGTCTTGACCTTGATGAGCGCTTCCGCAGCGGCCCGGTACTGGCTGTCGGTCTCGAGCCACACGGCGCGCCGGAGAACTTGCGGATCATCATCGAGCGGGACGGACGTGACTGTGCCGGCGTTGGTTTGTTGGCCACCGCCGACCTTGTGCGTGTCATCCAGATCGTAGCTGCCCGTGCGGACGGAAACTTCGAGCCAGCGGTTGCGCGTCTCGTTGCTATTGAGAAGAGCGCCGTTCGAGCCAGAGACTTCCGCGCGCTGGATATCCGTCACCGTGTATCCCATGTAGTACGCCGGCGGATCCTGCGCTTGGAACACTTTCATGGAGCGATCGAGTTCCGCCTGGAGCGCTGCGAGCAGCGGGGACTTCTTCGCCTCGACATCCGGCGGTGCAGCCTCCGCAACCGTCACCGCGACCAGCGTTAGGGAAGCCGCTAATCCGAGAAGGCACATGATGAATTTCAAACGACAACGGGGATAAATTTTCAAGGAATTCCTCACTTACAATTCGACGACACCGCGAAACATCCAGTGTACGCTACCGCACGTAACGGCACAAAATGCCCAAACTCCATTACGTCTTTGATGACATTCATTCGACGGCTGCCGCAGCCTGCGAGTTGCATACGCTCGATGGCGAGGTGGATGCTTTTTTGGAAGCCAAAGAGCCCGGCCTAGCCACAGCCATAGGGATTGGTGGCTGGGTTACACGCCGGTGGGGGCGCCGCGGCCGTGGTGTGATGAGTTGCAATGACCGAGAAGACCACAATCGGAATCGCGGCAAGGATGCCCGCCGTGATGGCCATTCCCTTGCCCAAGTGCGACGCGTTCTGGAGTCCACTGCCGGGCCGCGAGCCTACATCCGTGTCCTTGCCCGCCGTGACTAGCATATCGAGCGGAGCCTGCTCCGGCGGCGCTGGCGCCGAATTATCGCCGTGGCGTACTCTCGTAAACTGGCCAGCTCTCACGAGCACGCAAACTCCCTCGAGATTGCAAACGCGTACGACGCCTTCGTACACGATCACGTTCATTACTTCGTTCTCGTAAGCGGTGTAAAAATCCGTGCCTACCACGCCTGCGACCCCCGCCGCAGTGCGAACTTCAAATTTCCCGTCCGGTTTCGTAATTTTCTGTGCTTGCGTGCGGAGCTTGCCGTAAGCCAGCTCGAGTTCCGTTTGTTGCGCTCCGGCGTCGTGCTTCACGACTTTGACCGAGGAATCCGAGCCCACGTTCAGGACGGAGCCATCGTCCAGCGCCACGCGCGCACGCGCGTCGGCTTTGGTATTCAGCAGGTCTTGCCAGTCGACCACTGTTTTCACGGAAGCGTTGATGGTCTTCGACCCGCGCGCGATGCTCACGGCTGGTATCAAACGCGAAACTTCGCCGGCTCGCTGTCCGCCGGTTTGAGGCTCGGCAGAAATGTCAGCCGGGATGGCGAGCATAAGCGAAAGTGACAGGGCTAGACCAAGAGAAGCGGGAGACTTTGTCTTCATCGGGGACTCTCCTAAAAAGGGCTGCCGGGATATTCGTTATCTATCGTTGTTACTGGAGTGCACCCTGACTGTCAATTGGAATCCCACAGCGGCTTGCGCAGTCACTACATCCCCGTCTAAACGACTGCGGCAGGAGGACCAGCCGGTATCTCCTTCCGCACGGACGAACACAACATTCTTGCTGGCTGTCCATACTGGGGACAAAATAAAGCCATGCGCGCCTTGATGGGAATTCTCGTGGCTTGCGCCCTTCTGTTTGGGGTCTATCAGTATTACTTGAAGCGGATGCCGACGACCGACCAGGGCACTGCTTCCACGCAAGCGATCAGCCTTACCGGCGTTCGCATGGATCTATTGCAACTGGCACAGGCTGAGCGCGGCTACGTCGCCCAGAACGGTCAGTGCGCTTCGCTGGATCAATTGACTTCCTCCAATTCGCTAACCATGTCCCGCTCCAGCCGGGATGGCTACTCTTATTCGATCGACTGCTCGGGCAGCGACTTCACCGTCACGGCGAGCCACGCTCCTGCTCCTGCGGGTTCGCCAATCCGCTATCCCACGCTTGCGATTGACCAGACCATGCAAGTCCACGAGGTCAATTAATTTGGATTAGGGAGTGCGCTTTTGGTCCGCAACAAGCACTCCTGCTTCAGCATAATCAGCTGCCGGCACGTCATGAAATGACACGTGAATGTTTTCGCGTTTCGCGCGTCCGTCTTCGACCAGCACCGTGGTGATGCGCTCGGCAATCTTGCGCTTCATCTCCGGCGTCCTTCCTTCGACCCAGGTAATTTGCACGTGCGGCATCTCATTTCCTCCTCAGAACGGGCAAACTCTAAAATCTTGCGTGCGAGACGGGTGCATTCTACCGGAACTCGGCCTTGTTGGAAGGTCCCAGGCCCCCCGCGAGAGAGGCGGGCAAAGCGAAGCGCCCACTGTGTTAGTATTACAGGCCCATGCATTCCGCCATTCCTCGCCTGATCGAACTGCAACGTGTGGACCATTTGATCGCCGCGCTGCAAACGGAAATTGAGGCGCTCCCGAAGCGTGCCCGTGAAGCGGACGCCAAACTGAACGGCGCACGCGCCGCCGTTGCCGCCGCAAAGGATGGCTTCGCCGCTAGCCAAAAAGAGCGCAAGAAATTTGAACTCGACGTGCAACAGTGGAAAGATCGCGCCAAGAAATACCGTGACCAGAGCGGCGCCGTCAAGACTAACGAAGCGTACAAAGCGCTGCAGCATGAAATTGCCAACGCCGAAGCGGAAGTCGCCAAAGCCGAAGATGCCCAGTTGGAAGTGATGCTGGCGGGCGAAGAAGCCGAGCGCCGGGTGCGGCACGCGGAAGCGAATCTCAAGGAAGACGAAACGGCGGTCACAAAAGAAAGAAAAGAGATAGAAGCGCTGCAATCCGAAAAAAAGAAGCAGCTTGAGTCTCTGCTCGCCGAGCGCGAGCGCGCTCTGACGCCGATTCCCGAGGAGTTGCGCGAACTTTATGCGCGCATTGCCAAGCGCCATCATGGCGCCGGTCTCGCGGAGGCGCGCGACGGTCAATGCCGCGGCTGCGGCATGCGTGTGCTGCCGCACATCCTGCAGGAACTTCGCCGCGACCCGAATGAAGAGATTTACCGCTGCGAATCCTGCGGCCTGATTCTTTACACGCTAGAGCCGATTCCACTGCCGGATCCTGCTTCCGGCTCGGACCGCGCCGCTTCTTCCGCGTCAAACCATTCCTGATGCCACCTCGCCTAAAATCTCCTCGAGCTTCTGGCGCCGCTCTATTTGCGGACTCGCCGGCCGAACAAAAGGCCGCAACTCCGGCTCATCGAGCCAATATCGATGGCGCGGCGCGCGGAAATCCCGGGCCAGCTTCCTATGGCGTGGTGATTCGAGATGGGAATGGCGAACTGGTCGCCAAGCTGAAAAAATATATCGGCCGGATGACGAATAACGTCGCGGAATATTACGGGCTAATCGCGGCGCTCGACTATGCTGAGTCCCACGGCATCCGCGCGTTGCGCGTCGAGAGCGATTCCGAGCTGATGGTCAAGCAGATGCAGGGGCAGTACAAAGTGAAGAGCGAAGACCTGCGCCCTCTATTCGAGCGAGCGAAGAAAATGTCGCAGGGATTCGAATCCTTCCGCATCGATCACGTCTACCGCGAACAAAACCGCGAAGCGGATGCCCTAGCCAACGAAGCGCTCGATGAGACCTCGGGCGTTCCCAGCGCTCCTGGAGCACCAGCAAAAAATCCTGTGACGGACGCCAAACCGGGTCCGCGCTGGATTCAAGCGCGATTCCGCAGTGGGATTTTGTATCCGCTCGAAGATATTGATCTGCCCGACGGAACCGAGGTGCAGATCGTGCTTCGTCCTTTACGGCGTCCGACTCCACAAAAATAGCGGTTGGATTTGTTCGGAGTTATTTCAGAGCGTAAGAGCGATAGAGGGTATCGCGTTGCGCGGGGATAAATCCCGCATCGGAAATAATGTGGCGAAGCTCGTTTTCGTTGGTGCGGTTTCGCACGCCGGCCGCGAACACGACGTTTTCTTCAATGAGAATGCTTCCGACATCGTCCGCGCCGAACTGTAAGCCGATTTGGCAGACCTTGATGCCGGGAGTCAGCCAGCTCGACTGGATGTGGTCGATGTTGTCGAGATACAGGCGGCTGACGGCCAGCGTTTTCAGATAATCGACTGCTGTCGTTTCCTGCACCTTTTTCCCGAGCGCTGTGTTTTCCGCGGCGAAAATCCACGGAATGAACGCCGTAAATCCCCCCGTGTCTTCCTGAATGCGCCGTAGGCGCTCGAGATGATTCACGCGGTGGCGAAGCTCTTCGCCGCAGCCGAACATCATCGTTGCGGTCGTGCGCAGACCGAGCGAATGCGCGATGCGATGGACTTCTTCCCAATCATCGCTGGTACATTTTAATCGCGCGATCTTACCGCGGATTTCGTCGTCGAGAATTTCCGCGCCGCCACCTGGAATCGATTGCAATCCGGCGTCCATCAGGCGCTGGATGGTTTCGCGCACGCTCAGCTCGCTGACTTCCGCGATGCACAAGATCTCGGGCGCCGAAAAACAATGCAGATGCACCTGCGGAAAGCGCGCCTTCAGCGAGCGCAGCAGGTTCTCGTAATAGCCGATCTGCAAATCGGGATGCAGGCCACCTTGCAGCAAAATCCCGGTCCCTCCGAGTTCGAGCATTTCTTCGATTTTCTTGTAGATATCCTCGAAGGAAAGGATGTATCCGTCCTTCGCGCCGAGCGGGCGGTAAAATGCGCAGAACGAGCAATACTCGGTGCAGAAATTGGTGTAGTTGATGTTGCGATCGATCTGGTACGTCACGACGCGCGGATCATTTTTCTGAAGCCGCATTTGATGCGCGGCCATGCCGACGCCCACCAGGTCATCGGATTGCAGCATTTCGAGCGCTTCTTGTTTGGTCAGTCCCACGTCATTCCTTGCCGTTTCGAATTTTAGAGCTCACTGGACGGCCCGCCTAACCACGAATTGCAGATTCCGGGTAGGCAAGGTATGCAGTGCCCCTACTTCGCTGTAACTTGCGCTGCTTCTTTAGCCGCACTTGCCCATACAATCTTCTCATCTCTTGGGATGAGGCCCAATTTCGCGGCTTCCCGAAAATATCGTTCAAGGCCGCGACGGTTTTCTTGGCCGAGAGAAAAGTCAATGTTGTGGCGCAAGTAAGATTCAAGCGCTCGTTGCGGCAGCTCCAGCTCGCGCGCCGCTTCTAGACTGATGACCGCGACCTGAGATAGTCCGAAGGCGCGGGAAGCCGTGAAATCGGCGAGCACTTCCGGAGTAATAATCTCTGGCCTTGCAGCCCACACAGCCATCACCGCCGGCAGGCCCGTCCATTTGCGCCATTCGCCCACAATGTCATAAACATGAAAAATCTCAGGCCCTGTAATTCCCAGCGTCCCCGCTTGGCAGACGCA
>Ga0335074_10002115_pt1 | contig 27032 bp, 22 predicted proteins | sample Lox_Sample_23_FD_206715 | JGI IMG/M metagenome (GOLD analysis project Ga0335074, IMG submission 206715) | Soil microbial communities from Loxahatchee National Wildlife Refuge, Florida, United States - Lox_Sample_2.3 | ecosystem: Environmental > Terrestrial > Soil > Wetlands | place: USA...
CGAGCACGACCGGCGTCCCGGCGTCGAGGCTCACGTCCGGCACGCCCCGGGTGGCCGGCGCCGGGGGCAGTCCGGGGCCGGTCTGCCAGGCCGGGCGCGGGAACGGGGCGAAGCCGCCGCCCGACCCACCCTGGTTCTCGCACCCGGGCGACGAGGCGCCGGAGGCGTTCCCCGACCAGGCGGTCTCGGACGACCAGGCGGCGTTCGAATCGACCGTGAGGACGGTGCCGCCGACCCCGGTGACGTACGGGTCGGAGGCCGGGAAGTTGGTGGCGAGACCGCTCGTGCCGTCGGCGGCGCCGCAGTCGCCGCTGGCGGCGAAGACGGTGATCCCCTCGGCCGCGGCGAGCTCCAGCACCGGCGCGAGGACCGCGTACGATCCGTCGGACGACGCGTTGCAGGCGCTCGCGCACGGCGTGTCGAACGCATTGAAGACCCCGACGTCGGGCTCGCCCCAGCTGAGCGAGATCACGTTCGCGGTCGGATGCGCGACGAGCCAATCGACCGCGGCATAGAGGCCGGCGCCCGAGTTCGGCGCGAACGTCATCAGGAGCGAAGCACCCGGCGCGCTCGCGTGCGCCCACTCGAGGTCGAGCACCTCTTCGAGCCCCCAGCCGGTCGACGTCGCGTTCAGATCGACCGAGGTCGGCACCGGGTAGGCGTAGGTCACGGCGGGGCTCGGCAGGTCGAACTGTGCGTCGAAGCCGGCGAGATCGCTCGCGAGCGCGCTCTGCGTCTCCGCGTCGTCGTACGTGTCGACGATCGCGATCGTCGTGCCGGCCCCGTCGGTGCCGTTCGCGATCGTCCCCGCCATGTCGTAGGCGCCCCAGACCGCGCACGGCTCGAGCGGGACGGAGGCGCCCGGGCATCCCGCCGCGGGCGGGGCCGCGGCAGGCGCCGCGGCGGCGGCCGCCGGAACGATCGGCGTGACGTTGCCGAGCCCGACCGCGCCGCTCCACGGCGCGATCGACGGGAGCTCCGCCGCGCCCGGGTGGGAGAAGAACAGCCCCCGCTGCGGGCTGCGGTACTCCGCGAACGACGTGTGGAACGCGGCTCCGAGCCCCTGCGCGCTCCCCGTGACGGTGAGGAGGAGGTCGTCGGGGCTCACGCTCACCGAGAGGCCGTACGACCGGAAGTACGCCGTCGCGGCCGCCACGCCCGTCGGCGCGGGTCCGTACTGCGCGGCGAACGCCGAGGGCGTGAGGTAGTCCCGGTAGAGCGAAGTGCCCGGCAGATACTCCGCCGCGACCCGGCTCGCGAACCCCGACGGGTCGGACGGGGCGAGTCCGACGTCCACTTCGAGCGGCGTCGTCGGCGGGAGCGGTCCGAGCAGGCGGTCGGTCGGACCGGGCGAGAACCCCGGCGCGATCTCCACCGTCGGGCCCGCGGGCGGCGGACCGGCCGGGCGGGCGCTTTCGACCGCACCGGTCGGGGCGGCGATCGCGGGCGACGCGGGGGCCGCGGCCGACGCGGCCGCGAGGCCGGAGAGCAGGAGCAGGCCCGCGACCGCGAGCACCGCGACGGGGGACCAGGAGCGCGCCACGAGGCCGACCGAACCCCCCCTACATGGGGCCGCCCCTCCCTTATCGTTGACCCAAGTCGCGTTCCGCGCAAGAGCTCATTACCCTCCCCCGGCGTGAAGCGGGGCGATACCCGTGGACCCGTACCTCGGTTACGAGATCGCCGCGCTGGTGGTCGTGGCGTACGGGGTGATCGTCGCGCTCCTCTACCGCTCCGGGCGGATGGGTCCCGACCGGACGCTGTCGCTGTTCGGTCCGGCGCTGATGATCAAGACGCGGCGCGGTCTCGCGGCGCTCGATCGATGGGGTCGGTTCCGGCGGTTCTGGACCCGCGTCGGCGACCTCGGGATCACGCTCGCCGCGATCGCCATGGTCGGGATCCTGGCGCTGCTGGTCGTCGACGCGATCCTCTCGTTCCGCATCGCGCCGTCGGCCGCGCCGTCGGTCAACGAGGCCCTCGGGATCCCCGGGATCAATCCGATCATCCCGATCGGCTACGGGATCGTCGCGCTGGTCGTCGGGATCGTGCTCCACGAGCTGATGCACGGCGTGATCGCGCGGTCGCAGGGCATCGGGGTGAAGTCGATCGGCGTGCTCTGGTGCGTCGTCCCGGTCGGGGCGTTCGTCGAGCAGAACGACGCGGACATGATGGCGGCGTCCCGCCGCAAGCGCGACCGCGTCGCGGCCGCCGGCGTCCTCGCGAACTTCGCCCTCGCCCTCGCGTTCTTCCTGGTCCTCTCCCTGGTCGTGTCCACCTCGGTCGCGCCGAACGCGAACGGGGTCGGCGTCGCGTACGTCGAGCCCGGCTCGCCGGCGGCCAACATCAGCCTCGCCCCGGGCGACATCCTCACGTCCATCAACGGCACCGCCACGACCTCCGAGGCGCTGTTCGAGTCGTCGCTCGCGAACACGACGCCCGGGGAGACCGTCGCGGTCGACTACTACTCGGCGAGCCTCGGGAGCTCGCAGTCGGTCGAGGTCGTGCTCGCGCCGAGCCCGACGGTGAAGGGGCGAGGGTTCCTCGGGGTCGCCCCCACGTTCCTCACCCCGACCCAGCTGAAGCAGACCCTCGCCTGGCCGTTCGGGAGCTCGTCCGGGCCGCTCACGGGGGGCATCGACTGGATCGTGCTCCCGCTCGCGACCCTCGAGCCGATCCAGGGGCCGTCGGCCCAGTTCTTCCACCTCACGGGGCCGTTCGCCGGCGCGAACGCGGGGGCGTTCTGGATCGGGGCGAACCTGCTCTACTGGCTCGCCTGGATGAACCTCCTGCTCGGGCTCTCGAACGCCCTACCGCTCTTCCCGCTCGACGGAGGCCTCCTGTTCCGGGACTTCGCCGCGTCGATGGCCGCGCGGGTGAAGCGCGGGTGGTCGGCGGCCCGCCTCGACGAGTTCGGGGCCACCGCGGCGGCGCTCTCCTCCGTCCTCGTCCTGGTGCTGATCGCATGGCAGTTCATCGTGCCCCGGATCGTCTAGACGAGCGGTCGCTGTTCGCGGAGTACCCGTTCCTCGCGGGGGCGGAGTCGCTCCTCGGCGGCGAGACGGTGTCGGTGGGGAACCTCGTTCGGGACGCCGCCTTCGAGCGGGTGCGCGCGATCGGGCGGGCCCGGATCCTGGCCGCGGTCGACGACCCGCGCGGCGCGCCGGTCGTCCAGGAGCTGCACGGCGCGTCCGGGGAGGTGCGGTACCTGTCGTTCCTGTTCGCCCGCCTCGTCCTCTCCGCGGCCCCGTCGGCCGCCCCGCTCCGGCGGTGGGCCGTCGCGGAGGCGAAGCGCGGGCACGGCCGCCTCGGGAGCGCGCCGCGCGACGAGCTGCTCGAGGTCGCGCGCCGGCTCGGCTTCGCGTTCGAGGACGCCCCCGACGGGATCGCCGTGCCGCTCGTCGAGTACCTGCGGCTCGCGGTCCCGATCCGCGAGGCGGAGTTCCGGCTGGCCCGCCAGGACGTGCGCGACGGCCGGGTCGTCGTCGCCCCGATGCGGGCGGCGCGGCTCCTCCAGGAGGCGGTCCGCCTCCGCCTGGCGGTCCCGATCCCCGAGCGCGAGGAGGTCGTGCGCGCGCTGCGGGAGCGGGAGGCCGACCTGCTCGCGGAGGTCGCCCGCCGCACGCCGCTGCCCGTCGCGCGGCTCGGGGCGCCGGGCGCCGCGATCCACCGCGAGTGGTTCCCGCCGTGCGTGCGCAAGATGCTCCGCGCCCTCGAGGCCGGCGAGAACCTCTCGCACGCCGGCCGGTTCGCCCTCGCGGCGTTCCTTCACCGGGTCGGGGCCGACTTCGAGACGATCGTCGACGCGTACCGGGGCGCCCCCGACTTCGACGAGTCGATCACCCGCTACCAGGTCGAGCACATCACGCTGCGCGACGGCGGGAAGGGCTACGCCGTCCCGGAGTGCGACACCCTGCGCAGCCACGGGCTGTGCGCGCGGGACGGGGATCCCACGGCCCCGCAGGAGCTCGACCGGGCGCGCGACCCCCGCTGCTTCGACCCCCGCCTGCGGCACCCGCTGCAGTACTACCGGTGGCGGGGGGGGCTCGAGGTCGCCCGCGGCGACGACGACGTTACGGGCGCCGGGGGAGCGCCCGGTACACCGTCCGGGCCCGCGCGATCGCCGTCCACTGGCCCGCGATGACGAAGTACAGGAACGCGACGTCGAGGACCGTGAACGTGAGGCCGCCCGCGTGGAAGCGGGACCACGGCTCGGTCGGCATCCACGGCCACGGGAGCGACCAGTCGAACTCGAGGAACGCGGCGACGGCGATCACGACGAGCCGGTCCGCCCGGGAGAGCAGCCCGCCGTAGAGGCGGCCGACCCCGACGGCCTGCGCCTGCGTGCCCATGTAGCTCGTGAGCAGCAGGCTCGCGAGCGCGAGCAGCGCGAGGACCGGGTCGGCGTACCCGGAGACCGCGATCCCCAGCACGATCACGAGGTCGGCGTACCGGTCGAGGACGTGGTCGAGGAAGTCGCCGCGGGGACCGGCCCGGTGGGTCGTCCGGGCGACCTCGCCGTCGATCACGTCGAACGCGCCGGCGAGCAGGACGAGCGCGGCGACCGGCAGGAACAGGAGCGGCGAGGTCCACCGGACCAGCGCGGCCAGCCCGGCCGCCGCCGCGGCCAAGAGGAAGGCGAGGACGCTCAGCCGATCCGGGTCCCAGCCGAGGAACGGGCGGGCGATCCGGGCGACGTACGGGGCGACCCGGGCGCGGTACCCCTCGAGGACCATCGGTCGCCCTACGGCGGGCGGTCCAAAAGATGCTCGGTCACCCGGGCGTCGCCGAGCCAGTCGACGATGCCGGTCCTCGACGGGCCCCGACGCGCCAGCCGGCGCGCCACCGCGCGGGCGACCGCGTCCACGCTCCGCCCGGTCGTGTCGACCTCCCAGACGCGTCGTCCGGGGCGGAGCGAGTCGAGCAGGACGACGTCCGTCGCTTCCGCGACGGCGTTCTCGCGCCGGTCGTCGGCCGACCCCCGGCCCGCCCGGGCGAGACGGCGCTCGAGCTCGATCGGTCGGCAGCGCAGCACGATCACGTCCCGCACGGGCAGCCGCCCGGCGAGGTGGCCGACGACGAGGCGCACGCCGGCGGGCCAGCCGCGAGTCCGGATCCGACGGTTCAGCCGGCCGACGTCGACCACGACCGACCGGCCGGAGCCGGTCGCCGCCCCCAGGCGCCGGGCGAGCTCGCCGACCTCGACCGACGGGAGCCGCGGGGCGAGGCGCGCGGCGACCGACGACTTGCCCGTGCCGGGCGTGCCGGTGAGGGCGGTGGGGACGGACGGTCCCGTTCCGGAGCGCCGCGCCATCTCCGGCCCTACCGGAACCGGAGGGTCGGGAACGAGCGGCGCCACGCGAGCACCTCGGCCCCGACCCGCTCGCCCCGCAGCCCGCCCCGCACGATCAGGTCGGCGAGCCGCGGCATGTCGTCGGGCCCGAGCCCGACGCGGGCCGCCTCGGCGGTCCCGATCCGGCCGACGAGGTCGAGGAGGAGCCGCTGTCGCTCGAGGCGCCGGGCGAGCGCGGCCGGGCCGACCCCGGTCCGCTCCTTGAGCGGCCCCGGGTCGAGGTGCAGCTGGTGGGAGCGCGTGTAGCCGTCGTCCGCCGCGACGAGCGGGAGGCCCCGGTCGGCGAGGGCGGTCCCGAGGGCGCGGGCGTTCCCGACGACGGTCCGCGCGTACTCCGGACCGAACCGCTCGAGCTCGAGGAGCGTCTGCGCGAGCGCGGCGATCCGGTTCCAGTGGGCGTTGTCGAAGATCCGCCAGACGAGCGCGGGATCGATCTGCCGGAACAGCTCTTCCCGGTCCGTGACGAGCAGCCCGCCCTGCGGCCCCGGGAACGACTTGTGGGTGCTGCCGAAGACGACGTCGGCCCCCTCGCGCAACGGGTCCTGGAACTCGCCGCCGGCGATGAGCCCGAGGACGTGCGAGGCGTCGTAGAGGACCAGCGCCCCCTCCGCGTGCGCCGCCTCCGCGATCGCCCGGAGCGGGTACGGGAACAAAAAGAAGCTCTGGCCGAGGACGACGGCGTGCGGCTTCTCCCGACGGATCGTCGCGATCGCCGACGCCGCGTCGACGCGGTGCCCGGGACCGTCCGCCGGGAGCGGCCGCACGGTGTAGCCGAACAGCGCCGGGATGTACCCGGGGGCGTACCCGTCGTACCCGCCCTCCTCGGGCGCGATCGCCAAGATCCGCGCGTGGGCGGGGAGGAGCGGCACGAGCGCGCTGAGGGCGGCGATGTGGCCGGAGAGCGGCCGCACGGTCGCGAAGCGTCCGTGGAACAGCCGGGCCGCGGCCGCGTTCCCCATCGCCTCGATCGCGTCGGTGTACCGCGTGCCCGTGTACGAATTGTCGAGCAGCTCGCCGTCCCGCGCGACCTCCATGGGCAGCGTGTAGCGGCCGGCGAGGTCGCTCCCGAGGTAGCGGCGGGCGGTCGGCGACAGCGCGTTCTCGCTCGGGAGGAGGTTGAACACGCCGCGGCCGCGCCAGCGGTCGTGGGCGGCGACGAGCCGGGCGAGCCGGCGCTCTTCGGGGGAGGCGGCGCCGGGCGTCACGTCGAGCCGGGCGGGAGCCCCGGACCCTGCGCCAGCTTCCGGCGCTCCTGGTGCCCGCAGCGGGGGCAGACGAGCTCCTTGCCGTGCGGCCGCAACAGGGCGTGGCAGACCTGGCAGCGCGCGGAGACGACCCCGAGCGTCGCCGGCGCGGTGGTGAGCTTGACCGACGGGTGCGCCTGCAGCACCTTCGCGAGCAGCATGTCCCCGACGGCGAACTCGCCCGAGAGCGTCTCGGTGTAGCCGTCGCGGGCCTTCGAGATGTGCACGGTCCCCTCCGGCTTCCCCGGGATGCCGCGCTTGCTCGTCGCCGAGGAGAGGACGGTGCAGATCGCCATCGCCGTCTTGATCTCGTCGACGCGGGCGTAGACGACGTCCCCCTCGTTCAGCTCGGGGACCCCGTTCGCGGCCTCGACCCGCACGGTCCGGTCCCGGGGATCGATCGCGGGCGTGCCGATCACGCTGGCGAAGATCCGTCCGCCGTGCTCGTACGTCCCGCGGCCGGGCAGGAACTCCTCCGCGGCGCCCAGGTAGTCGCCCGGCAGCACGACCTTCGGCAATTCCTCCGCGGTCATCGCGATCCCTTCGTTCGAATCACCCAGAGGTCGACGGCGAGCGCGACGCGCGCGCGTCGGTGGTGCGGGAACACCCGGGGGAGCTCCCAGCGCACCGGACGGTTCGCCTCGACGTGGGCGCCGCGCTCGACCGCCCGGGCCGCTATAAAGGTTCGGGAGGCCGCGAGCCCGAAGGCGTAGACCGCCCGGTCGGCGACCGCGAACGCCGTCGCCCAGAACGGCCGGTCGGCCGCCCGCCGCTGGGCGCCGAACGGTGGGTTCATCAGCACCGTGTCGACCGGCTCCGTCCAGTCCCTAACATCGCCCACGCGGAGGTCGATCGCGACCCCGAGCCGCGCCGCCGCGTCCCGCGCGGTCCCGACGGCGGCCGGGTCGGTCTCGATCCCGCCGACCGACGCCGCGCCCCAGAGCGCGGCCCCGATCGCGAGGCGGCCCGTCCCCGCGCCGAGGTCGGCGACCCGGCGGCCGACCAGGTCGTCCCGGGCCCGGGCCTCGGCGAGCAGCTCCACCGCGGCCTCGGCGGGCGTCGCGACCTGCTCGAGCTCGGCCCGGGCCGCCGCGAACGGGGGCACGGACTCTAGCTGCCGGACGAGCGCGGACCGGCGGACGGTCCCGCGCGCGGTCGTCATGCGGGGAGCCGGATTCGAACCGGCGCACGCCTTCGCGCCAGGATCTCTCGCGCCGGGGGCCGGCGGCGTCCTCCGACGGTTTAAGTCCTGTGCCGTTGCCCAGGCTTGGCTATCCCCGCACCGTCAGCGCGCGGGGGTCGCGGCCGGTTCCTCTTCCTTCGCGGCCCGGGCCGGCGCCTTCTTCATCGAGACGCGCCGGGGGAAGTACTTGAGGAGCACCACGTCGTTGACCGCCGAGACCCACCGGTACGGCACGTTCGTCGGACGGGATTCCTCCACTAACATCGGGCTCGTCTCCGCGAGGTAGAGGCCATCGACCTTCGCTCCCTCGACGTCGACGACGACGTTGTCGATCTCGCCCAGTAGGCGTCCGTCCGGCGTGTAGATCTGGCGGCCCAGAAGCTCCGTCATCTCGACCAGCATGATCGAACTTCCGCCCCCGGCCACTCGGGCGTCCCCTCTTATTACTTTGGGTTGAGTCGCGCCGCCGTCCCGTCAGGACGCGTCGGTCGCCTCGCCCGGGCCGTCCGGCGCCTCCTGCCGGACCTGGGCCCGGTACAGCTCGAGCAGCTCCTTCGCGGTCGTCGCCTCGGTCGCGCTCTTGTCGTCGCGGAAGCGTCCGGTGAACCGCGGGAACCGCAGCGCGAGCCCCGTGCCGGGGCGCACCGCCCCGAAGGCGGCCCGGTGGATCGGGCTCACGGTGAGCTCCGCGCCGCGGACCTCGATCACGAGCTTCGGCTCGAACCAGCGGTCGGCCTCCAGGCCGGTCTCCACGGCCGCCGGCCGCTCCGCGAGCTCGAGCGGGCGCAGCCGCTTCGGCATCTCCGCGAGCTGCGCGTCATCGAAGCCGCTCCCGACCTTCGTGAACGACTCGAACCGGTCGCGCCCCGGATCGTAGACGGCGAGGAGGAAGGCGCCCCAGCGTCCCGCGCGACGACCCCGTCCCGCGAACGCGCCGACGATCACGCCGTCGATCGAGTCGGAGAGCCCCGCGGTGTAGTCCCGCTTGTACTTGATCCACCAGTACCCGCGGGCGCCGGCCCGGTACGCGCTCTCGGGGCTCAGCGACTTCGCCATGACCCCTTCGCCGCCGGCCGCGATCGCCTCGTCGAGGAACGACTTCGCCGCGTCGACGGACTCCACGATGCGCTGCTCGGCGAGCTTCACCCGATCGCCGCTGCGGACGATCCGCTCGAGCCGGGCCCGTCGCTCGGGGAACGGCTGCGCGTACGTCGGGGTGCCTCCGGCGAGCAGCACGTCGAACACGTAGAGACAGACCGGGATCTCCGCCTGCACCCGCTCGAGGTCGTACTTCCGGCCCCGGCGGCGCGACACGGCCTGGAACGGCTGGATCTCCCCCGTGTCGGGGTCGATCGGGACGCACTCGCCCTCCACGATCGCCGGCCGGTCGGCGATCGCGCTCCTCAGCTCGGGCGCGAGGTCCGGGAACTGCGCCGTGATCTCGTCGAGCCGGCGGGAGAACAGCCGGACCTTGCCCTCCTTCGGGACGTGGGCCTGGACCCTAAGCCCGTCGTACTTGTATTCGAGCGCCGCGCGCCCGCCCATCCGCTCGAGGACCGCCTCGAGCGTCGGTTCCCGTTCGGCGAGCATCGGCCGGACCGGCCGGCCGACGGTGAGCCCGATCCGGCCCAAGCCGGCCACGCCGTGCTCGACGAGGACGTCGGCGACCTCGCCGAGGTCGCTCGAGAGGTTGAACGCGCCCTCGATCGCCGCCCGGGTCGCCTTCGCCCCGTCCCCGAACGCCTCGGTCAGCGCGTCGAGGATCGTCATCTCGCGCACCCCGACCCGCAGCGTCCCGACGACGAATCGGACGAGGAACTTCCCCTCCGTCGGGGTCGCGCGCTTCAGGAGCTCCGCGAGCAGCTGGACCTTGAGGTCCTGCGAACCCTCCCCCTTCGCGGCCGCGATCCGCTGAAGTTCCCGGTAGACCGCATCGACCTCGAGCGGATGCCCCGAGGACGCCGGCCGCTCGGCCAGCCGCTCCGCCGCCGCGCTCCCGAGGTCGCCGAGCGCCTTCGCCCGACGGGCCACCGCTTCCACGCTCGCGTCGGTCGCGGCCGCCACCGCCCGGCACGCGAGCGAGTCCGCGACCCCGAGCTCGACCCCCTCGTACTCGGGCCGCAAGAGGCCCTGTACTAGGTACAGTACCTCGTGCAGGGTCGGCGGTTTGAGCGGACGCAGCAGCTCGACGAGGATCGCCCGCATCGCGAGCCGCTTCGGCTCGGCCTCGAGCCGCTCGAGCGCCCCGGCGAGGTCACGGAACTGCACGCCGCGCCCCCGCCTCAACCGACGTCCGAAGCCGCCGGAGGTTCTCCCCGATCGCCCCGTCGCCGAACACGGACTGGCCGCCCACGAAGAACGTCGCCCCGTGGGCGGCCATCTCGGCCGCGTTGTCGGGCGTGACCCCGCCGTCGACCGCCACGATCGTCGCCCGGTCCCGACGCTCGACGGCCTCGCGGGCCGCCCGGAGCTTCGGCAGGACCTCGGGCAGGAACTTCTGGCCCGAGAAGCCCGGGTGGACGCCCATGATCATGATCTCGTCGAGCGCGTCGAGGAACGGGACGGCCTCCTCGAACGGCGTCTCGGGCCGGAGCGCCATCCCCGCCTTCGCCCCGAGCCGATGCACGGCCTCGATGACCGCCGGCGGCGGCGAGCCCGCCTCCAGATGGAAGACGAGCGTGTCGCCTCCCGCGCGGCGGAACGCCTCCACGTAGCGCAGCGGGTCGTCGATCATGAGGTGGACGTCGAGCGGCTTTTCGGTCCGCGCGCGGACGGCGGCGACGAGCGCGGGGCCGAACGAGAGGTTCGGCACGAAGTGGCCGTCCATGACGTCGAGGTGGAACGCGTCGGCCCCGGCCGCCTCGGCGGCCCGGACCGCCGCCCCCAGCTCGCCGAAGTCGGCGCTCAGCAAGGACGGCGCGAGCCAGAGCGGTCGGCGCTTCCAGACCACGGGAGCGGCCACCTCGGCGGTCTATTTAGGCTCGCGAGCAAGACGACGAAGTCCGGGCCCCGGGGGCGCCCCCCGGGCGAGCGCGAGCCCATAAGCCAAGCGCGCGCCTCCCCCTTCGCATGGCGGCGGCCACGGCGGGGCGGCGCCGGCGGGGCGTCCCTCCGCTCACCGGCGGCACCCCGATCCCCCTGCCGGTCGGACAGTCGGTCGATCTCACCGGACCCCAAGGGGCCGCGTTGCTCGAACGGTACGAGGCGGCGCTGCGCGCCGAGGGGTTCGTCGTGGAGCCGACCCTCCATGCCCTGCTCGGAAGCGACGGCGGAGTGCCGCCGACCGTCGCCACGGTCGTGGCGGAGCGCCGGCTGCGTCGGGCCCCGATCCAACGGCCGACCCGCGTCACGATCGCGGTCCTGCTCGGGTGCGGGATCGCGCTCGGGGCGCTCGACGCGTACGTCGTCGGCGCCGTCGTGGTCGCCTTCCCCTGGGCGGCGGCGGGAGCGGCGGGCGCCGCGATCCTCTGGGCCCGGTACGGCCGGGTCTACGAGAGCGAGGTCGTGGCGCTGGCGATCGGCCGCGTCGAGGGGGCGGGTGGGCCCCGCACGGTGCTCGGGTGGAGCGCCGGTCGCGTTCGCTCGACGGTCTTCGGCGGTGCGCGGACCGAGTCGTCGGTGGTCGACTGCCCGGTGCCGCTGATGGAGGCGCTGGGACGCATCGTTCGAGGCCCGGTCGCCGCGCCGACGGTCCCGACCTAGGGCGATCTTCCGTCGTCCTCGTCGTCGAGCGTGCGGCCGTCGGGCGCGTCGTCGTCGAGCTCGTCGTCGTCGATCCGGGGGTACGGGCTGGTCCGGGGGGCCGGATTGCGGCCGTACACCCCGCTGCGGAGGAACAGGCCGAGGAAGACCGCCACGCCCCCGATCAGGAGCAGCACGGCGGCCGCCGCGATCTCGAGCGTCTCGACCGGAAGGCTGGTCGTCCCCTTCGTCGGGTACCCTTCCGTGGCCGTGCCCGAGAACGAGATCGAACGGCCCGCGGCGTCGGTCACGCTCACCAACAGTCCCGGCCCGAGCGGACCGGACGTCGACCACCGGCCGGTGGCCGCCGTCGTCCAGCTCTCGATCGCGGGGGAGACGGGGCAGAGCCCCGTACCGCTCGGGCACGCTCCGAGTCCCCAGAGCGTGACGTTCGCGGCCGCGGTCGTGGTCCAGGATACGACGAGGGAGCTGCCCGAGTTCTGGGTGAGATTGATCGTCCAGTTGGACGGCGCCCCCGGAAGGACGCCCAGGGTGATGGTCGACGAGACGGTCTCGTTGGTGCCCGAGGGCAACAGCACGAGCGACCCCCCGAGTCCCGCCCCGACGAACGCGATGGCGAGTCCGATGGCGACGAGCCCTGGACGCACGACCGCCACCGAGGCGTCCCCCCTCAGATATGGTTAACCTTCGGTGCGGGCCGCGCCCCGCCGGCGCGCTCACCCCGGGGACCGGACGGCCGGCCCCGGCCCGGCGGGGTTCTCGACTGCGTCGCGTCGCGTCCGTCGCCTGCGACGGCCCCGACGGCCCCGTGACCCCCCGGGATATGAGCTTAGAGTGACCTTTATGTAGCGTGAGTCCTGCCTGTGGGCCATGGACCAACCTCGTCGACTTGCGGGGGGACATGCCGGGATCGCGCTGCTGATTTTGGGGTTGACCGTGGGACTCGCGTTCGCCTTCGCGATCCCCGGATCGGCGTTCCCGGTCGCGACCGACCACGCCGGGACCGCGCCTGCGGCCCTCGCCACCGGGCCCAGTGCGCCGGCGGCTCCGCAGTTGGCACCCCAGCCGTCGGCCGCGAGTCCGACGCAGGTGAGCCTTCAGGTCAACAGTGCCACGACCGTACTGAGCACGTACACCGTGCTCCCCACGACCATCGTGCTGAACCTGACGGTCTTCAATTCGACGATCAGCACCTCGGCGACGGGCCTCTGGCTGAACATCACCGACTACGTCACGCACGTGCAGTGCGTGTCCAACGATCTGTCGTCGATGATCACCAACCAGTCGGCCCCGACCGAGTACATCGCCTTCCCGCTCACGCCGACGTACTTCGCGGGCTACGAGACCGCCTGTCCGAACCTGCTCGCGGACCCGACGCTGCTGAACCTCACGGCGGTCCAGGTCGATCCGACCAATGGCACCATGGTGACCACGGGCTATGAGTACGGAACCTACAACCCGCTGTTCCCGCCCGGCTGGGGCGTGCTGCCGGTCAGCTCGTTCATCCTGTCGGCGCCGACGAGCAAGCTCAACGTCGCGCCCACCCCGGGCGTGGCCGATGCCTACACGCTCTCCGTGAACTACACGGGCCAGTACACGGGCCGGGTCCTGCTGACGGTCGTTTCCCCGACCGGCGGCACGGTCCTCTCGACCAACCTGGCGAACAACGGCACCAAGCCCACGACGTATCAGTGGACGGAGACGATCACCGGGCTGTACTCCTACGTGCTGACGGTCTACACGACCTACGGGACGTACAACTCGACCGGCTCGATCAGCATCTCGAACACCCCGATCTACTACAACAACGCGACGTTCACGAACACGTCGCTGATCAAGGGTCTCAACGGCGGGGCGGCGGGGACGCTGCTCCTGGTCGTGGGCCTCGTGATCGGCATGCTGGTCGCGACGGTCGTGAGCCGCATGGTCTGGGGTGGATCGAAGAGCGCCGCGCCGGCCCAGGCGTGGAGCCCGTCGAGCCCCACGACCAACCAGTGCAGCGTCTGCGGTAAGTCGATGGCCACTCCGGAGGAGCTCGCCGCTCACCAGAAGAGCGAGCACGGAATGCAGTAGGCCGACCCGGTCCGAGCGCCCCCGGGCCCTTCGGGGCCCGGGCAACCCGTTCCCCCTCCTGCGGGATTTTTCGACCCCTCTACCGCGGAGAGGTCATCTCGATCGATGCCCGACCGCCGGCCCTCGACCCGCGTCCGTGGGGGCCCGCTGCGGTGGCATCCTGTGGGCACGGGCGCGGCGTCGGTCGGAGGTCGGCCGCGCCTGCCGGTGGGTCGGCCTTCGGCGAACGGCCGCCGCTCGCGCGGCCGGTCCGGTCCCGGACCGAACCGGCCACCGACGGGTCGCCCGAGGGCCGTCATCACGGTATATATAGGACCCTCGGGATGGGGCTCCCATCCCATCCCGGGAGGAATCGGATCAATGGAAGGGAACGAACCCCAGCGACTGACTCGGATGACGAGCCGACGCGGATTGTCGACGGTGGTCGCCGCGATCATCATGGCCGTCGTCGTGGTCGTGGGCGGCGTCGGGGCCTATGCGGCCCTGAGCTCCGTCCCGACGTCGACGGTCTCGAAGAGCTCGTGCAGTCCGGCCTCGGCCTGTGTCACTTCGAACTCGACGAACGACGTAAAACTGTTCATCCCCTATACGGTCGGCTTCGGGCAAACTTATTCTCAGACTGCGGTAGGAAATACGGTGCAGGCGACCGTTTCGGTCACCGGCGGTGAGACGATCAAGAGCTACAACCTCACCTGGGGACCGTCGAACACCACGAGTGGGGCCACCGGCTCGCTCACCTACCAGTATGCGTCCACGGGCCTCTACACGCTCGCCGCGACCGCGACGACCCCGTCGGGGATCCTCCACACCGGTACGAAGCAGCTGGGCGAGCTCCAGGTCAACCCGGATGCGTCCCAGGTTTCGAGCGGCCACTACCCGACGGTCGCGACGACGCTTACGAACACGACCGGCGGACCGTACACCTGGATCGCTCCGGGTGGGACGATCACGGTCAACGGCTCCTACTCGCACGGCCCGGCGAACCCGCTCTGGTCCGCCTCTCCGCCGACGCTTACGGGGCCGTCCGGGATCACTTCGTCCGGCGCGTCCTCGGGCGCGACGTACGCGACGGCCACCTACTCGTTCCCGAGCCCCGGCTACTACGGGATCACGATGGTGGTCCAGAGCTCGGACGGAGCGACCACGGCCTACCTCAACTACACCTGGGGGATCTACGTCGGTGCGCCGGGCCTTCCGCTCGGGTGCGCCGTCTGTAACGTCCCCACCGAGTCCGACCCGCACCCCGGTCTCTTCGTGAACTACGAGGTCGTTCCCGGGGGCGCGCTGACCCTCGATCCCGCCGCCGACTACTACTCGGTCGGCTACGAGGTCGGCCAGGGCTTTGACGAGTCCCTGATCGGCAACAACGGGACCGACTCGGGCCAGACCTACTCGAACTTCTTCCCTGAGGTCGCCACCTGCGTTCCGGGCAGCCCCCAGTGCGTTTCGCAGTGGGGTACGAGCCTGGTCAGCGGGAACAACTTCACGTTCGTGATCGATCCCGCGGCGCACTTCTACGACCCCGGCACGAAGGCGAGCCGCCAGGTCTACCCGACGGACGTGGAGTTCTCGATCATCCGGGCGATCTTCGGGACCCAGGTGGTCGGCGCGACCGGTTACTACGTCGGCTTCGACATCGCCGGTCCGCTCGTCCCGTACTACGGCCTGGTCTGCAACGGCCAGCCGACCTGCAACGAGGTCAACAGCAGCTGGGATGCCGGGGTCGGAGGCGCCGCGCTCCACTTCCCGTACAACAACACCCCGTCGTACGTCTACGCGTCGATGTCGATCAACGACACCCAGTGGTGCCCCGCGGCCGCGATGCACGAGGCGGACGGCTGCATCACCTTCCACGCCGATGCCGGCGGGAAGTCGTGGCCGGCGCTGCTGCAGATCCTGTCGATCATCTCGGCCGACGGGATCCAGGCGGCGGGCTGGTACACCGCGCAGGGAGCCGGGGTCCCCGGCTTCGTCTGCACGGGCGCGGACGACCCGTGCAACCTGCCGGGCGACGTGAACACCACCAACTCGAGCGCGTTCACGAGCGCGGTCGGCCTGATGTCGCCGACGGCGTTCGACGCGGCCATGACGCTGTTCGCGACCGGCTACCCGGACCCGTACCCCAGCGTTGGGTTCAACGAAGTCGGCAGTGGGCCGTACTACCTCGCGTACGCGAACCAGGGCGTGGGGTACGTGCTGGAGGCCAACCCGGCCTACCAGGCCCCGAGCGGATGCGCGGGCGAGTCCTGGTGCCTGCCGTTGCCGGGCCAGTACGTCCAGAAGGTGATCACCTACTGGGAGCCCGACGACACGGTGGGGATCTCGGAGCTGCAGGCCGGTTACGCCGACACCGCGGCGTTCGAGGCCGGCGACTTCGGAACGATGCTCGGGATGATCGGCAACGGGCAGTTGGGGCTCCTCAACTTCCCGACGCTCAGCACGAGCGAGTTCTCGTTCAACACGGAGGTCGACTTCTCTCTGTTGAGCCAGTTCTGGACCGGTACGCCGGACTTCCTGGCGAACGTCACCTCGTTCGTGGGGCTGCGCGCCGTGCTGACCGCGTCGTACCCGTACACCACGGAGCAGACGATCCTGAACCTGATCGACGGGATCGACGAGGGTAGCGCGTGGGGCGGCTTCCTGCCGCCCGCGGAGACCGCGTTCTACAACGCGAGCACTCCGTACCCGAACTACAACCCGGCGACGACCACGTTCGGGAACCCGACCGTCGGCAATCCGACAGAGGTCGGGACCGCGTCGTGGTACTGGGCGCAGGCGACCACCCCGGGCACTTCGCTCTACGACTACCAGCTGTCGGGCTACAGCCCGTCGCACCCGTTGGTGCTGCCGGTGCTCGGCTTCACCTCGGCGCCCGTCTTCGGGACGGCCGAGCTCGCGTGGAACCAGACGCTGGTGGACGTCACGGGCGGTGCGGTGCAGTTCGCGTACTACGACGTCGCGTCGTCCAGTGAGGTGTACACCTACATCGCTCCCGGGCAGGTCCCGTGGGTGATCTGGTGGAACGGCTGGATCCCCGACTACCCGGCGCCAGTGAACAACTGGGAGGGGGCGTACGGCACGGGCCTGTGGGGCGCGGCCGACGCGCTCGCGCAGACGTTCGCGGGAGCGTACACCGGTGGGAACTTCAACGACACGGCCGTGTGTGGACCGTACTACGGACCGACGCTGCAGAACCTCAGCTACTGGGCGAGTCAGCCGGGCAACGTCATCCCGCAGGTGTGCCAGGGGATGGCCTGGAACGTCACGACGTACTTCGTCAACCAGGCGACGTACACGCTGGACACCGCCCTCGCGACCCAGGAGTGGGGCCTGATCCAGACGATCTACGGGGCGCTCGAGCTGAGCATCGGGATCACCGCGACCAACACCGTGTTCGACTACGCGCCGTGGGTCAACCCGGCGACGATCAACACCAACGTCCTGATCGGTGGAGGGTCCGAGTGGTACTACTCGGCCCTCTCGGGAAACGGGATGTACTAGCGAACCAGGGGTAACCGGGCCGCCGCCCCGCCTCCCGCGGGGTGGCGGTAAACCCATTCCTGTTCCCTTTTTTCGAAGCGCTTAGAGCGCGGGGATCGCTGCCGCCTGCCCCGGACCCGGGGACGACGAGGATCCCGCCCGCCCAGGCGACCGTGCGGCGCTGCCAGAGCTTGCGGGGGCCCGCTCGGTGCGATCATGGCGCGGGGAGCGCAGCCCGCGGCGTGCCGCCCGCGCTCGGCCGCGCGTGGCCCGGGCGCCGCGACCCCGCCCGCGCGAACCGCCCATGGCCGTCGTGGGAGTCCGCGTTCCGATCCGATCGTAGCTCAGTTCAGAGGAACTCGCGGCGGTCGGTGGTCACCGAACCGTCGGGCGTGATCCCGGCCCGGATCTCGCGCCACTCGGGTTGCCAGCGCCCCACGACGAACGGGGCGCGCCAGCTGGGTCGGAACGGGCCCCGCCGCCCGTGCTCGTACGGGTGCCAGAGGTACTGGTAGAGCAGGTACTCGACGTAGACCGCGAGGACGATCGAGATCGTCGCGGCGATCCAGTTGCCGACCTCGAGCCATCCCGCGACGAGCCACGAGTCGAGGATCAGCAGCCCGATCCCGAGCCACCACTTGAACGCCTGCCCGTACAGCCAGTCGTGCCAGCTGGGACCGGGCGCCCGGATCGCCGCCTCGCGCTCGGCCCCCCTAAGCCGCCACCCGGGCGCCGGGACCTCGGTCGCGTCGTCCGCCCCGAAGTCGGTCGTGCCGGGGGCCTTCGGGGCGGTCGCGCTCACGGCGCAAGCCGGGGGCCGGCCGCCGACGCGGTGGCCGTGCCGGGGACGCTCGCGCCCGAGACCTCCATCGATCCCTCGGGGAGGGCCGCCCCCTCGAAGCTTCCTAAGACCTCGGGCGGAGAGTACAGGTGGCAGGCGACCCAGTGGCCGGGCCGGTTCTCGAGGAGCGGCGGATCGACCTTCGAGCAGATCGGCATCACCGCCGGGCAGCGGGTGTGGAAGTGGCAGCCGGACGGCGGCGCGGCCGGGCTCGGGACGTCCCCGGAGAGGATGATCCGTTCCCGGTGCAGCTTCGGGTCGGGGATCGGGATGGCGGAGAGGAGCGCCTGGGTGTACGGGTGGAGCGGGCGGCCGAACAGCTCGTCCGTCAGCGCCTGCTCGACGACCCGTCCCAGGTACATCACGACGACGCGGTCGCTCACGGCCCGCACCACGGAGAGGTGGTGCGAGATGAACAGGTAGGAGAGCCGGTAGTCCTGCTGCAGCTTTTGCAGGATGCCGAGGACCTGGGCCTGGACCGAGACGTCGAGCGCGCTGGTCGGCTCGTCCAGCACGATGAACTCGGGCCGCAGGGCGAGCGCCCGCGCGATGCAGATCCGCTGCCGCTGCCCGCCCGAGAACTCGTGGGGGAACCGCCAGGCGTGCTCGGGGCTCAACCCGACCTCCTGCAGCAGCTGCTGGACCCGCTCGATCCGCTCCTGACGGGTGCCGACGTGCTGGATCTCGAGCGGCTCGCCGATGACGTCCCGGATGAGGAGGCGGGGGCTCAGCGAGCTGAACGGGTCCTGGAAGACGACCTGGAGGCGGGCCCGCAGCTCGCGCATCTCGTGGCGGGACTTGCGGTAGAGGGAGAACTCGTCCGCGATGCCGTCCAGCTCCTCGAGCGCCTGCTGGGCGGTGGCGGGGAGCGGGGCCCCCTCGCCGTCCGGCCCCGAGAACGGGGCGAGCTCGCGCAGGTCCTGCTCGATCCGGGCGGACGCCTCGGGCGTAGGTCGGTAGAACACGTGCCCGCTCGTCGCGTCGATGATCCGAAGGAGGAGGCGTCCGACCGTCGTCTTACCGCAGCCGGACTCGCCGACGAGCCCGACGGTCTCGCCCTCGTGGATGCGGAACGAGACGCCGTCGACGGCCCGGACGTTCCCGATGCGCGCCGAGAACAGGCCGCCGCGGATGGGGAAGTACTTGCGCAGGTTCCGCACGTCGAGCAGCACCGGGCCCGATTCCGTCGAGCCGGTGCCCTCGGACATGGGGGTGCCGGCCACGGCTCACTCCTGTACCGTCGGTCCCGAGTAGAGGAAGCAGGCGACGTGGTGGTTCTCGCCCTCGACCGTGAGCGGAGGCCGGCTCTCCTTGCAGATCGGCATCGCGTGCGGGCAGCGCGGGTGGTACCGGCACCCCGACGGGGGATAGATCAGGTTGGGGACGCTGCCGGGGATCGAGGCGAGCTCCTTGCCCGGCTGGTCGAACCGCGGGATGGAGGCCAGCAGGCCCTGGGTGTACGGGTGGAGCGGACGGGCGTAGAGGCTCTTCACCGGCGCCATCTCCACGATCTGCCCCGCGTACATCACCGCGACCCGGTCCGCGACCTCCGCGATGACCGCGAGGTCGTGGGTGACGAGCAGGATCGCCGTGCCGCGGCGATGCCGCAGTTCGTTCATGAGCTCGAGGATCTGGGCCTGGATCGTGACGTCGAGCGCCGTCGTCGGCTCGTCCGCCATCAGGATCTCGGGGTCCGAGGCGAGCGCCATGGCGATCATGACCCGCTGGAGCATGCCGCCCGACAGCTCGTGGGGGAATCCGCGCGCGACCTGCACCGGGTTCGCGATCTGCACCCCCTCGAGCGCCTGCACGACGCGCCAGAACAGCTCGTCGCGCAGCGGCCGACTGACGCGCCGCTTCACGACGGGGAGGCGGTAGCCGAACTCCCGCATCCGGGCCCGGAACCGGCGGGCCTGGGCGCGGCCCCGGGCGATCCGGTCCGAGCGGCCCTGTCGCATCTCCTCGAAGTAGGTGTGGCGCAGGTCCCGTTCGGCCTCGAGGCGCTGCAGCTCCCGTCGCAAGAACCCCCGCTGGACGCCCGAAAGGTAGAGGCGCCGGGCGATGCGCTTCAGGCTGGCCGAGGGGTCGTAGTCCGGTCGGCCCTCGGCCATCTCCTGCCGCGCGAGGTAGTAGGCCTGGACGCCGGCCGAGGCGAGCCCCACCGCGGTCCCCAGCCGTCGGGTCGCCTCGCGGAGCGCGGCCGTGTCCCCGGCCTCGACCGCGCGGCGGATCTCGTCGGCGGCGGCCTCGAAGGCGGCCGGGTCCGGGTGGGCCGCGAGGAGCTCCCCGACCAGCTCGACGCCGCGGTGCTCCAGGATCGACTCGCCGACCTGGTCGTAGATCGGGAAGATCGGGTTCATCGCCTGCGACGGCTCCTGGAAGATCATCGCGATCCCCCCGCCCCGCACCGACCCCACGCGGGCCTGCCCGGCCTTCACCCGGCGGAACGACCGCTTGACCTTGACCCGGTTCGTGCCCTTGACCGGCTTGAACTTCGCCTCGCTCTCGATGCCCCAGAGAAGGTTCGCGCCGCGGTACAGCGCCGTCCCGCTCACGACCCGTCCCGGCGGGTCGGGCACGAGTCGCGTGATCGAGAACATCGTCACGCTCTTCCCGCAGCCGGTCTCGCCGACCAGGCCGAGGGTCTCGGCGCGTCGGAGCTTGAACGAGACGCCTTCGAGCGCGCGCACGACCCCGTCGTACGTGTAGAAGTACGTCACGAGGTTGCGGACGTCCAGGACGACCGGGCTGGCGCCCGACGCTGGGACCTCTCCTGCCGACGCGACCGCGGGAGGCTCGGAGGCCCCGGACCGATCGTCGCTGCCCAGTTCCACGCTGCGGGGCGCGACCGCGGCCGAGTCGTCCACCTCCCTATCTCCTCAGCCTCGGATCGAGGGCGTCCCGCAGTCCGTCGGCGAAGAAGTTGACGCTGATGGCGAAGAAGAAGATCGCGAGACCCGGGAACAGGAGCTGCCACCAGGGGATGAAGCAGGCGGCCCCCGAGACGCCGCACTGCTTGAACAGGGACGGGAGGACCGCCACCCCGGCGGCGGCGATCGATCCCCACTCCGGCACGAGCTGGCTCGGGAAGAGGACGAATCCGATGAAGGCGATCGCGGCGAGGAGGAGCGGGATCGACCCGACATCGAGCGACATCTGCACGAAGACGGGGTAGACGCTGTTCGGGATCACGTGCTTGCGCAGGATCCGTCCCGAGCCCGCGCCGCTCGCCCGGGCCGCCTCCACGTACCGCTGCTCCCGGACCACCAGCGACTGGCTGCGCACGATGCGCGCGTAGAGCGGCCACCAGACCACGATGAAGGCGGCGGCGATGAGCCAGAGACGATCGTCGAAGGTCGTCAGACCGACCGTTTCGCCGACGATGATGACCATGATGACGAGCAAGATCGACGGGATCGAGAGGAAGATGTCGGTGATCCGCATCACGACCTCGTCGACCCATCCTCCGAAGTATCCGGAGAGCGCTCCGAGGGCGAGGCCGCTCGACGCCCCGACGGCGACGATCAGTACGGACAGGAACAGCGTGTTGACGGTACCTTTCACGAGTAAGGCGTAGGTGTTGTAGAAGAACGGTTGGTTGCTGAGCTCCTGGGGCCAGACCAGCGAGCCGAACGGAAGCGGTCCGAGCGTCGCTCCCGCGGCGAAGATCGTCGGCGGCACGAAATTGGGGAACCCCGTCGGGGTCTCGTAGCAGTTCGGCCCGGGCGGCGCGCTTCCGAGCGGATAGGTACAGATCGTCGGGTTCCAGTTCACGCAGGGGTTGCCGGGCTGGGTCACCGGCGTCTGGTACCCGTCCGAGGCGCAGTATTCGATCGCCGAGGTCCCGGGCGCCGAGTAGGTGATCCCGTAGATGAAGGCGACCGCGAAGAGGATCAGGATGCCGAGCCCGACCATGGCGAGCGTGTTGCGCCGAAGGAAGTACCACGTGCGTTTCCACTGGGAGAAGCGCGCGATCCAGGAGCGACGGAGCGCCGAGGTCGGGGCCGAAGGGGCGGGCACCGTGACCGACTCGCTCGCCATCGCCTTCCCCGATCCTCACCCGAGCCGGACCCGCGGGTCCAGGTAGGCGTACAGCACGTCCACGATGATGTTCGCGACGACGACGAGGATCGTGAAGAAGATCGTCGTCCCGAACAGAACGCCCAGGTCCCAGTTGATCGGACTGCCGATGACCGAGTAGGCGAACAGTCGGCCGACCCCCCAGAGCTGGAAGACGCTCTCGATCACGGGGAAGCCCGTGATGAACCCCGCGAACGTCAATCCGAGCACCGTGATGGTGACGTTCAGCGAGTTCCGACCGGCGTGCTTTCGGATCACCGTCGACTCGGGCAGTCCCTTCGCGCGGGCGGTGCGGATGTAGTCCTGGTTCATCACCTCAAGCATGCTGTTCCGGACGAACCGGAGCAGGACCGCGATCGTCCCGTAGGCGATCACGAGCGCCGGCAGCAACATCCGAATCACCGTGTCGCCCGCGAGCGCCCACTGGCCGTGGATCGCCGCGTCGACCGTCGGGAAGCCGGTCGGGGAGCTGATGTACCCTTGCGATAACCAGTTCGGATACTGGTTGATGCCGATGTTCGAAGTGCCGTAGAGGGGGGCGCACGGCGGAGTGGGCCAGGATCCGTAGAAATCGAGGTAGACGGGGCTGTGGGCGCCGCAGAACGGGGACTGCGCCCCCGGCCCACCCAGCGCGAAGACGACCGCGCCTAAGGCGAGCACCCCGAGGAGGAACGTCGGGATCGCGAAACCGGAGAACGACATGATCCGCGAGGCCTGGTCGACCGGACGGTTCCGGTAGACGGCCGACAGATTGCCGAGCGGGATCGCGATGAGCAGGATGATCGCGAGGGACAGGAGCGCGAGCTCGAGCGTGTACGGGAGGAAGTTCGCGACGACCCCCGCGACCGGCTGACCGGCGAGCCCCGGTAACCCTGAACCGGTGTTGCCCAGGCCGAGCGCGCTCCCCTTCGCGACGTACCCCCAGTTGAACGTGAGGGTGTTGCCCATGTAGATCGCCCACTGGACGGGAATCGGTTTGTTCAGCCCCAGCGCGTTGACGGCCTGCTCGTAGACCGGGTTCGGGCAGTTCTGGCTCGGGTTGCCGGGGCACTGCACCTCCGTGCTGCACGGGGAGGAGTGGGCGCTCGGATGATAGAACGAGCAGGTCCGGTCCTGGACCGGCAGGGCACTGATCAGCACGAAAATGACGGTCATGACGCCGATCAGGACGGGGACCAGCAGGGCGGCGCGCCGCACCACATACACCCACATCCGCATCGGTCTGAGTACCGTCCGAACTGACCCGCCTGAAACGGCCTCCCCATCCGAGAGGCCCTATTTATGCCTAAAGCGGAATTTGGGGCGGCCGCCGCTTCCCCCGCCGGTCCCCGCGCGAGCCGCTCCACGACCGCCCGCGGGGCGGTCTACAGCAGCTCGAGGGTTCCGGTGATCGGATCGAGCTCGGCATCCCGAGCCGGTCCGAGGCCGAGGCACGTCCGGGTCCCGGGCGCCACCTCGGTGAAGCCCGCGTCCTCCACCCATACGGTCGCGATCCCCCGACCCCGGGCGGCCCGCTCGAGCGCCTCCATCTCGGCGAGCGTGGGGGCGAGGAGGGCGATCTTCCGCTGGCCGCCGCGGCTCCACTCCTCGAGGGCGCCGGGAGCGCGGGTCCGGGCGCGCTCGTACAGCAGCACCGCGGCGTGGGCAGCCTGGACGGCCGCTTTCCCCGCCGTCAGGCGCAGCTCGCCCCGGATCACGAGCGCCACCTTCCATCCGCCGCTCCCGCGGCGAGGCTCACCGGGCATATTCGGCCTCCCGGGACGCGGCCAGGGAGTCCCGCTGGGCCCGGATCTCGTCGAGGCGCGCCCGGAGCTCGGCCGCGTCGGCCGCCCCGTGGACGCGCAGGGCATGCTCTAAGCGCCGCTCCTCGCGCGCCAGACGCTCGAGCTCTCGCGAGAGCTCCCACGCGCCCTCCTCGCCTCCCGAGGGCTCGGGCGCGCGGGGGGCGGGCGGCACGCGTTGGAACGCTCCCCGCGCGACCGCGGCGACCAGCCCGGCCGCTGCGACCACGGCCAGCCCCACCTCGAGGGCGGGATCGGACCAGTACGACTGGAAGCCCGCGGGGGCCGCGACCAGCAGAAGGTAGCCGAGCAGCACCGTGAGCACCACGCTCAGCACGAAGGAGAGGGTGACGATCTCGAGGAGCCGGAGGGACCGCTCGGCCCCCCGGACCCGCCAGTCCGGGAACAGCGCCTTCGTGACCGCGTAGCCCGGCACGAAGAACACGAGCGCCCCCCCGGCCACCGCCTCGAAGGCTGCGACGACCGCCATGCCGGGAACGACCCTCACTCCGCCGAGGCCTCACCGGCCCCGATCTGCTTCTCCAGCTGGCGGCGCAGGCGTCGGTTCGAGACCAGCCCGTGCGCCGCCTTGCGGGTCGTCTCGTAGTGCTTCAGGAGCGCCCGGACCTCCTGGGGGCGTTGGCCGCTCCCGCGCGCGATCCGGTGGATGCGGTCGGCCTTGATGAGGCCCGCGTCGTCCAATTCCGCCCCGGTCATCGAGTCGAGGATCGTACGGAAGCGGCGAAGCCGCTTCTGCGTGTCGTCGAGCTTCTGCTCGTCGAGCTTGGCGCTCCCGAGCGCCGGGATCATCGACATCAGCTTCGAGAACGGCCCCATCTCGCCGAGCGACTCGAGCTGCGTGCGCATGTCGCGGAGCGAGAACCGGCCGCCCATGAGGTTCTTGGCGGCCTTTTCCGCGGCCTCCTTGTTCGAGAGCTCCTCGAAGTGCTCGAGCAGCGACTGGATGTCCCCCATCCCGAGCAGCCGAGAGACGAAGCGCGTCGGATCGAACCGTTCGATGTCGTCGAGATGCTCGCCGGTGCCGATGAACAGGATCGGGGCCCCGCTGACCGCGACCGCCGAGAGCGCCCCGCCGCCCTTCGCGGAGCCGTCGAGCTTGGTGAGGATCACGCCGGTGAGACCGACCGCCTGGTGGAACGCCTCCGCGCTGCGACCCGCCGACTGGCCCATGGCGGCGTCGATCACCAGGAGGGTCTCGTCGGGGACGAGGACCGCCCGGATCCGCTTCAGTTCCGCGATGAGGTCGGCGTCGAGCCCGCTGCGGCCCGCGGTGTCGACGATGACGGCGAGGTGGGGCGGGAACGCGGCGAGCGCCCGCTGGACGATCACCTCGGCGCGCCGCTCGGTCCGGTCGGCGAAGAACTCGCAGCCGACCTTCTTCGAGAGCTGCTCGAGTTGGTCGATCGCGGCCGGGCGGTGGACGTCGGCCGCGACGAGCCCGACGCGGATCCCCTTCTTCTGGAAGTACCGGGCGAGCTTCGCGGCGACGGTCGTCTTCCCCTGGCCGAACAGCCCCGCCAGGAGGATCTTGCGCGGTTTGAGGTCGAACGGGCGGTCCTTCCCGAGGATCCCGCGGATCTCTTCGTAGATGATCCGGATCAGGAAGTCCCGAAGGCTGGCGCCGGCGGGCGGCTTCTCTTCGGTCGCCCGCTTGCGGACGCGCTGGGTGAGCGCGAGCGTGAGCTGGACGTTGACGTCGGCCTGCAGCAGCGCCCGCTGGATGTCCCGGATGACCTCCGCGAGCAGCGCCTCGTCGACCGTCGACCCGCGGGCGATCTTCTGGAGGACCCCGCGGAGCGACTTACCGAGCGAGTCGAGCACCATGGACGCACCGGCCCGGGACGGCCGACGGCCGGCTACAGGCGGGCGGGGGTATATGGGGAGGAGCCCCGAGCTCCGTGCCGTTCCACGGACCGGGGAGCCGTCGCGCCTCGAGCAACCGTGATAAGACCGGCGCGAGCTCTTTGAACGTCGATATGTCCGCCCCGGCCCCCGCCGCCCGACCGACCCCTCCGAAGCTCGATCCGGTCCGCGTGCCGGTCCCCGAGGAGCCCGTCGGGGCCCGCACCCAGGACTTCCGGGAGGTCCTGCACGCGTACTCGAAGGACGACGCGATCCTGGAGGCGAAGCGGTGCATCCAGTGCCGGCGGCCGTGGTGCGTGGAGGCGTGCCCCATCACGAACGACTGCCGCGAGTACATCCGGCTGATCGCCGTCGACGATTTCGACGGCGCCGCCCGGGTCACCCTGCGCGAGAACCCCCTCGCGACCTCCCTGTGCAAGGTCTGCTACCACTACTGCGAGGACGCGTGCGTCGTGAAGAAGAAGGGCGTGCCGATCGCCATCCGCCACCTGAAGCGCGCGGCGCTCGACTTTGGCGAGAGCGACCTCGCCTACGTCCCGTCGGCCCCCAAGTCCCAGCGCGTCGCGGTCGTCGGCGGGGGCCCGGCGGGCCTCATGGCCGCGTGGGAGCTCGGCGTGCGGGGCTATCCCGTCACGGTCTTCGAGCAGGAGAAGCGGTGGGGGGGGCTCATGCAGACCATCCCGGCGTACCGGATGACCGACGCGGACGTCGAGGCGGACAAGGCGCGGTACCGGGAGCTCGGCGTGACGTTCGTGGACGGCACGAAGGTCGGACGCGACTTTCCGGTCGACCGGCTCCTGCACGAGGACGGCTACGCGGCCGTCTTCCTCGCGATCGGCACCTCCACGCACCGGACGCTCGGCGTGCCGGGCGAGCAGCTGCCCGGGGTCCTCCCGGCGCTCGAGTTCCTTCACGCGGTCAACCGCCACGCCCCGATGCCGGTCGGCCGGGAGATCGTGGTGATCGGCGGAGGCGATGTCGCGATGGATTCCGTCCGCAGCGCGCTGCGCCTGAGCCCCGGCGGACGCGTGACGCTCCTCTACCGGCGCGGACGCGCCGAGATGCCGGCCGATCCCGAGGAGATCCACGGCGCCGAGTCGGAGGGGATCCGGTTCGAGTTCCAGCGGGCGCCGCTCGAGATCGTCGGGACGACGCGCGTGGAGGGCGTGCGGGTGCAGACGATGGAGCTCGGCCCGGCCGACGCCGGCGGTCGGCGGACCCCGATCCCGGTCCCGGGATCGGAGACCGTCGTCCCGTGCGACACCGTGATCGTCGCGGTCGGGCAGAAGGCCGACCTGACCGGGATCGATCCTCGGGAGTACGATCTCAAGCTGACGAGCCAGGGGTGGCCCGAGGGCAAGGGGAAAGGGTTCGCGACGGCGGTGCCCGGGCTGTTCGCGGCCGGGGGTCGGTC
>Ga0335074_10002116_pt1 | contig 27031 bp, 26 predicted proteins | sample Lox_Sample_23_FD_206715 | JGI IMG/M metagenome (GOLD analysis project Ga0335074, IMG submission 206715) | Soil microbial communities from Loxahatchee National Wildlife Refuge, Florida, United States - Lox_Sample_2.3 | ecosystem: Environmental > Terrestrial > Soil > Wetlands | place: USA...
TGAGACCGAAGACCAAGTCGCGCAAGACGTCATGAACGTCAGTAATCTCGACCCATACCACGCCGGATACTTCGTCGGTGCGAGCATCGGTGCCTTCTGCCGGAACCATGAGCAGGACAGCTGACAGCGGGCCAACGTCGTCGCACACTAATGGCGGCGGCGAGTACCCTCGGTGATCATCATCAGGAGAACTACTTTGATCGCAAAAGCCTTCGTCGCTGGCGCTATCGCCGTCCTCACCGGTACGGGAGTAGCGACACCCGCGCTGGCCGATCCCGCCACGTTCGACGAGATCAGCTGCTCCTGTCAGGCACCGGCCCGGCAAGTCGGCCCGGTCGTGCAGGACCAGATCAGCCAAGGAATCCGGCAAGGCGTGTCGGATTTGAACCCCGCTACACCTCAGCCGTAGCCGACGCACCTGCGGGATCGCCGCGGCAAACGTCTCCGTGACGAAAGTCGCTCAGCGCAACCAGCCGATTTCCCGCAGGAACGGCTGCGTATGGGCGATGCGACCGGTCAACGACTTAGGATCTCCGGTGACCAGGGTCAGCGCGGTCTGGGTGATGAGTTCGATGTCCTCGGTGTCGGTCTTGGCCAGGTCGAGCGCGCCAGCGCCTTCGGTGGCCACCGGGTTGGACGGCGCGGCGGCGTTGACGGCGATGCCGTCGTTATAGAGTTCGGCTGCAAGGCTTTTCGTGAGCCTGTTGAGCGCCGCCTTGGCAGTGCCGTAGACCCCGAATCCGGCAGTGCGGTCGAAATCGGAGAACGGCGGCCCATCGGGAAGATCGCCGCCGACCGAGGTGATGTTGAGGATCCAACCGCGGCCGCGTTCACGCATGGCCGGGATCGCCAACTGGGTCAGATGCAGCGGCGCCAGCACGTGCATCTCGATCATCAGTCGCGCGCGGCGGTCCGGGAACTCGTCGAGGGGACGCAGAAACGTCACGGCGGCATTGTTGACCAGAATGTCGGGTGCGCCCGCGCGCTCGACCACCTCGGCGAGGAGTCGCTCGCGATCGTCGGGCTTCGACAGGTCCGCTCGGATGGCGATCGCCGAGCCCCCGGCGGCGGTGATCTCTTCGAGCGTCTGTTGCAGGGAGCCCTGGTATTTGGGGTCGGGCTCCATGGTGCGTGCGGTCAGCGCCACCGTTGCACCTTCGTCGGCCAAGCGCTGTGCGATCGCCTTGCCCAGCCCGCGGCTGGCGCCGGTTACCAATGCGACCTTGCAAGCACAGGCTCCCGTCACGTCCGACCCGCCTCCTCCGCACCGAGAACGCCTTCTCCAATAGAGAGAACGTGATTGTCCGCCGACTCGGAGTATAGGCGCGGCAACCACAGCGGTTAATTCGGTGGCCCAGACGATCTCGGAAGGTAGCTAGATGTCTAGCTATTATTCATGGTGAGATTTATCTGAGCTGGTTACGCTGAGCGACTTGCACTGCCGGCTACGGCGGTATGAGGGCTTCTGAACTGCAGAAATATAGCACGCTGGACCTCACGAGACGATTCGACTTCAGCTGGGAGTCGACTGCTAGTCTGAGGTTTCTCGCAAAAATATATTGACTTTCTATGTTGCTAGTTAGTACCGTCCAGGCTCGTCGCCCACGGGGTAATGGACACACGTTTAAGGAGAAATCTCATGCATCGTCGCTTGATCCTCGCTGGTCTATCGGCCACCGGCGGGCTCTTGACTTCAGCGTTTCTACAGGTGGCGGTCGCCGCCGCTGATACCGCCGCCGCCGTCAGCGCCACCGGCGCGGACGCGTTCACCATCGGTGGCGACACCTTCGACCCCTTCACCTCACCCGGCGTCGAGGGCTGGGAACCCGTTCAGGTGCTCAGCGGCGCTGCGCCGTTTTTGGAGCTCGGCGGCGGGTCTGTGGCTCTTTTGCCCGGCTTCAGCGTCCCGCTTTCTGGCCAGGACTTCGAGGTGTACAACCCCTCCACCGGCGCCGACCTGGGCAGCGTCGATACCAACGATTCCGTGAGCGACCTTTTCGGCTTGACCAACGCCGAGTTCGTCGTGACGAGTGACAGCGCCGCCGCCGGGGGAAGTGATTCCGCACTGCCGACCGTGGGATCGGTCTACGACGAGTTCAACCTGGGCAACGGCTACGAGAACGTTTACACCGACATCGTCAGCCCGACCGGCGGTCCAAATACGGTCACAGACACCCTGATCACGCCCAACGGCGACATCAACCTCGACTCGCTGTTCGGCAGCGTCGACGCCGCCGCCCCGCTCAACCCCGGCGACGCCTTCACCGGGCTCGAATCCGGTGACAGCAGCATCGGCGCCGACGCCTTCAGCATCGGTGGCGTCACCCTCGACCCCACCCTTACCGGCGGAGGTGAGGGCTTTGAACCGGTGCCCCCGCTGACCAGCACTCCGCCGGTGTTGACCGTCGGCGGCGGGTCGCTCGGCAACAACCCCGACGAGGCCGGCACCGACACCGCTCTCCAGAATTTCAACGTGTATAGCGGGGACACGAGCAGCACGGAGGTCGGCACCATCACGACCGGCGAGGATGTCACAAACCTGTTGGGCTTCACCAACACTCAGCTCGTCGTCACCAGCGCCACCGCCGCCGACGGTGGAAGCACTTCCGACCTGCCAACGGTGGGATCGATCTACGACGCATTCAACCTGGGCAACGGATTTGAGAACGTCTACACCGACATCCCGGGCACTGGCGGCGGCGCCGACACCATTACCGACACATTGGTGACGCCGTTCGGGAACGTCAACCTCGACTCGTTGTTCGGCAGTTTCGACGCCGTGGCGCCCATGCAGCCCGGCGACGCCTTCACCGGGCTGCAGGCAGGTGACAGCAGCGTCGGCGCCGACGCCTTCACCATCGACGGCACCACCTTCGACCCCATCACCAGCGGCGGGGCCGAGGGCTATGACCCCGTCTACCAGATTCTCGGTGTCCCGCCCTTGATGGAGATCGGCGGCGGCACGCCTTACGTATTCGATAACAGTACGTGGGCGCTTTCCCCGCAGGAGTTCGATGTCTACAGCGGCTCGGGATCGGGTGCCACCGAGGTCGGCAGCATCCAGGGCAACGAGGATGTGCTCAACCTGTTGGGCATGACCAACACCGAGTTCACCGTCGCGAACGCCACCGGCACATCCGCGGATTTGCCGACGGACGGAACGGTTTACGACGCCTTCAACTTCGGCGACGGGATCACCAACGTCTACACCGCGGTCCCGGGTGTCGACGGCGCCCCCGACACCGTGACCGACGAACTGGTGACGCCGTGGGGTGACTTCAACCTGGATTCATTGTTCGGCAGTTTCGATGCTGTCGGGGGGCTGAATCCGGGCGACGCGTTCGGCGCCGGCCTCGACGCGGCAACCTCCGCGGCCTCCGACGCGGCGACATCCGCGGCCTCCGCGATCGACCCGCTGTCGTTCCTCGGCCTGTAGAGGAGCAACCGGCTGAGTTAACCCGCAGAACCAACCGTCCCAGGCCAATCTCGGCCTGGGACGGTTGGCGTTTTCGGGCTGAGTTCCGGCTGAGCTTGAGTCCCGATTCCCTCAGGGAGGTACTGGACCCACGTCAAACAAAAGCGCAGCTAGGACGGCTATTGACGCAGTGCCAGCGCTCTGAACTGGCCCGACGCGTTCAGGATTTCGGACTGGGAGTCTGCTGACAACCTGAGATTTCTCCAAAAAATGTATTGACTATCAATATTACCTCTGAGTAGGGTCCTGTGACGTTACTCACGGGTAATGGACACACGTAGAAGGAGATTCCCATGCATCGTCGCCTGATCCTGGCTGGTTTCGCGGCCACCGGCGGGCTCTTGACCTCGGCATTTCTGCAGGTGGCGGTCGCTGCCGCCGACGTCAGCGCCACCGGCGCGGACGCGTTCACCATCGGTGACTACACGTTCGACCCCTTCACCTCGACGGGAGTCGAGGGGTTCGATCCGGTCAGCACCCTCATCGGCGCACCGCCCGTGCTGGAAATCGGCGGCGGCACACCGCTCGGCATCCTCGAGATTGCTCCGCAGAGCTTCGAGGTTTTCGACCCTTCCACCAGCGCCGACCTGGGCAGCATCAACACCGGCGAGACCGTGACGAATCTCTTCGGTCTGATCAACTCCGAATTCACCGTCATATCTGACAGCGCGGCCGACGGTGGAAGCACGTCGGATCTGCCCGCGGTCGGATCGGTCTACGACGCACTCAACCTGGGCAACGGGTACGAGAACATCTACACCGACATTCCGGGTGCCGGCGGCGCAGCGGACACCGTCACCGACACGTTGGTCACGCCGAACGGCGACATCAACCTGGACTCGCTGTTCGCCAACATCGACGCCGCCGCCCCGCTCAACCCCGGCGACGCCTTCACCGGTCTCGAAGCCGGCGACAGCGGCATCGACCCAGACGCGTTCAGCATCGGGGGCTTCACCTTCGACCCTGGAGCCGACGGCTTCGCCACCATCCCCGTACTCACCGCTTCACCACCGTTGTTGGACATCGGCGGCGGGACGCTTGAGGGCAGCTTCTTCAACACCCAAAACCTCGATGTCTATACCGGAAGCGGTTCTGCCGCAAGCGAAGTCGGGTCGATCAGCGCCGGCGAGAACGTGACGGAGCTGTTGGGCTTCACCAACACCGAGCTGGTGGTCCAAAGCGCCACCCCCACGGGGGATGCAACTGCGGCGGACCTGCCGACGGTCGGATCCGTCTACGACGCATTCAATTTCGGCAATGGCTATGAGAACGTCTACACCGACATCCCGGGCACGGGCGGCGCACCGGATACCGTCACTGACGAACTGGTGACGCCGTTCGGCAACGTCAACCTGGACTCGTTGTTCGGCGACGTCGACGCCGCCGCCCAGCTCAACCCGGGCGACGCCTTCACCGGATTGGAGGCCGGCGACAGCAGCATCGGCGCCGACGCGTTCACCATCGACGGCACCACCTTCGACCCGCAATTGGCGGCCGGCGGCGAGGGCTTTGACCTGGTCCCGCAGCTCTCCGCTGCTCCGCCGTTCTTGCAGATCGGCGGCGGCGCGCTGAGCCTCGGCCCCGGCACTTCGCTGCCGCTCGCGTCGCAGGACTTCAACGTCTACGACGGCAGCGGAACGGGCGCCACAGAGGTCGGAAGCATCGATACCACTGAGTCGGTGACCAACCTGCTGGGCCTGACCAACACGGAGTTCATCGTCGACAGTGCCACCGGCACGTCCAGCGATTTGCCCACGGATGGAACGGTTTACGACGTCTTCAACTTCGGCGGCGGGATCGAAAACATCTACGAGGCAGTGCCGGGTGCCAGTGGCGGTGCAGACACCATCACCGACACGTTGGTGACGCCGCTGGGCAACATCAACCTGGATTCACTGTTCGGCAGCTTCGACGCGATTGCGGCGCTCAACCCGGGCGACGCGTTCACCGGTGGTCTTGACGCCGCTTCGGCTGCGGTCTCGTCCGTCGACCCGTTGTCGTTCCTCGGGCTGTAAACGCAGTAACCAAACGTCCCAGGCCCCTAGCGGCCTGGGACGTTTGGCGTTTACCGTCTGTTTGTGGCTCACACGAACGCCGGCACGGTCGAGCGTTATCTGGACTGCTTGGCGGTAAATGACTGGGATGGCCTCGCCGCCACGATCGCGGACGACGACTTGATCCGGGACGGACCGTACTGCGACGTCGTCGAGGGCAAGCAACCGTATCTGAAGTTCCTGCGCGGCGTGTTCGCGTCAATGGAGGGCTATCGGTTAGCCGTGCAGCGGATCTCGCATGCCTCGGATCGGTTGTGCTACGTCGAGCTGAGCGAGACCTTCGACATCGACGGTGTTCCCACCGAATACCCGGAATGCCTTGTCTTCGAGCAGAACTCCGATGGTCTGATCAACCGTGTCAGTGTCTTCATCAAACAGGTGAGCAGCTGACGGGTTAGTCGCCCATGACGGCGGCTTGAGCCTGCGTGACGAGGTTGACCGCCTCGTTGCGGGTCATCGATCCCAGCATCTGCGCGGCGAGGCGCATCATGTCGCCCGCCATAACGGTCGGGCCGTTGGTCAGGTTCTCGAATGCCTCGCTGATGATCTGGTCGACGTTCGCGGCGTCCGCCGGCGCGTCGTCCTCGGAGTCGAGGTGACCGCGGGCGTGTTCGAGTCGACGCAAAGCGGGCGTGTTGGTCTTGCCGAGGATCAGCCCGAGCACGTCAATACCCTTGTCGTGCAGTTCAGTCCACAACGCCTCGGCGAACACCATGTCGAACGCCTTGGTGGCGCCGTAGGCCACCATGTTCGGTCCACCGGCGAGTCCGGCACCCGAGCCGAAGATCACGATACCGCCGCTGTGACGTTGCACCATCGCCGGAGCGAAGTGGTGACACAGTTGCATGGGTACCACGCAGTTGCGGTGCACCATCGCCTCGGCCGTCTCGATCGGGTTGTCCAGGAACGGCTCGAAGTTGGGATCGGCTCCAGCGCAGTAGACCAGAAACCCGATCTCCAGATCGTCGACGGCCTTAGCGATCCTGGACGTCGCGTCGTGTTCGGCGAGATCGACGGCCAGCACGCGGGTTTCGACGTTGGTGCGGGCTTCGATCCCCGCGGCAACCCCGTCGAGCACAGCCTGCCGTCGCGCCACCAGCACGACGTTGACGCCCCGCTCGGCGATGCCCTCGGCGAACGCGGAACCGACGCCGTCGGATGCTCCGCAGACCAGTGCCCACGGTCCGTACTTGGTTGCAAATGTCATGTCAAGCACCCACCTGAGCCACGCGCACCTGGACGAAGCGCCGTCTAGCGACACGCCACCCGTCGTCGGTACGAATCAACTCGTCGTCGTAGAAACCGGCCGCGTTCACCCCGGAGCCGCTGTCGCCCACCATGATCAGCGCGTCGACGTAGGTGCGCGCCTCGGCAGTGTCACCATCGACCGCGATCGCCTGGTTGGTCAACCGGTGCATGGTGTGGCCGGCCATCGCGTGCGCCTGCTGCATGAACTCGGTGATCGCGTCGACCCCTGTGAAGGAGCCGATCTCGCCGTAGTTCAGTTCGCAGTCGTCGGTGAAGACGGTGCGGAACAACGGCCAGTCGCGCCGATCGATTCCTGTCGCGTACCGCAGCAATACGGCGGCGATGTCCTGCTGATCTTCTCGCTCGCTCACTTCACATCTCCGTTCGGGTGGACGACGATTCGCGGTGGACCGTCGGACTTTCGGGCCAGGTCGAGCGCGTCGGGCACGTCGTCGAGGCTGACTATCGCCCCGACGCCGGGCAACGGATCCAGTCGGCCGGATGCGATCGCGTCCAGGGTGCCGTACCAGTCCTGCGGGTGCGGGCCTCCGCCGAACTGGATCGTGACGCCCTGACGGGTGGCATCCGTGATGCTCAGCGAGTCGCCGGTGTACCACCCACCGGCGCAATAGATCCGGGTGCCCATCTCGGCTGACTCGACGATCTGCTGGATCAGGCCCGCGGCGCCGACACATTCGAAGACGACCAGCGGCCCCCACAGCCCCCGCTCGGCACGCAGTTCCCGCCAGACGTCGAACGGTGACCGCTCCGCCGGATCGATCGCTACGTGTGCCCCAAAACGGTCGAGAGCCAGCTCTCGACGCTCGGCCTTGTAGTCCGAGACGATGATCGGTTCGACGCCGCGCGACGCCAGCGCGACGACCGCCGACAATCCAATCGCGCCGGCGCCGACGACAAGCGGTATCTCACCAGGCTCCATCCGCGCGGAGCGCACATAGAACTCACCGACCGCGAACGCGTCGGTCAGCGCGGCCGCGTCACTGGATACGTCGCCGTCCACCGCCCTCGCCAAAGCCTCTGCGACGACGACCAATTCGCCGAAGCTGCCCTGCGCCTCCGGGTGCTGACCAATGATTCGCGCACCGTCGGCGCCGCCATTGACCAGACGGATCGGAATCGAGGTCACCCGGGTGCCGAGGGGAAACTGTTCGGTGCAATCGGGTCCATGCCCGACGACTTCGCCGACGAATTCATGGCCGAGGACGATGTCGCGGTTGGGGTCGTATAGCGAGCGGCCGGTCGGGTCGTCGACGCCCATCTCCGGGTGGTCCATGAAATGCACGTCGGACGCGCAGATCGCGGTGCTCAGCGTTCGCAGCAGCAGCTCGCCGGTGCCGGGCACCGGGTCGGCGACATCCCGGACGTCGAGCCGCCCGTCGCGCAGCACCACCGCACGCATCCGCGCACTCCTTCGTGTCTGGATCTTCTCGATTATTCGAGATAGCATCTCGACAATCTGAGGTTCAGAGTAGGAAGCGCACCGAAAGGAAGTCAAGCCATTCCACCGTCGGCCCCGACCACGCGCGTGCTCGACGTCGTCGAGCTGCTCGCCGGATCAGCCACAGACCGGCTGCGATTTTCCGACGTGGTGCGCGAACTCGGACTCACCCAGGCGACGGCGCACGCCATCCTGACGACGCTGTGTGATCGCGGCTGGGCAAGTCGCGATCCGGTCGACAAGACGTTCTCCCTCGGTCCGGCGCTGGCGGTGGTCGCGGCGCGGGTCGACACCGCGCGCCCGCTTGCGCACACCGCACGGACCGCCGCGCTGCAGCTTGCCGACGAATTCGGTTATCCCACATCGGTAATCGAGCGGGTCGGCGATTCGCTGGTGATCACGGCGTTCGAGGACGCCGGCGGGCAATCCCGCGGCGCACCCGGCGACCGCATCCGCTACGCCCCGCCGTTCGGAGTGGCATTCGCCGCCTGGGACACCGACGAGCAGCAGCGGGCGTGGATTCAGCGCAGCGCGGCCAGCAATCCCGAGTTCGCGCGTCGTCTCCAAGAGGTGCTGGCCCGCACCCGCGAACGAGGATTCGACGTCGACTGCACGACACCGGCGCTGACCCAGGCGGCGCAGGTGGTGGGAACGCTGCCCAGCGACGGACTGCCCGACCACGTTCGCGAGATCACCGAACGCCTACTGGTGGAATTCACCACGATCGGCTTCCTGACCGACGACGACACCGCGCGTCAGGCACATCCGGTGGCCACCATCGCCGCACCGGTATTCGACCACCGCGGTTGGGTGCCGATGATCGTCGCCGTGCATCCCCTGCAAGCATTGACACGCAAACGCATCGACGCCATCGGACGCCGAACGGCGCGAGTGACCGCCGCAATCAGCGGCCACTAGCAGGAGGATCGCAATGGACGTCCAACGGATCAGCGACGAACTCGAAATCACCGCGCTGCTCAACACATACGCCCGCGCCGTCGACACCAAGGACTGGGACCTGTATCGATCGGTGTTCACCGACGACGCCCATATCGACTACTCGTCGGCCGGCGCAGCGGCCGGCATCCGCGACGAGGTCGCCGACTGGCTGGCGCAGGGATTCGCCACAATTCCGATGTCGATGCACTACATCACCAACATCGAGAGTCAGATCGACGGTGACACCGCGCGGGTGCGCGCGATGTTCTACAACCCCATGCAGCTACCCGGGATGACCGGGCTCAGCTACTGCGGCGGGTACTACCACCACGACCTGGTCCGCACCGCCGACGGCTGGCGTAGCCGGAGCCTGCGCGAAGAGAACGCCTGGTTCGTCAACGCCCCCGGCGCCTGATCCCGCCCCGCGGGAATAAATTATTACGTCGGCTAATTGTTAGGTACACTACCTAAGTACGCCCGATCTACCTAAGGAGCACGCAATGCCGCGCACCGACAACGACACCTGGGACCTCGCAACCAGCGTGGGAGCAACAGCCACCATGGTTGCCGCAGCCCGGGCAGTCGCCACCAACGCCGACAACCCCCTGATCAACGACCAATTCGCCGAACCGCTCGTGCGGGCCGTCGGCGTGGACTTCCTCACCCGTTGGGCCGCCGGCGATCTGGACGCCGCCGACGTCGACGAGGAGGGGTCCAGCTGGAGGCTCGCGCAGATGCCCGACGCGATGGCCGTCCGCACCCGCTTTTTCGACGCGTTCTTCCGGGACGCGACGCAGGCCGGCATCCGCCAGGCGGTCATTCTGGCCTCCGGTCTTGACGCCCGCGCTTACCGGCTGGACTGGCCGACCGACATGACCGTTTTCGAGGTGGACCAGCCAGAGGTGATCGCATTCAAGACCGGGACGCTGGCCGAGCTGGGAGCGACCCCGACCACCGATCGCCGCACGGTCGCGATCGACCTGCGCAACGACTGGCCGGCCGCATTGCTCGAAGCCGGTTTCGACAAGAGCCAGCCCACCGCGTGGATCGCCGAAGGCCTGCTGGGTTACCTGCCACCGGACGCTCAAGACCGCTTGCTGGACAACATCTCCGCGCTCAGCGCCGCCGGTAGCCGCCTGGCTACCGAGGCGATCCCGGACATGTCGGACGTCGACCACGAGCAGGCGCGCGAAATGATGCGCAGGGCCACCGAGAAGTGGCGTGCGCACGGATTCGACCTGGAGTTCAGCGAGCTCGGCTACGAGGGCGACCGCAACGACGTCGCCGTCTACCTTGACACGTTGGGCTGGCAGTCCGAAGGTAGGCCGATGAGCCAACTGTTGGCCGACCACGGCCTGGCGCCGATCCCGCAGGGCCACGACTCGGTGTCCGAGGCCGACACCATCTACTACACGTCGACCAAGTGACACAGGCAGCACCGCACCGCCGCGGTTTCAACGAGTTCGTCACGCGGTTCTGGGGTGTGGCGGCCCCGGCCTACAACGCCCCGTTTTTGCAGCACTGGGTATACCGCCCGGCGCACGACGAGGTGGTCGCGCAATTACGCGACCACCAGTCGGCGCGGGTGGTCGATATCGCCTGCGGCACCGGAATTCTGGCTGACCGCATCGAGCGCGAGCTGCATCCCGCGCAGGTGTACGGCGTGGACATGTCCGAAGGCATGCTCAACCAGGCCCGCTCGCGATCGACGGCCGTGCAGTGGTTGCGCGGCCCGGCCGAGCAACTGCCCTTCGATGACGGCGCGCTGGACGCGGTCGTGACGACGTCGGCGTTCCACTTCTTCGACCAGCCCGCCGCGCTGCGCGAGTTCTATCGTGTCCTGTCGCCGGGCGGGGTCGCCGCGGTGTCGACGCTCAGCGCGCGCCAGGGTTTACTGCCGTCGGGCAGCAAATGGAAACCCGCCCATCACCCGAAGCCCGCCGAGATGCGGCGACTGTTCGAGGACGCCGGGTTCACCGTCGCCGAGCAACACAGGGTCCGAAGGCCCATTTTGACGCAGGCCATCCCGGACCTAATCACGGTCGGTATCAAGAGCTGACCCCGCTCGGTGCGCTTGCAGCGCCTCGCCGAGGGTCCATATCGCGACGCCGATCAGCACCACGTCTTTGAGCAGGAACTGCCCGGGAAGCTCGGAGAGCACCGGAATCGGTCCGACGAACCGGGTGGCCACGCCGGGCGTGGTGAACAGAAAGCTCAACGTTCCGCTGAATAGCACGATCGCCATCGCACTGCCGACCGCCGACAACCGCGCCGATATCGGGCGGGTGGTAATCAGCAGCGCAGCAACGATTTCCAGCGTTCCCAACCCCCACGCGATGGTGTTGGCGCTGAATACGTGGTAGAGCCAGCTCATCAAGGGGCTGTGTTCGATCAAGGTCCGGGCTCCGAACTTGATGTACTTGCCGAAACCGATCCACGCCAGCGTTAGCGCCAGTCCATACCGGCTGACCGCTTGGCCGATCGAACTCAGCCGCGTTGCCGTCGTCAATGCATTCCTCCATCTGAATTGGGGCGATCAACCCATTCAGCTGACGAGCGGCGCCCCCGTCTGGTTCACCTACTCACGAACTCGGCGGCGGGCTCGTCCCAGTGGTCGAGGTTGACCACGTCGCTCAGCGGCCGACGGCGCACCGGGCCGTGCTTGCCTTTGGGCCAGCCCACCACGACGTGTCCGGCCACCATCCAGTCGTCCGGCACGCCCACGGCGTCCCGCAGCAGTTGCTCGCCACCGTAGGCGCCCCAACTGGTCAGGCACGCGCCCAAGCCCTGGGCGCGCGCGGCCAGCAAGAAGTTCTGCATCGCCGGAAAGATCGACCCACCGAGCAAGAGCTCCGACGCGGTCGGAAAGTGCTTCTGCGCGAACAGGACTGAGGTAAATTCACCGGCCCGGTCGTGCAGCTCGTAGGTTGCACGGTTGCTGCGGGCCCGCCGACTGTTGTCGCCGTCGGCGGGCCGGCTCATACCGTAGACGGGTTCGATCACCTCCAACGCCCGTGCCGCCGCCTTGGCCACCACCGCCCGCTGCTCCGGCGACCGCAGCACGACGAAACGCCACGCCTGCGCGTTGGCGCCGGACGGGGCCCACATCGCGGCTTGCAGACACCGCGTCAGCGTGGCGTCGTCGACCGGCTGGTCGGTGAACCGCCGGATCGTGCGCGCGGTCGACATCGCCTCCCAGACATCACTGGTTGCTCCCGGCATGCCGGCTCCCTTCAGGTTCCTCCGGAAGAACCTAGTGCGCGCAGCCGAGCGAAGGCAGCACCGAAAGCACCGGCCACAGCACGCTGGCTTCGCCGAGCGCGGCCACCTGGAAGTTGCTGCCCGGCGGCAAGTGCAGCTGCTGTTCCATTTGCGTCTGGATCCGCTGCACGCCGTCGGGATGGAAGAACGCCCACACCAGGCCGACGGCGAGGTAGGCACCGGCGAGCCACACGGCTACCTCGATCAGCCCGCCGACACTGATCCGATGGCTGAGCACGCGCCGAAGCCGACCGAGCACGGCGGGCCCTCCCGCCTCAGGTAAGGCAGACATTGGCGACCATGAGCGCCGGCCACAACACGATGGAGCCGATCAGCGAGATCAGCAACTCCACGCCGCGAATCCCGTGCAGGGACTGGGCGTGCGTGCTCGACCACACCAGCCCGATGAGCAGGTACGGCCCGGCCAGCAGGACACCGATGCCGATCAGCTCGCCGACACTGAGTTCGACGTCCAGCAGCTCGCGAATCCTGGTGAGCATGGTCCGGGATGTTAATCGCCATTCCGCAGTCGCGGGTGGCGTTCGCCGATGTCAGGTGCGTGGCGGACGCGAATCGCCGGGATCGTTGGGATCCGGGTCGCCGAACCACCGCGACGGCTCGTGTTCGCCGTAGGTGTCGTGCCAGTCCCACCACTCGTACGGCGGGCTCTGCGGGTAACCCGGCGGCGAGTCCTCCCAGGTTTCCTGGCGGCCGAGCGGGGTCATGTCGAGGAGGCTCCAGGTGTTGCCGAGCACCTCGTCGCCCCGGCCGTTGATGAAGTAGGTGCGATACACCCGGTCGCCGTCGTGGACGAACACGTTGGTGCCGTGCCAGTTGTCGACACCGAAGTCGGTGTCGAAGCTGTCGATGATCGTGTACCACGGCATCTGCCAACCCATCCGCGCCTTCAGGTGCTCGATGCCCGGCTGCGGCGCGCGCGAGGCGAACACCAGCGTGGTGTCGCGGGCGTTCAGGTGGGCCAGGTTGCCGATGTGGTCGGCGATCATCGAGCAACCGCGGCAGCCGTGATCGGGCCAGCCGTCGATGTCGGGTCCGACGAAGGCGCCGTAGACGATCAGTTGGCGGCGCCCTTGAAAAAGCCCTAACAGGTTGACCTTGCCGTCGGGGCCGTCGAATTCGTGTTCCTTGTCCACTAGCACCCACGGCATCCGCCGCCGCTGCGCGGCCAGCGCGTCATGGGCGCGCATCACTTCCTTTTCCGTGACGAGCAATTCCTGGCGTGCGGTCTCCCATTGCTGCGCCGACACGATCGGGGGTGTGCTCATTGGTGTTGTCCGCCTTCCGATTTCAGTTGGTTGACGCCAGCGGTGACAGGCCCGCGGCCGTGAGGAGGTATGCGCCCGCGTGCTCGCCGCCAGCGAGTGTCAGGACGGACTGGCCGACTTGTTCGGCGGTCAGTGCGGGCCCACCGGCCTTCACGAAGGTGTCGACGTCGACGCCCTGGCGTCCGGCATAAGCCGCGACCGCCTTGGCGCCCAGCTCGGTGGCCGCTGTCAGCTGCGGCAGGACAGAGACGAAATCGATCCCCAGCCCGGCCCGCTTCGACTCGATCGCGGCGTAGTCGGCGACGAATTTGACGGTGCTCTTGGCCCCCGCGTAGCCGCCGCTGAGCGGCGAGCCTTTGACCGCGGCACCGCTGGACATCGCGATCACCGAACTACCCGGTTCTAGCGGGCGCCGCAATGCGTGTCCGATCCAGTGGAAGGCCTGCGCGACGTCCACGTGCCAGGTCTGACTGAAGGTTTCCCAGGTCTGTTCCTGCAATGGGCTCATTGTCGGGCTCGCCCCGGCGCACAACACCAGGGTGTGCGGTCGGTGTTCGTCGATGAGCCGGCCGGCGACCGCCGGGTCGGCAGCATCGGCTGCCACCGGGGTGAACGTCGGGCCGAGCTCGTCGCGCAGCTCGTCGAGTTGCGCGCCGCTGCGGGCGACGCCGATGACGCTGACGCCGGCGGCCGACATGGCCGCGGCGATGGCGCGGCCGAATCCCCGGCTCGCGCCGGTAACGATCGCCGTGGTGCCGGCGAGGGTGGTGGGTTTCTGGTTTGCGTTCATATTGATTCCGATACGGCGAGCCCGCGAAATTCATCGCCGGCCGAGCGATGAATTTTCCGCGCCGCGCGTATCTACTGATATGTACCGCCCGCGATAGGAGAGCAAACCGTGCCGGCCCAGGACGATTTCATCGAGCAGGCGGCGCCGTTTCGTGCCGAGTTGATCGCGCACTGCTACCGCATGCTCGGCTCGGTGCACGACGCCGAGGATCTCGTCCAGGAGACCTATCTGCGCGGCTGGCGCGGCTACGAGTCGTTCGAAGAACGCGCGGCGCTGCGGACCTGGTTGTACCGAATCGCGACCACGGCGTGCCTGCGTGCGCTGGAGAACCGGGCCCGCCGGGTGTTGCCCGCGGGGGTGGGCGACGGGTCGGTCGACCCCGACACCGACGTCGACGCCGACGGCGGCGGCTACCACTGGCTGGAGCCGCTACCGGACACCTTCACGCCCGAGACCGCGGTGACCGCGCGGCAGAGTGTGCGGCTGGCGATTGCCACGGCGCTGCAAGAGCTTCCCGCGCGTCAACGCGCGGTGCTGATCCTGCGCGACGTCGTACAGTTCAGCGCCGCCGAGGTCGCCGAATTGCTCGAGACGACGCCGGCCGCGGTCAACAGCGCGCTGCAGCGGGCCCGCGCCCACCTCGCCGACGTCGCACCCAACGAAGACGACGTGTCCGAGCCCGACGACGCCCATCGCCGCGAGCTGCTCGACCGCTACTGCGCGGCGTTCGAAAACGCTGATCTCGCGGCGCTCACCGAGCTGCTGCAAACCGATGTCCGGCTGGAGATGCCGCCGCTGCCGGTGTGGTTCACCGGGCGCGACGCCGTGACGCGATTCCTCGCCCGGGTTGCCTTTACCGAACCGGGCGACGTCGCGTTCGTTCCGACGGCCGCCAACAGCCAGCCGGCCGTCGCCGAGTATCGCCGCACCGCGGACGGTGTCATGCGGGCGCATTCGATACACGTCATCACCACCGGTGAGGCGGGAATCGCGGGCCTCACCGTCTTTCTCGATCCGACATTGTTTTCCGCATTTGGTCTGCCGCCGACGCGCTGATTTCGCGCTATTACGCAAACGCGTTATAGCCATCTGCTTAGCTCTAGCCCGGGGGACGACCGCGATCGGTTCACGAAGGAGCCAGTTATGTCCCTCTCACACGTCATTGCCCGTGGGGTGGCAGTGGGAGCTATTGGCGCCGGGCTTGCCGGCGCGCTGTTATCCGGCACCGCGGGCACCGCAGCGGCCGATCCGCCGCCTCGCCCACCCAACTGCACGGCTGCCGACATAGCTGGCGTCGCCGCAGGTGTCGCGACGGCGCTGTCGACCTACCTGTTCACCCATCCGGACGTGAACGGGTTCTACACCGGGCTCGAGGATCAGCCCAAAGATGAACTCGGCGACGATGTGCGGAACTACTTCGGCGCCAACCCCCAAGAGCAAGCCGACCTTGAAGGCATCCGCCAGCCCCTGGCTGACGCCAGGGAGCGTTGCCACTGGACTCCGTTACTCGGACAGGGCGGCGCATGAGCCGGTCGTGGATTGCGGCCGGGGTAGCACTGATCGCCGTCACGTCGATCCCGGAAATGTATGCCGTTGTGCAGCCCACCGCTGTCGCCAACGCCGACGTCTGCGCGAGCGTCGGCAGGCGGGTTTCGGTCAGCGGGTGCACCAACGTCGCCGACACGGTCAACTCCTATGTCCCGCCGCCGGCCGACTATGCGCCGCTGCCGCAGGATTTTCCGCCGCCACCCCCACCTCCGGTGAATGTCTGCGTCGGGGTCGGCCGTCGAATCCACGTCAGCGGGTGCGCCTAGTCGATCGCGGGCCTCACCGCCTTTCCTGATTCGTCACTGCCTTCCAGGTTTGGCCCGCGACCAACCCGGTGATCCAAGTCTCCATCCCCGTCGCGGCCTGGCCGCCACACGGCGTTCGTGTGGACACTGGGTAGAGACCTCGCAAGGATGAACGCGATAAGCGTTGGTGAAGGGTGGGTAATGAGGGTTCCGGGTGTAACCGCCGTTGTCGGCGGCGTCGCCGGTGGAGCAGTGCAGATGTTGCAGACCGGCGTGCAGAGCGTGGCCTCTGCCGCGGATACCTTGCAGAGCCTGACCGGCCCGGTGGTCGACACCGTGAGTCAGTCCACGGCACGGCTGCTCGGGACCAGTCGGCCGTCGAACGACGCCCCGGACGCCGCCGCGGCAACCGTGCGTTGGCAAAGCGGACGACGCGTGCATCTGGACCTCGACCCGCTGCTGCCGTTCCCGCGCTGGCACGAGCATGCGGCCGTCGTTGAAGAGCCGGTTCGCCGCATCGCCGGAGTGACCAGCGCCCACGTCGAGGGCGCCCTGGGCCGGCTCGTGGTCGAGCTCGACGAGAACGTCGACAGCGTCGCCGTGCTGGACGAGGTCCGCGACGTGGTGGCGGCCGTGGCGACCGACTTGATGGCCGCGGGGCCCGAGATGCAGATCCGCACAGCGCCGTTCGCCGACCCCGGTAACCCGCTGGCGATCCTGGTGCCGCTCACCGCAGCAGCCTTCGACGTCGTCGCGATCGGCGCCGCGGTCACCGGCTGGGTGGTCAGGCTGCCCGCGGCGCCAAAGACCACCCGCGCCGCGGCGGCCCTGCTCAACAACCAGCCGCGGATCGTGTCGGTGCTCGAGTCACGACTGGGCCGAGTCGGCACCGACATCGCGCTCAGCGCATCGACCGCGGCGGCAAACGGCCTGACCCAAGCGGTCGGCACACCGCTGCTGAACCTGATCGAGCGGGTCCTGGAGATCTCCGAAGCCGAGGCGCATCGCCGCCGCTGGCGAGACCGCGAGCCCCAGTTGGCCTCCCCGGGCAGGCCGCAGGCGCCGGTTGTGCCGATCATCTCCTCGGCCGGGGTGAAATCACAGGTGCCACGGCATCATTGGGCGGCCGCCGCGGCGGGCGAGGCGTCGCACGTCGTGGTCGACGGCGCCATCGATGCGGCCCTCGACACCGAAAAGGGTTCGATGCACGGGCCCGTCGAGGAGTACGTCGAGCAGGCCGCGAACGGGTCGCTGATCGCGGCCGCCAGCGCCCTGGTGGCCGGCGGAGGCCCCGAAGACGCCGCCGGTGCGGTGCTGGCCGGCATACCGAAGGCCGCACACATGGGCCGGCAGTCGTTCGCCGCGGTGTTGGGCCGCGGGCTGGCCGAGGACGGGCAGCTGATCCTCGACCCGGGCGCGCTGCGTCGAATGGATCGGGTGAAGGTCGTCGTCATCGACGGCGCGGCGCTGCGCGGCGACCACCGGGCCGTGCTGCACGCCCGCGGCGACATCCCCGGCTGGGACGACGACCGGGTCTACGAGGTCGCCGACGCCCTGCTGCACGCCGAAGAGCCGCCCGAACCCGACCCCGACGAGCTGCCGGCCACCGGGGCGCGGCTGCGGTGGGTGCGCGCGCAGGAGTCGTCGGCAACTCCCGCCCAGGGGCTCGAACACGCCGACCTGGTGGTCGACGGTGACATGGTCGGGCACGTCGAAGTCGGTTGGGAGGTCGACCCTTTCGCGATCCCGCTGCTGCAGATCGCGAACCGGACCGGCACCCGCGTCGTGCTGCGCCACGTCGCCGGCACCCAGGACCTGGCCGCCAGCGTCGCGGCCAGCCATCCCAGCGGCACCCCGCTGCTCAAGCTCGTGCGCGACCTGCGGGCCGATCGCGGACCGGTCATGCTGATCACCGCGCTGCACCGCGACTTCGCCTCGACCGACACGTTGGCGGCGCTGGCGATCGCCGACGTCGGGGTGGCGCTGGACGATCCCCGCGCGGCCACGCCGTGGTCCGCCGACATCATCACCGGCACCGATCTCGCTGCGGCCGTGAGGATCCTGTCGGCGCTGCCCGCGGCGCGGCAGGCCAGCGAGTCGTCGGTCAACCTGGCCAAGGGCGGCACAACGCTGGCCGGCCTGCTGCTGGTCACCGGCGATCCGCGGGCCAGCACGAGCCCGTTGGCGCTGCGGCGCTGGCTCAACCCGGTCAACGCGGCCGCCGCCAGTGCCATTGTCTCCGGGGCGTTTTCGGCCAGCAAGGTGCTGCGCCAACCGGACCCGACGCCGCAGCCGCTGACCGCCTGGCACGCGCTGGATCCCGAGATCGTGTACTCGCGGCTGGCCGGCCGGGCCCGGCCGCTGGACGTCGAGGCCCTCGAACCGGGTTGGCGACGAGTGCTGGAAGACCTGTCCTACAGCCCGCTGGTGGCACCGCTCCGCGGACCGGCACGGCAGGCCGGACGGCTGCTCTCGGCGACCAAGGCCGAGCTCGCCGACCCGCTGACCCCGATCCTGGCCGTCGGCGCGGCCGCCTCTGCGATCATGGGCAGCAACGTCGACGCACTGCTGGTCGCCGGGGTGATGACCGTCAACGCGCTGACCGGCGGGGCGCAACGGCTGCGGGCCGACGCAGCCGCCGCCGAGCTGTTCGCCGAGCAGGACCAGCTCGCGCGTCGCGTCGTCGTCCCGACCGTGGCCACGTCGCGGCGCCGGCTGGAGGCGGCCCGGCACACCGAACGCACGGTCACGGTGACGGCCAGCGCGCTGCGTCCCGGTGACGTCATCGACCTGACCGCGCCGGACGTCGTGCCCGCCGACGCGCGGCTGCTGGTGGCCGAGGACCTGGAGGTCGACGAGTCCCTGCTGACCGGCGAGTCGGTGCCGGTCGACAAGCAGGTGGATCCGGTCGCCGCCGGCGAAACCGACCGCGCCAGCATGCTTTTCGAGGGCAGCACGATCGTCGCGGGGCACGCCAGGGCGATCGTGGTGGCCACCGGCGTGGGCACCGCCGCGCATCGCGCGATCTCGGCCGTCGTCGACGTCGAGTCGGCCGCCGGGGTGCAGGCGCGGTTGCGCGAGCTGACCGGCAAGGTGCTTCCGCTGACTTTGGCCGGCGGCGTCGCGGTATCGGGGTTGGCGCTGCTGCGCCGCGCGACGCTGCGGCAGGCCGTGGCCGACGGCGTGGCGATCGCGGTGGCCGCGGTCCCGGAGGGTCTGCCGTTGGTGGCGACGCTGTCCCAGCTCGCCGCAGCGCAGCGGCTGTCGGCCCGCGGGGTGTTGGTGCGTGCGCCGCGCACCATCGAGGCGCTGGGCCGAGTCGACACCGTGTGCTTCGACAAGACCGGCACGCTCACCGAAAACCGTTTGCGCGTAGTGCTTTCGGTGCCGGCCGCGACCAAGCCGCGGGGTCCCTTCCCGGACACCACCGACCCGCAGGCCACCCACGTCTTGCGGGCCGCGGCGCGCGCGTCCGGCCAGCCGCACGAAAACCAGGGGCACGCCCACGCCACCGACGAGGCCATCCTCAAGGCGGCGGATTCCCTGAACGGCCGCGGCGATTCGGACTGGAATCTCATCGCGGAGGTGCCGTTTGAGTCCAGTCGTGGCTTCGCCGCCGCGATCGGCATGCTGGCCGCGCAACCCAAGTCTCCGGTGCTGTTGCTGAAGGGCGCCCCGGAAGTCGTCTTGCCGCGCTGCCGGTTCGCCGACGCGCAGGCCGACCAGGACCACGCAGAGTCGTTGGTGCACAGCCTCGCCGAGCAGGGCCTGCGGGTGCTGGCCGTCGCGCAGCGCGGCTGGGTCCACGACACCGACGACGACGAGGACACCGACGCCGACGCCGTCGACGCCGCCGCGCACGATCTCGAGCTGATCGGCTACGTCGGTTTGGCGGACACCGCGCGGCCGTCGGCACGCCCGCTGATCGAGGCGCTGGTGGCCGCCGACCGCAACGTGGTGCTGATCACCGGCGACCACCCGGTGACCGCGCGGGCGATCGCCCGCCAGCTCGGGCTGCCCGCCGACGCGCGGGTGGTCACCGGCGCCGAGCTGGTCGGCCTCGACGAGGACGCCTGCGCCAAACTCGCCGCCGACGTGCAGGTGTTCGCCCGGGTCTCCCCCGAACAGAAGGTGCAGATCGTCGCGGCGCTGCAGCGCTGCGGGCGGGTGACCGCGATGGTCGGCGACGGCGCCAACGACGCCGCCGCGATCCGGATGGCCGACGTCGGCATCGGGGTGAGCGGCCGCGGCTCGTCGGCCGCCCGCGGCGCCGCCGACATCGTGCTGACCGACCAGGACCTGGGCGTGCTGCTCGACGCGCTGGTCGAGGGCCGCAGCATGTGGGCCGGCGTGCGCGATGCGGTGACGATCCTGGTCGGCGGAAATGTCGGCGAGGTGCTGTTCACCATCATCGGCACCGCCTTGGGCAGCGGCCGCGCGCCGGTGGGAACCCGTCAGCTGCTGCTGGTGAACCTGCTGACCGACATGTTCCCCGCGCTGGCGGTCGCCGTCACGCCGCAGTTCGAAGAGCCCGAGCCCGCCGAATACGACACCGAGGAAGAGGCCGACGACGCGCGACGCGCCTACCAGCGGACCGTGCTGGCGGGACCGACGCCGTCGCTGGACGCCGAGCTGATGCGCCAGATCGTCACCCGCGGCGCCGTGACCGCGGCGGGCGCGACCGCGGCCTGGGCGATCGGGCGCTGGACGCCGGGCACCGAACGGCGGACCGCGACGATGGGGTTGACGGCTCTGGTGACGACGCAGCTGGCGCAGACGCTGCTGACCCGCAGCCACAGTCCGCTGGTGGTGGCGACGGCGCTGGGCAGCTCCGCCGTGCTGGTCGGCATCGTCCAGACGCCCGTGGTCAGCCATTTCTTCGGCTGCACGCCGCTGGGGCCGGTCGCGTGGACGGGCGTGGTCGGCGCGACGGCGGCGGCCACCGGGCTTTCGGTGTTCGCGCCCAACCTGGTGGCCAAAACCGCGGGAATCGCGAAGCTCGAGCAAGCGCCGGACTCCGCGGCGACGGGCGCCGAGCAATAGGTCGGCAAATTTACGTTTTGGCCATCCCGCGGCGGGCACTCCCAGCAAGATCAATACAGCGACGTCGCTGAGAGGGGAAGTTTGATGGCCGAGACGAGTGCTAGCCCAGACCGAGCGTCCAACATGGCGCAGCTGTTCCTGCAGCGCGTCGAGGAGTCCGGTGACAACGAGGCCTTCCGCATCCCGGAGAACGGCGACTGGACATCGGTGACCTGGAGCCAGGCGGCCGAACGGGTGGAGGCGCTTGCGGCCGGACTGCTGTCGCTGGGCATCGAGCCCGAGGATCGGATCGGCATCGCCTCGGCGACCAGGCTCGACTGGATCCTCGCTGACCTGGCGGTCCTGTGCGCCGGCGCCGCAACGACCACCGTCTACCCCAGTACCAACGCCGAGGACACCGGCTACATCCTCGCCGACTCCGGCTCCAAGATCGTCTTCGCCGAGGACGACACCCAGCTGGAGAAGCTCAACGAGCAGCGCAGCGACCTGCCGGACGTGACAAAGGTCGTGCTGTTCGACGGATCGTCGGACGACGACTGGGTGATCACGTTGGACGACCTGGCCGACCAGGGCGCGAAGTACCTTGCCGAGCACCCGTCCTGCGTCCGCAAGGTCGCCGACGAGATCAAACCCGAGCAGTTGGCGACGCTGATCTACACGTCCGGCACCACCGGCAAGCCGAAGGGCGTCCGGCTGCGCCACTCGGCCTGGGTGTACACCGGCGGCGTGATCTCGGACATGGGCCTGATCGGCGAGGACGACCTGCAGCTGCTGTGGCTGCCGCTGGCGCACGCCTTCGGCAAGGTGCTGATCGCCACCCAGGTCGCGTGCGGTTTCGCCACCGCGATCGACGGCCGGGTCGACAAGATCGTCGAGAACTGCGGCGTGGTCAAGCCGACGTTTATGGGCGCCGCGCCGCGAATCTTCGAGAAGGCCTACAACAAGATCGTCACGCAACAGACGGGCGCCAAAGCAATGCTGTTCGGGTGGGCGTTCGCGGTAGGCAAGGAGGTCGCCCGCCGGCGCCGGGAAGGCAAGTTCGTGTGGCCGCACCTGGTGCTGCAGGAGCGGCTGTTCGACCGGTTGGTGTTCGCGAAGATCCGCGACGTGTTCGGCGGGCGGATTCGGTTCTTCATCTCCGGTTCCGCGCCGCTCAACCGCGACGTCGCGGAATGGTTCGAAGCCGCCGGTGTGCTGATCCTGGAGGGCTACGGGCTGACCGAGTCGTCCGGCGCGGGCTTCATCAACCGTCCCGACAACTACAAGCTCGGCACCGTCGGGCTGCCGTTCGAGGGCACCGAGGTCCGGATCAGCGACATCGGCGAGGTTCAATTCCGCAGCGACTGCGTGATGGCCGGCTACCACCACCTGGACGACGCCACCGCCGACGCGCTGAAGGACGGATGGCTGTCGACCGGGGACCAGGGCAAGGTCGACGACGACGGCTTCCTGTCGATCACCGGCCGGATCAAGGAACTGTTCAAGCTGTCCAATGGCAAGTACGTCGCGCCGCCGGCGATCGAGGCGAAGTTCGCCACGCTGTGTCCCTACGCCAGCCAGTTCATGGTCTTCGGCGAGGGCAAGAACTTCGCCGCCGCCCTGGTGACGCTGGACGAGGACTCGATCAGCGGCTGGGCCAAAGACAATGGGCTGAACGGCAAGTCGTACGAAGAGCTCACGAAATCCGATGCCGTGCACGACATGATCGAAGAGCACGTCAAGAAGCTCAACGCCAGCCTGAATCGGTGGGAGACGATCAAGAAGTGGGCGGTGCTCGACCACGACCTCTCCGTCGACGGTGGTCAGCTGACCCCGTCGCTCAAGGTGAAGCGCGGGGTGGTCGCCGAGCAAAACAAGGAGACCCTGGATGGCTTCTATTCCTGAACCCGTGATCGAGCCGGCTCAGCTTCCCGACGCCGACAACGCGCCACTGCCGGGACACTTGCTGCGGATTCTGGAGTGGCGCACCGGAGTTGAGTACGCGTCCGCGCGCCTGGCGATGCGGCGCATCGCCAACTGGCAACACGGCGACGGGCATCCCGTGCTGGTGCTGCCCGGCTTTCTGGCCGGCCCGCTATCGACGGATTTCCTGCGTAATGTGCTGCGCCAGTTGGATTACCGGGTCTACGACTGGGGCCTGGGCACCAACATGGGCTACCGCCCGAGCATGAAGCAGGCGCTGCCCGCGCGGCTGCATCACATCCGCGAACGCAGCGGCGGGCGCCGCGTCAGCATCATCGGCTGGAGTGCCGGCGGGATCTACGCCCGCGAACTGGCGCGCGGCCTGCCCGACGACGTCCGGTCGGTGATCACCCTGGGATCGCCGTTCCGGGGCAACCACCAAGCCAGCACCGCGTGGCGGGTGTGGCAGCTCCTCAACCGGGGCTCCGACGCCGCCAAGGCCGTCACCGAAGCCGCGCTCAGCCGACGCGCCCAGCCGTTGTCGGTGCCGACGACCTGCATCTACAGCAAGTCGGACGGCATCGTCGCGTGGCAGTGCTGCATGAGCTTGCCCGCGCCCGAGACCGAGAACATCGAAGTGCGCAGCAGCCACCTCGGATACGGCCACAACCTGCAGACGCTGTCGGTGATCGCCGACCGGCTCGCCCAACCGGAAGGCGGCTGGCGCCCGTTTGCCCGTTAACGAGGTGTCGACGTGGCGAATTGTGTTGCTCCAACCGGTTAACGGCATGCGAAAAACACTTGCGGTGAAGCGGATTGGGCCGTGGCGGATTGCCCGGGCGATCCGGGCTGCGACATGATCGGTGGTATGGCCGACATCGACTTTTCGCTGCTGGACGTGCCGAGGTCAACGCCGGTGGACGACCCCGACGCTTACTTACGTGCCGCGATCGCGTGGCACTTCGGCGAACAGACCGGCAGCGCATTCTGGCTGCGCGCGGCGGGGGGCCTGAACTTCAACCCGTTGACCGACGTCAACACCTTCACCGATTTGCGGCTATTCCCTAACCTGCTCAGCGAATTGCGCAAGGTGCCCGTCGAAGACCTGATCCCCCGCGGCTACGGGTCCCCGCCGCCGGTGCCGCAGATTTTCGAATCCGGTGGCACCACGGGTGCGCCGAAAAGGACTGCGCAGCTGCCGGATTGGGTCGAGCAAGTCATCGAGTGGCAAACCGAGGATTTTGCCGGCGGCGGCTTTCAGTCCGGCCGCGGCTTCTTGTGCATGATGCCAAGCGGGCCGCACGGCGTCGGCTACTTCTCTCGCCTGGTCTCCGAGCGGCTCGGCTCGACCTTCCACGCGATCGACCTGGATCCTCGCTGGGTCAAACGGATTACCGCCCGCAATGCCACTGTGGAGGTGTCGGACTACGTCGACCATCTCGTCGAGCAGGCCGTCCACGTGCTGCAGACCCAGCAGGTGGCGAACCTGCACACCACGCCGCCACTGCTCGAGGCGATCGCCCGCAACGACGACGCGGTCGCGTTGGTCAACGACAAGATCCGCTACACGCTGCTCAGCGGCGCCCACGTGGACCTCGATACGCTCGACCTGTTCCGCGGAATCTTTCCGAATACGACGATCACGATGGCGTTCGGCAGCACGATGATCCTGTCGCAGGCCATCACCCGGCGCAGCGGCGACGACGACCCGTTCGTCTTCGACCCGCGCACGCCGTATGCGATCTTCTGGGTGGTGGACCCCGATACCGGCGACGAGGTGCCGTATGGACAACGCGGCCAGGTGGTGATGAACCACATCAGCAAGGGCATGTTCATCCCGAACAACCTGGAACGCGACAGCGCCATCCGGATGCCGGGACCCGAAGGCCAAGTTGGTGATTCGCTGAGCGAGGTGCAGCCCGTCGCCGCCTTCGAAGGCGAGCCGGTCATCGAGGGCGTCTATTGATCGACATCGAGGCCCTCGGTCCGGACGGCCCTTACCGGACCCGCAATCGCGAAACCATCACGACCACCGGTGGTGTCGCGGTCGCCGAGCTGAGCATGGCCCCGCCGCTGTATGTCTCGCGGGCGATCAAGGCGCAACGCGAGGCCCGGCCGCTGCCGGTGCACGAGCGCGAGGCGGCGCTGGCGAAGGCAGCCGACGTGTTCGCCACCGGGGTGATCGCCGGGCTGGACTTTGACGCCTATGTCGTTGCGGCCAGCCGAATTTCCGGCGTGCCGATCGCGGTGACCCGGTCGGGGGCACACGCGGTCGCCGACGGTGTCGCGTCGGCGTTCGGCGCGGTGCGGCCCGCTCAGCCGACGGGCGCGGTGGCGGACTGGCGCGACGAGCGCACCCGCGCGGGTGCCGCGGTGTGGGCGCGGCGTGGCGAGGTGTTCGCGGTGCTGGCCTCCGGCAACGGCCCGGGCGTGCACGGGTTGTGGCCGCAGGCGCTGGCGCTGGGCTACCGAATCGCGGTGCGCCCGTCGCGCCGCGAGCCGCTCACCGCGCTTCGGCTGGTGCACGCGTTGCGGCAGGCCGGATTTCGCCCGCACGACGCCGTGTACCTGCCGACCGATCATCGCGGGGCCGACGAGCTGATCCGCTCGGCGGATCTCGCGATGGTCTACGGCGGCCAGGACGTCGTCGACAAATACGCCAACGACCCGACGGTGTTCGTCAACGGGCCGGGCCGGGCGAAGATCCTCATCACCGCCGATCACGACTGGCGCGACTACCTGGACGTCGTCGTCGACTCGATCGCCGACCTGGGTGGCGTGGCATGCGTCAACGCCACCGCCGTGCTCTACGAGGGCGACCCGGCCCCGCTGGCCGCCGCGATCGCCGAACGCCTGTCGGCCATCCCGGCGCTGCTTACCGAAGACGAGCGGGCCACCTTACCGACCCAAAACATCGACAGTGCAACGGCTTTGGCAGCCCACCTGGCGACGGTGGCCGCGGGAACCACGCCGGTACTCGGCGCCGACCAGGTAGTCACCGCGCTGGGCGACGGCTATGCGGCGCTACGCCCGTCGGTGCACCTGCTTACCAAGCCCGACGTCAGCAAGCTCAACGTCGAGCTGCCGTTCCCGTGCGTGTGGGTCGCGCCGTGGTCGCGCGCCGACGGGGTTGAGCCGCTACGGCATTCGCTGGTGATCGCCGCGATCACCAGCGACGACGCCCTGGTCGACGACCTGATCGCCGAGCCCACCATCACCAACATTTACCGCGGCCATCACCCGACGCACTACACCGCCCCGGAGATTCCGCACGACGGGTTCCTGGCGGATTTCCTGATGCGCAACAAAGGTTTTATCCGCGACTGACGTCGCGGCCGTACCGCTGGTAGAACTTCTCCACCCGGCCGGCGGTGTCGAGTGTGCGCCGCGTGCCGGTCCAGAACGGGTGCGAGGCGGAAGAGACGTCGACCACCACCAATGGGTAACTGCGTGCACCGGCCGGGGTCTCCCAGTCGATGGTCCGGTTGCTGGTGATCGTCGAGCGGGTGAGGAACCTCGCGCCGGTGGTGGCGTCCTGGAAAACCACCGGGTGGTAGTCGGGGTGGATGTCGGATTTCATCGGCCTTCTCCCTCGCTGTTGCGGTGCGCCGTGAATTCGCCTGCCATGTCGGGTGTTTCGTGGCAGGGGTCTTCGTGCCAGTCGCCGAACGGGTCGGCGTAATGCGCCCAGCTGTGCGGGCGGGCCATCTCGTCCTCGGTGAGCAGGGCGCCGCTGAGCGCGTCGGCGACCTCGACCGGGTTGGCGCCGCACACCAGGATC
>Ga0335074_10002117_pt1 | contig 27027 bp, 24 predicted proteins | sample Lox_Sample_23_FD_206715 | JGI IMG/M metagenome (GOLD analysis project Ga0335074, IMG submission 206715) | Soil microbial communities from Loxahatchee National Wildlife Refuge, Florida, United States - Lox_Sample_2.3 | ecosystem: Environmental > Terrestrial > Soil > Wetlands | place: USA...
CCCGGTAGAAGTGACGCTGGCGGTCATCGAGTCGCCCGCGAAAACCGGATAGTCAGCCGGGACGGCGCCGATAACGACGGGCCCGGATGGAACCATCTGGAACCAAGCCCAGTACGAAGCGTTGAAGAGCGTGCAGTTGGAGTCGGTTCCGATTTGCTCCAGGGTGTTGGTGCCCTCCCCGTCGAGCCCCACCCAGGTTGCGGCGGCCGTGGCGAACGCGTTTCCGCAGTTCGCCGCGGGCACGGTCCAGCTTCCGGTCACGGAAGTGTAGGGCCCGTCGACGTCGACGTAGCCTCCCCAATTCGAATTCGGCTCGTTTATCACCTGAGGTGTTTGCACCTGGTTAACGGTCACGGTCTCTGAATCCGAGGACGGGTCGTAGGGCGGGATCGTGCTGCCATAGTACGAAGCCTTGACCTGATCTGTGCCCGCAGGAAGATTGGCCAAGGTGCATCCCGCCGCGGTACCCGCGGTGTAGGAGCAGTAGGTGCTGCCATTGACAGTGATCGTGAGCGTCCCCGACGTGACGTGAGTAGATCCCGCCATCACGGTGGCAGGGTTGGCGGAAGTCCAACCCGTGTCTATCGTCGACGGAATCGAAAGCGTCGTGGTTGTCGGCTGGATACATGGGCCGGTCCACGTGACGGGCTCACTCACGGTCTCGCCGGTGTGGACATCGGTGTACTGCATTGTGCCGGCTTCGGTGGCATCGCACACGAGACCGTAGTCGACGGGCAGGGCCGCGGTGAAGTATCCGCCACCGGCTTCGATGCAGACCGGCTTCAGGCTGCCGGTGCAGACCCGGGTCTGGGCCGCGGCGGTGATGGTGGACGAAGAGAAGACAGTACTGCCAGCGTAGGCCCGAATCTCCACCTGGCCACTTGGCGTGAAGCCGGTCCCGGAGGCGGTGCAGCTGTTCGTTGCCGTACAAGTGATGGTGACCGAAGGGGACGCGGCCAGCGCCGGTGCGGCCTGCGCCACGACGCCCGCCGAAACGGCCCCGGCCACCGCCAGCATGACCACACGTTTCCTGAACCCGAACATCTCAGTCACCATCGCGGGTCAGGACAGCGCAGCCGCCAAAGAGGCTGCCGCTGCCGAGAGCGGAGCTTTGCGCTTTGATCATGGGTGCCTCCCGTATGAACCCTGTCGCCGCCGGCATTCCGCCGCGGGTGCGACGGGCTGGTCGGCAACGGTAAGGCAGCCAGGATGCTCGGGCATGACGGGCTGACACATCGGCAGCTGTACGTATTGGAACCTGCGCAAATTGACTACGTGGCTCATTGGCCACTCGAACGGTCGGCGCGGGCCTCGCGCGCAGCTGGCGGCCGCCGGCAGGCTCAGGCCACGGCGTTGCCCGCGGCTGCCGTCTGCTCGGCATCGGGCGCGCCGGTCTCCGGGGCGGCGACCGTTCGCCGCCCGCGGCGGGCGGGAATGGTCGCGGCGGCGTCGGCGTCCCGGATCGACAGCGCCGAGGCCACCCCGGCCAGGCAGACCGCGGCGGCCACCAGGAACGTGATCCGGTAGGCGGTGAGGTTGGCCGCCTCGTGCCCGGCGACCACGTGCATCGCCCCGATCAGCACGATGACCGTGGTGAGCAGCGCGACGCCGATGGCGCCGCCGAGCTGGCGGATCGCGTTGAACATCGTCGACGCCCGGCCCGTCGCGCTCGGCGTGATCGTGGCGAACGCCGCGGCCTGGCTGGGCACGAATACCTGGGCCATCGCGAACCCGAGGGTGAACATCAGCAGCCTGGCCCACCAGAGGCTGGAGCCGGAGGTCAGCAGCGCGAGCAGGGCGATGGACAGGGCGGTGCCGACCAGCCCGATGGCGATGTGCCGGCGCGGCCCGAGCAGCGGGTAGAGCACCCGGGTGGCCAGCTGTGCGCCGAACATCACGCCGACGGCCTCGGGAAACGTGCTCAGCCCGGACTGGAGCGGGCTCAGACCCCGGCCGTCCTGGTAGTACAGCGAGATCACGTACAGAGTGCCCAGGAACGCTATCGACCCCAGGATCATGACCCCGTTGGCGGACCGGAACAGCCGGTTGCCGAGCAGGCGCAGGGCGACGATCGGCTCCCTGGTCCGCATTTCCACGACGAGCATGATCACCAGCAGGATCAGCCCGACGACGATCGTGCCGAGCACGGTGTCCGAGCCCCAGCCCAGATCCGGGCCTTCCGAGACGCCGTACATCAGCGCCCCGAGGCCGGCGCCCGAGAGCAGGAATCCGGCCAGGTCGAACCGGCCGGGACGGCTCTCCGCCGAGTGCTTCAGGAACACGGCGCCGAACGCGAACGCGGCCGCGCCGATGGGCAGGTTGACGTAGAACACCCAGCGCCAGGACAGATCGGTGACCAGCAGCCCGCCGAGCACCGGCCCGAGCGCCGGGGCGAACGTGGTGGGCACGGTGAGGATCCCCGATGCCCTGATGCGCTCCTCCGGGGGGAAGGCCCGGTACAGCATGGCCATACCGACCGGGGCGAGCATGCCGCCGCCCGCCCCCTGCAGCACGCGGAATGCGACCAGCTCAGCGAGGCTGGAGGCCAGGCCGCACAGGGCTGAGGCCAGCGTGAACACCGCGATCGCCATGAGCAGGACGCGCTTGCCGCCGAAGCGGTCGCCCAGCCAGCCCGACGCCGGGATGAACACCGCGAGGCTGACCAGGAAGCCGATGGAGATGCTGTCGACCGCGGTCGGGGTCACCGCGAAGTCGCGGCCGATCGTCGGCAGGGCCACGTTGACGATCGTGACGTCCATGATGCTCATGAACATGGCGGCGACGAAAACGACGCTGACCGCTACCTTCTGGCTCACCCGTGCCTGCACAGCCCTGACTCTCCCGCCCCGAAGCGCATCGTAACCGCCGCCAAAGGTTAACCGCGCTAACGACCCGCCTGTTCCCCGGGATCGGCGGGCCGGGCCCTCAGGGCGGGTCAGTGACCGCTGGGCAGCTCGGGCGGGGGTGTGCCGGCGCCGATCTGAGCCTTGAGCGCGGCAAGCTCCTTGTCGACGTCGGCGGCGGTCCCGGCCTCATCGAGCTCCTGCTGAATGTCGTCGGTGTCGCCGCCGACATCTTCCAGCACGCCGGACTGGAGCAGCTCGTCCGTGGCCTGGGCCCGGGCCTGCATGTTGGCGATCTTGTCCTGGGCGCGCTGGAGCGCCGCGCCAGCGTCGCTGGCGCCGGAGGAAATCCCCGCGACGTCGGCGTTGATCGAGCTCTCCGCCTCCGCCGCGCTGTACTGCGCCTTCAGCACTTCCTTCTTGCTCCGGAACTCGTTGACCCGCTTCTGCAGCGCGTCGAGGGTCTGCTCCAGCTTCTGCTCCTGCTCGGTGAGGTCCTGGCGCTGGGACTCCAGCCCGTCGATCTGCTGCTGCGCGGTGGCCTTGCGCGTCAGTGCCTCGCGGGCCAGGTCCTCCCGGCCCTGCGACAGGGCGGCCTTCGCCTGATCGCCCAGGTGGTCCACCGAGTGCTGGAGCTGCTGCTCCTGCAGTTCGAGCTGCTTGCGCGATGCGGCGATGGAGACCAGCCCGCGCTTAACCTGGGTGATCTGGTCGAGCATCTGCTCGTAGGAGTAGTCGAGCAGTTCGTCGGGCTTCTCGGCGGCGTCGAGCGCCTTGTTGGCCTTGGCCGCGACGATGTCGTGTGCCCGCTGGAAAAGACTCATGATCCGCTCCTTGCCCGTGCCGGCCTGGCTCGCCCTTTGAGGCTACCGCCAGGCCGGCCACGAGGAACGGTCAGCCGAACGACACGAGCCGCGCACCCCCGTCGGTCTCGATGATGGTGCCGGTCACGTTCGGGTTGGTCGCGGCGAGGACGACCGCGTCCGCGACGTCATCGGCCGTGGCGATCCGCCGCGTCAGCAGAGCGCCGGCGGCCTGAGCGAAGTAGGCCTGCCTGGCCTCATCCGGCAGCGCGGCCCACCAGGGCGTGTCCACGAACCCGGGCGAGATCCCGTTGACCCTGATCGGCGCGAGCTCGACGGCCAAGGGCTTGACCAGCGCCTCGACGGCTCCGTTGATCGCCGCGATGCCCGCGATGCCCGGGGCGCCGGCCCGGGCGCTGATCGCGCCAAGCAACGTGACCGACCCGTCGGCCGCCAGGTACGGCAGGGCGGCCTGGACGGTCGTGATGTGACCCCAGAACTTGGCGTCGAAAGCACGCCGCAGCACGGCGAGATCGAGGCCGGCGAGCGGGCCGGCGCCGTCGCTGCCGCTCAGGGTGACGATCAGCCAGTCGATGGTGCCGATCGCCTCGGCCAGGGCGCCGATCTCGGCCGCGCTGGCGCCGTCGGCCTGGTGGCCGATCAGGCCGGGATCGCTGGCCGCCACGTCGTCGAGTCGCTCCTTGCCGCGCCCGGCGATGTGGACGGTCGCGCCCAGACCGTGCAGCCGCCGCGCGGTCGCGAGCCCGATGCCGGAGGTGCCGCCCACGACCAGTGCGGTGCGGTCGCTCATGCTGATCCCCTCTTCCTCAAATCGAACCAAGACGTCTCGTCTCGATTTAGAACGCTAGCATGCCCGGGCCGCAGGCCCAAACCCCATGCGAGATGCGCCCGTCGACGATGAACATCTCGGCAGCGCCCGGCCGGCCCGGCCGTCCAGATCCGCGTGCCACTCGCCCGCGCCCGCCGCGTCGTCAGGGTTCCCGCGGCCAGATCACCGAAATCGGGCCGAGGCGGCGGGCGTGGTCAACCAAGACAAGACGTCTCGTCTTGATTGGCGGGCGCGGTTAGCATGAGGCCCGTGACCGACGACGTCGCGCCCGGCGACGGCCAGGCCCGGGCGGCTGCGCGGCCGGGGCGCAAGAGAAGCGAGGAGGCCCGCCGGGCGATCCTGGCCGCCGCCAGCGAACTCACCGCCGAGGCCGGGTACGCGCGGCTGACCATCGACGGGATCGCCGCCCGTTCCGGGGCCGGCAAGCAGACCATCTACCGCTGGTGGCCGTCCAAGGACGACGTGCTGCTCGAGGCCCTGGCGGCCAAGGCCGAACTGCATGTGCCGGTGACGGATGAGGGCAGCTTTCGCGCCGACCTGCGGGCGTTCCTGCTGGCCAGCTTCGCGATGGGTCGCCAGCCGCAACTCATCGATGTGCTCCGCGCCCTGATGGCGCGGGCCCAGATCGACGAGGCGTTCGGGGAACGGTTCCGTGCCGCGTTCCTGCAGCGCCGCCGGGATGCCCTCGCGGTCATTCTCGATCGGGCCACGGAGCGCGGCGACCTGCCGCCGGGCGCGTCGCCGGGCACCATCACCGATCTGGTGTTCGGCATCTTCTGGTACCGGATGCTGGCCACGCGCGAGCCGTACGACGAGCGGCTGGCCGACGAGCTGGTCTCGGTCCTGGCCGGTCCGCCGCGAGGCTCCTGATCACCGGCCGGCATCGTTCCCCGGTGCGGCCCGCTCGGTGGGCGGGTTGGGCCGTTCCCTCGGACCGTGTCCGGCCACCAGGTGCGGGGCATGGGAGATGCGCAGCGGCCGGAACGGCCCGTCCGGGCGCGCTTCGACGGGCTCGGTCACCATGCACACGTGATCTCCGCCCTCGTCGAGCAGCGCCGTCCGCCGGACCACCATCCGGTTGGGGCACTGGTCGAGGACCGGCGTCCGGCCGGCCCCGATGCTCACCGGCAGGCCGGCGAACTTGTCGACCTCATCGCCCGTCCGGGTACCGAACAGCTCGGCCAGCCCGAGATCGGCGGACGTGAGGAAGTGAATGGCCAGGTGGGTCGCGTGCAGCGCCACCCGGTAGGTGTAGTTGGCCTTGGACAGCCAGACGCAGTACCGCGGCGGCTCCATGCTGGACTGGCTGTGGAACTCCACGAGGCATCCGGCTCGCTCCTCGCCCACGGCGGCGGTCACGATGATCAGCGCGGGGTCCGTGGACGCCACGATCGATGCGAATGAGTCGCTCATACGGCCTCAAGGTTAGTGCGCGCTGGCCGGGGCAGATCCTGACCAGCACACCGAAGGCCGGATCGACCAGGAAAGGGGCACGGCCGTGGTTCGCAAAGCCATGCTGCTGCTGATTCCCGCGATGCTCGCGGCGCTCGTCGGGAGTCAGTGGCCAGACATCATGCGTTACCTGAAGATCAGGCAGATGTCCCAGGGGCAGGGACATCCGGAGAACGTGCCCGCCGAGGGCACCATCTTCTACCCGCAGGACCCGGCCGAGGGCGCGCCCGACGGCACCGGCGAGTTCGCGTCGGCCAGGCGGGGCGGACCGGCCTGACCGGCGCCCCGTCCCCCGCCCGGAACGCCGTCGGTCACAGGCGGCCGTAGGCGCGCAAGGTGCGCAGGGCGCGGAGGGTCTCGGCACCGCGGCACTCGTATCCGGCCGCCGGGCCGATCGGCTCCCAGCTGATCGGCCAGCCACCATCCTCGCGCTGTTCCGCCGCCAGGGCGTCGAGGTGGGCCTTGATGACCGACGGCTCGAACAGGCCTGCCCAGCGGCTGTCCGGCGCCGGGGCGTAGTGCAGCGGCGTGACCCCGTAGCCGGGCTCGCCGGGGTCGAGCCGGAACATGCGCAGCGATCCGAGGTGAGCGGCCGCCTTGGCCGCCACGTCGTCCGCGCGTGACCGGTCCGGCACCTGGGCCAGGAAGGCCAGCGTCTCGCCGAAGCCGTGCGCTTCCTCGGTGAGCCCGGCGTCGATCCGCTCCCAGCAGAACGCGGTCGCGGCCGCCCGCCAGGGGTGGTCGACGTCGTGCTTCCAGAGCATGGCGGCGATGCCGGCGGTCGGGTTGATGTCGGGGATCACGGCCCAGTCGCCCCAGTGCGGGGCGTGCGGGTAGCCGCGGTACGACGCGGTCAGCGTGCCCACGCCGGGGCCGATCCCCTGCAGGAAGTCGCACGCCGCGCGGGCCAGGCCGGAGTCGAAACGTCCGGCCGTGTCCATGGCCCAGAACGCGGCCTCGACGTCGAGTGGCTGGCTGTCCGGCACCCGCTTGTCGGGCTCAAGCCCGTGCCCGAAGCCGCCGTCGGCGTTGCGGTAGCCGCGCACGGCGTCGACGATCCCGTCCCCTCCGGCCCCCTCGAACAGCACGCCGAACAGCCGGCGCTCCAGCAGCCGGCCCTCGGCGTACAGGAAACGGCGGGCGTCATCAAAACGTGGATTGCTCATGACACCGGTCTACCGCCGCTCCCGGCCAGCCGTCTTGAACGTTTCGGACACCGGGCCGGACCGGGCAGAGGACGCAACCCGAGATGAAAGTGAATCCAGTGCACGCTGCAGTGACTCAGCTTCACATTCATCCGGGCCCCGGCGGCGGGAGCAGCCGGTCCAGGTGGTAGTGCAGCACGCCGAGCGCGTCCTCGGCGCTGCGCTGGCCGGCCAGCACGCTGGTGCCGAGCCCGGCGGACATGGCCAGCAGCCCGGTGGCCTCGGCCCGGGCGTCGATGCCGGCCGGCACCTGCCCCGCCTGCTGCGCCCGGGTCAGCTGATCGGCGACCACCTTCTCGACCACGTCGGAGGCGTGCCTGAGGGTATCGATCGCGTACGCGGGATCGGTCAGGGACAGCGCGGCGTAGGAGCTGTACACGATGTTGAACACCCTGCTGTCCTCGTCGGTCGGCAGCGCCTCGGCCAGGATCGCGTCGATGATGTCTCGCGGGCCGGGCGCGGGCGGGCCGGGCGCTCCGGCTGGGCCGGCCGCCGCGCGGAACCGCGCCCTGGCGCGCTCCGCGAACTCCCGGGCCAGGTACTCCATCGTGAACCGCAGCAGTGCTTCCTTGGTGCCGAAGTAGTACTGGATCAGCCGGACCGACACGCCGGCCTCGGCCGCGACCTCCCGCATCCCGGCGTTGTGCACGCCCCGGGTGGCGGCGATGCGTACCAGGGCGTCGGCGATCTGCCGCCGCCGTTGTTCATGATCAGCCTGCCGTGGCACGCGTCCACCGTATCCGCCGCGCCCGCCGCGGCCTCGTTGTGATACATTCGTATCATAACGAGGTGAGAAAAGGGCCGGGCGCGCGGAGAGGGAGACCGGGCGAGAGGGCCCGGGGTGGCCGGCGAGAGGTCCGGCTGGGACGGGAGGCACGTGATGCAGGCAGCGAAGGGCGAGCCCGGCGGATTCGTCAGCGACGAGGCGCGGGAGCGGTTCCTGGCCGCGTACGACCGCGGGTTCACGCTGTGGCCGGGGCCGTGGACCGAGTTCGACGTCGAGACCGCGACCACGACCACTCACGTTCACCGGTACGGGCCGGCTGAGGGCGAGCCGGCTGAGGGCGGGCCGGGCGGGGGCCAGCGGGCTGAGGACAGGCCGGCCGAGGACAGGCCGGGCGGGGGCGAGCGCGCTGAGGACGGGCCGGCCGGGGCGGAACCAGTCGTGCTGCTGCACGGCGCCGGCTTCAACGGCTCGATGTGGTACCCCAACGTCGCCGCGCTGGGCCGGGAGCATCCCGTGTTCGCCGTCGACGTCCCCGGCGACCCCAACCGCAGCGTGGCGCGCGCCCCGATCGCCGAGCCCCAGGCCAGCGCCGAATGGCTGGACGAGGTGCTCGCCCAGGTGCTGGGCGAACTCGGCGCCGACCGCGCCCACCTGGTCGGCGCCTCGTACGGCGGGTGGATCGCGCTCAACCAGGCGCTGCACGCCCCGGGGCGGGTGGCCAGCATCACTCTGCTCGACCCGGCCGGCCTGACGCCGCTGGACTGGCGCTTCTGGTGGTGGTTCTGGGTCCGCGGCCTGGCCGCGCTGGCCCCCCGGCCGCTGCGCAGGCACCTGGCCGCCTGGCTCGGCGAGCCGACCCTGGCCGAGAACGAGATCATCGCGCTCATGTGGGCCGGGACGCGGACCTACCGCATGGAGGCCAAGTTCCCCCGCGTGCTCACCGACGACGAACTGCGCCGCATCGACGTCCCGGTCCTGCTGCTGACCGGCCGGCACAGCGCCCTGATCAGCCCCCGCGAGGCCCGGGACCGGGCCAGCCTCATGCCGGACGCCCGGGCCGAGGTCGTGACCGGCTCCCGGCACGGCCCCGGCCTGGAGCAGGCCGGCCCGGTCAACGAACGCATCACCGCGTTCATCGCCGCCGCCACCGGCAGCCGGGCCCGCCGCTGATCTCACGTTCCGGTGCTGCCGGCCGTCTACCGGGTAGCAGCAAGCACCGGAACGAGGAGAGGGCGATGACCAGCCACACGATCACCGAGTCGCCGCTCGGCGAGCTGACCCTGGTGGCCGACGAGGGCCGGCTGACCGGGGTGTACTTCCGCCACCACTGGTACGCGCCGGACCGGGCGACGTTCGGGCCGCGGTGCGACGACGGGTTCGCGGACGTCAAACAGCAACTGGCGGAGTATTTCGCCGGGACCAGGCAGACCTTCGAGCTGCCGGTGAAACCACGGGGCGGGGCGTTCCAAAATCTGGTTTGGGGTTTGATTGGGGACATCCCGTACGGGCAAACGGTCAGCTACGGTGACCTGGCCCGTCAGGTCGGCGAAGGGGCCACGCCCAAGGACGTCGGCGCCGCCGTCGGCCGCAACCCGCTGAGCGTGGTGGTTCCGTGCCACCGCGTCGTTGGCAAGGACGGCCGGCTCACCGGCTACGCCGGCGGGCTGGCGCGCAAGAGGTTCCTGCTGGACCTGGAGGAGAAGGCCGCGAGGTTGTTCTGACGTGACGACCGTGACCGGCAAGCCGCCGTTCGAGGCCGTGGTGGCGCGGCACGGCGCGACCGTGCTGCGGGTGTGCCGCGCCGTGCTCGGGCCGGCCGACGCCGATGACGCCTGGTCGGAGACGTTCCTGGCCGCGCTCGCCGCGTACCCGCGGCTGCCCGGCGACGCGAACGTCGAGGCCTGGCTGGTGACGATCGCGCACCGTAAGGCCATCGACGTCACCCGGGCGGCGGCGCGGCGCGCGGTCCCGGTCGCCGACGTTCCCGACCGGCCCGCGGCGCAGCGGGCCGACGGGCGCGACCTGGACCTCTCCGGCGCGCTGGCCGCGCTCCCCCGCCGGCAGCGGGAGGCGGTGGCCTACCACTACCTGGCCGGGCTCCCCTACGCCGACGTCGCCGCCGTCACCGGCGGCAGCACGGACGCCGCGCGCCGGGCGGCCGCCGACGGCATCGCCCGGCTGCGAAAGACCTACCCGGCCCTCGTGTCACATGATGCAGCGCCGCCTGAGGAAGAAGAGAAGCCTGATGATCAACAACCATGAACCAGACCTGATCGCGGGGCTGACCGCGGTCACCGACGCGGACCTGGCCGCGCTGCACGAGCGGCTGGTCCGCGACGCCGGCGCGGCGGGCGTGCTCGACGTGGCCTACCGGACGCTGGACACGCCGGTCGGCCCCCTGCTGCTCGCGACCACCGAGGACGGGCTGGTCCGGGTCGCGTTCGCGATCGAGGGCCACGACCACGTGCTGGAGTCGCTGGCCGCGCGGGTGAGCCCGCGGATCCTGCGCGCCCCCGGGCGCCTGGACGAGGCCGCGCGCGAGCTCGACGAGTACTTCGCCGGGCGGCGCCGGCACTTCGACCTGCCGCTCGACTTCCGGCTGTCCTCCGGGTTCCGGCGCATCGTGCTCGGCCACCTGCCCGCCATCGATTACGGGAAAACCGTAAGTTACGCATCGGTGGCCTCCGATGTGGGCAGCCCGAGGGCGTTCCGGGCCGTGGGGACCGCGTGCGCGACCAATCCGCTGCCGGTGGTCGTGCCCTGCCACCGCGTGGTGAAGTCCGGCGGTGACCTCGGCAACTACCGGGGCGGCCCGGACGCCAAGCGGTTCCTCCTCGACCTGGAGGCAGCGTGAATACCGCCACCACTAATGCCTGGGCGCAGCGCGTGGACGGGGCCGACTGGGCCGCGATCGCCGCGGAGGCCGGTGAGTTCGGCTGCGCGCTGACGCCGCCATTGCTCGAGCCGGGCGAGTGCGCGGCTCTGGCCGGGCTGTACGACCGCGGCGAGCGGTTCCGCTCGGTCGTCGAGATGGGCCGCTACCGGTTCGGCGAGGGCGAGTACAAGTACTTCGCGCGGCCGCTGCCCGAGCCGGCCGAGCGGCTGAAGCAGGCGCTGTACCCGCGGCTGCTCCCGATCGCCCGCGACTGGTACGCCAAGCTGGGCCGCCCGGCACCGTGGCCGGACACGCTCGATGAGTGGCTGGCCATGTGCCACGCGGCCGGGCAGGCCAAGTCCACCGCGATCCTGCTCCGGTATGGCCGCGGCGACTGGAACGCGCTGCACCGTGACCTCTACGGCGACCTGGTGTTCCCGCTGCAGGTGGTGATCAATCTCAGCCGCCCAGGCGCCGACCACGCCGGCGGCGAGTTCCTGCTGCTGGAGCAGCGGCCGCGGGCCCAGTCCCGGGGCACGGCGGTGACGATCCCGCAGGGGCACGGGCTGGTGTTCACGACCCGCGACCGGCCGGTGCGCTCGAGCCGGGGCTGGTCGGCCGCGCCGGTCCGGCACGGCGTGTCGGTGATCCGGTCCGGACAGCGGTTCACGCTCGGCCTGGTGTTCCACGACGCGGCCTGACCGTCATCCCCCCGGGGTGATCAGGCCGGACTCGTAGGCGAGCACCACGGCCTGGGCCCGGTCGCGCAGGTCCAGCTTGGCCAGGATGCGGCTGACGTGCGTCTTGGTCGTCTGCTCCGCGATGACCAGGGCGTCGCTGATCTCGGCGTTGGACAGGCCGCGGGCGATCAGCCGGAGGACCTCGGTCTCCCGGCTGGTCAGCGGGGCCAGGACCGCGGGCGGCGGCGGCACGGCGCGCGGCGTGCGGGTGAAGTCCTCGATCAGGCGGCGGGTGATCGACGGCGCCAGCAGCGCGTCGCCGGCCGCGACCACCCGGACGGCGTGCACGAGCTCGGCGGCCGTGGCGTCCTTGAGCAGGAACCCGCTGGCCCCGGCGCGCAGCGCCTCGTACACGTAGTCGTCGAGGTCGAACGTGGTCAGCATGAGGACCTTGGGATGGTCGGAGCCGGGCGCGGACAGGATCTCGCGGGTGGCGCTCAGGCCGTCCAGGACCGGCATCCGGACGTCCATCAGGATCACGTCCGGGTGCAGGGCGGCCGCCAGGCGGATTGCCTCGGCGCCGTCGGCGGCCTGCCCGGCGATGGCCATGCCCGGCTGGGCCGCCAGCACCGCGGCGAAGCCCTCGCGGACCATGGCCTGGTCGTCGGCGATCAGGCACCGGGTGATGCCGGCGCTTCCGCCGGGCGCGGCTTGTTCTGCCGCCCCGGCTTCGGCTTCGGGTCGTGGCGTCATGCGGCCTGGGTGAGCGGGAGGATGGCCGAGACCATGAAGCCGCCGCCCGGGGCGGGTCCAGCGGTGAGCGAGCCGCCGAGCAGGGCGACGCGCTCGCGCATGCCGGCCAGCCCGTGCCCGTGCCCTGGTCCGTCGCCGGACGCTCCGGTTTCCGTGGCCAGGGGGTGGCCCGGGCCGTTGCTGACGTGCAGGGAGACCGCCTCGGGGTCGTGGCCCACGGTCACCGTGACCGGCGCGCCCGGGGCGTGCCGGGAGGCGTTGGACAGCGATTCCTGCACGATCCGGTAGGCGCACACACCCACCCCGGACGGCACCGTCCCCCAGGCCTTTGGGCCGGTCAGCGCCACGGCCACCCCGGCGCGCCGCGCCGAGGCGATCAGATCCGGAACGTCGGCCAGCTGCGGTTGCGGCGCCCGGGCGGCCGGCTCGTCGGCCCGCAGCACCCCGAGCAGCCGCCGCATGTCGGCCAGCGCTTCGCGGGCGGCCGCGGACAGGGAACCGAACTCCTCGTCGACCGGGCCGGCCAGCCCGGCCAGCCGGTAGGGCGCCGACTCGGCCCGCACCGCGATCAGCGACAGGTGATGCGCGACCACGTCATGCAGCTCGCGGGCGATCCGCGCCCGCTCCTCCAGCACGGCCCGCCGCGCCTGCTCCAGCTCGGCCCGCTCGGCCTGCCCCGCGGCCAGCATCTGGGCCCGGCGGCGGGACGCCATCGCGTCCGCGGCCACGGCCACCGCGGCCAGGCCCAAGCACCCGGCCACCCCGACCGCGCTGAGTCCTTCGTGCCCCAGCCACGGCACCAGCGTCAGCGCCCACATCCAGCACAAGACGCCCCGGCTCTGCCGGGCGCCGGCCACGGCGAAACAGGCGACCACCCCGGCCAGCAGCACCGGGCCCCAGCCCCAGCCCCACCGCCAGCTCACATGCGCCCACGGCACCAGCCAGAGCCCGGCCCAGCCCAGCCGCCACCCCAGCAGCGGATACCGGGCCGCCAGCGCCACCGGCGCCACGACGGCCAGCGCGACCAGCACGTCCAGCGTGGTGATCCCCATGGGGTTGTTCAGCGCTATCAGCCCGCCCGGGCGGAACAGGACGGCGTGCGAGACGGTAACGGCGTGATTGATCGCGATGTTCTTGTGAATCTGGATCGACTGCTTCGCCTTCAGCAGCTTGGGCTGCACCGGGGTGCTGACGGCGAACACCTGGTAGCCGAACAGGCCGGCCGGGCCGCCCAGCCTGGGCACGCAGGCCAGGCTCACCATGGCCAGCAACCCGGTGGCCGCGGCCACGGCGCCGTACGTCACCCGGCGCCACAACGGCGAACGCCACGCCGGCTGCGGGTCACCACCCCACGCCGCCCCCGCCAGCCCCCGCCACGACCAACGCACCACCGGCCACACCCGCGCCGCGACCCCGCGGGCTGCCGCGCGCGCCGCCGAAACCATCCGAGCGAACCCGTCCACGCAGCCAGGTTAGGCCGCCGCGCCCCGCGCGGTCGTCCCGCCGAAGATTGTCATACCCAGGTATGACGGAGCTTGCCAGCAAACCACCACGGAGCCGTAGGATTCGGTAGCCGCCTGACCAGGCGAAGGGAGGTACCCATTGGCCGCCGGAACCGCCGTGCGCCGCGCCTGGCTGCCGGGCGAGCGGCTGCGCCAGATCGGCCGCGCGTACTGGCCCGACATCGCCTGGGCGATCTTCGTCGGGCTGAACCTCATCGCGATGCGCCTCATCCCGGCCTGGGGTTCGGTTCCGTTCCTGATCATCTGGATCAGCCTGACCACCGTTTACGGCTTCCGGCTGTGGCGGCTCGGGTCGGCGGTGCTCACGGTGTCGATCGTGTCGCTGGCCACCGGCGGCCTGATCGGCTGGCAGGTCCTGCGCGGCGAGCAGGACGGGGATTACCTGGCCGAGGTTCCGCTGCTGGCCGTCATGTTCGTGATCGTGATGTGGCACGCCCGGCGGCGCAACGCCGCGATGGAAGAGATCAAGCGGGTCTCCGAGCACAACCTGGCCCTGCTCGATCAGCAGCGCCGGTTCCTGCAGGACGTGTCGCACGAGCTGGGCACGCCGATCACGATCGCCCTCGGGCACGCGGAGCTGATCACCCACGCGGCCACCGACCAGATGATCGCCAAGGACGCCCGGGTGGCCGTCGAGGAACTGCTCCGCATGCGCCGGCTGGCCAACCGGCTGGTGCTCCTGGCCTCGACCGACAGCCCGGACTTCCTGCACCTGGCCCCGGTGGACGCCGCCGAGCTCCTGGTGGAGATCCTGCACCGGTGGACCCAGACGCCCCGGCGATGGTCCCTTGGCACCGTGACCGACGCGCGCATGCAGGCCGACCGGGACCGCATGACGGTGGCACTCGACGCGCTGATCGAGAACGCGGTCGACCATACCGGCCCCGACGGCCGGATCGAGCTGAGCGCCCGGTCCCAGGGCGAGGAGATCGTGCTCAGCGTCAGGGACTCGGGCTCCGGCATCCCGGCCGCCGACCTGCGCCACATCTTCGACCGGTTCACCCGGGTGGGAACCGGCCGCAGCCGGGAGACCGGCGGGTTCGGCCTCGGCCTGGCGGTGGTGAAAGCGATCGCCGAGGCCCACCAGGGCTCGGTGCAGGTCCGCAGCACGGTGGGCGAAGGCTCGGCCTTCGATCTGTTCATCCCGGCCTCGGGTGCCCGTCCCTCGTTAGCCGCCCCGTTAGACCGGCCGGTCACGCCCGGGTAGACCCGGGCAGATAAGTGCGGCTGCGCGGCGTCGATTGTCGCTCGACGAGCCACAACGTCATAGCGTGGCCTAACCAATCCGCGGGTACGCAGAAAGCGTAAGGTTGTGCCTTTATGGACCGCTGTACGGCGGCGGCCGCCGGGGCCCGCCAGGGAGACGTGATGCAGCCTAGAACGGCCGGGTTGAGCGGATCGGCGACCATCCTGGCGGCGGCGCGCCCCGAGTGTCGTCTTTGACTCCCGGGGCGTGGTGCATTGCCGGTCGTCGCACTCGTCGCGCGCGGCCTGGATTTCCGCACATCCGGCCCGCGCGTCCGGGTCGAAGGGGCTGAACGTTTCCGCACGATTCCCGAGGGGGGGCTGGGACAGATGAGGCGAGGCGCCCGGGTGCCTGTCGCCTTCTTGAGTTACGCCGGATCGCAGCGCCCCGAGGCGCACCGGATTCGCGGCGCACTCGAGCAACGCGGAATCGCAGTAATAATGGACGCCAATTTTCCTATTGGCGAGGCTATTCTTGTAAACATTGGCAACGCTGCGCTCAGCTCCGACGTCGTGGTCGCTTTAATCTCGTCAGAGTATCTCGACCGGCACTGGACCGAGGTAGAGGTCTCCACGGCGATAGCTACTTCTGACGTAAGGTTCCTGCCACTGCTTCATGAAGGCGCCCAGCCTGCACCTTCGACGGATCGGGGCCGGAGCATCTGGGGCGTCCTCAGCGCGCGATCGTACATGCCCATCGACTACTCTGAGGACGCATTTAACCGCCTCGCCGATGAGATCAAGCGGGTGGCAAGGGCCGATACATCGCCGGTTGACTTGCTCGGTGATGCCGGGCACGCCGAAGGGCTCGCCGTTGCCCTGTTGTATGACTGGGAAGACGGAAACCTGGTCGACGACGCGGCGCAAAAGTGCGCAACCGCCGGGATTGCCGTAGAAAACATAGGCAGCGCCGGCGTTCCGCTGCCCGGCGACCTGGCCGAATCCGCGGATATTCTGATTCTGTGGACGTGGGCGGCTAAAGCTAGCCCCGATATCGGTGACGCCATCATGAACGCGGTCGCCGCGAAGCGGCAGGTAATTTACCTGGTCCAGCCGGAAGGCCCGCCGGCTCCGGGCAGCGCGCGCGTTCTTACATTCGGCGCGCTCGCCGCGGCGCCCGACCGCCCGAGTGTGCGTCCCGAGGTCCGGTGGAGCCGGGACAAGCCGCAACTGCGCCTGCAAGTCGAGAAGTCCGTCGAGTTGAACAGCAACGTTCCGTTCCATCTGATCGGCGATAAGTTCTGCGCCAGCCGGGAAAGCGCCGCGGCGGCGGCGAACGCCTACGAGATGGGCGTCAATCAGTTCAAAGTCTTCGACGAGACACGGCTGGAGGCCGTGCTCGGGCATGCCGCGGCCCAGCGCTTCCGCGGCGACTGGCAGCAGGCCGCCGAGCTGCTGGCCAGGGAACCGCTGCCGGACAGCGACGTGCCGCCGCAGCCCAGCGCGCTGGCGGTCGCCGCGGAGCGGCTGTCGCTCGAATTCGAGCTCGGACGGATGAGCGACATCACCAGCCGGGCGACCACGGTGCTGCAGCGGGCTCTGGCCGCGGGCGAGTGGCCGCTGATCATCGCCGCGCATCGCCAGCTCGGGATGATCAGAGAGGAACGCGGTGACTACCGGCTCGCCCGCGATCACCTCGATCGTGCCTCGCACTATGCGGAAGACCTGCTGGACACGCCGTCGCTGGCCGAGCGGCTGACCACGAACCAGGCACGACGCGCGCTGCGGGCCGACAGCCTGCGCGAGCTGGCATCCGTGGAATGGCGAGACGGCGACGTCGAGCTCGCCCGGGACCATCTCGACCAGGCCAGCGACGTCCTGGATCCTGTCCGCGACAATCCGGCGGCCGGCTACCTGCTCAGCGTGATCGCCGCCCAGCGCGGCCGGATCGCGTACGCGAACGATCACGACTACGAGACGGCCCGGAACATGCTCCGGCAGAGCTACCAGGACCTGCAGAAATATGACAATCCGGTGCGGCTGGCCAACGTCCTGGAATCGCTCGTGCAACTCGAGATGGACTTCATCCGCGGAGACGACGAGGCCATCGCGGCCCTGCGGCCCACCCTTGAGAAGGTGCGCCGGGTCCGGCATGTCCGGGGCCACGACTACATGATCGCCAAGACAACGAGGGCTCTCGGCGACCTCGAGTTCGCGCTCGGCAATTACGAGGCGGCGAAGGACCAGTACATCGAGGCCCGCGACGAGTTCAACCGCCTCGGCAAGCACCCGGAGACGGCGACGACGCTGCGCTACCTGAGCCGGTGCCTGTCTCGTCTCGGCGATTCCGAGGGCGCGATCGAGATGCTCGTATGGGCGCTCGAGCAGCTCCAGGAGCCGGACCACCACGCGACGCTCGCTGAGATCCGCTCCGAGATGGCCCGGCTTCGCCACCGGCGGCCGGCACCGGACCAGATCACCAACCAGACCGAGATGACCGAGGTCGGAGAGTTCGCCGTCCATGAGTGGATCGCCGGCGACCTGCTCAAGAGCCGGCTTGTCACCGCAGATCACGTCATCGTCGGAGTCGGCGACGACGGCGCGGTGCTGCGGCCCGGCGCCGACGAGGATCTTGTCCTCACCACCGACTCCGTGCCGCCATCCCTGCTGACCGACGACAGCCAGCAGGCCGCGTCATACGCGGCGCGGTTCGGCGTCGTCACCGCGCTGGCCGACGTCATCGCCATGGGCGCGGAGCCAACCGCGGTCCTGCTGAACCTGCACCTGCGCAGGACCACGACCGCATCCTGGACCCGGGCCTTCCTGGAGAGCTCCGCCCAGGAATCGGCCAGGTACGGCGCCGTCGTGGTGGGCGGAGATCTGCGCGAACGGGGCCAGAAGGTGCTGACCGTCACCGGTGTTGGCCGGATCCGGCAGGGGCGCGCAATAACCCGGGCCGGCGCCAAGTCGGGCGACATGGTCGCGCTGACGCTGTCGTCGAGCCCGGGACAGGAGTTCATCGGGCTCGGAACCCGGTGGGCGCTGGAACTGGCTCGTCACCTCTCCGGTGCCGAAGCCTCCCTCCTCGCGGCGCTGGCCCACCGGGACGCGATCTTCACCGACCTCGGCCTCCCGCATCAGGTGATGCGAGCGATCGCGGGTGCCGGGCTGGCGACATCGGCGATCGATACCAGCGATGGCCTGCTCGCCTGCGCCGAGCTCATCGGCAATGCCTCGAACGTGGGCATCGAATTCTTCCCCGAGGAGATCGGAAGGCTTATCAATGCCGATGTTTCTGAGCTAGCCAGGCGACTGGCGATAGCGCCGTTCATATTCGCATTCGCGGCCGGATACGACTGGGAAGTCATGCTTACGGTCCCGGGTTCTCGCGATGCCGAGCTACGCGCGCTGAGCGATTCGGCCGCAGCGTCGAGCAACCAGAGGGTTGCCGTCATTGGGAGAGTGGTACAAAGACAGCCATGGGCGGCCGATGGAGTGCGCCTGCGGGTGCCCGGCGGCCGCCCTGTACACCTTCCGTACTTTACCGGCGAGAAGTTTTTGCCGCAGCCTTACCTTCTGCGTGCGCGCGGCTGGCTGGAGTTCGCCAAACAATCCACGAGACGCATACCCAGCGAGGTGTCGGGAATGAGCAGAGAGTGAATAGCCCGGCTTCGCTGGCCGGCCATCACACCAGCGGGCGCGTCGGCGCCCAGCGCAGCGGGATCTCCGCCCCGGCACCCGGCGAGATCCCCGTCCTGCTCGTCGGCGCGGGCCGGCGAGGGCTGAGTGCGCACGTCCCGGCGCTGCGGGCGGCCGCCGGCATGCGGCTCGCGGCGATCGTTGAGACGCCGGAGCGGGTGGCCGAACTCGGCACCATGCCCGACCTTCCGGCCTCCCTGCACGACTCCGTCGACTCCGCGCTCGCGGCCGGCCCGGTGCGGATGGCGATCGTGGCCACGCCGCACGACAGCCACGCTCCGCTTGCGCTCCGCCTGCTGACCGCCCATATCCCGACGCTGCTCGAAAAGCCGCCAGCAAGAACGTGCGATGAATTTTCACAGCTTAGGCAGGCGAGCCGCGATAATGGCACTCCGCTCGCCACGATCCTGACGCTGCATTACCAGAGCCGGTTCCGGGATTTCATGAAGATCCTCCGCTCGCCCGGGCTCAGGGATGCAAGAGTCCGCATTAACGCCCAGGTACCCAGCTGGCCCGGCGTCGGTTCCTGGCGGCAGTCGCGTGAGCGCGCGGGCGGCGGCGTGCTTATTGACCTGGGCTATCACTACCTTGAGCTTATCGTCACCTGCCTCGGGCGCCCGGACACATTCTCGGTCCGGCTCCGGGCGCAGGCCTCGGCGGCCGACGTCGAGGACCAGGTGCGCGCATCGCTGTACTTCGCCGCCCGGGGCGTGACCGTGGAGATCAGCCTCCGGTCCGGGATCGACCTCGCGCGGCACAGCGAGGTGATGATCGCCACGGATCGCGAGCACATCGTCGCCGACTCCGGCCGCGAGCGGCCGGCGTCCGGCGAGCCGCCGCGTCCGGGTCACGCCCAGCCGCCGACGGCGGCGATCAACCAGCTCACGTCGCTGGTCGCAGCCGGCTTTCTGGACGGGGGCGGCAACTGGCGCAGGCCCCTGGCGAGGCAGGCCAAGGTCCTGGCATTGGTCGACCGGATGTACGCGGAAGCCGAGTACGTGACAGAGATTTCCGACAGGGTACTGGTGTGAGCACAGACAGCACGAAGCTGGCCATGCACGGCGGTCGGCCGGTCGCTCCCCGGCCAGTGCTCCCGCTCTGGCCGCATCTCACCGGCGTGCTCGAGGAACGTCTGCTGGCCCAGGCCCGGCTCGGCCTGTCCATCTACGATCGCAGCGGGGTCGTACAGGACTTCGAAACGGCCTTTGCCGGCTACGTCGGCGTCCCGCGAGCGCTCGCCACCTCGTCCGGGACGGCCGCGCTGCACTCGATCTACTACGGCGCAGGCATCGGGCCCGGAGACGAGGTCATCTGCGCCGACTACGGCTTCTTCGCGACCGTCACGCCGCTGGTCTTTCAAGGCGCCCGGCCGGTGTTCGTCGACTGCGCGCCCGACGGCACGCTCTCGCCGGAGTGCGCCGCGGCGGCCATCACCGGCCGCACCAAGGCGATCGTGGTCACGCACATGTGGGGTCAGCCCGCCCGGCTGGAGGAGCTGCAGGCGTTGTGCGAGCGGACGGGCCTGTTGCTGGTCGAGGACTGCTCGCACGCGCATGGCGCGCGCTTCAGAGGCTCGGTCGTCGGGAGCTTCGGGCACGCCGCCGCCTGGAGCCTGCAAGCGAACAAGACGATCTGGGCGGGCGAAGGCGGGGTGCTCGTCACCAAGGATCCCGAGCTCTATGAGCGGGCCCTGTTGCTCGGCCACTTCAACCGCCGGGCGCTGCAGGACATCCCCGCGGACTCGCCGAACCACGCGTTCGCGTTCACCGGCACCGGCCTGAAGTACCGCGCGCATCCGCTGGGGCTCGCGCTGGCCGCTCCGCAGGTCGAGACCCTGGATCAGGTGATCGAAGGCAGGCAGAAGTCCGCCGAGGTGCTCATCAACGCGTTGTCGGGCATTCCCGGCGTACGGGTGCTCGGCCGGTCCGAACCAGGAACCGTGCACGGCTACTACGCGCTGGTCGCGCTCATCGACCCGGAGCTCTGCGGATTCGACCGGCAGGCCTTCACGCAGGCCATGCACGCGGAGAACATGCACATGGTGTCCGTGCCGACGCAGATGCGGTCGATGTCGGAGTACAGCCTCTTCGCCGGGGCCAGCGCGCCCGGGCCGCCGGCCGGCCATCCGATGGAGAACTCGGCCCGCATCACCGAAACCTCCGTCAAGCTCTTCGTTCCCTCGGCGCCCGAGGACCTGACCGACGAAACGGATGTCTCCCGCGTCGCCGAAGCGATCTATAAGGTGGGCGGCGCCCTGCCGGGCCATCAGGGCTTACGGGCCACACCGACGAGGAACCACAGCGTGCTCGGGTCGTCCGGGACATCGGCGGGCGAGTCGGGCCGCCATTGCGGTACGTAGGTCAGCCCGGGCTCGGCCAGGTCGAACCCGTCGAAGAAGTGCAGGATCTCCTCGCGCGAGCGGGTGCGCCCATCGGAGGGCGCGCTGCGGTGGTAGACCTTCTCCGCGGCCCGCACCACGTCGGGCCTGCTCTCGTTGGTGGCGTGGGACAGGACCAGGTAACTGCCGGGCGCCAGCGCGTCGCGCAGCGTCGCCACGATCCGCCACGGGTCGTCGGCGTCGCCGATGCAGTGCAGGACCGCGACCAGCAGCAGCCCGGTCGGCTGGCCGAGGTCGATGAGCCGCCGCATCTGCTCGTGGGCCAGGATCTTGTCCGGCTCCCGCAGGTCGGCCTCGATGATCGCGGCGCCCGGGTTCCCGGCCAGGATCGCCTTGCTGTGCGCGACCGCGACCGGGTCGACCTCGGCGTAGGCCACCCGGCAGGCCGGCTCGGCTTGCTGTGCGACCTCGTGCACGTTGCCCTCGGTCGGGATGCCGGACCCGATGTCGAGGAACTGGCGGATGCCGGACGCGGCCAGGAACCGGACCGCCCGGCCGAGGAACGCCCGGTTGGCCCGGGCGATCGCCTTCACGTTGGGGTCGACCGCGGCCATGGACCGGCCCAGATCCTGGTCGGGCAGGAAGTTGTGGCTGCCGCCCAGCCAGTAGTCATAGACCCGGGCCACGTTGGCTCGCTTGGTGTCGATTCCCGCGGGTACCCAGTCCGGCTCGTCGGCCATCACGGCCTGCCTCCCGCAGACGTCCGTGTCGTTACATATCCGGTGTGCACGATATCCCGCCCGAGCCCGGCCGCGGGAGAGGCGTGCGCACCGCCCGGACCGCGCTCGGACGGGTCACGGCCGCCCCGGCGCAGGGCCCGCGCCGCCCGGCCGCGGCGGTCCTCCGACACCCCCGCGCGGGCCCGGGCTCGCCAGCCTCATCCTGGCCAGGCGCCCCCGCACCCCGCGCGCCTCGCCGACCAGCCGCGACCGCTCTGCGCGCGGGCGGCCGGGGCCGGAACTAGCGGGGGGCGTCGCCCATGCGGTAGTCGTGGGTGACGTCGTCCAGGCGGCGCTTGAGGTCTTCGTCCAGGGAGAAGTCGGTCGCGGCCAGGCTGGCGCCGAGCTGGTCCGGACGGCTGGCCCCGATGATCGGCGCGGTGATCACCGGGTTGGCCAGCACCCAGGCCACCGCGAGCGTGACCATGTCCGCCCCGGCCTGCCCGGCCAGCTTGCGGATGGCCTCGACCGTGTCGAACTCGCGGTCGTGCCAGTAGCGATCCTGGTAGTTCTGGGCGGCATTGCCCAGGGTGAACCGGGAGCCCTCGGGTGGCGGGTCCGACCGGACGTGCTTGCCGGACAGCAACCCGCCCGCGATCGGGTTGTACGGGATGACACCGATGCCTTCCTCGCCGCAGTACGGGAGCATTTCCCGCTCGATCTGGCGGAAGAGCAGGTTGTAGCGGGGCTGGACGCAGTCGAGGCGGGCCAGCCGCAGCGTCTCGGTCCGGCCGACGGCCCGCACGAGCTGATAGGTCAGGAAGTTCGAGCAGCCGACGTAGCGCACCTTGCCCTGGTGCACGAGGTCATCGAGGGCACCCAGGGTCTCGTCGATCGGCGTGGCCCGGTCGTAGCCGTGCAGCTGGTACAGGTCGATGTAATCGGTCTGCAGGCGCCGCAGCGAGGCCTCGACCGCGGAAAGGATGTGCTTGCGGGAATTGCCGGCGTCGAACGGCGCGGGCCCGGTCGGCGCGAAGCACTTCGTGGCCACGATGAAGCGGTCCCGCTTCCCGCGCAGCCAGCGCCCGAGGATCTCCTCGGTCACGCCCCGGGTGGACAGGTCCCCGCCCAGCGGGTACGCGTCGGAGGTGTCGAGGAAGTCGATGCCTCCCTCCGCGGCCCGGTCGAGGATCGACACCGAGGTCGGCTCGTCGCATTGCAGTCCGAAGGTCATCGTGCCCAGGCACAGCCTGGATACCTGGAGGCCGGTCCGGCCGAGTCGGGTGTGTTCCACACCGGCACCTTACGCGGGCGCCGCCCGCCATTGGTCAGCCTATGTCCGCTTCGCGGGGAAAACTCGCGGGTGGCCGGCCGGAGATCTCGGGTACGGCTACACGGAACGCTGCGATGCCACAGGAGGGGGACTGTGATGAGCGGTGGGTTCTACGGGCCCGAAGGTTCTGGCTCCAGCCCGTTCGACGAGTTTCTCGCCCGCCTCTACGGGGCGGGCGGCCAGCGGCGCCCGTCCCAGCGCGTGGACATCATGCGCCTGATGAGCGGGCCGGCCCGGGAGCTGCTGGGCGCGGCGGCGTCCCACGTGGCCGAGCGGGGCGGAACGGACCTCGGCACCGAGCACCTGCTGTGGGCGACGGCCACCCTGGAGCCGACCCGCCGGCTGCTGGCCCGCGCCGGGGCCGACCCCGCCGCCCTGGCGCGCGCCGTCGAGAGCCAGGAGCCCTCGGCCGGCGACCGCAGCAATGAGGCGCCGCAGCTCACGCCGGGAGCCAAGCGGGCGCTGCTCGACGCGCACCAGATCTCGCGCTCACTGGGATCCACCTACATCGGCCCCGAGCACATTCTGTTCGCGCTGGCGGTGAACCCGGAGTCGTCGGCCGGCCGGATGCTGGCCGCCGCCCGGGTGACACCGGAGGCGCTCCAGGCCGCGCTCGCGGGCGACGGCGGGCCGCCCGCGGCGGGCGGCCCCGGCGGCCGGGGCGAGACCCCCACGCTCGACGAGTACGGCCGCGACCTGACCGAGATGGCCAGGGAAGGGCGGATTGACCCGGTCATCGGCCGGGACGGCGAGATCGAGCAGACGGTCGAGGTGCTGTCCCGCCGCGGCAAGAACAACCCGGTCCTGATCGGGGAGGCCGGTGTCGGCAAGACCGCGATCGTGGAGGGCATCGCCCAGCGCATCGTGGACGACGAGGTCCCGCAGATGCTGTCCGGCAAGCGCGTCGTCCAGCTCGAGCTGTCCGGCGTGGTGGCCGGCACCCGCTACCGGGGCGACTTCGAGGAGCGGCTGAAGCGGATCATCGACGAGATCCGGGAGCACGGCGACGAGCTCATCATCTTCATCGACGAGCTGCACACCCTGGTCGGCGCCGGGGGCAGCACCGAGGGCGGCATCGACGCCGGCAACATGGTCAAGCCCGCTCTGGCCCGGGGTGAACTGCACGTCGTGGGCGCGACCACGCTGGACGAGTACCGCAAGAACATCGAGAAGGACGCCGCGCTGGCCCGGCGGTTCCAGCCCATCCTGGTGCCCGAGCCGACCGTCGACGACACGCTCGCGATCCTGCACGGGCTGCGCGACCGGTACGAGGCCCACCACCAGGTCCGCTACACCGACGAGGCGCTGGCCGCGGCCGTCGAGCTGTCGGACCGCTACATCACCGACCGGTTCCTGCCCGACAAGGCCATCGATCTCATTGACCAGGCCGGGGCGCGGGTCCGGCTGCGGACCAAGACGCCCGGCGTGGACCTGCGCGACCTCGAGCGACGGGCGGACGATCTGCGGCGGGACAAGGACCAGGCGGTGGCCAGCGAGCAGTACGAGCAGGCGTCCCGGCTGCGCGACGAGATGGGCGAGATCCGCCGCCAGATCGATGAGCTTGGCAAGGGCGAGAACGCCGTGCCCGAGGTCATGGTCAACGACATCGCCGAGGTGGTCTCGCGCGCCACCGGCGTCCCGGTGCAGCAGCTCACCGAGGAGGAGAAGGACCGGCTGCTGCGCCTGGAGGAGCACCTGCACGAGCGGGTCATCGGGCAGGACCAGGCCGTCGCGGCGGTCTCCGAGGCGGTCCGCCGGTCCCGGGCCGGGCTCGGCGACCCGCAACGCCCGGTCGGCAGCTTCCTGTTCCTCGGCCCGACCGGCGTCGGCAAGACCGAGCTGGCCCGCGCGCTGACCGAGGCGCTGTTCGGCGCGGACAGCCGGATGATCCGGCTGGACATGAGCGAGTTCCAGGAGCGGCACACCGTGAGCCGCCTCATCGGCGCCCCGCCCGGCTACGTCGGGTACGAGGAGGCCGGCCAGCTCACCGAGGCGGTCCGGCGGCACCCGTACTCCGTCGTGCTGCTCGACGAGATCGAGAAGGCCCATCCGGACGTGTTCAACGTCCTGCTGCAGATCCTCGACGACGGCCGGCTCACCGACGGCCAGGGGCGGACCGTCGACTTCAAGAACGCCGTCCTCATCATGACCAGCAACCTGGGCTCCGACCTGGTGGCCCGGCGGGGAACCACGCTCGGCTTCGGCGGGCCCGGGACGAGCTCGGCCGAGGGCCAGGATGCCGCGCTGCAGGAACAGATGCTGCGGCGGCTGCGGGAGTCGTTCCGGCCCGAGTTCCTGAACCGCATCGACGAGATCATCGTCTTCCGCCAGCTGGACCGGGCCGAGCTGCAGCAGATCACCGAGCTGCTGCTGCAGGAGACCCGGCGCCGCATGCACGGGCAGGGCGTCACCGTGCGGTTCACCCCGGAGGCGGTGGACTGGATCGCCGATCATGGCTATCAGCCCGAGTTCGGGGCGCGGCCGATGCGCCGGACCATCCAGCGCGACGTGGACAACCAGCTGTCCCGGATGCTGCTGAACGGCGAGCTCACCTCCGGCCAGGAGATCACCGTCGGCGTGGCGGACGGGCGGCTGACCTTCGATACCAGCGACCAGCGGGCCACGACGTCCTGACCGGTCACGATGTTGCTGGACCGGATCGCGCCGTGCCGCTGAGGAGGCGCGGACGGGTCCGGCCGGCGATCAGCGGCGGCTATCAGCCGCCGGTCACGACTGGCGCGAGCCCGCGGGATGCGGCGGCGATGGCCTCAATCTCGACCAGCTGGCCCGGGTAGCCCAGGACCGTGACGCCGAGCAGCGTGCTCGGCGCGTCGTGACCGCCGAAGGCGGCGGCGACCTCGTTCCAGGCGGCGACCAGATCGTCGCGGTCGCTGCTGGCGACGTAGACCGTGGTCTTGAGCACGTCCGCGATCGCCACGCCCGCCTCCTCCAGCGCGACCCGCAGGTTGGCGAGGGCATGGCGCATCTGCGCGGCCACGTCGCCGGGCGCGGTTACCTGTCCCTGCTCGTCGATCGGGCAGGCGCCCGCGGTGCAGACGAGACCGGCCCGGTCGGACACGGCGGCGTACGCGTACGGGGCCCCGGGATAGAGCCGGGTGCTGCGGATGAGGTCGACGGCCATGGCACCGGATTCTGTCACCGCGCGGGGGCCGGCCGGCTACCGCAGGATCTGCTGCGTCTCGGCCAGGCCCCCGGCGTAGAAGTGGCGGGCGGCGTCGAGCATCTCGTCCAGCGGCGGCCACCACGGCCCGTGCGCCAGGGACCGGAGCGCGTCCAGCACCGCGGACACCTGAGCCGCGGCGTCCGCGGTGGCGCCGACCACGACCCGGCGCGGGCGGACCGCGCGCAGCGGCCCGAGGTACAGGTCCGGGCCGGCCTCGGTGCCCTGGGCCGGGGCGATCACCAGGTAGTAGTCGGGCAGTTCGAACCGCTTGTCCCGCCAGGCGGCCAGTGCCTCGGCGGCATGCCGCTCGAACCCGGTTGGCCCGGAGGACGCCACGCCGGGACCGGGCACCTCCCACATCGCCCGCCACCCGGCGGCCACGTCGGCCAGCGGGTCGTCGGGCACGATCACGTACATCGACGGGTGCCGTACCGCCGCGCGCAGGGCCAGGGCGCCGGTCTCCCAGCCGGGCCGGGCCGCCGCGTGCTGGTCCGCGGCCGGGTCGCCGCTCTCCGCCGGCGCGCGCACGACCGAAACGCCGGGCGATTGCGCCAGCCCGGCGAGCAGGCCGTCGCCGACCTCGCCGACCAGGACGACCACCGTGGAGGACTCGCGCCGCATTCGCCCGATCCTAGAACCTCGCCCGTCGCGCCCGGTCCCGGCCGAGACGGGGCGTAAAAGACGGCACTTCAGATCGCGGGCTCACTCCGGTGCGTGACAGACGGCCTCGACGTTGTTGCCGTCGGGGTCGCGCACGAACGCGCCGTAATAGGTGTCGTGGTATTCCGGCCACAACCGCGGCTCGTGCAGGACCTCGGCGCCCTGCGCCACGGCGGCGTCGAAGAACGCCCGGACCGC
>Ga0335074_10002118_pt1 | contig 27019 bp, 24 predicted proteins | sample Lox_Sample_23_FD_206715 | JGI IMG/M metagenome (GOLD analysis project Ga0335074, IMG submission 206715) | Soil microbial communities from Loxahatchee National Wildlife Refuge, Florida, United States - Lox_Sample_2.3 | ecosystem: Environmental > Terrestrial > Soil > Wetlands | place: USA...
CGTCACGTCCGGCGGACGCTTTCCGCCGGACGTGAACCAGGCTGCCCGCGCCGCTTCTGAGCGAGCTCTGAACGCCCTAGGGCGCAGCAATGAACACGTGGTGCAACAAAGCCCTGCAAGCCGTGACCGCCGCGGCGCGCTCAGGCCGAGTGGGAGTCCCAGCCGCGCGGTGGCCGCGGCCAGCCCCCGCGCCCCGGCCGGCGCTCGGCCCCGACGATCGCGCGCAGCCCCTCGTCGGGGTCCTCGGTATCCTTCAGCCAGGTCAGCGCCGCGACGAACACGACGGGCGCGAAACACACGGCCGGCACCGCCCACATCAGCCCGGTGGCGACCTCCTGATCCGCCACCGCGCCCAGCGCGCCCGCGTGACCATACGCCACGAACCAGGCCACATGGGAGAACCCGAGTATGTAGCCGAGGATCCAGATCGTCCACATCGCCACGGCCGCGAGCGCGGCGCGCTGCGGACGAGACACGTGCGGCAGCATCGGCGGCGACTCGGCCAGCTCCAGCCAGAGCGCGGTCCCGGCGCCGGTCAGCGTGACCATCTCGACCAGAGCCAGCCCGGGCACCGTGGCCAGCGCGTTGACCGTCACCGGCAGCCGCCAGGCCACGGCCGCCGCGATGAACCCCAGCAGCGCGGTCACGCCGCGCCCGAACCCGGAATGCCGCCGCGGCCCGCCCGGACCTCGACGCGGAGCGTCACCAGGACCCGCCCACGCCACCACCCGGCGCAGCGGCCGCCACGGCGCGCCGAGCACCAGCAACGCGGGTGCGGCCGCGGCGAACACCAGGAACTGCAGCGTCTCGGCGAACACGAACCGCCGCGCGTACCCGCCGGCGGGCGGCACCAGGCTCACCAGGATCAGCGCGGCCGCCGCGACGGCCAGCCAGACCCTGCCCCGTGGCAACCGGCTCGGCACGGCTCTCACCCTATGCCCGCGCTTCAGCGCTTGAACGCTTCCCCGAGCAAGGCGGCCACTCGCTCGGGGTTGCGGACGATGTCGTCCCAGGTGAAGTGCACCACCTCGAACCCGGCCTGCCGCAGCCCGGCGTCGCGCCGCAGTTGCGCGATGGCGCGCTGCGGGTCGGCGTACTTGATCGCGCCGTCGGCCTCGCCGGCACCCCGCACCACCTCTGACCACATGCGCGGCCGGCAGCGCCGCCAGATGCACCCGCACCCCCGGCCGCCCGGCCGCGCTGCCGGCTCCGGCGTGGGAGGCTGATGGGGCTAACGGGAGGTGCCGGACGGCGCGACGCCGACTGTGAGTCGCGGCAGCGACCGGATGACGCGGCGGCGGCCGGGGTCCGGCGCAGGGGGCGGGGGTCGGTGTGCGGGCGGGGGTCGGTGTGCGGGCGGGGGTCGGTGTGGGGGCGGGTGGATGAGGGATGGTTAAGGGAGGCGCGGGCTGAGCGGCGCGGTGGCGGAGGCGGTTTCGGCGGTGCTGCTGGCCGTCGTGCTGGTGACGGCGGTGGTGCGGCCCTGGGGGTGGCCCGAGGCCGTGATCGCCGCGCCGGCCGCCGTCATCGTCGTCGCCACCGGCGCGATCGACCCCCATCAGGCTCTCGACCAGGCGAAACGCATCGGCCCGGTCATCGGGTTCCTGGCCGCGGTCCTGATCCTGGCCCAGCTCACCGAGGACGAGGGGCTGTTCCGCGCCCTGGGCCGGTGGCTGGCCAGGGACGCCGGCCCGCCGCGCCGGCTCCTGGCCCGGGTCTTCGCGGTCGCCGCCACGGTGACCGCGGTCCTGAGCCTGGACGCCACGGTCGTGCTGCTGACCCCGGTGGTGTTCACCGCCGCCGCCCGGCTCGGCGCCCGCGCCAAGCCGCACATTTACGGCCTCTCGCACCTGGCGAACTCCGGTTCGCTGCTGCTGCCGGTGTCGAACCTCACCAACCTGATCGCGTTCGCGGCCACCGGGCTGTCGTTCCCGCGGTTCGCGGCGCTGATGGCGGTGCCGTGGCTGGCCGCCATAGCCGCGGAGTACGTGGTCTTCCGGCGATTCTTTCGAAGTGACCTTTACGCCCCGGCTCGCCCCCAGCCAGCCGCCGAACCGGTCGGCGTTCCGTGGCTGGTCATAACCATCCTCGGCGCCACGCTGGCCGGATTCGTCGTGACCTCGCTCGCGGGCATCAACCCGGCCTGGGCCGCGGCGGCCGGGGCGGCGGCGCTGGCCGTGCGCGGCCTGGCCCGCGGCCAGACGAGCCCGCTCGCGATCTGGCGGGCGGCCGACGTCGCGTTCCTGGTATTCGTTCTGGCCCTGGCCGTCGTGGTGGCCGGGGTGACGGACAACGGCCTGGCCGGAGTGCTGGACCGGGTGATGCCGTCGGGCTCGTCGTTGTGGGCGCTGCTGGCCACGGCCGCGCTGGCCGCCGCGGCGGCCAACGTGATCAACAACCTGCCGGCGGTGCTGGTGCTGTTGCCGCTGGCGGCGGCCGCCGGCCCGGGCGCCGTCCTGGCCCTGCTGATCGGGGTCAACATCGGCCCCAACCTGACCTATACCGGCTCGCTGGCCACCCTGCTGTGGCGGCGGGTGCTGCGCGAGCACGGCGAGGAGCCCGATCTCGGCGAGTTCACCAGGCTCGGGCTGCTGACCGTCCCGCTGGCCCTGGTCGCGGCGGTCGTGGCACTGTGGGCGGGCCTGCGCGTGATCGGAGGCTGACATGATCGTGATCACCTGGATCGTGGAGGGGACCTGGCCCGCGTGCGTCGATGCGGCCCGCACGGTCGCGCCCGCCGACGCCGAGATCGTGCTGCTGCACGTCACGGGCGGCGAGGCAGGGGCCGCCGCGCACGGCGCCTACGCCGGGCTCATGGGCCGCCGGCGCCCGTCGCGCGATCCGGGCCCGCGCGTGGCCGAACTCGGCGCGGCGTCGGCCCGCGAACTGCTCGAGGCCGCGGCCGGGCGGCTGGGCCGTCCGTGCACCACGGCCGAACGCCGGGGCCGGGCCGAGCGCGAGGTCGTCGCGGCGGCCGAAGGCGCGGACCTGCTGATCCTGGCCCGGGACGGCGACGACACCCGGCTCGGTCCGCGCAGCCTCGGCCCGGCCAGCCGGTTCGTCGTCGATCACGCGCCCTGCCCGGTGCTCCTGGTCTGGCCGCGGGCGGTACCGGCCGGCCCGGTTCCGCCTCCGCCGGGCCCCGGACACGAGCCACCGCACCCCCCGCCGGGCCGCGGACCCGAGCCACCGCACTCCCCGCACCGCCACTGAACAGGCTGCCGTCCCGGCACGACGAACGCGCCGCCATCCGTCCCGGCGTGGCTTCGGCGGCGGCCGTGCCGACCTGACTGAACTGGCAATCAGAATCAATAGAACTTGCAAATGCGCGTGACAATGCACGTGCATCACGTACGATGTAAGCATCGGTACGGGCCGGACCCTCGACCGGCCTACTTCTTATGGGGAGACGCCATGCACGAGGCGAGCAACGGGATGCCCGCGAGCGAGCTGCGCGATGTCAGCTGGCGGAAGAGCCGGCACAGCAACTCGCAGGGCACCTGCGTCGAGCTGGCCGGGCTGCCCGATGGCTCGGTTGCCGTTCGCAACTCCCAGCACCTCGACAGCCCCGCGCTCATCTACACCCCCGCTGAGATCGACGCTTTCATCCGCGGCGCTAAGGACGGCGAGTTCGACGACCTGCTCCCCTGAGCGTCGTCCGAGGTAACCGCGGGCAACAGGCGAAGCGCCCCCGGATCGGCCGGGCGGGGGCTGCCCGATAAGTCTGTTAACTGCAGCAGCGCCCAAACCACTTTCCCGTCCCCCGCAGTCGGCTGCCAGCCCCAAGCCGCGCTGCACGACTCCACCACATGGAGCCCGCGACCGCCTTCCGCGCCGGCACACGACTCGATCCGGACCGGACGCGCGCGGCCGGGATCCGTGACCATGCATACGAGGTAAGGATCCCGGCGTAGTATCGTCAGCCCGATTGGGTGCTCTCCCGGCATCCACCGAGCGGAGTGCAAACCATGCCGGAGCGAGTTGGTCACCAGCTCGGAGACGACAAGCTCCGCCATATCGCAGCGCCCCGCCATGCCCCAGTCCTGCAGCGTGACGCGGGTGAACTCTCTGGCCCGGCGGGCCGATCCGGCCTCCGCGCCGAGGCCGCACGAGGCGGAGGGCGGGTCGCCAGGCTCGCCGCCGGGGACATCCGTGATACCGAGGACCTCCGTGCACCCCGCCGGGAGGCCGGCCGCCCCGATGGCGTGGACGTCGCGATGCCCGCTCGCCATAAGGTCGCGATGCCCGCTCGCCATAAGAAGGCGGTCGTGGCTCACGCTGGCGTCCTCCGTCCTGACCACAGCGACCACCGGTGCGCCTGTCTCACCGCACCCAGATCCAGGAGGTCGCTTCTCGCGCGTCCGGGCTGCAAACGTTATCATCACCCATGTAACTTGCAGGCGCAAGGCCCAATGCACGTGCAGATGACACAGTACGCCGCACATGCAGAGGGCAAGCATGGGGGTACCTACCGGATCGCGGAGTCCCGGGGGGGCCAATGTGATCTCTATTGAGCCGGGCAGCGGCCCGACCGTGCGACGAATCCTGCTCGGCACCCAGCTGCGCAGGCTGCGCGAGGCCAAGGGCATCACCCGCGAAGACGCGGGATACCGGATCCGGGCCTCGGAGTCCAAGATCAGCCGGATGGAACTGGGCCGGGTCGGGTTCAAGGAGCGCGACGTCGTCGATCTGCTGGCCCTGTACGGGGTCGACGACGACGCGGAGCGCGAGGCGCTGGTGGTGCTCGCGCGCGAGGCCAACGCGGCGGGCTGGTGGCATCAGTACGCCGACGTTTTACCAGATTGGTTCCAGACCTACGTGGGTCTGGAGGAGGCCGCGTCGGTGCTGCGGGTCTACGAGGTCCAGTTCGTTCCCGGGCTGCTGCAGACCCCGGCCTACGCGCGGGCGGTCATGATCGGCGGCCGGCCCGGGGCGCCCGCCGAGGAGATCGAGCGCCGGGTGAGCATGCGGATCACCCGCCAGGAACTGCTGACCAAGCACGGCGGCCCGCGGCTGTGGGCGGTCGTCGACGAGGCCGCGCTGCGGCGCCCGGTCGGCAGCCTCGAGGTGTTCCGGTCGCAGCTGGAACACCTGATCGAGGTCACGCAGAACCCGCGGATCACGCTCCAGGTCACGCCGTTCCGCTCGGGCGGGCACCCGGCCGAGATCGGGGCGTTCACGATCATGCGGTTCCCCGAGGAGGACCTGCCGGACGTGGTCTACCTGGAGCAGCTCACCAGCGCGCTCTACCTCGACAAGCGCGAGGACGTTGAGCGATACAGCGAGGTCATGGAGCGGCTCAGCGTGGAAAGCGAGCCGCCGGAGCGGACCGCGGACCTCCTGCGCGACATGCTCAGGGATCTCGCGTAGCGTCACGCTGCTTGCCCTCCGGCGATCCGGGTCGAGGCTGGCCATTCCGGGCCGGACCGGGGACGATCGAAGCAAAATGCGGCAAAGGGAGAGCCGATGAGCTTCAGGGTCGAGAAGGACATCATGGTGCCGATGCGCGACGGCGTCGGGCTGGCCACCGACGCCTGGATCCCGGCGGACGGCGGGCCGGGACCGGCGCTGCTGGTGCGTCTCCCGTACGGCAAGGACATGACGGCCCTGTACGGCAATCCCCTGCTCCCGAACGTCTTCACGCTGGTCGAGGCCGGATACACCGTGGTCTACCAGGACTGCCGGGGCACGCACCGCTCCGGCGGGGACTTCGTCCCCATGGTCAACGAGCCGTCCGACGGGGCCGACACCGTGGCCTGGCTGCTGGAGCAGCCGTGGTGCGACGGCAACATCGGCACGTTCGGCCCGTCGTACCTGGGCTTTGTGCAGTGGGCGAGCGCGACCGCGTCGGACGGCCTGAAGGCGATCGCGCCCGCCGTGACCACCACGGATTACTATCGCGCCCCCTGGTATGGCGAGGGCGGCGCCCTGTCGCTGCACGCGGTCCAGACCTGGACGGTGGGCATGGCCGCGGTCGACGAGCAGCGCGCCGTGGCCGCCGGGTCCGGAGACCCGCAGGCGCTGAAGGACCTGACGCGCATGCTGGCCCACCCCGACCCGCACCTGGCCGAGCTGCCGGTCCGGATCCGGCCGCTGCTGGAAAAGCAGTGGCCGTGGTGGTCGGACCTGGTCGGCCATTGCGCGCGCGACGAGTTCTGGCGAGACCTGTCGGTGGCCGACCGTTTCCAGGACATCACCGTGCCCGCGCTCAACATCGGCGGGTGGTACGACATCTTCATCAACGACACCGCGAGGACCTTCACGGAGCTGAAGAGACGCGGCGGTAGCGCCGACGCCCGCGCGGGCCAGCGGCTCATCATCGGCCCGTGGGATCACCTCAACACCACCGGCGTCTACCCCGACCGGGAGTTCGGGATGATGGCCAACGCGCTGTTCGCCGACCTGACCGGCGCGCACCAGCGGTTCTTCGACCGCTGGCTGCGCGGCCGGGCCGACGCGCTGGCTGGCACCGCGCCGGTGCGGATCTTCGTAATGGGCATCGACCGGTGGCGGGACGAGCCGGACTGGCCGCTGCCCGACACCCGCCACACCGACTACTTCCTGCACGGCTCCGGCCGCGCGAACACGGCCGACGGCGATGGGGAGCTGCGCCTGGAGCCGCCGGCCGACCAGCGCGCCGACACCTTCCTCTACAACCCGATGCGGCCGGTTCCGACGCTCGGCGGGCGGGTGATGGCCCCGTCCACGGCGAACGCGGCCGGGCCGGTCGACCAGCGGCCCGTCGAGGCGCGTGATGACGTGCTGTGCTACACCACCCCGGTGCTGGAGCGGCCGGTCGAGGTCACCGGCCACGTGTCGCTGACGTTGTTCGTCTCGTCGTCGGCCCGGGACACCGATTTCACCGGCAAGCTGGTCGACGTGTTCCCGGACGGGCGCGCCATCTTCCTGACCGACGGGATCCTGCGCGCCCGCTACCGCAACTCGCTCGCCGAGCCCGAGTTCCTCACCCCGGACCAGGTCGACGAGGTCACCATCGACTTGTCCGTGACGTCCAACGTGTTCCTGCCCGGGCACCGGATCCGGCTCGAGGTCTCCAGCAGCAACTTCCCCCGCTTCGACCGCAACACCAACACCGGCGCCACCATCGCCGAGGACGGCGAGGCGGACGTCCGCGTCGCCGTGAACCGTGTCTTCCACGGCTCGGGGCACCCGAGCCGGCTCCGGCTCCCGGTCATCGACCGGGTGAACAACGAGGGGGGCGGATGACGGAGCTCATCGTCGGCCACGAGCAATCGGACACCCATCAGAAGGCCCTGCGCATCAACCTCGATCCGCGCTGGTACGGAACGATCGCCGAGATCGGGGCCGGCCAGGAGGTCGTGCGCTGGTTCTTCCGCGTGGGCGGCGCGGCCGGCACCGTCGCGAAGTCCATCTCCGCCTACGACATGGCGGTCAGCGACGCCGTGTACGGCAAGGCGGATCGCTACGTCTCCTCGGGCAGGCTCCAGGGCATGCTCGACAAGGAGTTCCAGCTCAACGTCGAGCGACTGGACGATGAGCGCGGGGACGAGAACTGCTTCTTCGCGTTCGCCGACACGGTCGTGGCCCGCAGCTACGGCGGCGGCAATGAGTGCCACGGCTGGATGGGCGTGAAGTTCCAGTCCCAGCCGCACGACGAGCCGAGCCAGATCGTCATGCACGTGCGAATGCTCGACATCGAGGCGTTCGCCCAGCAGGAGGCGCTCGGCATCGTCGGGGTCAACCTGCTGTACGGCGCGTTCTTCCACCATCACGAGCCGGACAAGCTCATCGAGAGCCTGCTCGACAGGCTGACCACAGGCCGGATCGAGATCGACATGATCCAGTTCCGGGGGATCGAGTTCCGCGGCGTTGACAACCGGCTGATGGCGCTCAAGCTGGTGCAGCTGGGTCTGAGCGGCGTGGCCATGTTCGGCCCCGACCGGGAAGTGCTGCAGCCGAGCGAGGTGCTGCGCAAGAAGGCGATCCTGGTCGAGCGGGGCAGCTTCCGGCCGCCGACCCACGTGAACATCGACATGCTCGAGACGGCCAAGGCCAGGTTCTCCGAGGACGCGGCGGTCGCGGGCAAGCAGGTGCTGCTCCTGACCGAGATCACGATGCGCAACCTGCTGGCGGGGGGCGCCGCCGATGTGGACCGGCGCGACTTCCTCGCCAGGGCCGAACTGCTCGCGGCGTGCGGCATGACCGTGCTGATCAGTGACTACTTCGACTATTACCGCCTGGCCGCCTACATCGCCCAGCGCACGACCGAGCGAATCGGCATCGTCATGGGCGTGCCGAGCCTGATCGACCTGTTCAACGAGGCGAACCACGCGCAGCTCCAGGGCGGCATCCTGGAGAGCTTCGGCCGGCTGTTCAAGAACGACCTGAGGCTGTATGTCTACCCCCTGCAGCCCGCTCCCGACGACGAGCTCAAGACGGTCGACAACATCAAGGTCCAGCCGGAACTGCAGCCGCTGTATGACTACCTGGCCGGGCGGGGCAGCTTCGTCAACCTCGACAACTACCGGCCCGAGTGCCTGCCGATCTTCAGCCGTGACGTGCTGCGGCGAATTGCCGCGGGCGACGACTCCTGGGAGGACATGGTCCCCGGTGCCGTCGCCGAGCTCATCAAGCGCCGCGGCTTCTTCGGCTACACCCGGCCAGGCCGGGACTGACGGCTGATTCGCCGCGCCTCGTGCTCGCACGAGGCCTGACCGGCCGCCCGCTCGCCTACGCGGGCGCGTTGCGGCGGGGCATGGCGATCCGGCGGCCCGCGCCGGGCGGACCCGGCAGGGCGGCGTGCTCGGCGGCCAGCGCGGCGACCGCCCGCCAGCGATCCGGGGGCATCGCCGTCACACGCTCGGTGGCGATGTTGACGTGCAGGAACATCAGCTCGTTCGTGGCCATCTGCGCGCCGGTCTCGGCGTCGGTCATCCGGTGGAACACGTGCAGCCGCTTGGCATCCGCGCCGAGCAGCTGCGAGCTGTATCCCAGCCGCGCGCCGGCCCGGACGCTGGCGGCGAAGCACAGATGGCTCTCCACCGTGTAGATGCCGGCGCCGGTCTCCTCCCGGTAGGCCGCGCCGAGTCCGAGGTGGTCCAGGAGAGCGTCGGTCGCCTCGGTGAACGCGATCGCGTAGTACCCGTCCATCATGTGGCCGTTGTAGTCGATCCAGTCCGCGGGCACCGTGTGCCCGCCGGTGCCCAGCGGCCCGGCCGTGCTCATCGGCTCGTCACCGGCCCTGCCAGACCGGACGGCGGCGCTCCGCGAACGCGCGCGCCCCCTCGGCGGCGTCCGCCGAGGCAAGCATGGCCCGGTAGGCCGGCACGCCGCCGCCGCCCTGGATCGCGTAGCCGGCCCTGACCCCGGCGCCCTCGGTCTCGCGCAGGATCTCCAGCGCTGCGGCCACCGCCAGCGGCGCCGCGGTGCATACCGCTCCGGCCAGCTCGCGCGCGGCGGCGATCAGCCCGGCCGCCGGGACCACCCGGTTGACCAGGCCCCACCGGGCGGCGTCGGCGGCGGTCAGCCGCCTGCCGGTGAGCAGCAATTCGACAGCGATCGCGCGCGGCAAGCGGGCCGGCAGCCGGAGCAGGCCGCCCGCGTCCGGGACGATGCCCAGCGTCACCTCGGGCAGCGCGAACTCGGCGTGCTCGGCCGCGACGACCAGGTCCGCGGCCAGCGCCAGCTCGAAGCCCCCGCCGAAGGCCAGCCCGTTGACCGCCGCGATCACCGGCTTGCCGATGTCGACGAACTCGGTCAGGCCAGCGAAGCCGCCCGGGCCGTGGTCGGCGTCGGCGCCTTCCCCCGCCGCGGCCGCCTTCAGGTCCCATCCGGCACAGAAGAAGCGGTTTCCCGCCCCGGTCAGGATCGCGACCCGCAGCTCCGGGTCCTGCCGCAGCCGGTCGAACGCGTCGTAGAGCGCCCGGCTGGTCGCGGCGTCGATCGCGTTCGCCTTGGGCCGGTCGAGGGTGACCAGCAGCGTCTGGCCTTCCACACGCGCCCGTACCGGACCGTTAAAGATAGTCATGTGAGGCTCCGTAGGGTCGCAGCAGGGACCGCGCGATGATCAGCCGCTGGATCTCGCTGGTGCCGTCCCAGATCCGCTCGACGCGCGCGTCCCGCCACCAGCGCTCCACCGGCAGCTCGCCCATCAGGCCCATGCCGCCGAACGTCTGTACCGCGGCGTCGGTGACCCGGCCCAGCATCTCCGACGCGTACAGCTTGGCCATGGCCGCGTCCGCGTCGGTCATCGCGCCCCGGTCGAGCCGGTCCGCGGCGCGCAGCGTGAGCAGCTCGGCCGCCTCCAGTTCGGTGGCCATGTCCGCGAGCCGGAACCCGACGCCCTGGAACCGTCCGATCGGCTGGCCGAACTGCCGACGGGTCGCGGCCCATTCGGCGGCGGCCTCCAGTACGCGCCGGGCCCGGCCGACGCTGGTCGCCGCCACCGTCAGGCGGCTCGCGCCGAGCCACTGCCGCATCAGCTCGAAGCCACGGTCCTCCTCGCCGAGCCGGTTGGCCGCGGGCACCCGGCAGCCGGAAAAGATCAGCTCGCACTGGTGGTAGCCACGGTTCGACACGCAGGCCGGACCGCGGCGGACCTCAAGGCCGGGACTGCCGGAGTCGACCAGCAGCGCGGTGATCAGCTTCTTCGGGCCGCGGGCCGTCTGCTCCACCCCGGTGGCGGCGAACAGGATCACGAAGTCGGCCACGTCGGCGTGACTGATGAAGTGCTTGGTGCCGGTGATCACGTAGTCGGAGCCGTCGCGCACCGCGGTCGTGGACATCGACCGGACATCCGACCCGGCGCCGGGCTCGGTCATCGCCACGCAGTCGTGCCGCTCCCCGCGGATGGCCGGCAGCAGGTACCGATCGCGCTGCTCGCCCTGGCAGGCCCGCAGGATGTTGCTCGGCCGCTCGACCAGCGTCTGCAGCGCGTACGACGCCCGGCCGAGCTCTCGCTCGGCCAGCACCACGCCGGTCGCGTCCAGCCCGCCCCCGCCGAGGTCGGCGGGCATGTTCGCCGCGTACAGGCCGGCCGCGAGGGCCCGGGACCTGATCTGGCTGGCCAGTCCGGGTGGCACCGCGTCGAGGCGCTCCACCTCCTCCTCGTGCGGGTACAGCTCCCGCTCCACGAAGGCGCGGACGGTGTCGACAATGAGCCGCTGCTCGGCGGTGAGCTCGGAGTTCACCGGGCGGCCGGCGCGACGATGCAGCGGCCGACGTAGCCGGGGACCGGCAGCGCCGCGTGCGCGGCCCTGACCTCTTCCAGACGGGCGGCGAGCTCGGCGGGAAACGGGACCACCCGCCCGGCGCGGGCATTGACGTGCAGCAAGAGCTGCTCGGCGGTCGACACCAGCAGGTCGTCGCCGGCCCGCATCTCGTGCGCGATGTGCAGCCGTTTGGCGTCCAGCCCCAGCACCTGCAGCGTCAGCCTCAGCCGGTCGCCAGCCCGGACCTCGCGCAGATGGCGCAGGTGGGTCTCGGCGGTGAACAGCGACCGCCCCGAGGCCCGGTAGTCCTCGTCCACCCCCGCGTAGCGGAAGAAGGCGTCCGCGTTGTCCCCGAACACCAGCAGATACGCCGACTCGCTCATGTGGCCGTTGTAGTCGGCCCACTCCGGCGCGACGCCGGTCTCATGCAGCCGCAGCGGGGCGGGGATCATCCGGCCCGGGACCCATGGGCTCGCCCTGATCCCCTCGCGGGGCGTGCTGATCCGCCCCATTCAGCCCTCGCCGACGGCGACCGTCATCTTCGGCACGTCGGCCAGCAGCTGCGCCGTGTAGCCGTCCTTGGGCGCCTCGAGCACCTCGCCGACCGGGCCGCGTTCGCAGATCCGCCCGTTGTTCATCACCACAACGTGGTCGGCGATGCTGCGGACGAGGGGCAGGTTGTGCGTAATGAAGATCATCGATAGGCCGCGCTCGTGCTGGAGCCCCCGCAGCAGCTCGACGATCGCGGCCTGCACCGACACGTCGAGCGCCGAGGTCACCTCGTCGCACACAAGCAGGTCCGGCTCGAGAATCAGCGCCCGCGCAATGGCCACCCGCTGCCGCTCGCCGCCGGACAGCTGGTCGGGGTATAGCCCCACGAACGACTCGCGCAGCGCGGCCGCGGTCAGCGCCGCCACCACCCGCTCGTACCGTTCGCCGGCCGAGAGCCTCTCGAAGTGGGCCAGCGGCTGCTCGACGATCTGGCCGACCGTCCGGCGGGGGTTGAGCGCCAGGTACGGGTTCTGCGAGACGTACTGGATCCCGCGCAGCTGGTCGCGGCTACGCCGGCGCACCCCGGCCCGCACCGCCTGGCCGGCGAACGTGACGTCGCCGGTCCAGGTGGGGTGCAGCCCGACCAGGCACCGGGCCAGCGTGGTCTTGCCCGAGCCGGACATGCCGACCACGGCCACGCACTGGCGGCCGGGCACCGTGAACGTCAGGCCGCTCAGCACGGTCTTGCGGCCGTAGGTCGCGGACAGGTCGTGCACGCCGAGCAGCGGGGCGGTCGCGCCCGGGCCGGCTGGACGGGCCGCGGGGCCGTCCGGTCCATCGGCCAGCGCGACGATCTCGGTCGCCCGCAGGCACCGGGCGCTGTGGCCGGACGGTGACACCTCGGTCATCGGCGGCGGCCCGGCCTCGCACTCGGGCAGCGCGAACTCACACCGGGGCTGGAAGAAGCAGCCCGGCGGCCGGCTGCCCGGCCTGGGGGGCTGGCCCGCCAGGCCGCGTAGCCTTTGCGACCGGTCCAAGGACGGCACGGCGCGCAGCAGCCTGCGGCTGTAGGGGTGCGCCGGGCTGGCGAACACCTCGCGGGCCGGCCCGACCTCGGCCAGCCGGCCCGCGTAGAGCACGGCGACGTAGTCCGCGATCTCGGCCACCACCGCGAGGTCATGGCTGATGTAGACCGCCGCGACCTGGTAGGACCGGCACAGGTCCTTGATCGTCTCCAGGACCCGGCGCTGGGTGGTCACGTCCAGGCCGGTGGTCGGCTCGTCGAGCACGATCAGCTGCGGCCGGCACGCGAAGGCCATGGCGAGCCCGACCCGCTGCTGCTGCCCGCCGGACAGCTGGTGCGGGTAGGAGTCGAGGATGCCCGGCACCGAGGACAGGCCGACCTCGGCCAGCATCTCGGTCAGCCGCTCGGCCCGCGCGGCGTCGTCGCCCTCGTAGGCGGCGAGCACCTCGCGCAGCTGCGTGCCGATCTTCAGCGTCGGGTTCAGCGCGCTGGAGGGATCCTGCGGCACGTAGGCGACCTGGCGGCCGCGCATCCGCTGCAGCTGCGCCGGTGACAGCGGCAGGATGTCCTGCCCGTCGACGACGACCTTGCCGCCGCCGATGACCAGGCCGCGGCGGACGTGACCGAGCAGCGCGAGCGCCATCGTGGTCTTGCCGGACCCGGACTCGCCGACCAGGCCGAGCACCTCGCCGGGCCGGACCCGGAAGGACACCTCGTCGACCACGTCAACGCTGGCCCGGCCGCGCGAGGGCGCGCGCAGCACCTGCAGGTTCTCGACCGACAGCCGCATCGGGCCGGTGCCGCTCGCGGCGTCCGCGCCGCCTGCGGTGACGGTCACTGTCCCGCTCCCGCGACGACCAGGCCGGGCAACACCGCGTCATCGGCCTGGCGCCCGACACCGAGCGATGCGCGGGCGATCGCGTCGGTGAGGGTGTTCATCCCGATCGTCAGCGCCGCGATCAGCAAGGTCGGGGCGAGCACCGCCCACGGGTTGGCCACCAGGCCGATCCGGTTCTCGTTGATCATCAGGCCCCAGCTCGCCGTCGGCGGCTGCAGGCCGAAGCCGAGGAAGCTCAGCCCGGCGATCACCAGGATCGAGTAGGTCAGCCGCAGCCCGAGCTCGACCATGAGCACCGACGTCAGGTTGGGCAGCACCTCCCGCCTGATCACCTTCCTGGCGGGCATACCCAGGATCTGCGCGGCCCGGACGAAGTCGCGCTCGCACACGTCCAGGGCCGCGGCCCTGGTCACCCTGGCCACCTGCGGCGCGTGCGAGATCGCGACCGCGAGCACGATCAGCCAGATCCGCGGCCCGAGGATGCTGACCAGCAGCAGCGCGAACACGAGCTGGGGAAACGCCAGGATGACGTCGACCGCGCGCATCATCAGCCCATCCCATCGCCCGCCGAAGTACGCGGCGGCCACGCCGATGATCGCTCCCGCCGCCACGCCGAGAACGGTCGCCACGGCGGCCATCAGCAACAGCTGCCAGCCTCCGGCCAGGGTGCGGCTCAGGACGTCCCGGCCGAGCGTGTCGGCGCCGAGCGGGAACTTGAGCGAGGGATTCGCGAACGGCGCGGTGACGAACGCCGTGCTCGGGTACGGGGCCAGCGCCGGGCCGATCGCCGCGATCAGCACGACCACGCCGACGATGGCCAGCCCGGTGGCGCCGCGCCCGGTGCGCACCGCGCGCCCGAGGACCGCCATCCACTCCCGCCGCCGCGCGCGCCCGCGCCCGGCAGACCGCTGCACGGCCAGCGACGCGTTGGACGTCATCGGTTCACCTCCGTCAGGACCGGGGCAGCCGGCGCCGCGGCGAGGCGGCGAGGGACACCATGTCGGTAGCGATGTTGACCAGCACGTAGAAGGCCGCCAGCAGCAGCACGATGAACTGGATCACCGGGATGTCCCGGTCGGACACCGCCGAGACCAGTTCCTGGCCCAGGCCCGGGTAGTTGAAGACGTACTCGACCACCACCACCCCGCCGGCCAGGTAAAGGAAGTTCAGCCCGATGACCTGGATCGTCGGCGCGATCGCGTTCGGCAGCGCGTGCACGACCAGGACCCGCACCTTGGACAGCCCCTTGAGCCTGGCCATCTCGACGTAGTCGCTCTCCAGCGCGTCGATCATCGCGGCGCGCATCATCCGGAAGGTGTACGGCACGATCACGATGACGAGCGTGGCCACCGGCAGCACCAGCAGCGACGGGGTCGACCAGGGAGCCACGCCCGGCGGGAACACCGACACCGCCGGGAACAGGTGCCAGACGAGCGCGGCAAAGAACACGACCAGCACCATCGCGACCACGAACTCCGGCAGCGCGGTCACCGCCAGGGCGCCGACGGAGAGCCCGTGATCGAGCCAGCTGTCCCGGCGCGCCGCGGCGAGGACGCCGAGCGCCACGCCGATCACCGTGCCGATGACGCCCGCCAGCAGGACCAGGACCGCCGAGTTCACGACCCGCCCGCCGACCAGCGAGGTGACCGAGGCGCCGCTGGCCAGCGAGGTGCCCAGATCGCCGTGGAACAGGCCGCTGAGCCAGGTCCAGTACTGAGCCACCGCCGGGCGGTTCAGGTGCATCTGCACCTCGAGCGCGTGCAGGCGGGCCGGCGTCGCCGTGTTCTGCAGCACCGCGGATGCCGCGTTGCCCGGCAGCACCTGCGTCGCCGCGAACACCAGCACGGAGACCAGCCACAGCGTCAGCACGCCGAAGCCGAGCCGCCTGATTAAGGTGTCCCGGAGCGGGTGCGGCTTGGGGGCGGGCGCGGCGTCGGCCGCCTTGGCCGGCGCCGTCACATCGGCCATGACCGAGATCCCTCCGTTTCGCGGCGGCTCCGGATGCCGTCAGGACAGCCAGAGCTGCGAGAAGTCATACGCGTTGAGCGACAGGCCCCCCTTCGAGGGGAGCAGGCCGTTGACGTTTGATCCGTAGCCGTCGATGACCGGCGGGAAGAACGGGATGATGTACCCGCCCTCGTCGTAGTCGATCCGCTGCATCTCCTGCGCCAACTCGGTGCGCCTGGCCGGATCGATCGTGGCGATCGCCTGCTGGTAAAGGGAGTCGTAGGTCGGGTTGTCGAAATGGCACTCGTTGAACGGGGCCGTGGGCAGCGTGGCCAGCGATACCTGGGGCAGGTAAAAGTTGAAGTACCAGAAGTCCTGGGCGAAGACCCATTTCAGGTAGCTGGTGCCGAAGAAGTCGGTCACCGTTACCTGGTTGACGTTGATCTTGATGCCCGCGGCGCTCGCCTGCTGGGCCAGCACCTGGGCGGCCTGGGTCGTGCCCTGGCCGATGTCCGAGCTGACCAGCTGGACCGCGGTGCCCTCCAGGCCCGCGGCCTTCCACAGCGACCTGGCCTGGTCCAGATCCTGGTGCCGCTGCGGCAGGCTGTGATCGTACTCGGCGGCCCAGATGCCGAACACGTCATTGCCGAGGGTGCCGCGGCCGCCGAAGAGGATCTCCAGCATCTGCGGCCGGTCCACGACGAGCCGCAGCGCCTGGCGGGCCCGGACGTCCTTGAACGGCGCGGCGTCCACCCGCATGGTGAACGGGTTCCAGCCGCCGCCGTCGGAGATCAGGACGTTCTTGCCCTGGCTCTCGACCACGTCGACGACGTCGGAGGACAGCAGGTTGGCCACGTCGACCTCCCCGGCCAGCAGCGCGTTCAGCTGGCTGGTCGGGTCCGCGTAGTCGGTGATGACCACCTCGTCCAGGTACGGGAAACCGGACTGCCAGTACCCGTCGTAGCGGACGAACGTGCTCTGCGTGCCGGGGGTGAAGCTCTGCAGCCGGAACGGGCCGGTCCCGACCGGCTTGACCGGGTTGAAGCCGACCGGGATGACATCGGAGTAGGTCGGGATGGCCAGCGCCTCGAGCAGCGTGGCGAACGGTGTCTTGCACGGGATCCGGACCGTGAGCGGGTCCAGCTTGGTCATCCCGGCCGCGTCGATGGAGGCCAGGCCGGCCGCTGCGGCGCCCGGCGCCTTCGGGTTCAGCACGGTCTGGAACGTGTAGATGACGTCGTCGGCGGTCAGGTCCTTGCCGTTGTGGAAGGTGATACCCGGCTTCAGCCGGAGCGTCCACTCGGTGGCGGTGGCGTTCGGCGTGAGCTCGTCGGCGAGCACGTACACCGGCCGGGCGTCCGGGGTCAGCCCGAGCAGCGGCTCGTACAGGTTGTTAACCCGGGAGAAGTCGGCGTTGCTGACCGCGCTCAGCGGATCGAGGGTGTCGGCGCTGGACCCGCCGGTGATCGCGGCGCGCAGCGTGCCGCCGCGGCGCGGCGGGCCCGACGCCCGCCGCCGCGAGGTGAACGTCGCCGTCGGCGAGATGCCGCAGGCGCTGAGCAGGCCGCCCGCCCCGGCTGCGAGCGAGCCGGCCACGGCCGTCCGCATGAGCTCCCTGCGGCTGAGGTCCATTGTCCGCTCCCGCCTGCGAAGGAGGCCGAGTCCGGCCCGGGCGTGACGGCACCGCCCGGATAATGGTTCACGATATGAACAATGCGTGCATTATGTGGTAACGGGAGTGTAAATAGCGCTCTCAGCCAAAGTCAATAGACGGCATCGGGCTCCGGGCGCGCCGGCGGGGCGACCGAGAACCGCTCGATCAGGCCGAGCAGCTCGGCGAGGAACTCGTCGCGCACCCGCGCGAGCTCGGCCACCGAACGGCCGGCGGCCTCCTCCTGGCACCCCGCCACCATCCGCTCGCGCAGCTGCGCGGTCAGCGGCGGGGCCTCGAGCCGGGTCCAGGGCTCGAGCAGCGCGGCGCCGAAGTGATCAAGCATGTGCGCCATCCCGGCGCTGCCCCCGGCGAGGTGGAAGGTCAGGCAGGGCCCCATCTGCGCCCAGCGCAGGCCGGGGCCGTACGCGATCGCCTCATCGATCTCGGCCACCGTCGCCTCGCCGGCCGCGACCATGTGCAGCGCCTCCCGCCACATGGCCTCCTGCAGCCGGTTGCCGACGAAGCCGGGCAGCTCCTGGGTGAGCCGCAGCGGCCGCTTGCCGACCGCGGCGTAGAACGCGGCCAGCCAGTCCACGGCGGCGGGATCGGTTCGCTCTCCGCCGACGACCTCGACCAGCGGGATCAGGTAGGGGGGATTGAACGGGTGGCCGACCACGCACCGCTCCGGGTGCGTGCAGTCGGCCTGCAGCATCGTCATCGCGAACCCCGACGTGCTCGACGCGATCACCGCGTCCGGATCGGCCGCACGGTCGATCGCGGCGAGCACCCGGCGCTTGACCACGCCGTCCTCCGGCGAGTTCTCCTGCACCATGTCGGCCCCGCCGACCGCGGCGGCGAGGTCGGCATGGAAGCGGAGCCGGCCGGGCCCGGCCCCGGGACGCAGGCCCATCCGCTCCAGCAGCGGCCAGGTCTCCTCCAGCATGCCCAGCAGGTCGCGCTCGGCGTGCGGCGCCGGGTCGTAGACGTCGACGTCCAGTCCCATCCGCAGGTAGTGCAGGGCCCAGCCGCCGCCGATCACCCCGGCGCCGACGATGGCGACCCGGCCAACCCGTCCCGGTTCCGCTGCCGCCACCGTTCCTCCAGCCGGCCGCGCGGCGGCCGCGTCAGTAGCCGACCTGGTCCAGGCCCTTGAGCCCGAGCGCCTGCCGCGCCTCGGCGGGGGTCGCGATCTCGAGTGAGAGCGCCTCCAGGATGCCGCGGATCTTGCGGACCTGGTCGGCGTTGGACTCAGCGAGCTGGCCCTTGCCGACGTAAAGGCTGTCCTCCAGGCCGACCCGGACGTGCGAGCCCATGATGGCGGCGGCGGTGACGATGCCCATCTGATACCGGCCGGCCCCGAGCGTGGACCACTGGTAAGCGTCCCCGAGCAGCCGGTCGGCGGTTCGCTTCATGTGCACGATGTGGTCGACGTCCGGGCCGATGCCGCCCATGGTGCCGAAGATGGTCTGGACGAAGACCGGCGTCTGCACCAGGCCCTGGTCCAGGTAGTAAGCCAGGGTGTAGAGGTGCGAGGTGTCGTAGGCCTCGGCCTCGAACCTGGTGCCGGTCTCCGGGCCGACGACCTTGAGCATGTACTCGATATCCGCGTACGTGCTGACGAACGGCTCGCCGCGGGTGCTCTCCAGGTAGGGCTCTTCCCAGCCGAACGTGAACTGGCCCCGGTACCGGTCGATCATCGGGAAGCTGCCGTAGTTCATCGTGCCCAGGTTGAGCGTGCACAGCTCGGGCTTGAGTTCCCGGACGCCCTGGAGGCGTTCCTCGACGGTCATGCCGGTGCCGCCGCCGGTGGAGATGCTGATGACGACGTCGCTGCGTTCCCTGATGCCGCGCGCGTACTCGGCGAACACCGCCGGGTCGGCGGTGGGGCTGCCGTCCTTGGGATCCCGGGCGTGCAGGTGCAGCACGGCCGCGCCCGCCTCGGCCGCGGCGACGCCCTGGTCGACGACCTGCTCAATCGTGTACGGCAGGTGCGGGGACATGGACGGCGTGTGCCCGGAGCCGGTGAGCGCACACGTGATGATGACTTTGCTGGAGCCAGCCATAGCTGCGGCCGTCCTCCCTGCTCCGTTCACTATGTGAACAGTCTGTTACCATCGCGAGACTATCAGCGGGTTTCGCCGGGGGTCAAGGCACGGCCGCGCGGCGCAGGCGGACCGCCGCCGAACGCCGAGAACCGAGGCGACCGAGGCGACCGAGGCGACCGAGACCACCGAGACCACCGAGACCACCGAGACCACCGAGACCGGTCTGGCCGGCGGTGACCGGCCGCCTTAGCCCAGCAGCGTCCTGACCTCGTCGGCGGTCCGCACCGCCTCCCGCCCGACCTCGTGCAGCTTCTTCATCGGGTTGCGCGGGGCCGGACCCCAGACGTTGATCACCGCGATCGGGTACTGCCGCGTGTTCAGCACGGCCGCCGATGCGCCGGAGGAGAACTCCTCGTACTCGCGCACGCAGAGCGCGTAGCCGACCTTGCGGACCTCGGCGAACTCGCGCTCCAGCTGCGCGCGGTCGGTGATGGTGTGCGCGGTATAACGGGGAAGGTCCGCCGGGAGGATCGCGTCTCGCTCGTCCGGCCCGAGCCAGGCCAGGAACGCCTTGCCTCCCGAGGTGGCATGCAGCGGCAGGGGTTTGTCCAGCCAGTTCGGGACCATGACGTTCGGCGGGTCCACCTGGTCGACGTACACGAGGTTGAATCGTTTGGCCACCGCGAGCGTTACCGACTCCCCCGTCGCCGCGGCCAGCTTGCCGAGCACCGGCCGGACCCGCCGTACCAGCGCGTCGTCGGTCACCGCCGCGGCGACCGACGTCGCGCCATAGCCGACCGTGTACCGCTGGGTGATCGGGTCGCGGTCGACGAGCCCGTGGTGTTCGAGCGTGCGCAGCAACCGCCAGGCCGTGCTCCGGTTGATGCCGCATTCCCTGGCCAGCTCGAGCACCGTCGGCGGCGTCGTGCTGGCGGCAACCGACTTCAGCAGCGCGACCGCCCGGTCCACCGCCTGAATGCGCTGGGTACCGGCGCCCGCGTCGGCCGGGCTCGCGTCGGCCATCCCCGCCTCCGCCCGAGCCGCCGCGGGACGCGAGGGATCAGCTGCTGTGGCTGCCTGACGTGGCACAGGTGCAGCATAACCAGAGGTGATCAATAACCAGGGGCGGTCACGGCTTGGGCGCGCGTATATTGCGGGACATGCCGCCAGATGTCAGAGAACGGACAATCGAGACGCCCGACGGCCGGATCCTGGCCGTGCAGGAATCCGGCGACCGCGCGGGCAAGCCGGTCCTGGTTCACATGGGGACGCCGAACTCCCGCCACCTGTACGGACCCACGATGGCGGACGCGGCGGCGCGCGGGCTGCGCCTGATCAGCTACGACCGGCCGGGCTACGGCGGCTCGACGCCGCAGCCGGGTCGCAGCCACGCGGACTGCGCGGCCGACGTTCGCACGATCTGCGCCGCGCTCGGTATCGAGCGGCTGGGGATCTGGGGCATCTCGGGCGGCGGCGCGCACGCCCTGGCCTGCGCGGCGCTGCTGCCCGACCTGGCCGCCGGGGTGGCGTCGCTGGCCGGCCTGGCGCCGTACGACGCCGAGGGCCTGGACTGGTTCGAGGGCATGGGCCAGGAGAACGCCGACGACTTCAGGCAGAGCGCCACGGACAAGGTCGCGGCGCGCAAGCAGATGGACAAGGACTGGGAGGAGGCCATGGCCACCAGCGCGGACCAGATCGCCGAGCAGTTCCCGACGCTGGTGTCGCCGGCCGACGCCGCGGTGCTGACCGGCGAACTGGCCGAGTACCTCGCGTTCTCCGAACACGAGGGGCTCGCGCCGGGCAGCGAGGGCTGGTGGGAAGACGGCGAAGCACAGATTGGGCCGTGGGGGTTCGAGCTCGCCGACATCTCGGTTCCGGTGCTGCTGTTGCACGGGCGACACGACCAGTTCGTGCCGTTCGGCCACGGCGAGTGGCTCGCCCGGCACATCCCCGGGGTGGAGGCCCGGCTGCTCGATGATGACGGGCACCTGACCTTGCTCCAGCGCCGGGTGCCCGAGGTGCACGCCTGGCTGGCCGACCGGCTGTAGCAGCGGGCCGGCTCAGGCCGGCTCGACCGTCACCGGCAGGGTGTCCAGGCTGCGCAGGGTGTTGTTGAGGCGCGGGCGCGGCTCGCCCGCCAGGTGCCACGAGGCGACGCGAACGGCCAGCGCCCGCAGCACGGCCTCGCCCTCCATGCGCGCGATCACCTGCCCGACGCAGTTGTGCACGCCGACGCCGTATCCCATGTGACCCGCCGTCTTGCGCCGGATGTCGAAGCGGCCGGGCTGTTCCCAGCGCCTCGGGTCGCGGTTGGCCCCGGCGAAGAACACGAGGACCTTGGCCCGGGCGGGCAGGTGCGCCCCGGCCAGCTCGGCCGGCTCGCTGGTGGTGCGGAAGAACCCGACGACCGGCGACTCCCGGCGCACCACCTCCTCAAAGGCGTTGCGGGCCAGCGAGGGATCGGCCCGCAGCGCCCGCCACTGGTCCGGGTACCGGGCGAAGTCGAGCACCCCCAGGCCGATCGCGCTCACCGTGGTGTCCAGACCGGCCGACAGGAACGAGCGGACCAGCAGCGCGGCCTCGTCCTCGGTCACCTCGCCCGCGTCGGCGCCCGCGTAGATCAGCGCCGCGAGGCCGTCGGGGCGCAGCGCCGACCGGGAGCACTGGCGGGTGATCCAGTCGATCACGCCTTCGGCACCGGCCATCGAGGCCTCGAACAGGTGGTTGCGCGGGCCGTGCCCGTTGAACACCATCGCCCCGTAGGCCAGCAGCTGGTCCCGGCCGTCCTCCTGCAGCCCGAACGCCTCGGGGAACACCCGCGTCGGAAAGATCTCGGCCAGGTCGGGGACCGCGTCGAAGGAACCCTGGGCCACCAGCTCGGCGGCCAGCTCCCCGGCCCGCCGCTCGAAGATCTCCTGCAGGTAGGCCAGCGAGCGCGGCGCCAGCGCCCTGGCCACCACCTTGCGGTTGTGGGTGTGCACCGGCGGGTCGACCTCGAGCAGGATGCTCGGCTTGCGCCACGGGTTCTCCGCGGCGATGTTGGTCAGACCGACCCCGGCCGCCGAGGAGAACACCCGGGGCTCGCGCAGCACCGCGTGCACCTGCTCGTGCCTGGCCACCGCGTACACCCCGTACCGGTCGAGGTAGACGACCGGGCCCGCCTCCCGTATCCGGTCCAGGAACGGGAACGGGTCGGCCAGGAAGTCATCGCTGAACGGGTCGATATCGCAGCCGGGAGCACCCACGTGCCGGTGCGTAACAAAATCCGACATGACCTCTCCCCTCGGGGCCGGTCAGCGGCGCGCCATTATCGATGGTAGATGCGGCCGGCGAACCGGCCCAGGGCCCCGCCCAGGCTCATGTCGAACGGCTTGTCGCGCACGAGGTAGGTCCAGGTGGCCGACGGACGCCGCACCCCGGCGGCGTCGAGATCGACGCCCGCATCGGTGATCGGCGCCGTGGCGAAGGTCTCCGCGGATGCCTCCTCGACCTGGTCGAGGAGGCTGGCGAACAGCTTGATCGCCTCGGAGTGGAACTCGGCCAGCGGGTCGAGCGAGGACACGAACGGGTTCGGGCCCTGGCCGAGCGCGCGCAAGTGGATGCCCTCGCGGATCTCGGCCAGCGCGGCCAGGTGGTCGGCCCAGCCGCGGTCCAGGTGGTAGAGGACGATCTTGCGGGCGGCGTCGGCGAGGACCGCCTCGTCGACGGTGTCGGCCAGTTCCTCGAAGCGTTCGGGCCGGCGGGCGCCCAGCGCCACCAGGGCGGCGTCGCCGCGCAGTAGCCGCTCCCGGTGCATCAGCACCACCCGGCGCTGGTCGTCGATCAGCTTGTTGTAGCGGAAGGTGTTCCGGTGGATATCCAGGTTGGCGCCGTCGGCGACCCGCTGCGCGTGCGTCACCACCGCGTCCGCCCTGGCGTCGCGGACCCGGCCGTCGGGCGCGACGTCCCGCGGCTCGGTGGCGTCCGGGGTGAAGGACGTGATCAGGTCGTCCTCGAAGCTGACGAAGAAGACCGAGCGCCCCGGGTCGCCCTGGCGCCCGGCCCGGCCGCGCAGCTGGTCGTCGAGCCGGCTGCTCGCGTGCCGCCCGGTGCCGATCACGTACAGCCCGCCCAGCTCGGCGATCTGGTCGCGGTCCGCGTCGCGGTCCACGTCCCGGTCCGCGTCCCGGTCCGCTTGCCGGTCTCCGCCGCGGCCGCCGAGCCTGATGTCGGTGCCGCGCCCGGCCATCTGCGTCGACACGGTGATCGCGCCGTGCGCCCCGGCCTCGGCGATGATCGCCGCCTCGTCCGCGTCGTTCTTGGCGTTGAGCACCACGTGCGGCAGGCCGGCCGCGGTGAGCCGGCGCGATATCCGCTCGGATTCGGCGATGTCGAGCGTTCCGATCAGCACCGGCTCGCCGGTCGCGTGGGCCTCGGTGACCTCCGCGACGATCGCCTTCTCCTTCTGCGGCAGCGTCGCGTACAGGCGATCCGGCTCGTCCTCGCGGACGTTGGGCCGGTTCGGCGGGATCACCGCCACCTCCAGGCCGTAGAACTCGCGGAGTTCCTCGCCGACCGCGACCGCGGTGCCGGTCATGCCGCAGATCCGGGGATACCGCCGGACCAGGGACTCGACGGTGATGCTGTCCAGGATCTCGCCGCTGTCGCTGACCGCGATGGCCTCCTTGGCCTCGACCGCGGCCTGCAGGCCGTCCGGCCAGCGCTGCAGCTGGGCGACGCGCCCGCGGGACGAGCTGATCAGCTGGACCTTCCCGTCGCGGACGATGTAGTCCACGTCGCGGCGCAGCAGGGCGCGCGCGTGCAGGGCCACGTTCAGGCGGGTCAGCGTCTCGATCTGGTCGGCGGCGTACAGGTCGATCCCGCCCAGCGCGTCCTCGGCCGCCCGCGCGCCGGCGTCGGTCAGCGAGGCGTTGCGCCCCTCGTCGTCGGCCTGGAAGTGCAGGCCGGGCCGCAAGCCGCGGACGATCTCGGCCATGTCCAGGTCGGCGTCGGCCTCGCCCGCCGCCCCGGCGAGCACCAGCGGCACCAGCGCCTCGTCGATGAGCACCGAGTCCGCCTCGTCGATCAGCAGCACGTCGGGCTCGGCCGTGACCAGGTCGGCGACGTCGGTGACCAGCCGGTCGCGCAGCACGTCGAAGCCGAGCTCGCTGACCGGCGCGTAGGTCACCTGCGCCGCGTAGGCCGCCCGCCGCTCCTCCGGCGTCGACGCCTGGCCGATGCAGCCGACCGTGACCCCGAGCAGGTCGTAGACCGGCCGCATCCACTCGGCGTCCCGGCGGGCCAGGTAGTCGTTGACCGAGGCGACGTGCACCGACCGGCCGCCCAGCGCGTACCGGGCCGCGGCCAGCGCGCCGGAGAGGGTCTTGCCCTCCCCGGTGGCCATCTCGGCCACGTGCCCGCCGAGCATGACCAGCGTGCCGAGCAGCTGAACGTCGTAGGGGCGCTCGCCGAGCGCTCGCCGCGCCGCCTCCCGCCCGACCGCGCAGAACTGGGCGTCGTCGGCGGCGGCGGCGGCCCGGCGCGCCAGGTTCTCGTCGGCCACATCGGCCAGCTCGTCCTCGCGGGCCGCGATGGCCGGGAGCTGCTTCTCATACGGTGCCAGGTCGGTCGTGCCGGGCCGCTGCAGGAACCGTCGCACCCTCGTGCGCACGCCGCTCACGGGGTCTCAAGGATCGGGGCCATCGCCATACCGGTGTCAACGCGCCGCACCCGCCGCCGCGTTCCCGCTCGGGCCGCTCGGCCACGGCCGCAGCGGCTCACAGCACGGTCTGGATGATCTCCTGCGCCTCGGCCTGGACCAGGGCCAGATGGTCCGGGCCCTGGAACGACTCGGCGTAGAGCTTGTAGACGTCCTCGGTTCCGGACGGCCGGGCCGCGAACCAGGCCGATTCGGTGATCACCTTCAGGCCGCCCAGCGGCTCGCCGTTGCCCGGGGCGGTGGTGAGCAGGCTGAGGACCTTCTCCCCGGCCAGCTCTGTCGCGCCGACCTGATCCGGGCTCAGCCGGGCCAGGGCCGCCTTCTGCTCCCGGGTCGCGGGCGCGTCGATCCGGGCGTAGGCCGGGTCGCCCAGCCGCGCGGTGAGCTCGTCGTAGTGCTCCGATGGGGTGAGGTCGGTGACCGCGGCGATCTCGGACGCGAGCAGGGCCAGGATGATCCCGTCCTTGTCGGTGGTCCACGCCCGCCCGTCCCGGCACAGGAACGAGGCGCCGGCGCTCTCCTCGCCGCCGAACGCGACCGTGCCCGCCAGCAGCCCGGGCACGAACCACTTGAACCCGACCGGGACCTCCATCAGGCGCCGCCCGGCCGCCTCCGTCACCCGGTCGATGATCGACGAGCTGACCATGGTCTTGCCCACCGCGGCGTCGTCCGGCCAGTCCGCGCGGTGCCGGTACAGGTAGTCGATCGCGACGGCCAGGTAGTGGTTCGGGTTGAGCAGGCCGGCCCCGGGGGTGACGATGCCGTGCCGGTCGGCGTCGGTGTCGTTGCCGGTCGCGATCGCGAAGTCGCCGCGCCGGGCGATCAGCGAGGCCATCGCGTACGGCGACGAGCAGTCCATCCGGATCCGGCCGTCCCAGTCCAGGGTCATGAACCGGAACGTGGGGTCGACCTCCTGGTTGACCACGGTCAGGTCGAGCCCGTACCGGTCGGCGATCTCGCCCCAGTAGGCCACGCTCGCCCCGCCGAGCGGGTCGGCCCCGATCCGGATCCCGGCGCTGCGCACCGCGTCCAGGTCAACCACGGACGACAGCCCGGACACGTACTGCCCGAGGAAGTCGTGCGCCCCGGCCGCGGCCCTGGCCCGGGCGTAACCGGTGCGGCGGACCTCGCCGAGCCCGCCGGACAGCAGCTCGTTGGCCCGGTCCTGGATCGCCGCGGTGATCTGCGCCGCGGCGGGCCCTCCGTCGGGCGGGTTGTACTTGAACCCGCCGTCCTCGGGCGGGTTGTGCGACGGCGTGACCACGATCCCGTCGGCCAGGCCGTCCGCGCGGCCCTCGTTGAAGGCCAGGATCGCCCGCGAGACCGCCGGGGTCGGCGTGTAGCCGTCGCGGCTGTCGGCCAGCACCCGGACGTCGTTGGCGACCAGCACTTCCAGCGCGGTCACGAAGGCCGGCTCGGACAGCGCGTGCGTGTCGCGGCCGATGTACAGCGGCCCGGTGAAGCCGGCGCCCCGGCGGTAGTCGCAGATCGCCTGGGTGGCCGCGGCGATGTGGTCGTCGTTGAAAGACCGCCGCAGCGCCGAGCCCCGGTGGCCGGAGGTGCCGAACGCGACCCGCTGCGCGGGGTCGGCCGGATCGGGGTGCTCGGCGTAGTACGCGGTTACCAGCCGCGGCACGTCGACCAGGTCGGCCTGGGTGGCCGGCTGCCCGGCCCGCTCGTTCCGCTCAACCACTAGATTCCCAACCTCTCCTGCCCCCCGCCACGGCTCTTTTCGTATGCCCTGACAGCGCCGTGGTCAACCGTTGACCGCCCGCGGGGCCAGCGGGCGGCTAGCGGATCGGCGGCAGCGGCTGGCCGGGGCCGAGGACGGCGCGGAACGGGTCGCCGCGCTCGGCCAGCCGGTCCAGCACCGACCGGATCGTGATCCCGTCCGGCCGCAGCGCGGGATCGTCGAGCTCGTCCCACTCGATCGGCGCGGACACCGGCGCCCCGGCCGCCGGGCGGGGGCTGTACGGCGCGACCAGCGTCTTGTTCTTCACGTTCTGCGTGTAGTCGAGCCGGGCCTTGCCCTGCCGCTTGTGCACGTCCCACTGCCAGCTGACCATGTCGGGCACGACCGCGCCGACCGCCTTGGACAGCTGCTCGACCCACTTGCGGGTGTCCTCGAA
>Ga0335074_10002119_pt1 | contig 27004 bp, 26 predicted proteins | sample Lox_Sample_23_FD_206715 | JGI IMG/M metagenome (GOLD analysis project Ga0335074, IMG submission 206715) | Soil microbial communities from Loxahatchee National Wildlife Refuge, Florida, United States - Lox_Sample_2.3 | ecosystem: Environmental > Terrestrial > Soil > Wetlands | place: USA...
TCGGTGGTGCGGCTTGCGGCTGGGCAGGCTGCGAGGGCGGAGACTCGCGGCCCTGTCGTTCCCGCTCTGGGAGGCTGTCGACAATCGCGCGCTGGGCCGGCTCCGGGAGGGTGTGCAGCATGCTAATCACTCGGTCAGTGCGGCGGCGGACGGCCATGCGCTCGGGCAGCCCGGGGCTCGGCACCAGCTGGGGGACCAGCTCGGGCTGACTGACCGGGGCCTGCCCGGCTGGGGTGCCCTGCTCGAGCGCGAGCGTCGCTGCGTCCTTCTCCTCCGACATGCCGATCGGCCCTGCCCGGCGGCCGTTCACGAACTGCGTGATGACCGGGTTGTCGCTGGTCAGCAGGACCTCACGGGGACCGAACGTGACGAGGTTCCCGCGGAACAGCATCCCGATGTTGTCCGGGACGGTGCGGGCGATCTGGATGTCGTGGGTGACGATGAGGATCGTCGCGTCGATCTCGGCGTTCAGGTCGATGAGCAGCTGGGACAGATAGGCCGTGCGGACCGGGTCGAGGCCTGAGTCGGGCTCGTCACACAGGATGATCTGCGGATCGAGGACGAGTGCCCGGGCCAGGCCAGCCCGCTTGCGCATGCCGCCGGATATCTCGCCAGGGAACTTCCGGCCCTCGTCGGCCAGCCCCACCATGTCCATCTTCTCGAGCACGATGCGGCGGATCTCCGACTCGCTGTACTTGGTGTGCTCACGCAGCGGGAACGCGATGTTGTCGTAGAGGTTCAGCGAGCCGAACAGCGCGCCGTCCTGAAACATGACGCCGAAGAGCTTTCGCACCTCGTACAGCTCGCGCTCGGGGCAGGAGACGGTGTCGACGCCGTCCACCACGACCCGGCCGCTATCGGGCCGCACCAGCCCGACAAGCGACTTGAGGAAGACTGTCTTGCCGGTGCCGGACGGGCCGAGCATGGCGCTGACCTCGCCGGCCGGCAGGGTCAGCGAGACGTCGTTCCACACCACGTGGCGTCCGAAGGACTTGGTCAGCCCTTCGACGACGACCTCGATGCCCATTACGCGTCCCGGCGCGAAGTCACTAGAGCCCCCAACCGGCTGAAAGGGACAAAACCCGACCTCTCGGCGTGAGCACAGTAACCAGGGCTGATGTCGGCGTCAACTTGCTCTCGAACCCGGGGCCGGACCAGCTGGCCCGCCCCCGAGCCGAGTTCCCTGACGGGTAATGGCAGGTCACTTAACGATCTTGGCCTTGCCGAGCGTGAAGGTGATCGTGTTTCCAGAGGCCGGAATCGTCAGGTTGATCACCGGAGTGGCCAGCCCGCAATGGGAGAAGTCGCCGATCGTGTAGGTGCCGGCCATATTGCCGCCGTCGAGCACGTTGAAGCCCTTCTGGCTCTTCAGGTTCACCACGACGGGCTGGGAGGTCTCGCACGAGTTGCCGACCGGTACCGGGATGCCCGCGATCGACAGGTCGGTGAGCTGCAGCGTGATCTTGGATGTCGTGCTGACCGTGCCAGTCCTCGTGTTGAGCTTGCCGGTTGTCGGGCCGTCATTGATGAACTTGGCGGTTGCGGTGACCGGGATAATGCCCAGCTCGGTGAAGGATCCGGTTGCAGGCGGCAGCGACAAGGTGGCCGTGAGCTTGCCGGTCGTGGTGTTGACGCGCGCCGACAGACTGCCAGGTCCCAGATCAAGTGTTGAGCTTGGCCCGGCCAGGAATGTGCTGCCGGACACCTTGTACCTCGCGTGCAGGATTGTGGCGGCCGACGCGGTGCCGGCTGTCGCGGCGATCGCTCCCGCGGACATCAGCGCGGTCGCTCCGACAGCGGCAGCGCGCCGAGGCAGCGTTGCTGTGAGAGGTCTGCCCATTCTGAATCTCCTTAGATAGCGGGTGTTGCGGTGGCGATGAGCCCGGGCGCGGCGCCATGTCACCTGATGGGCTTGGGTTTGGGCGGCGGGCAGGTCCAGTCCTGCGGATTCGACGGGCCACAGAGCCTGCCCTGGGTCAGCTTCGCGAAGTCGCCTGGTCCCGAAATGGAGCCGGTGAGCAGCGGGTCCAGGTTCTGGGCGACGCCGCAGTGGACGAACTTCGGGATGGTCAGGAAGCCGGAGAGCGGCCCGCCAGTCGGCACGGTGTAGCCGCGCGGCGGGGACGTGTTAGTGCCGTGGCCAGTGAGCGTGAGCCTGGACGGGTGCTCCGGCCGGCAGCCCGCGCCCACCGGGAGCGGCTGACCGTTCACCGTGACGTCCGAGATGGCGATCGCCACCCTGGACTTCGCCGTGACCGTGATGGGATAGGGCGGCGCGGTGATCCCGGAAGACGAGACGATACTGATCGGGCCGAGCTCTGTCAGCGTGAGCGTAGCCGTCACCGGCACGAATCCGAACCCCAGGAAGGTGGAGCGCACCGGCGGGAACATCGGCTTTCCCTTGTCCGCCTGGTCGTAGATCCGCCCGCTCGAGTACGCGATCAGCTTGCCGTGCTTGATCACGTGCCGGTAGGCGAAGTCGATGTTGACTAGCACCGGCCCGATGAGGGTGGCGCCGTAGAGCTTCTTCACGTCGGAGTAGCCGTCGATGTAGCCGCAGACCGCCTCGCCGTAGCCGTGGACTTTGATGTCACCGCAGCCCTTGGGGAACCGGTTCTTCTTCGGCGGCGGTTTCTTCGCTGGCTTGGTGGTGTTGCGCACCGTCTGGCTGGCGGAGGCGGTGGCCGACGTTACGGAGACCGAGGCCAGCCGGGAAGCTGTTGTCGTTGCGCAGCTCGCCGCTACGTCGGCCGGGCTGGTACTGGCGTCGCTCGCCGTTCGCGGCGTGAGGAGCAGTGTGAGCCCTGCCGTGGTGAACGTGACCGTGCCAGTCGCACTAGCGGCCGTTGGCGTAGCGGTACCGGCAGTGTCGAGCGTGACGCTGGTGGCGTCTGGCAGTGCGGCAGCCGCTGCCGTCTGGACCGGCCAGAAGAGCGAAACTGGTGTCCCGCGGGAAGTCGCGGTAACGCCTATCGAGCCGGTCGCGGTGACGCTGGCCGCACCCAGCCCGCGCAGATAGGCAACGGCCTGCTTCGGCAGGGTGATAGCAAGCTGCAGGCCTGCTGGAGCGACCGGCGTCCCGACCGCCGCGCTCGCCGGAAACGTGGCCGTGGCCACGGCGCTGACCGGATAGGCGGCGGAGGGAAAGCGACAGCTGTAGGCCAGGTCGACCGTGACTGGATGACTCCCGCCGGAACCTGAGGCGGCGGCGATGCCCGCGACACCGGCAGTCAGGCCTCCCGCCAGGATGAGTGCGCTGGCTATTGCGACGCGCCTTGTGGTGTGGCGGCGGCCGGCCGCGCCGGTGAGCCTGACGGCCCAGCGCTGGCTGGTGGCTCGGGTCTGTCTGATGGCTCGCGGCAAGGCTCGGAGCAGGTTTCGAGCTCGGGGCGGCTCAGCGCCGGGCGTGCTGCTCACGCGGATGTCGCCTCCTAGCTGCTGCGCGCCCGGTCAGGCTGCGGCGGATCGCCCCGCTGCCCCGATGCCGGAGCGATCCGCCGCTGGCTGGTCCTCCAGCCTTGCCTGCGTAGGTCAGGTGACCGTGATCTTGACGTGCTTGTTGACCTTATAGGTGCTGGTGTAGGTGGGGTGGTTACCGTCCTTGACGAGACCGGCGCAGCCGTCGACATCCTTCACGGTGAGGTCCTGCTTGATTCCCTTGACGGGTGTCACGACGAGCTCGTGCTTGGAGTTGCTGTAGTAGCCGGGCGAGTAGCCGGTCACTTCGAAGCTGCAGCCGGTCATCGAAGTCTTGACCGTGACGGGGCCGATGATCCCATCGGTGTTGCCCTTGCTGTTCGTCCTGCCCACGACGCTGATCTTGTAGGGGGTGCCCTCGATCGTCGTCGTGACCTTCCCGAGCGGGCCGTTGCAGTTGGTGAACGAGAGCTTCGTGGTCGTGCCGACCTCGAGCGGTGCTGCCCCGGTCTTCGTTCCGTTGTTGATCTTGCCGGATGCTTTGGAACTGCTGCAGGTGACGCTGACGCCGTTGTCGCTCAGTATCGTCTTGCCGGTTGACTTGGCCGTGATCGCGCCACCGCCAGAGACCTTCGCCTTGAGACTCGTGGCCGGCATCGCCATCGCGGGTGCAGCGCTGAGGCCGACGACAGCCGCCGCCGCGACAGCGCCAAAGATCGCGCTTACGGCACGTTTCCGAATCGCCATGTGTTCCGTCTCCTTGCTCCTTGGTCGGCTCCCGATGAAACAGCCCCGAATTGCTACTGGCGAGTACGTTACTTCGGCGTAACATTTCCGCGCAAGGGAACCACAAAGACGATTGGCCGCTTATCCCTACTCGCCGGTATTTCTTAGCGATGAGGCACATACGGTACTCGGGCTGTTATCAGGAGGTGAGTAGCTGGCGTGAAGGCCAGTTCGGGCTCGGTGCAGATGTTGCTCTAGTTCGCAAAGACATGCGTGCAGTGAGTGTGCGCGCACCGAGCCGGGCGTTATGGTCGAAACCATGCCAGATCAGGCCATGGCCACATCCGAACACATGCAGTTCAGGCCGCCAATCGTGCGTGCGGCGCAGCTGGCGGCGATCATGCGGCCCGAGCTTCCGGATCTGGCACGGGACATCATCGCCGAGATCCGGGAGCGAATCCCCGAGTACGCCCGCCCGATGGACGGACCCTATGGCTACTGGCTGCGTGTCGGAGTGCAGCAGGCGCTTGCCTCGTTCTTCGACTCGGTAGCCGACCCCACTGCCCCGCATGAGGAGCGCGACCAGGTCTGCCGCATGCTCGGTCAGCAGGAGGCAAGGGAGGGCCGCAGCCTGGACAGCCTCCAGGCCGCATACCGGATCGGCATGCGGATGGGCTGGCGCCGGGTGATGGAAGTCGGCCTGCGGTACAACGCCCCATCCTCGGTCATGACCTCGCTTGCAGATGCGATCTTCGCGTACGCCGATGAGATCGCTTCGTTGTCGGTGCAGGGATACCTGGAAGTGAAGGCGCTGTCAGAGCAGTCCCAGCAGGAGTGGCGACGGCGGCTGCTCCGGCTGATTCTGGAACGCCCCGCCGCGCCCCTTCGGGCCATTGCGGAGCTCGCCGACCTGGTCGGCTGGACGGTTCCGGACGAGGTAACACTCGTCGCGCTGGAACCCGGACAGCTCGGCATGCCGGAGATTGCCGACGGCACGCTGGCCGATCTCGGGGTAACGCAGCCGCACTTGCTGCTGCCGGGCCGGGTGCAGCTGTCCGACCGGCCCGCGGTGGCCGCAGCGCTAGCAGGCTCTCGCGGCGCTGTCGGGCCGACGGTGCTGCTGGCCGATGCCGGACATTCGCTGCGCTGGGCCCGGCGAGCTCTCACGCTGGCCAGGTCTGGTGTCATCGGCGAATCGGACGTGACGTTCTGCGAGGACTACCTGGTGGAGTTGTGGTTGCTCGCGGACGACAGGCTGATCGACCAGCTCGCCCAGCGACAGCTCGGCGGGCTATCCGCGCTAAGTCAGGGGCAGCGGAACCGGCTCGAGGAGACATTCGGCGCCTGGCTGGAGACTCGGGGGACCGCTCCGGAGATGGCCGAGCGCCTCAAGGTTCATCCGCAGACCGTGCGCTACCGGATGCGCAACCTGGAGCGAGCTCTCGGTGGCCAGCTCAGCGATCCTGACACCCGGTTCGCTATCGAGCTGGTGCTGCGGGCGACACGACTACGGGATCGCGCCGCGCGCTGATGCTTTCTCGCAGCTGTCCGGGCCGTCGGGGCCGTCAGCGCACGCAGGCTTGTTTGCGTGCGACACGTACACAGTTCCGATGGATTGTCGGTAGAGCTTGATAGAATCGTTCGTAGATTCGATGAATGTGGAGCGCAGGTCGCATGGCTGCGCCAGTTACCTGAGGAAGATGCATTGGGTAGCATCCTGCGGTTCTGCCCAAGTCATATCGGGCCGCCAGTGTCTGCCTTATTGAGCGCCTGCCTAGTACCGCCCTCGAGTCGGATCCTGCACACGGCCGCGTAGTGCTCTTTGGGTGTTCATCCTCTGCCAATCGCGCGTTGAGCTGCCCGCCGCGCATGGGTCGCGGTAGCTGGCGCCACGCGCATGCTCCCTCGGAGGGAGACGGCCATGACCGATCCCGGCTGGGACATCCCCGGTGTTCCGCGCGACGAGCCGCCTGGCCCGGCCAGCTCAGGCGCGGCCGCCGACTCACCGTCCGCATCCTCCCGTTCGACGGCCGGTGGTGACGCTGCGGCTGCGGGTGGTGCTGGTCGTCGCGGCGGGCGGGCTTGCTCGAGCCAGGCTGCCCGGCAGGCTGCCGCGGCGGCGACGGGCGCGTTCAGTGAGTCGACTCGGGCGGCCCGGGCTGCGCAGTCCGCCGCCTCGGGCAGCCAGCGCACAGGCGCTGGCGGCAGTCAGTCCTTCAGTGCCGGCGGAGTCCTGGGTGCGTCAGCGCCTGGCTGCGACCTTTCCGCCGCAGACAGTCAGTCCGCGCCCAGCGGCAGCCAGTTCGCCCCGGACGGCAGCCGGTCTGCCGCGGGCGCCCAGGCCGCGGATGCCGTATCGTCCGGCAGCGGCCAGCCCTCCGCAGACAGCCGGTCCGCCGTGGCCGGCCAGTCCGCAGACGGCACCGGCGGCGCGGGCTCTGGCCCTTTCCCGGACGGCGCCGAGGCCGCGGCCGGGTTCGCGGATCCGGTGGCGGCGCTGGCGGCCCTCGATGCGGCGCTGGCGTATCTCGCGCACGCTGACCCGGGCACCTGGAGTAGTGACGTGCAGGCCGACTGCCTGCGGACGCTGGCGGTCGCCGAGTCCCGGCAGACCGCCGCGCACGCCAGCGTCCTGGCGGCGTTCAGCGTGCCCGGCGGCGGGCTGGCGGGGGACGGGCACCGCTCCCCGCGGATCTGGCTGTGCTGGCAGACCCAGGCCACCCGCCGCGCCGCCGCCACCTCGGTGGGCTGGATGAAACGCCTGAACGGTCACCCGGTCCTCGCGGACGCGCTGGCGGGCGGGCAGGTGTCGGTGTCGTGGGCCCGCCAGCTCGCCGACTGGACCGACCGGCTGCCCGAGACCGCCCGGCCGCAGGCGGACGCGGAGCTGCTCACCGCGGCCGGCCGCGGCGCCGCGCTCTCGGACTTGTTCTTCCTGGCCGAGGCGCTGCGGCGCGAGCACGCCCAGCCCGATGACGATGAGGACGGATTCGCCGACCGGGGCCTGCGCCTAGCGCGGACGTTCGAGGGTGCCGGGCGGCTGGAAGCCGACCTCACCACCCGGTGCGCCTCCGCGGTCAGCGCCGTCCTCGACTCCCTCGCCCAGCTGCGCGGCCCGGAGGATGACCGCAGCCTGCCGCAGCGCCAGCACGACGCGCTCGAGGAAGCCTGCCTGCGGCTCCTGGCGGCCGGCTGCCTGCCCGTCCGGGCCGGCCAGCCGGTCCGCCTCAACCTCGACATCACCCTGCCCGAGCTCCTGCAGAACACTGGCGGGCTGGGCTGTGACGCGCTGATCCAGCCGGTCATCACCGGCCAGGTCGACTACGGGCTGCTGGAGAAGCTCGCCGACCCCGACTACCGCAGCCAGCTCGCCGCCACTGCCGCGGCCGCTCACACGGCCGCCGACCGGTACGGCCCCCTCATCGCCCAGGCCATCGCCCTGCTGTCCGGCCCGTCCGGCCGCGCCGCGCTGCTGCGCGCCCGGCTGGCCGGCGGCCCCGCCGCCCCGGTCAGCCTCCCGCTGGATGTCCCCGGCAGCTACGACACCATCCCCATCCACCTGCGCCGCGCCGTCCGCAGACGCGATAAGCACTGCCGCTTCCCAGGCTGCGACATGCCCCCCGATGCGTGCGATGTGCACCACATCCGGCACCGCAAAGACGGCGGCCGGCACGCACTCGGGAACCTGACCCTGCTGTGCCGGTTCCATCATCAGATTGCCATCCACCGCTGGGGCTGGACCATCACCCTGCACCCTGACGGCACCACGTCCGCGGTCAGCCCCGACGGCAGCAAGACCTTGCACAGCCACACACCACGCGCCACCACCCCCGCCGCCTAGCTCTCCGGACAAGAGCGGCTCGCCGCCGTGCCAGATACGAGCATGTGCGTCCACGCTCGCTGCCGCCATCCCAGTGACCGACTTAGCCCGTTCGCTTGGTCGGGTCGACTCAGCAGCGGGCGGCGGCTGGACTCGCTACCAATGAAGGCCAGCGAAGATCGCGCCAAAGCTGGCGATGGCAAAGAGCAAGATCAACGGTACTGCGACAACAACAAAGAGGATCTTGACGATGAGCCAGGCGCCGGCCCGAGCGGCCTGCACCCCGGACCTGAGCCGCACTGCGGGGCGGTCAAAAGCGCCGGTGGTGGACAGGAAGCTTTGCGTGCACGCGTCATCAGCAACCGTCAGTCCGCCGGGCGGCACAAAGGCTTGAGAACGCCTGCCCACGACTTCATGCTACGCCCGGCAGTGCGGCGGAATAGCCAGCTAGCTGCGCAAACCTGGGCCCCTTGTAGACCCCCCATGCTGCGTGGCCCCGTGACCTGGCGGTACTGGCGTCGGAACCCGTCTACGTGCGTGCTTTCAGTGCCGGCCGCGCCGGGCTTAGGATGCCGCCATGCCGAAACGCCCCGGCCGTGCCCGTCACGCCAAGAAAAGCTGGCGCAGCGGGCGGCTGTCCCGAGCGAGGGCGGCGGAGTCGGATGCCACCGACGCGCTGTACGGCGTGGCCAAGCCGGATGTGGTCGGCGAATTCCTTCGCGAGCGAGCTCTCGAGGGTCTCTTTGATGACCGAGAAGGAGAGGGCCAGAGCGGCCCGGCTGACGGACCGGCGAGCTGAGCGGCTCACAGCAGCGAGAGATCGCCAGTCACGGCATCGATACGGGCATCCTGGGCGGGTCCGATAGCGCAGCACGTGATCGTGCCAGCCTCGATTTGCGTCCGTCCTGCATCGTGGATCACCTCAACTGCAAGCCCGGCCGCGGTGGCCTTGTCGGCAATGCCCCGAAGCTGCTCCTCGCTGTCCGCTCGCAACACGATCTTCGGCTGGCCATCCCTGAGCCAGTCGTGGAAGTCCTCGGTGCCGAGCCCGGCGAGAGCCGCTGACACCGCTGCGTGAGCTGCCTGCGCGGCAATCTTTCCCCGTCCCATGCCCAGGTCGCCCCTGACAACCAGGGTTAGCTTGGTCGGCACGAGTGTTGGTTCTCGCGGGTTCTAGCTCTGCTCCTCGAGCAGCACGTCCATGCCGTTAGGCGAGCGGACCGTCACGGTCCGGTAGCTCCAGTCCGGGCGGGGCTGCTCGGTCGTCACATGGAACGTGAGCCCGGCCTGGTTACAGGCCTCGATGACGGCGTCTATGTCGCTTACTCCGAGCTGCCAGGTCAGGCCGGCCATCTGCGGGTCGGCCTCCGGCCTGCGCGACAGGCCGAACTCGACAGCGTCGTTGCCGACCGCCAGGAAGTCGGGGTACTCAGGACCCTCATAGGTCGAGCGCAGGCCGAGCTGAACGTAAAAGTCCCGCTCGGCGCTCGGGTCCTTAACGTGAAGGATCGGCAGCAGCTTCGTGATGAGGTCTGACATGACGCCAGTCTGGCCCGCTGGCGGACAGGGCGCCACCGGACTTGGCTTCGCCGGAGGCTAGTCCGGCGATCGTCTCGGGTGGTGATGCGCCTGCCGCTCGACAACAGCGTCGCCGAACGACGGCTGGCGGCTGACTACCTCGCCGCGGGCAAGCGAGAGGCCGCGGGCGAGGCCGGCGCCTTTCAGCAGGGCGCCGCGCTCGTCGGGGTCCGGCCACGAGTACCCGCCGAGTCCTCCTGCGAGCTGGACGGACTGTGCGGACACCTGGCCGATGATCTGCGCACCGTTGCCGAGGTTGCTGCGTCCGGTCAGCTCGGCGCCGTTCAGCAGCCGGACGCCGTCACCGAGGACGATCTCTGCACCCGGCATGTTTGCCTTGACCTGCACCCCGCCAGGGCCGAACTCACAGTCGTCGCCGACCAGCAGCCGACCGCCGCGCTCTGCCATGAGCAAAGCGCCGGGATACAGCACGTTCCCGCGGCCGAGCGTCAGCAGGCTGGCGGCATCCCGCTGAATCACCACTCCCGGATAGACGACGGTCTGCGGTCCGATCTGCACGCCGCGGGACACCAGAGTTGAGTACGCATCGAGTATCCGGACGCCCTGGTCTGCCAGCGCATCGGTCTCCGCCAGCGGCAGGAAACCCAGAGCGGTCCTGTGCTCATCGTGGCGAAGCTGCATCTATGCGCTCCCGTGCTAGGTACTCGGAGGTGAGGCCGCAGACGGCCATTCCGCGAGGACGATCTCGGCGCCGCCATCTGAGGTACTGGTAACCGTGAACCGCGCCAGCCCGCCGGTCGCGAGATCGGCACCGGGGTCGGGCTCGCCGGTCAGCGGTGGAACTGCGGCCCGGATGCTGGCACCATGGGCGACGACGATAGCGGTCCCTGTCGCTCGGTCAGCGACGGCCTGCAGCGCACGGCGGATCCGGTCGGCCAGTTCATAGCCAGACTCGCCGCCAGGGAAGCGACGGTCAAGCTGACCATCCCGCCAGTCGGCGAGAATCGCGTCGTAGCAGCGCCAGGCCGCATCATCGTTGCGGCCGTCGAGGTCGCCGACGTTGACCTCGCGCAGGTCCTCGAGTTCCGCTGCGATCGGCAGGCCGAGCCTGGCGGAGACGATGTCGGCCGTCTGGCGCGCTCGGCGGAGGGGTGAGCAGATCAGAAGCTGATACGGATGCCCGGCGGCGCGCGGGGTGTCGGCGAGCAGGGTCTCGGCAAGCTCTCCAGCCTGTGCGATGCCCTTCTCGGTAAGGTCCCCGTCGTAGACCCGGTAGGAGAGCCGCCGCGACAGGTTCGCCGCGTTCTCACCGTGGCGTGCCCAGTAAAGGTCCCGGCCCGCGCTCACCCGGGCATCGGGTACTCGTCCGCGTTGAGTACCCAGCCTGGCCGCTGCGAGAAGTCCAGTCGCGGCGGCGCGAAGATGTCGATCAGGTGGTTAGTCCCCGAGGCGAGCGACTGGGACGTGTGAACGGCCGGCGGCGGGATGTTCGGCGTTACGTTCAGGTGGTCCTGCCGGTATGAGCCGTTCGGCGTCATCGCCACCGCCGCACCCGGACCACTTAGGCTGGCCATGGCCTGCTCCTGACCCGCAGATCGATGAGCGCATGCACCATCTCGAGGCTCGGTGCGGGAACGCCCACCAGCCGCGCCAGCTCGAGGGGGGCGGTCAGCAGGGCATCCGTTTCCAGCGGCTTGCCGGCTTCGAAGTCCATCAGCATCGACGTCTTGTGATCGCCGACGCGCGCTGCGCCGTCAAACCTGCGCTCGACTGAGAGCTTTGGCGGGTGCCCGAGCCTGGCGGCAACCTCGGCGGTCTCCCGCATCATGCTGAGCACAAGCTCGCGGGCGCCCGGGTGCTCAGCGATAGCTCCCATCGTCGCGCCGGTGAGGACGCTGACCGGGTTGAATGCCACGTTGCCCATCAGCTTGAGCCAGATGTCGGACCGTAGATCGGTCTCGACGGGGCACTTCAGGCCGCCGGCCACCATCGCCTGGCTGAATGCGGTGCACCGGCCGGAGATCGTGCCATCGGGCTCGCCGATCGAGAACCGCGTGCCTTCGATGTGGCGGATCACTCCGGGCGATTCAATCTCCGTCGAGCTGTACACCACGCAGCCGACGGCGTGGGCAGGCGGTATCACCGCGGAGACAGCTCCGCCCGGATCAACCGCCTCGATGCGGCGGCCCTCGTAAGACCCGGGGCAGCCATAGAAGTACCACCACGGAATGCCGTTCTGCGCTGCGACCACGCCAGTGCCCGGCTGCAGCAGCGGCGCCAGGAGAGGCCCGGCACTCGCGTAGCTGTACGCCTTCAGACCGAGGAAGACGATGTCGACAGGCCCGACCTCCGCCGGATCGCTGGTCGCGTGCGGATGCGCCGAGAAGTCCCCTCGCGGGCTGAGAACGGTCACGCCAGAGCGCCGCATGGCCGCCAGGTGCTCCCCGCGCGCGATCAGGCTGACGTCAGCGCCACCCCGGCACAGAGCGGCGCCCACATACGCGCCGATTGCGCCCGCGCCGACGACCGCGACCTTCACTGTTCTGTTACCAGTGCCGCCAGGTTGCGCCGCTGGATCTTGCCGGTCGGCCCCTTCGGGATCTCGGCCAGGATCGTCACCCTGGCCGGCCGCTTGAAGGCAGCGAGCCGATCGGCGCAGAACGCGGTGAGCTCACGCGGTGTCGCCTCGCCAGTGAGCACGACGACGACGCCCACCTGCTCGCCGTACTTCTCGTCTGGCACGGGATACGCGGCCGCCTCGGCGACTGCGGGATGCGCGAGCAGGACATCCTCCACCTCATACGGCGAGATCTTCTCGCCAGCCCGGTTGATGAGTTCTTTCAGCCGGCCCACCAGCGTGAGGTAGCCGTCGGAGCTGAGCTTGCCGACATCCCCGGTCCGGAACCATCCGTCGGCGAAGGACGCGGCCGTCGCGGCGGGATTGTCGAGGTACTCGCTGACGACGGATGGTCCGCGGACCGACACCTCGCCGTCCGCTCCCGCAGCCACGGGCTGCCAGTTGTCGTCGAGCGCGGCGACCTCGACACCGGTCGCGCGCCCGACAGTTCCTGGCCGGCGCTCGCCAGGCGGCAGCGGATTCGACGCCATCTGGTGAGCGGCCTCGGTCATGCCATACGCCTCGACCAGCGGGACGCCGACCGTGTCCTCGTAGCGCTGCCACAGCACCGCGGGCAGCGGTGCCGAGCAGGAGCGGACGAACCTGAGCCGGTGCTCAGGCAGGTCCCCGGCGATCGTGAGCAGGCGTGCGTGGATGGTCGGGACCGCGGTATACCAGGTCGCGCCCTGGCTGACGATGTCGTCCCAGAACGCGGACGGCCGGAACCGCGGCAGGATCACCGTTCCGCCAGTGGACAGCGTCGCCAGCACCGCGGCGACCAGGCCGTGCACGTGGAACAGCGGCATGACGCACATCGTCACGTCGTCTCCGGTGAGGCCGTAGGTCTCCGCTACAGCGCCGGTCGATGCGACGAGGTTGCGCTGCCGGATGGGCACGGTCTTCGGCTTGCTGGTGGTTCCGCTGGTGTGCAGCAGAAGTGCGAGCGCGTCCGGGTGACCGACAGCATCAGCCGGATCGCCGCGGAGGCCATCGATCTGCAGCAGGTTGTCCTCAAGCTCCATCACGCTGACCGCAGCTCCCGCCTCCGTCGCAGCCGACGCGGCGCTGGCGGAGCCGTCGTGCAGCAGGCGGGAGATGCGCAGATCGGTGAGCTCAGCGGTCAGCTCGCTAGCGCTGAGCGCGGGGTTCAGCGGGGCGGCAGCCGCGCCGGTGGCGGCAAGAGCGAGGAACGCGATCACCAGCGCCGGGCCGTTCGCCGCGACCATGGCGACCCGGTCATCTGGCCGCACGCCGAGAGCCGTCAGCCGGCCTGCCGCCCGGTCGACCGCGCCCTGGAGAGCGGCGTACGACAGCGAGGCTCCCGGTGCCACCAGGGCGGGATGGCTGTCGGATCGCGTCACGATCTGACGGAGGGGAATCGGCTTCGGAACAGTCATGCTGCTCGCCTCCTTCTCCGTGCTCATCGTAGATACCTTGCCGCGCCCGCACGCCGGCGGAAGGATCGGTTCAGCGAACACTGGAGGATCCATGGGGCGCAAGCTGCGCGTCGCCGTCATCGGCGGAGGCATTGGCGGACTCACCGCGGCACGAGCCTTGCAGCTCCGCGGTTTCGACGTGCGCGTCTACGAGTCCTCGCCGGAGCTCAAGGAGATCGGCGCCGGCGTCGCCCTCGGCCCGAACGCCATGAAAGCGCTGCGGTCCCTCGACCTCGAAGATCAGGTCCGCGCGATCGGGTACCAGTCGAAGTTCCAGCACCTGCGCACCTGGAAAGGGCGGCTGATCTCAAAGACTGACGCATCGGTGACCGCTCAGAGATTCGGGGCGAGAGCGTGCACGATCCACCGCGCCGACCTGCTCGACGTCCTGGCCCGCTCCGTTCCGTCCGAGGTGGTCACCCTTAGCGCTCGCTGCGAGGCAGTCACCACGGACGGCTCAGTTCCCGCAGCGCGCTTCACGGACGGAACGCAGATCGAAGCCGACATGATCGTGGGCGCCGACGGGATCCACTCTGCAGTCCGGGAGAGCCTGTTCGGGCCGGACGCGCCCAGGTTTACCGGCAAGATCTGCTACCGCAGCGTGATCGCGGTCGCGGACCTTCCGCAGCAGAGCATCGAGCCGTACGAAGGTCTGTGGCTCGGCCCGCACGGCACGATCGTGATCTACGGGGTGCGCCGCGGCGAGCTGATCAACGTCGTGGCGCACTATGACGACGCGACCTATCAGCACGAGTCATGGATCGCCGAGTGTGACCGCGGCGAGATCCTCGACCGGTACCGGAGATGGCATGCGTCGCTGCAGGAGGTCTTCGAGACAGGCAAGACGTGGTACAAGTGGGCGCTCTACGACCGTGACCCGACCCCGGCGTGGACGAAGGGCCTGGCCACCGTGCTTGGCGACGCTGCGCACCCGATGCTGCCGTATCTAGGTCAGGGCGCGGGGCAGGCGATGGAGGATGGCTGCGTCCTCGCCGCGGCCCTCGACCGGCTGGCCGAGGACCCGGCCGGCGCGCTAGCGCTTTACGAGAGCTCCCGTCGGCCGCGAGCGAGCCGGGTGGTACTGACCTCGAGGGAGAGAGGAAACGACAACCATCTCGTCTCCCCCCTCGCCGCGCTAGCGCGGGATGTGCGGATCGCGGTCCGGAAGCGGTTCTGTACGGACGTGACCGGGCGCGGCGAGGCGTGGATCGCCGAGTACGACGCCGGCTCTCCGACGGTACTGGCTGGCTAGCTCTGCAGCCCGTCCCAGGACCAGCGCGGGACGGTCAGCCCGGCCGGGACGTCGGCGGCTGACACCGGGTAGCGCGTCATCGAGATTGTGGTGGCCCAGGCGAAGTAGTCGTGCAGCGCCCGTGCCAGCTTTTCGTCCGCATCCAGCCCGGTGTCGGCGAGCGCATGGTCGAAACAGGCGATCGCCCGCTCGTCCATTTCCACGTGCTCGCCGCACCCGCTGTGAATCTGGACGACCGTCGTCTCGTCGCCGTACTTCCCGGTGAACGCGGCCGGCCCGCCGAGCGCCTCGGCCCAGTATGCGGCCAGGTGCTCGGTGTGCTGAGGATGAAATCCGTGGCTGAACGCGTGGCTCACGATCTCGTCAGCCATGACCCGCGCGTGCCAGGCGTCGGCCAGGCGGCGGACGCCCGCCTGGCCGCCGGCCGCCTCGTAGAGAGTCTCCATGTTCCCAGCATGCCAGGCATGCCAGGCGGACTCGGGAGGTCAGCCCGAGTGAATCAGGACTGAGTGAAGTAGTGACCTTCGTCGAGGTCCTCGATCAGGCCGGGGTGTTCTGGCTCTCGCTTCGATGACAGCGGCTGTCATGATCGCCTACCATTGAGGTATGGGACGCTGGGAGCCGGGTGCTAAGGGCCGCCTGATGGAGGCGGCGATGGAGCTGTTCCTGGAGCGCGGCTACGAAAACGCCACCGTCGCGGACATCGCCGAGCGGGCAGGGCTGACGGAGCGCACGTTTTTCCGGCACTACGCCGACAAGCGCGAAGTGCTGTTCGCGGGCGCGAGTGAATTGCAGGAGCTCCTGGTCAGCAAGGTTGTCGAAGCTCCCGCGGAGATGGCGCCGGTCCAGGCGATCGTGGAGGCACTTGTCGACGTGGCCGCCATTGTGTTCGAGCCGATTCGCGAGTTCGCCGTGCAGCGCCAGGCCCTGATAACCGGGAACACCGAGCTGCGCGAGCGTGAGCTGATCAAGCTGGCGACGCTCGGCTCGGCCGTCGCCGAGGCACTGCGGGGACGCGGCGTGAGCGAGTCGGCTGCAAGCCTGGCAGCGGAGGCCGGAATCGCTATCTTCAAGATCGCCTTCGAGCGCTGGACTGGCGACTCCGTCACGCAGCCGCTGGCGAAGTACATCCGCGAGGCGTCCGACGAGCTGGCGCTCCTGACCACCACCTCGGCGAACGGAGAGACCGATGACTGACTGGACCACGGAAGAACTGGACAAGGTCGGTTCAGCAGACGAACTCGAGATCGCGCCGCTCCGTCGTGACGGGACTCTGCGTGCGTACCTGCCGTCCAATCTCGATCCGATGCTCCGGCCTGAAGCCGTGGAGACGACGCTGCGGCTGGTGCCCGCTATCTGATCAGGTACACCGTGAAGTTGCAGCCGTGACCCTGCAGCGGACCGGCCACCGCATGTGCCCGACCGGGGGACGTCGTGATCCGGTGGTTGTGCCACCAGGGAGCCCCGATACACCCGAAATCCTCGGCGACGTTAGTGACCTCATCTATGTATGACAGCCGGCGGAAGGACAGCAGCGTGAGTCTGCGTGCCGGGGCTCGCAGCCGCGGCGAAGCCCACGGGCTCGTGCCGAACTCCGTCACGATACGGCCCTGGATGAAGTCCAGTACCGGCTTCTTGCTGGGACGTGACTGCACCGCGTAGTTAAAGCCGTTCGGGCCAGCGCCGGCGTCGACATCCTGATACGGCGGAAGGTCGTCGGACATCCAGACGGCGATCAAATGATCGGGTGCGATCGGCGCGCGGCTCAGGTTCCCGCCAGACGCCGGGCATCGCCGCCGCCCGGTTGCGTTGGTCGCGCAGATGAGCGCGTGCGTTCGCCGGCTATAGACGTCGAACACCTTGTGATAGGACCGGTGCGCTGGCCTGCCGCCGGCCTTGCAGGTGGCGTCGGTACACGCTGAGACCCGGAGGTCCAGGACTTCTCTGGCGGTCCACAACTGCACCGAGACGCCGACGCTCCCAGTCTCGCGCGCGAACAGCCATGGGCGCGGCAGCCTCAGCCAGATCTGGAGATAGTCCAGGTGCTTGCCGTTGATGACGTAGCCCGCGTCCGCGGACGGCCGGACGCTGGCCGCGGCCGTAGATGTGCCGGCCGCGCCAAGGAGACTGAGCCCGGCGAATAACGCAGTGATCCGGATCAGACGCATCGCTACCCCTCGTTTCCATCCTCCGCCAGTTTGACCTCCGCTAGTTTGACTGACCGGGCGACGAAGAACACGGGCTTGCGGTCCGCGTCATGGGCAGGGTCCCAGTCCGGCCGCGGCAACGGCTCGACGATCTGGTCGAGCCAGAAACCGTGCCGGCGGAGAGTCGCGTTGTAGGTGGACAGCATCCGGTGACTCGCGCCCACCTGGCGGCGTAGCGACGAGCGGCCACCGGTGGCGGTCCACCGGCCTTCGTCGTAGTAGCTGCCCGCGTCCGGCCAGGAACCGGAGATGTCCGGGCCTCCGGCGAAGCACGGATGCAGGACCGAGAAGACGAACCGCCCGCCGGGGCGCAGCGCACTGGCGATCGCAGCGAGCGCCCCGTCAAGATCGTCGATGTCCGACAGCCCGAAGCTGCACGTCGCCAGGTCGAACGCCGCGGCCTCCAGGACGCCGCTGATCGTCACGTCCGAATGGATATAGCGGATGCCGAGCGGCTCATCGTGCTCGATCTGCCGGGCGGTGGCAAGCAGGTTGCCAGAGATGTCAATCCCCACCACGTTCGCTCCGCGCCGGGCCAGCTCGCGGGTCGTGCGCCCGTGGCCGCAGGCCACGTCGAGGACGCGCAGGCCAGCCACCGGCCCGGCCAGGTCAAACAGCGCTGCAGAGACCGAGTCGTCGACGGAATCGAACCCGCTGACGTAAAAGTCGACGACCGCGTCGTACCGGGCGATGCTCATGAACCGACCGTAAGCCTGCGCGGCTCGCCGGTCAGCAGAGTTCGCGGCGGGCGGACAGCCGAGAGGTGCTCGGGCGTTGCGGCCGGCCTGACGGAGGTGATGCACTCGGCAGGTGACATTCGAGTTCGGGATCTTTGACTCCTTCGACCTCGGCGACTCGACGCCAGGCCAGATCATCGCCAGCCGGCTCGACTTCGCAGTTGCCGCCGAGGCTGCCGGGATCAGCCACTATCACGTGACCGAGCACCACGGGACGCCACTGTCTGTCTGTCCGTCACCAGCACTGTTCCTGGCCGCGCTCAGCCAGCGGACCACGACGCTGCGCATGGGCGCACTCGTGTTTGTGCTGCCCGAGCATGAGCCACTGCGCCTGGCGGAGGAGATCGCCGTCCTTGACCAGCTCACGAGCGGCCGGCTCGACGTGGGCGTCGGCAGCGGCGTGAGCCCGTACGAGCTGGCCTACTTTGGCGTGGATGCGAGCGAGGCTCGCGATCGCTATGCCGAGACCCTCGCGGTGGTGCTGCAGGCGCTGGAGACGGGTCGCATGACGCACCGCGGCAAGCTGCTCCGGGACTACGACGTCGAGCTGTCGGTCGGACCTGTGCAGCGCCCGCATCCGCCGCTGTGGTACGCCTCGAGCAACACCAGCAGTGCCGACTGGGCTGCCGCCAGCGACGTGAACTTCGTCGGGCGCTGGAACGGCGGCACGTTCGCAGCCGCCGCTGAGAGCTACTGGCGGACCTGGCGGGAATCGCACCAGGAGGATGACGCGGCCCGGCCGCGGGTGGGCGTGGCGGCGAATGTGTATATCGGATCGTCAGACGCAGCGGCGGTCGCCCGCTACCGTCAGGCCAGCGACGTTCACTTCCGGCAGTTGCTGAAGCTCTGGCATCAGCACGACAACCATCACTTCGACTTCATGGCTGACGTGGATGCCGGCCTGGCCAGGGGGACAGCGCTGGCTGGCACGGCCGAGACGGTGCGCGACCTGCTGGTCGACCAGGTGCGGCAGGCGCCGGTCAACTACTTCGAGGCGACCCTGGCCTTCGGCGACCTGACTCCGGCCGAGGCGCGCGACAGCCTCGCCGCATTCGCGCAGACGGTCACGCCGGCGGTCAGGGACGCGGCCGCGTCCCGCGACCCGGCCTAGAGAATCGGCCCGGAGAATGCAGAGGAGTGGGACACGTGCCTGACCGGCTGACGACGCAGGAATTCGAGGCCTCCGCTGGCGTCGGGGACTGGCGGGTGATCTGGGGCGGCAACTGGGCGTGCGCGCTGTTCCGGACCGGGTCGTTCGCCACTGGCGTCGCGCTCGTGCAGGCGATCGGTGACCTCGCGGCTGCGAATTACCCCGACGTCGATCTGCGGCCGGAGAGCGTGACCGTCCGGCTTTTTAGCCCGGACGTTGATGGACCCACGAGCCGGGACGTTGAGATGGCCCGGCAGATCTCGGCCGCCGCTCGCGCACTTGGCGTGGCCGCTGACCCGGCTGCGGTGCAGCACGTCCAGGTTTCGATCGACGCGCTTGTCATTCCCGACGTGCTGCCGTTCTGGCACGCGGTGCTCGGCTGTTACGACGAAGTCGGCGACGCGGATCTGGCCGACCCCGAGCGCCGTCTGCCGTCGTTCTGGTTTCAGCAGATGGACGCGCCGCGCCCGCAGCGCAACCGCATTCACATCGACGTCTACCTGCCGCGCGACCAGGTGGAAGCGCGCATCGCGGCTGCGCTCGCGGCGGGCGGCCACATCGTCAGCGACGCGAACGCACCCGAGTGGTGGACCCTGGCTGACTCCGAGGGCAACGAGGTCGATCTTGCTGTCTGGGGCTAGAGATGACCTCCTGGCGGCCGCAGCCGCCGGGGACGAGACAGCGTTCGGTGAGCTCATTGACCCGCACCGGGCTGAGCTGTGCGCGCACTGCTATCGGATGCTCGGCTCGCTGCACGACGCCGAGGATGCGCTGCAGGAAGCGCTCCTGCGCGCCTGGCGCGGCTTGCCTGGCTTCGAGGGCCGCAGCTCAGTGCGCACCTGGCTGTTCGCTATAGCGACGAACGCCGCGCTGGATATCGCCAGCCATCGCTCTCGTCGCGAGCTTCCGGTTGACTTCGGTCCGGCTGCCGGTAGCGGCGCCGGCATGGGCGAGCCGATCGCGGATCCGATCTGGCTTGAGCCGTTTCCTGACCGGCTACTTCCCGAGGAGCGGTACGAGCAGCGGGAGAGTATCGAGCTTGCGTTCCTGGTCGCGCTGCAGGGCCTGCCGCCGCTGCAGCGTGCCGTGTTCCTGCTCCGCGAGGTGCTGGGATTCTCGGCGGCGGAGATCGCTGGCCAGCTCGGCGGCTCAGTGCCGAGCGTCACCAGCGCATTGCAGCGAGCGCGCGTCCGGGTGCAGCAGGCGAAGTGCGGAGAGAGCCAGCAAGCGACACTGCGCGCGCTTGGCGACGAGCGGCTGCGGGATACGGTCCGGCGGTACTCCGATGCGCTCGAGCATGGCGACGCTGACGCGCTGATCGGCATGCTGACGCAGGATGCCACCTGGTCGATGCCGCCGATCCCGACCTGGTTCCGCGGCCACGCCGCCATCAGGTACTTCCTGGAGCGCTGGCCGTTCACCGATCAGTGGCGGCATGTGCCGGTCCGGGCCAACGGGCAGCTTGCGCTTGCCTGCTATGTCCTGGATCCGGACAGCGGCAGCTATCGTCCGGCCGTCGTCGACGTCCTCACCATGGCCGGAGAGCAGATCTGCGGCGTGACGGCCTTCATGACTCTCGACGGGTTCGGCTGGCCGCAAACGGACAGTCAGCTGACCGGCACCGAGCTATTTGCCCGGTTCCGCCTGCCGCCATCACTGGACTAGCGCCGGCCGACAACCCGGCGGAGCATGCCGGGCAGCAGGTGCTCACGGCCGATCTCGGGAACAGCGGGGTCGGCGGCTGCTTCCAGCTCGTTGCGCAGCCGGTCGACGTGGCTCACCAGTTCGCCGCGCAGCGGCCAGCCCACCGGCCGGTCAGCCGGGTTGGCGGCCAGCAGGCTGCTCAGCCGGTCCTGCCGGTCCCTGGCCTTGCCGAGGTGGTCGCGGAGCTCGGACTCGGCGTGCTGGCGCTCTTCCGGATCTGGTGTGGTGGCGAGCTGCACATACTCCTCGATTGATGCGGAGAGCTCCATCAGCACTTCGGCCAGCCGGTGGCGATCCTCATGCTCACGTACCGAGCTGTCGCCGTCGCCGAGCCTGGCCAGGTCGGCCACGGACCTCGCCAGGCCCCGGACGATGATCGAGGCGTGCTCAAGCGTCTCGAGGCTGTCCTGCAGGACGACCGTGTCCACCGGCTGGCTGAGGCTGCGCGGGTTCAGCACGATGCTCTCCTGCGCCTGCTGAACCGCCTCGTCCACCCGCTCGATCTCCTGCGCAAGCGCGCGCGCCCGGTCCAGCCAGCGGCCGGACATCTCGCGCGCTGAGCCGTTCCGCAGGCCGGCGGCCATCTCGTTCAGCAGGTTGCACATCTTCATGCATAGCTCGTATATCGCCTCGCGAGCCGACTCGGTCTTCGGCTTGGCAAGCACCAGCCCGGCCAGCAGCCCGGCACCTCCGCCGACCAGCGTTTCGACGATCCGGCCGTCGGCCGCCTCGGCCCTCGTCGCGCCGACGGACAGGATCAGCATGGCGCTAATCGGTACCTCCAGCACCGTCTCGCCAAGCCGCAATGAGTAGCCAATGATCAGCGCGGCCACGACCGTGAGCCCGAGGCTCCACCAGGTGAAGCCGACGAGCTTGGACACCGCGACTGCCACGAGGACACCGATCACGACAGCTGCCACCCTGGTGATCGCGCTGCGGACCGTCTGGTACAGCGTCACCTGGGCGACCAGCAGCGCGGTCAGCGGTGCCAGCACCGGCTGTGACGACGTGTACGGCACGGCCAGCGCGGCAACGTAGGCGAGCAGCGCTGTCACGGCCAGCCGCGCAATCTGGACGACCGTCGGCTGCGCCCGGTAGCGCACCACCATCAGGGTCTCTGGCGTGCGCCGGGCGACGGTCTTGGCCGCCTCGCTGACCTGGCCGGCCCGTTGCAGGCTGGCTGCAGGGCTCACGGCCGCGTCCGGGCGGGGTGATCGGGGGGAACGGCCACGTTTCCTCGCTACCCGGTTCGGGCGGGCTGACACCGCACCCCAGCAGGCCTGATTCGGGTTGCCGATCTCGGGTACGGGGCATCGTGCCGGCCAGGAGGCGACCGCGCTAGCTAGGGGGCCAAGCGATGAGCGGCTTGTTCGGTCCGGAAGGGTCCGGATCCAGTCCTTTTGATGATTTTCTGGCGCGGATCTACGGAGCGCAGGCTGGCCCGATGCGGCCCGGCTACCGGGTCGACATCACCCGGCTGATGAGCGGGCCAGCGCGCGAGCTGATCGGTGCCGCGGCGGCCCACGCGGCCGAGAACAGCATCGTTGACCTGGACACTGAGCAGCTGCTGTGGGCCGCTGCCACCCTCGAGCCCACCCGGCACTTCCTGCAACGGGCCGGCGCAAGCCCGGACGCGCTGACCCAGGCCGTCCAGGAGGACGAGCGCCAGCAGATGACAGCAGCCGGGGCCACCGGGCGGCCGCCTCAGCTCACCCCGGGGGCGAAGCGAGCGCTGCTGGATGCCCACCAGATCTCCAGGTCCCTGGGCTCCACCTATATCGGCCCGGAGCACATCCTGTTCGCGCTGGCAGTGAACTCGGAGTCACCTGCCGGGCGGATGCTGGGCGCCGCGCGGGTCACGCCGGAGTCACTGCAGGCAGCGCTGGCCGGCCACCAGGTCCCGCAGAGTGGTGGCGGGCGCGGCGGTGCTACCAGCGCGGGCGGCCGGTCCGGCACCCCCACCCTGGACGAGTTCGGCCGGGACCTGACCGCGCTGGCCAGGGAAGGCCGCATCGACCCGGTCATCGGCCGGGACAGCGAGATCGAGCAGACCGTCGAGGTGCTGTCCCGCCGGGGCAAGAATAATCCGGTGCTGATCGGCGAGGCCGGAGTCGGGAAGACCGCGATCGTCGAGGGCATCGCCGAGCGCATCGCCGCCGACGACGTGCCGCAGACGCTGTCCGGCAAGCGGGTGATCCAGCTCGAGTTGTCCGGGGTGGTGGCAGGAACCCGGTACCGGGGTGACTTCGAGGAGCGGCTCAAGAAGATCATCGACGAGATCAGGCAGCACAGCGACGAGCTGGTCATCTTCATCGACGAGCTGCACACGCTCGTCGGCGCCGGGGCCGGCTCCGAGGGCGGAATGGACGCAGGCAACATGGTCAAGCCCGCGCTTGCCCGTGGCGAGCTGCACGTGATCGGCGCGACCACGCTGGATGAGTACCGGAAGAACATCGAGAAAGACGCTGCCCTGGCCCGCCGGTTCCAGCCGATCCTGGTGCCGGAGCCGACCACCGAGGACACGCTCGCCATCCTGCGCGGCCTGCGCGACCGGTACGAGGCGCACCACGAGGTCCGGTACACCGACGAGGCCCTATCGGCGGCAGTGGAGCTGTCCGACCGCTACATCACCGACCGGTTCCTGCCAGACAAGGCGATCGACCTCATTGACCAGGCAGGCGCGCGGGTCCGGCTGCGGAACAAGACGCCGGCCCTTGAGCTGCGCGACCTCGAGCGGAGGAAAGAGGAGCTGCGCCGGGACAAGGACCAGGCGGTCGCCAGCGAGCAGTACGAGCAGGCATCCAGGCTGCGCGACCAGATCGACGAGGTGCGGCGGCAGATCGACCAGCTCGGCAGTGACGAGAGCGCGGTTCCCGAGGTCACCGTCAGCGACATCGCCGAGGTGGTGTCCCGCGCCACCGGCATCCCCGTGCAGGAGCTGACGGAGGAGGAGCGGGACCGGCTGATGGGCCTGGAACTGCACCTGCACGAGCGCGTGATCGGCCAGGACGAGGCAGTCTCCGCGGTCGCGGAGGCGGTCCGGCGCTCCAGGGCCGGGCTCGGCGACCCGCGGCGGCCAGTCGGGAGCTTCCTGTTCCTCGGCCCGACCGGGGTCGGCAAGACGGAGCTGGCCCGGGCCCTGACGGATGCGCTGTTCGGCGCCGAGTCGCGGATGATCCGGCTGGACATGAGCGAGTTCCAGGAGCGGCACAACGTCGCCCGCCTGATCGGCGCGCCACCCGGCTATATCGGGTACGAGGAGGCTGGCCAGCTCACCGAGGCCGTCCGGCGGCACCCGTACTCGGTGATCCTGCTGGACGAGATCGAGAAGGCGCACCCGGATGTCTTCAACATCCTGCTGCAGGTCATGGACGACGGCCGGCTGACCGATGGCCAGGGCCGGACGGTGGACTTCCGGAATACCGTTCTGATCATGACCAGCAACCTGGGGTCCGACCTGATCATCCGGCAGGGTCCGTCCCTGGGGTTCGGCGGGAACGACGCGGCCTCGGCAACCAGCCAGGAGGGTGCGCTGCGGGAGCAGCTGATGCGGCGGCTGCGCGAGTCGTTCCGGCCGGAGTTCCTGAACCGGATCGACGAGATCATCGTCTTCCAGCAGCTCGACCGGACTGAGCTGCGGCAGATCACCGAGCTGCTGCTGGACGAGACGACGCGCCGGCTGCATGCCCAGGACGTCGCCCTCCACTTCACGCCGGCGGCGGTGGACTGGATCGCGGACCACGGCTTCCAGCCCGAGTTTGGCGCCCGGCCCATGCGCCGGACGATCCAGCGGGAGGTCGACAACCAGCTCTCCCGCATGTTGCTGGACGGGCACATCTCGGCTGGTCAGGAAGTCACCGTCGACGTCCAGGACGACCATCTGGCATTCAGCACCGCGCTGCAGCACGCCGGCGTCTAGCGGTTTCTGTTCGCCTTCTGGCGGGACTTGTGGTGCCGATGTGGTCAGTGTGACGAAGGTCACAGTACTGATTTAGGTGTTTCCAGCATGCCTGACGTGTTTGAGGCGTCTACTTGTTGACTGTCCGATAGCACCCAGGTTCGTGATGGTTGCTCTTGAGTAACGCGTCGCCCTGACCCGCGGCACATCCGCATGGGCCTGCCCCCGGCGCCCTGCTTTGCCAGCATCGCCGCCGGCACCCCGCCCTGGGTCTTAGCCGAGCGCACCCCGCGCGCGACCCAAGGCTGATCTTGCAGTCCCGTCAAGCTCCCGGCAGGCATCGAGCTCCTAGTCGGCAACGTCGCCGTCCCAGCCATGCCCGCCAGCACGCCCCGTCGAAGCTGACGCTCGGCGTAGCCGCCGCGACCGCGACAACGCTCGCCGCGATCTCCACGAGTGTGGCGTTCGCCGCGTCGTCGCCAGCAGGCCCGGCCAGCATCGAGCCGCCACATGACCTGACAGTGAGCCAGGCACACCAGCGCCACCATGCGCGCACGGTCGGTGCCCGGACCGGTGCGGCTGCGCAGGCCGCGCCTGCACACCACGCCACGACGTCGCCGTCGGCGCACGCAGCCACGCCGGCCGCGACGGCGACCCGGGCTCCTGCCGGGAAGTCCGCGCCGAGCGCGAGCCCGACGCCGAGCCCGTCGGCGACCGCGTCGGCCAAGCCATTCCTGATGTACGACTCGGCCACACCGCAGGACATCCCGGCGGGCCAGGTGGTCGCGACCTACGCTGACGGGCCAAACCCTGACTACCCGTCGCAGGTGACCGACGCGAAGCAGGTTCTCTGGATCGACATTTCGGCCGCGGACCCGAACGCCAACGTCCTGGACATCGAGCCGGGCTGCGCCACCCCGTCCCAGGCGCCCGGCTGGGTGGAGAGCCGCCTGACCGCCGACCCGGACTCAGTGGCGATCCTCTACAGCTCAATCTCTGAGTGGTCGCAGGTCCAGGCAGCAGTGTCCAGCCTGCCGTCAGCGATGCAGTCCAGGATCCGCTGGTGGATAGCAGACCCGACAGGGTCGCCGCACATCGTGCCGGGCTCGGACGCCACGCAGTGGTACTGGGGCCCGAACTATGACATCTCCACCGTGCTTCCGGGCGAGGGCTTCTAGGGCCGCCGCGAGCCTCGGCGCCTCGCGAACCCCCGCGCGAGCAGGAAGATGACCGGGATCGCCAGCCAGGCACGCGGCTGATCATGGATGGCGGTCAGCACGAGAACGACCACGATGATCGCCAGAGCTGCGGGCAAGGCCAGCTGGCGACCCGTCCATGGCGCCCGCTGCGCCAGCCCTGTCGGGGGAGGCGGGGGCATCATCGGCGCCGATGACGGGCCAGCGGAAGAGAGGTCAGCCGCAGAGAGGCCAGAGGACGGCAGGTCAGCGGTCAGGTCCCGGAGTTCCGGCAGCGTCCTCGCGCTCAGTGCCTTACCAGTCCGGTCGTCGAGCTCCTCGGACGTGATCCGGCCCGCCTGGAAATGCTCGCCGAGCGCGGTGACCACCGCGTCGCGGTCGGCATCCGAAGCCCGCATCGGCGGGAGGCGGCCGCCATCCTCGATCATCGCAATCTGCCAATCTCTGCCTGGGCTGCTATCACTGTCTCAGACCGCGGGGCCTGCGGCGACCTTCCGATGTCACCTGCTATGGATGACATCTGTCATGAGCTGGCGTTGCACGGCATGTGCCTCATGCCGGACACAGCCGTGAGGCAGGTCATAGGAAGCTTTTCCGGATTCCGGGCATGAGTCTCAGCTTTTCCGGCGTTCACACTGAGTAACCGATAGCACCCATGCGCGTGACGATTGCCCCCGAAGCAAAGCGTCGCCTTGTCCCGCGTCACGTCCCGCGCGCTCTGCCAGCGCCGGTGGTCCGGCCCGGTAGTGCCACGGGTGTGTCCGTGAGCGCCGTACGCGCCCCGAACAAAGGCTCGTCTTGCTGTCGCGTTTCCCCTCATCCAAGTCAATTGCCCAGACTGCCCGCCAGCTGGCCGGCCAGCCGACCCGGCTGAAGATCGGCGCTGCCGCCGCGACGCTAGCGGCGGCTGCAGGGGTAGCGGCCGGTGCGGTAGGCGCGGCTCCGGCTCACGCGGCCGTCCGTACCACCCTTGCCTCGGTCAGCACGACCAGCGCCATTAACGAGGCTGGCGACCTCGTCAGCTCGGCCAGGGTGCCTGGCCAGGTCCTGGCAGGGCCGGTCCTGACCGGCCGTTCTCAGGCGGCTCAGCAGGCCCTGAGCCAGGCCGGCGGCACCACGGCGAGTCCGCTGGCACCGGCCAGCGCGGCCTCGACGACGCGTCAGACTCCGCTCGCGCCCGCCAGCAAGGCGAGCACGCCCGCTGTGGTGAGCACGCCGGGCACGCAGCACAGCTCGGCGTCACCGCAGAGCAGCGCGGCTCCGGCCACCTCCCAGCCGGCCCAGTCCCAGCCGGCCCAGTCCCAG
>Ga0335074_10002120_pt1 | contig 26999 bp, 29 predicted proteins | sample Lox_Sample_23_FD_206715 | JGI IMG/M metagenome (GOLD analysis project Ga0335074, IMG submission 206715) | Soil microbial communities from Loxahatchee National Wildlife Refuge, Florida, United States - Lox_Sample_2.3 | ecosystem: Environmental > Terrestrial > Soil > Wetlands | place: USA...
CTCAGGCCGGCGATAGATCCGCCCGCGATCACGACAGTGCGTATGCCCATGGCTGTCATCCAGACGCTTCGGCCTGCGCCAGGATGGGGTGCATGACCAGCGGGAACACCTGCGTGGTGCCCGCGTCCACCGGCAGCGTGACCGCGGTGATCCACCGCGATTCGTCGCTGGCCAGGAACAACGCCGCGTACGCGAGGTCCCAGCCGTCGCCCTCGTAACCCAGCAGGCCCGCCTCGGCCCGCAGCCTGCGCTGGTTCGACGCGCCCTCCCAGCCCTGGAAGCCCAGGCCCATCGGCAGCGCATTGTGGCCGGGAGCCACGTTGTTAACCCGGATCCCGAAACGGCCATACTCGAACGCCATGGCCTTGGTCATCGTATTCAGCCCGCCCTTGGAGGCCGAGTAGGCGATACCGCCGCCGCCGCGCAGCGCCGAGATCGAGGTGATGTTGATCACCGACCCCTTGCGCTGGAGCTTCATCTGAGGCAGTACGGCGTCGGTCATGAGCTTGTGCGCCTTCAGGTTGAGCAGCAGGATCGCGTCCCACAGTTCCTCGGTGTTGGCCTGCTCTCCCGGCGCAATAGCAGCGTTGTTGACCAGCACGTCGATCGAGCCGAACGTTTCGAGCGCATACTCGGCCACGCCCCGACAGCCGACCGCGGTCGTGATGTCCGTGACATGTACGGCGCACTTGCCGCCGATCCGGCCGATCGCGTCGCTCGTGTGCGCGGCCCGCCCGGCGTCCTTGTCAACGATGACGACCCCGGCGCCCTTGGCCGCGAACATCGTGGCGATCGCTGACCCCGAGCCGGTCAGGACCCCGTGCGACCCGGCTCCGGTGACGATCGCGGTCAGTCCCTCCAGCCGGCCATCCGGCTTGATCGGCGGGACCTCCAGCGGCGGATTGTCCATGGCCTGCCCTCCGCTGCTCACACCGTGCCCGCCGCCCGGAGTTCGCTGATCTCGGTCTCGGTCATGCCGAGATAGCCGGTCAGCACGTGCTCGGTGTCCTCGCCCAGGGCCGGGGCGGTCCGCCAGACCGAACCCGTGTAGTTGGCGAGCTGAGGTATGACACCCTGCATGCGGACGCTTCCGAGATCGGGATCGTCGATCTCGATAACATTGCCCCGCTCGATGAAGGTCTGGTCGTTGAGGATGTCCTCGACCGTGTAGATGGGCGACGCCACGACCTCCAGCGACTCCATCGCCCGCACGCACTCCTCGAGTGAGCGCTGGCCGATCCAGTCCGCGACCAGCTTGTCCAGGTGGTCTCGCCGCTCGGCCTGCATGGCGGGCGTGGCGTACTCCTCGACCGGCTCGCCGACCAAGACCGCGACGTTCTGCACGGAACGAGGCGTGCCCGAGGTGACGGTAAGCCAGCGGCTGTCGGCAGTCTTGTAGGTATTGATCACCGCGGCCGGCGCGGCCGCCAGCTGGTTACCCACTCGTTCGGGCACCTTGTGCAGTTGGTCGTAGAAGATTACCTGCCACTCGATCAGCCGGAACAGGCCTTCGTAGAGGGCCAGGTCGATCCACTCACCCTGGAAGTCCGGATCGTGCGCCTTGCGGTAGAGGGCGGCCTGGATGGCGTACGCGCCCATCAGCCCGGTTACCGAGTCGCCGTGCGAGAAGCCGGTGTGCACCGGCGGGCCGTCGGGAAAGCCGGTCAGGTTGACCACGCCGCTCATGGCCTCGCCGACCTTGCCGAAGCCGGGCTGATTGCGCTTGGAGCCGCGGGCGCCGAAGCCAGAGACCTGCAGCATCACCAGCTTGGGGTTCACTTCGTGGAGCGCGGGCCAGTCCAGGCCCCATTTCTCCATGGTCTCGACCCGGAAGTTGCTGATCACGACGTCGGCCCAGGCGGCCAGGCGGCGGGCCAGGTCCCGGCCCGCCGCGGTACGCAGGTTGACCGTCACCGATCGCTTGTTCCGGGCGGCCACCTTCCACCACAGGTGCGCGCCGTCCTTGGCCGGGCCCGCGTAACGCTGCGGGTCACCGCGGCCGGGATCTTCCACGTGCACGACATCGGCGCCCAGGTCCGCGAGCAGGGTGCCGGCAAGCGGGCCCGCGATCACGTGCGCTAGTTCGACAACCTTCAGTCCGGCCAGTGCGCCGCTGCCCACCTGTCCCACATCACTCTCCGATCGTAGCCTAGTAACGATATTAATCATATTAAGAAATTAGTCAACCCGATGCTCCCGCACCGGGAGCGATGGGCAGCCTCGATCGCGGCCCGGCCCTGCGCCCGGGCCGCGACGATCAGCCGGGGCCGGGCTTACCGGGCTGGGCTGGGCAGGCTCAACAGAATCGCGGCGACCGGGCAGATGTCCGCCGCCTCGGCGACGGCCTCCTCGTCCTCGGCGGCGACGTCGCCGGCCAGCACCTCTACCACGCCATCCGCGTCGCTCTGGTCGAAGTAGCGCGGAGCCACGTCGACGCAGTTGCCCGAGCCGATGCACCGCTCTGGCATGACCTCGATGCGCATATGTCCTCCCTTTCCTGACCGGAGTGCGGTTCCCGCCGCTACCAGCCGACCGGCAGCTCGGCGACGCCGTAGATGATCGAGTTGCGGAAGACCAGGTCGTCCGCGCTGACGGCCAGGCGCAGGTCGGGGAACCGGACGAATAGCTTGCTGAAGACGACCTGAAGTTCCACCCGGGCCAGCGGCTGGCCGAGGCACTGGTGCAGGCCGAACCCGAACGCCACGTGCCGGCGCGCGTCGCGGGTGATATCGACGGTGTCCGGGTCGGCGAACACCTCGGGATCGCGGTTAGCCGCGGCGATCGGCGCGATGACGCCTTCACCCGCGTGGATGCACTGATGGCCGAGGTCGATATCGTCGACCGCGAGCCGGAACGCGACCTGGTGAGCCACGGACAGGTACCGCAGCAGCTCCTCGACCGCGCTGTTGACGAGGCTCGGATCGGCCTTGAGCAGGGCCAGCTGATCGGGGTGCTGGAGCAGCGTCAGCGTGCCCAGCGCGATCATGTTCGCGGTCGTGTCGAAGCCGCCCACCAGCAGCAACTGCAGGATATGCAGCAGCTCGTCCCGGCTCAGCTGGCCCGTCTCCACCTGGTTGGTGATCATGCGGCTGATCAGATCGTCGCCGGGCTGCTCCAGCCGCTCGTCGACCACCTGGGCGAAGTAGTCCAGGATGTCCTGGTTGGCCTGCCTGGCCACCTGCGGCGGGTTATCCAGGCTCATCCAGGTCCGCACCCGGTCCTGGAAGAAGTCGCTGCGCTCGGCGGGAAGGTCGAGGATCCGGCAGATGACGCTCGACGGCACCGGCTGCGCCAGCATCTCGATGAGGTCGACCGGCGCCCCGCGTTCCTCCATCCGGTCGAGCAGGTTATCCACAAGCTCGCTCATGTAGCCGCGCAGTTCTGCCACGTGGTGCACCTTGAAGTCTGGCGCGAGCATGCGCCGGTGCTCGTCATGCGTCGGCGGGTCCATGCGCGCGAAGTTCTTCTGGCCGCCGCGGGCCGCGGCGACCGTGGCGCTCGGTTCGGGGAAGCCCTCGAGCGTGAGGTCGGATGACACGCCGGGATCAGCGAGTACCGCCCGGATATCGTCATACCGCGTGAGCAGCCACGCCTCGTCACCGTTCCAGGTCGAGATCTTGCTAACCGGGCAGCTGGCCCGGCGCTCGGCGAACACCGCCGGCGGATCGAGCGGAGTCGTGCGCTCGAAGGGCCAGACGGGCTCGGTCTCGGCGCTCGTCAACTCACATCGCCGCCTTTCAGTGAGGCTCTGGTCGAGGCCAGTGGCAGGAGAGGTCGTCCGGACATGGCCCGGCGCCATAAGGACTCATGACATGAGATGCACGCGCCCGGGCAGCCGGCCGCTGCGGCGCGTACCGCGTCTTCCAGCTCCGCCGGGACAGCGACGCCGTCGACGGTGACGATGGCGCCTGTCAGCAGCCCGTCAGCCCGCACAGTCGCCAGGCCCGCGGCGTCGAGGGCGAAGATCTCGGGCACGCTGAGCTCGCACATCCCCGAGCCCGTACAGTCCATCTGGTCAACTTTCACGCGCACGCAGGTCTCCTCACGGTGGATTGACCCAGGTCAGCCGGGGTGGTCATGCTGAATCGGCTGGCACGCGCCGGAGCGCGAAATACACCCGGCCGGCGCGCGCCTCGACGGTGTAGATCGCCACCCTGCCGCGTACCGCGCCGCCCACGCTCTGGCCGGTGCTGAGCTCGAATTCATAACCGTGCCACGGGCAGCGGATGATCTCGCCGTCCTTCTCATAGACGTACTCGTTCGGCAGCGACGGCGCCATCGTCCCGGTCACGATGCCCCGGCAGATCGGCCCGCCCTGGTGCGGACAGCGGTTGCCGATCGCGTGAATGCCGGTGCCGGTGCGGATGACGCCGATGGTGCGGCCGGCGAACTCGATCGTGATGAGGCGGCCGACCGGGAAGCTCTCGATGGGGCCGATGTCGACCAGGTCCCGCGGCACCGGTTCAGCCTCGAGCCGGGTCATGCGCGCGCTCCGGCCATGACCGCAGGCAGGACACCGGAACGGCCGAGCACGTCATCCGCATCCGCGCCGAGGACGGCGCGGACATCGGCGACCGTGTCGCCGTCGAATGGGGCATGCGAGCCGTACACGACCCGGGCCTGCGCCTGGCTGCCTGCCAACAGCGGCTCCCATTCGGCCGCCGCCTCGCGGACCGGCCAGGAGCTGAGCCACACCTGGTCGAAGACGTACTCGCTGGGCGGTTTGCGCACCCACGGCACGTCGTGCCGGAACGTACGCCACTCCCGGTCCAGCCGCCAGGCCAGCGACGGCAGCCAGGCGAACCCGAAGCCGCTGAACAGCACCCGCAACGGCGGGTACTTAGCCAGGGTGCCGCCGAAACAGAGGCTGGCGATGTGCGACTCGGCGAGCTGCGGCATGAGCACAGCACGCGCGTAAGCAGTGCGGTGCACGCCGCCGCTCAGCGGCGGCGCTCCGAGATAATGGCCCTCGACGCCGGAGAAGTGCACGATGAGCGGCAGGTCGGTCTCCACCGCCGCCTCGTAGACCGGATCGAACTGCTCGGAGCCGAGCAGCACCGCGGATAGCGGCAGCGCGACCGCCGCGAACTGCCGCGCCGCGCCGTAGTCCCTTATTACCCGGGCTGACCAGGCCGGGTCGTGTGGCGTGACGAGGATGGCAGCTCGCCGCGCCCCGCCGTCGGCCCAGACGTGCTCAGAGTGGGAGTTCAGCGCCCCGATGAAGGCCTTGGCGGCCACCTGGTCCGCCCATCCGTTGATGGTCAGGCCCTGGTGCGGGACAGCGACCGACAGCCCGATCTCCTGACCGGGCTCGGAGCCCTCTAGCACCTCGTCGCCGAATCGGTCGGTCAGGCGGATATGCGCGGCGCCGTCACGGACCGACCCAACGAACTCGTCTCGCTCGAAGTGCTTGCGCCAGGACTGGCTCATGTGCTCGAAGAGCCGGGCGTAGTCATCGACCGCCACATGCCGGTCGTAGTCGACGATCACCGGTCGGCCCCCCGCAGCACCTGAGGGCCAAAGACCCGCACTGCGTTCCCGTAGCAGACCGCCTCCCTGATGGCCGCGGGGATGCGGGACCTAATGACGAAGCCGGGGTCGTCGGTGTCGTAGTGCGGGTAGTCGGAGCTGAACAGCAGCATCTTGTCCAGCCCCTCCGGCCCGAACAGGGCCGCCCGTTCCTGTCGGGTCTCGACTTCGTCCAGCGGCTGCGTGGTGAACGTGAAGTGCTCGCGTGCGTAGTCGCTTGGCCGCCGCTTTACCAGCGGCGCCGCCCCTGGATCACGTTCCCAGAACAAGTCCATCCGGGCCAGTAGCGGGCTGAGCCAGCTGAAGCCCCACTCCACCATTACGACCTGCAGCTGCGGAAATCGCTCGAACGTACCGCTGACGATCATGTCGACCAGGTTGGCCCCGCCGACCTGGGTCAGGACCACGTGCCGCTCGCCGTAGGAGCGCGGCACTCCCCCGGCCACGGCCTGCGAGGTGTAGTAGCAGCCCTCGGATCCGCTCTGGTGCACGGCCACCGGCAGGCCTGTCTCGCAGGCGGCCTCGTAGATCGGGTCGAAGGAGGCGTCCCCCATCATCCGGTCCATCAGCAGGAGCTGGATGCCGACGATGCCGGGCTGGCCGGCGTGCCGCCGCACCTCCCGGGCCGCGGCCGCCGGATCATGCGGCGAGATCGTGACCGCGAGCGTATAACGGTCGTCGTGCCCCACCCAGGCATCGCGGAAGTAGTCGTTGCTGGCGGCCAAGAATGCGTAGACGGCGTCCGGATTGCCCCACGCGGTCACCCCGTACGGCTGCTGAGGCAGCAGCAGCGCGGCCGCGATGCCGAACGGCAGCACGTGCGTAGCGAGAGTGAAGTCGGGATCCGACCCGGCGGCGCCGCCCCGCTCGGGCAACGCGTCGACGCGGTAGGTCTTGTTCGGGTGGTTGTAGCGGTCGCGCGCCCGGGCATAGGTCCGCACGCCCCGGTCCTCGAAGTGGCGCCACCAGCTCGCCGACAGATAAGGCGCTAGATCTTCGAGGCGCTCGTACATCGGATGGACATCGCAGTCCACGATCGGCATCGTCCCTGCTGCCTGCATCGGAGTCTCCCATCGGCGCGCACCAACCTAATGCGCACAACCATGCGAATGATTATACTCAGAACGACTGGCTACGCTAGCCCCGGCTTCGGGCGAGGTTCACCCGGCCGCCGACCGGAGCCGGCAAAGCTCGGAATCCCAGCAAGGAAGCGAAGGCAGCATGGACCAGCCCGGTAAGTGGGAGCACATCGCGGTAACGCGCAACAGCGACATCATGGAGCTGCGATTTCATCATGGCGACGGACCGCTGGTCTGGGATGCCGACGCCCACCGGGAGATCACCGAGGCATTCAGCTGGCTCACGATGCAGCGCGACATCAAGGTCGTCATCCTCACCGGGACCGGTGACATCTATTGCAGCGAGCTGGACGTCACGAGCTTCACCGGGATCGAGTGGGGCGATATCTGGTGGGAAGGCAAGCGAATGCTGTCCAGCCTCAACGACATCGACATACCTGTTATCGCGGCTATCAACGGCCCGGCGACCGTGCATGCCGAGATCCCGGTAATGGCCGATATCGTGCTCGCCGCCGAGCACGTGACGTTCGCCGACCGCAGTCACTTCGCGACCCGGGACACCGTACCCGGCGACGGCGTCAACCTGGTATGGGGTGAGCTGCTCGGCCCGACCAGATCCAAGTACTTCCTGCTGACCGGCAGCACTATCGATGCTCAGGAGGCGCTGCGGCTCGGCGTGGTGAATGAGGTCCTGCCCCTGTCCGGGCTCTCGGATCGCGCCTGGGAACTCGCCCGCCAGCTCGCGATCCGGCACCTGCCCGTGCTCCGCTATGCGAAGGCCGCCGTCTCGGTGGGCTTCCGGCGCGACTTCACCGAGAACCTCAGCCACAGCCTCGGGGTCGAAGGCTGCGGGCACTGGTCCCTCGGCGGCATCAAGGCCGCTCACATCACCGACTGACGGCACAGGTGACCGTTGTGCCGGACCCTGGCGGGCTCAGGGTCGGAATCGTAGGCGCCAGCGTGAGCGGCGGCTGGGCGCTGCAGTCGCACGTCCCCGCCCTGCGGGCGCTACCCGGATTCGCCATCGTGGCGGTATCGACAAGTAAGCTGACCACGGCCGCGGAGACGGCGCGGCAACTAGCCATCCCCCGCTACTACGCATCCGCGGCCGCCCTCGCGGCCGATCCCGACGTCGACCTGATCGCGGTCACCATCAAGGTGCCGGACCACGAGGCGGCGGTACGAGCGGCGCTGGGCGCGGGCAAGGACGTGTACTGCGAGTGGCCGCTGGCCGCCAGCACGGCATCCGCAGCCGCCTTGCGCGACGAGGCCGGCGCGGCCCGGGTCCGGACCCTTGTCGGCCTGCAAGCCCGCTGCGTCCCGGCCGTCCGGTTCGTCCGTGACCTGGTCGCCGACGGCTACCTAGGCCGGATCCTGTCGGTAAACGCCAGCTCGACGGGCCTTGGGAACGGCGGGCCCGTACTGGCCGAAGACCGCGCCTGGACCGCGGAGGACAGCAACGGCCTGTCCGCGCTAACGGTCCGTGCCGCGCATACCCTGGACGCCGCGCAGTACTGCGCCGGACCAATCCGCTCGGTGTCGGCCCACGTGGCAGTAGCCACGCCGACCGCCGTCATCGGCGACACCGGCCGCCGCGTGCCCCGCAGCGCGCCGGATCAGGTACTGGTACACGGCGAGCTAGCCAATGGAGCCTCACTGAGCGGCAGGTTTCTCCTCGGGGTGCGAGGCGATGAGGCGCCGCTCCTCACGATCTCCGGCACGGACGGCACGCTGACCGTCAGCGGCGAGGGCAGCGAGCCACAGATCCAGATGTCGACGCTGCGAGTTCGCGCGGCCCGTCACGGCTCGCCCTTTACCGACCTGGCCGTACCGGGTCGCTACCGCCGCGCCCCGCACGACCTTCCCGCCGGACCCGCCGCAGCCGTGGCCGAGAACTACCTGGGGCTGGGCCAGGATGGCGCAAGCCCGAGATTCGGCGACGCCGTAGCCCTGCATCAGCTGCTGGACACTATCCGGCTGGCCGCAATTCGCGGTCAGCGGCAGTACGTGCAGTGAGCCAGCGGATCGGACCCGCCCGAATGCTTGCCAATTTATGCGAATGAATCTATTGTAAGGCATATTTGATCTGCCAGCGATGGACTTGAGTCCCGTGCCGCTACCTGGAGTGACTTTGACCAGCTACCTGGACTACATCGATAGCGACCCGTACGACTACTACGCGGCGCAGCTCAAGGCCGGCCCGGTGCACTGGGACGACGGCATGCGCGCCTGGCTCGCCTTCGGCTACGAAGAGTCCCGGTTCGTGGCCACCCGGCAGGATTACTTCCGCCATCCGTACAACGAGCTGCGCGGCGCCAAAGAGGTACAGGGCGGGACGCGCGGCATCCTGATGCTCCAGGGCGGCGAGCACGACCGCATGCACAATTTCCTGCTATCGCACTTCACCCCGGCCGTGGCGCGCCGTTACCGCGAGGAGCTGATCCGGCCGCTGGTCCGCCGCCGGATCGAGGGGCTGGCCGGCCATGGCCGCGTGGACCTGGCGGCGGAGTTCGCCTCGAAGATCCCGAGTGACGTGATCGCGGCGCTGCTGGGCCTGGACTGGCACGATGACGATCTGCTGGCCAAGTGCCAGGTGTGGAACCACCTTCTGTTCCGGTGGAGCGAGACGTTCGGCGAGGACGAGCGGGCCCTGCAGGATTCGCTGGGCGCGGCCGAGTCGCTAAACGCGGTGCTGCTGCCGCTGGTGCGCGAGAGGAAGCTGCGGCCACAGGACGACCTCGTCTCGATCCTCTGGGCCAAAGGTCCCGAACTGCTTCAGCCGTGGACGGAGGTCGAGGTTCTGGCCCAGTGCCGGGTACTGTTCTTCGCCGGCAGCGACACCACGGCCCACCTGCTCCGCAACGCCATCTACGTGCTGATGACGCAGCCGGAGTGGCAGTCGAAGCTCCGTGGCGACGACGACGCGATCCAGGATTTCGTCGAGGAGATCCTGCGCTACTACGCCCCGGTACACTTCCGGGTTCGCGTCGCGATCAAGGATGTCGAGCTCGGCGGCCAGATGATCCAGGCAGGTGACCGGGTCCACCCGATGAACGCGGCCGCGAACCGCGATCCGCGGCACTACCCGGATCCGAACACTCTCAACCCGCAGCGCAAGCCATTGCGAGACCACCTCGCTTTCAACGTCGGCCCCCGGTTCTGCGTCGGCGCGGCGCTCGCCCGGGCCGAGGGCGCCGAGGCCGTCTCGCAACTCCTAGCCGGGTTCAGCGAAATCACGCTCGATGCAGAGGGCGAGCCGCCCCGGTTCGTCGGCCACATGCCGCGATCCCACGAGCCGCTAAACGCCGTGCTGACCCGCCATGCCGAGGCCATCGCCTGATCCGGTAAGAAGACGACGACACTGCGCGCGAGATCCGAGCCGTCGAGCGCGGCCAGGCCGGCGTTGACCTCGGCCAACGGGATGCGCTGAGAGATCAGCTCGTCCAGCCGAAGGCGTCCTGCCAGGTACAGCTCGCAGTACCACGGGATATCGAGCCGGAACCGGCGCCCCATCTTGCTTCCCTGCAGGCGTTTCTCGGCGAAGAAGACGTCCGATGGGACCGGCACGATCTCGCCGGGGCGGGGCAGCCCGACGACGGTCACCGTTCCCCTGACCCGTGCCATCGCGCACGCCTGCACCACCGTAGCCGGGCTGCCGACGACGTCAAAGACGTGGTCGCAGCCACCGCTAATGATCTCCGCGACCATCTCCGCCGGGTTGGTCCGTGACGCATCGACCGTCGCGGTAGCGCCGAAGGCCGTCGCCCGGGCCAGGGCGGCAGCGTTCAGGTCGATCGCGACGATGTCCGTGGCCCCCGCCATTCGCGTCGCCTGCACGATGCTCAGGCCCACGCCGCCACAGCCGAGCACGGCCACCGTCTGGCCCAGAGTGACCCTGGCGGAATGCCTGACCGCCCCGAAGCCGGTGTGGACCGCGCAGCCCAACAGGGCGGCGCGGTCAAGCGGCATGGTGGCGGGAATCCTGACCAGCGCCCGTTCGTGCAGCAGTAGGCGGGATGCGAACCCGCCGATGCCGACGAATGCCTCGACCCCGACCCCGGCTAGGTTCAGTCGGGGCGGGCTGCCGGGTGGCCGGGCGCGGTGCATCGACTCGCAGTGCTGCTCCTGCCCCCGCGCGCACCACTGGCAGCGACCGCACGAGGCCGCCGCGCACGCGACGACCGGGTCACCCGGGCGCACCCCGGTGACCCGCTCGCCCACGGCCTCGACGACGCCGGCCACCTCATGCCCGAGCACGACCGGCACCGCGCGGGCACGCGGCGACTGGCCGGCCTGCGCGAGCCGGTCGGAGTGGCACAGGCCGGACGCGGCGGTCGCGACGACGACCTCGTCGGGCCACGGCCTGTCGACTTCCACCTCGGCGAGGCGCAGCTTGGCGCCGAACTCGGCCAGGACGGCGGCCTGCACGCGAGAACAGGGCTAGTTAGTAGGTGGTGGCCGCGGACAGCTCGGCGTACCGCCTGCTGACGACCTCGAGCACGTTGCCCCACGGATCCTCGCAGTAGCAGACGAAGGTCTCCCCGTGCACGTCGTAAACCTCGGTCCGGGTACGGCCGCCGTGATCACGGATCCGGCCGAGGGCCGCGTCGAAGTCATCGACCGTGAAGGCGATGTGGTGCGCGCCGTACCGCCAGTACTCGAAGTTCTCGCCCGGCTTGACGGCCTCCGGCTCAAGGAACTGAAACAGCTCGAGGCCGCAGTCGTTGGCGGTCAGCATGTGGGCGAGCTTCATGCCGCCCCACCGCTCGCCGAAGACGTCGCGGCGTCGTTCAGCGCCCGATGTTGTCCGGTCACACAACATCGGCCCATCCAGCAGCCGCAGGCCGAAGACGCGGGCGTACCACCGCACGGCGGCGTCGATGTCGCCGACCGTCAGCCCGATGTGATTCATGCTCGCTCGCGAGATGTCCGCCATCGTGTTCTCCTGTTCACTCGGCCGGGCCTAGGAGGCCGGCTCGCGACGGCCGGCCGGTAGACGGGCGAGACCCACTGCCAGGACGACAGGGCCTCGCCTCGGGCCACCGCGAGGTACTGGTCACGCAGCTGCCTGGTCAGCTCGCCCGCCTGGCCGTCCCCGCACCGGTGACCGTCGACGGAAGCGACCGCGGTGATTCCCTCGCCGCTGCCGCAGACAAAGACCTCATCCGCCGAATACAGCTCGGTCCGGTCCACAGGGCGTTCCTCGACCGTGCGGCCCAGCTGCGCCCGGGCCAGCCGGATCACGCTGTCGCGCGTTATGCCTTCCAGGATGCTCTCGGTGACCGAGGGCGTGATCAGCATGCCGTCCCGGACGAGGAAGACGTTGTAGCCGAAGCCCTCGGACACGCGGCCCTGGGCGGTCAGCATCAACGGCGCGTCGTAGCCGTGGCGCTGGGCTTCTATGCTGGCCAGCCGGCCGTTGTGGTAGTTCGCGATGGACTTCATCCGGGGCGGCATCGACCGATCACCGATCCTGGCCCAGGTGCTGACGCCGAGGTTCAGCGCCGCCCGGCCGAAGTAGGGCGATACGGGCACCACGGCAATGGACGTGCAAGTCGGGCCGGTATCCTCCGGCTGGCCGTTGTCACTCGCCAGGAAGACCTGGAGCCGCATGTGGACGTCCTGCCGGAACCCGTTGGCCGCGATCAGCCGGTGCACGTCCCCCTGCAGGCTGCTCACGTCTCCGGCGAGGTCCAGCGCCGCCAGGTCGAGCGAGGCTCGCAGCCGGCGCAGGTGATCTTGTATGCGGAAGGTGTAGAGCTCGCCGTGACCGGGATTCCAGTAGCCGCAGAAGCCCTCGAACACGGCGATGCCGTACTTCAGGGCCGGGCTCAGCACGTGCAACCGGGCCGCGTCGTACTCGACGAGCTCGCCGTCGAACATCACGTAGCGGGGCCGGGTACCGGGTTGAGCCGGGACCTCGGTCACCTCGTCACCGTCCCGCCGCCCGGGGCCTGGTCGACCTGCTCGGCCGACGACGGGCTGACCTCGTGCTCGCCAAAATCGTGATCATCAGGATCGTCCTTTGCCCGGCCCCGCGCTTAGATTTTCATCTTAATCATATTCATGGAACATGAAGCTTTTCTTGCCGTCAACCCTCGAGAGTGGGTCAGGCGGTCACGGAGAGCAAGTGTCGGCCGGCACCGGCCGACGGGGCGGGTTACCCCCAGGTGATCATGGAGTCGGCGAACCCTGGGTACGCCGCGACCAGTCCCAGGTAGTACTCGGTGTGCTGACGGGCCAGTCGTTCAGCCCGGTCTGCCTTGCCGTCCATGATCGCCTCGGCGATCTGCCGGTGCTCGGACCTCAGCGGCCCGTGTTCGAGGCCGTTGACCAGGCCGCGGGCGACGACGCGGGTGGTGTACAGATCCTTGAGCGAGGTGGCGAGCAGGTCGATGACCTTGTTCCCGGACAGGGTGGCCAGGACGTAGTGGAAGTTGTTCGATGCGAAGACGAACTGAGGGTCGCCCTCAGGGATCGATGCCTCGTAGGCGACGGCTTCGCGGAGCCGCTCGAGCCCGGCGGACTCGTGTGTCTCGGCGGCCATCCGCGCCAGGATGGGCTCGATGACCAGGCGCGCCTGGATGAGCTCCCGGATCGTCGCGCGGTTCAGATTCAGGTAAAGGGAAAAAGACCGGGCGACGTCCCTGGGATCGGTGGCGAGGATTACCGGGCCGCCCCCGGGCCCGGAGCGCAGGCTGATCACCCCATGTACCTCGAGGATGCGCAGCGCCTCGCGCAGCGAGCCACGGCCCACCCCGAACTGACTCGTCATGGCCGTCTCGTTGGGCAGCCGGTCACCTTCCTTCAGTCCGTTGGCCACGATGTCGTCGACGATCGCGCTGGCGATCCTCTCGGAGATCTTGACGGCGCGGCCGAGCCGCGGACTGGGGGCGGCGGGCAGGGGGTAAGGGACAGCCATAGCGTCCTCGGTTCCGTTCTGTGATGCCCGGGCCGCGCTGAGGCGCGGACTTAGCATGCGTGCAGCGTAGCAAGGGAGCTACCCGCGGCAGTTGGTCGCGAATCGGGATATCTTCCCCTCTGGCGATCAGGAGACCTTTGACTTCATCGTATCTATGCATATGATATTAAAAAATTATAGGAAGGGGCACAGGTGGACTCAACAGACGTGGCCGCAGCGAGCGCCCTGGAGCCCACCGTCGCGGGGAGGCAGCCGTGACCGTCTACCGGGCCCAGCTCGGGCGGTTCTTCGAGGATTTCGAGGTCGGCGACGTATACCAGCACCCGCTGGGCCGGACGATCAGCGAGGCCGACTGCACCTGGTTCACGCTGCTAACCTGCAACACCAACCAGAACCACTTCAACGCCCACTACGCCGCGTCCAACCCGGTCTCCGGCGGCAGGATCCTGGTGAACTCTGGCCTCACGATCGCGCTTGTGCTCGGGCTCTCCGTCCTGGACATGAGTCAGAACGCGGTCGCCAACCTGAGCCTGACCGACCTAGCGCTCACCCATCCGGTGTTCGTCGGCGACACGCTCTACGCCGAGAGCATCTGCACCGGCACCCGTGCCAGCGGGTCCCGGCCGGGCTTCGGCATCGTCTCGATGCAAACCCGCGGCCTGAACCAGGACGGCTCCGAAGTCATGTCCTGGCATCGCTCAGTGATGCTGCCGGACCGGGCCAGCGGCATCGGGCAGGACTACTTCCCGGCCGCCACCAACGGTCCGCTCGAGCTAGCGCCTGCACACTGAGCCCTCTTCATCCTGCGATTTCGCGGGTCTGAAGAACGTGGATCGCTTTGGCGATTTGTCCGGCGCGCCACGGGCAGCAAGAGCTTGTGCAACCCAAGATCAAGATGAAAGGCTCACTGGCGCGATATATCGCCAGGATTGCCGGCGGAGAACACTAGCTGCAGGTCAGTTTGCACGGCTTGATCGGCACATGCCAGACCGTCTCATACTGTTCGATCGAGTTGGAAGGCAGGTTGAACTGTCCTCTGTCCAGTTCACTTACATTTGATCTGGTCAGCAGCTGCATCGGCATCACGTCGTCGCTCGACGTACCTTTCCCGGTCTCGACTACGTGCAGGGCAACGTCGACGAGGGCCTCACCCTCGAGGTAGTAGCTCTGTCCCGTCCAGACTTGCTCAGTACCTGCCTCGAGTGCAGCCTCGCCATACGGGTCGATACTGCGGCCCCCAACCGTGAGCCCCGACAGTCCGGCGGCAGACAGCTGCGCGAGGACGCCCTCGGCGAATTCGCCGTTATCGAAGAAGACGTACTTATACGTGGGGTTGGCTCGGGCCGCGTTCACGACCTTCGGGATGAGCTGATCTGCCTCCAGGTCGGATTGGGTGACAGGCACCACGAGTACGCCGCACTTTGGACAGTGCAACTTAACCTCATCGATGAAAGCGTCTCTGTAAACGCCCAGAATGGGTGCCGACGTGTACGTCTCGAAAATCGCCTTGCCCTGGCCCTTCGAGTCGACTATGAACCAGTCGGCCAGAGCCTTCCCGATTCTCTCCTCTGACGCAGCGCCGGCTGGCGTTCCGTAGATCGGGTCACCCAGTGTGACCGGCGCATCGCTGCCTTGGATGAGGGGCACGTGAGCAGCGGCGTAAGCCGAGATGGTGCTGGTGCCGAATTGCGACTGCGGCTGGGCGGAGACCATAACCGCTGCTGGCTTCTTGGCCAGCGCGTTCATGAGGGCTGCCTGGAGCGTGGCCGGGTTGGAGGCGTCATAGGTCACCTGCGAGTACGACCGGCCCAGCGCATTCGCCGCTTCGTGAATGCCGGTACCCGTACGCTCGTCGCCCGCCAACCCGTTGGACGCAAAGACGGCCAGCCTGCCGGAGGGCGGTTTGGAGGGCAGGGCCTCCGTCTGACTTATCGATTTGGGCGCGGCCAACAGCCGTTGCACGGCTGCCTGCAGGGATTGCCAGCTGGAGGTATCGCTGGAGGAGGTGGCTGTCCCGGCTGAGTCCAGGACAGGAGCCCGCGACCCCAACACCGCGTACTTTAGGCGTTTTGATTTCTCCGAGGTGTTACTGCCTTTGTGTTCCGTGTCGTTCTTTGAGTCGGTTCTTTTGATGGCGTGATCGGGTTGCGGGCATTGTTGCGGCCCGCGTGCCGCAGCGGGGGTGGCGTGCGGTTCCACGATCCGCGGCCCCGGCATGCGCGGGGCGGGTCCTCCTTCCTGACGGCTGTGCCTGGGATAGCGGCTAGGAGAAGCCGGGCGCGAACACAGTGGCCTGGGGTTTTCCGGTGATGGTTGTCTTCGTGGTGGTGGCGTGCGGGAATTTCGGCCGTGCTTTCTGTGCCCGTTTTGAGTGCCGCTGCCGGCCCGGCAGGCTGAGGGTGTGCAGGCAGTCACGGGCGGCGGCGTCCGCTGCGGCTGCGGGTGCTTGCAGTGATGATGAGGCCGTGACCTGCGTGGATGTCATGGACCGGATGGCGTGGTGCAGGCCGGCGGTAAAAGACTCCTCATCGGCGGTGACCGGGGCGCGGGACCTGCGGCGCAGGGCGCGGGCTGCGGCAGCCTCGGTGCGGAGCGCGGCGGCGGCGCTGGCGCGGACGAGCTGGGTGCCGGTCAGCCAGGCCCAGGCTTCCTGGATGACCAGCCGCGGCGAGCCGGACCGCAGGACCGGGCCGCTGGTGCGGTTCCCGGCGCCGGTGATAGTCGTCTTGTCCTCGCCGAACGTGGTCTCCGATGCGCTCCACCTGGTGAGATAGGTGTCCCGCAACTGGCCGGCGGGCGCGGCCCGGTGATCGAGGAGGGTGGTGATCACGGTGCAGGTCTGGGAGGCTTCTTCCGTCCCGCCCGCGGCGGGCATGACCACGTTGTGCTCGGCGGCGCGGACGGGCAGCCGGTCGGCCTTCCTCCCGGACGGCGCGTTCAGCCAGGTCATGCGGGATCCGTCGGGCAGCCAGCCGCGGTCCGGCCCGTCGAAGGGCAGGGGGATGCCTTCTTTCACGCGGGCGATGACGTGCCCGCCCGCATCCAGGATCGCCGTGATCAGGTCATGGCCCGGGAAGTTCCTGCCGGAGCAGGTGACGCGGCCGGCGAACAGGCCCGGGCGGCGCCGCACGAGGCGCTTGAGCAGGGTCTGCTCCCCGGTTCCGGCCTGGCCCAGGATCGCCCCGGGCATGGCGCGGCCGGCCCGGGCGGTCACCGCGACAATCCTGAGCTGCGGGAACGGCGGGGAATCATCCGCAGTCCCGGTCGACCCGAAGGACGCCCGGTTCGCCAGGGTGTCCGCGAGGTTCACCAGCATCCCGTCGGCGGCGAGCACCATCATGCCCGCCAGCAGCACCGCTGACGGCTCGCCGTGACCGATCAGCGGCCCGGCCGCCTGCCAGAAGATGCTCTCCGTCACGTCCGGAGGGACCGGCCGCCGCCAGTCGGTGACCACTTTCTCCGTCGGGACATGCCCTTCCCGGGTGAACGGGATGCCCGCGAGCAGCCCGGCGATCTTGCGCAGTGCCTCGCGGTATGCGGCGTCCGGCATCAGCGTCATCGCGATCATCAGCCGGATGACCAGCGGATAGGACATGATCCGCCGCCGCTGCCGGGGCCTGAGCCGGCCGTCCGCGATCGCGGTGTCCACGGCCGCCTCGATCACGCCGTCGCCCAGGTAGCGCTCCAGCTCGCCCAGCCGCACGAAATCTGGCAGCCACCCATCCGCCAGCACCGTCCCGTCCCGGCGCACCACGGCAGGCGCGGTCACCACCGGACGGCAGAACACCGCCAGCTCGCCCGCCGACGGCACCTGCCCGCCAGCCGTCACCGTCACGCCCTGAACCCGCAGGCCAGCGGCCCGGACCACGACCGTCCCCGCCGGGGTCCCGGCGACCGGGACCCCCGTCACCCGGCTTGCATCAACGACGGCAGGCAGATAAGAACGCACAAGGGACTCCTGTGATGGGCGCTGGACCAGACACCCAACGCCTGCCAGGAGTCCCCCCCGTCTCCAAAAGCCCTCAAAACCCCAGGTCACAGCTTCATCAAAGCGACACGGCAAAGCTATGCGGCGTCCAGGCCCAGCCTCGCCCGGAACACCGGGACGGCCGGCAACTGGCTCTTCAGGCCGGGCACCCGCCTCAGCACGCCGAGCAACCGGTCGCCGCCCGCCTGCGGGACCTCGTGCAGGTCTGTCAGGCCGGGCAGCTCGCCAAGCCGGCGCAACTCAGCGGCGTCCACGGTCCAGGCCCACTCCGGCGGGCGGTACCCCTCCGGCAGCGGGTTACGCCGCCGGGCCGCCCGCAGCGGCGCGGTCACCACGTCGAACAACAGCCACGCGCCGGGCAGCAGCCGAGCCCAGGCGGTGAGCAGGCGGTGCACCTCGTCCCGCCCGAAGTACGGCAGCAGGCCCTGGGCCGTGATGACCACGGGCCGATCCTGGTCGACCTGGGCAGTCCAGTCCGCGCCGGCCGCGGAACCCGCCAGCGTCCGGTTGCGCGGGCCGTCGGGGAGCACCACGCGCCGCACCGCCACCACCTCAGGCAGGTCGAGGGTGAGCCAGCGCAGCCGCCCGTCATCCACCCGCCAGAACTGAGTCTCGAACCCCTCCCCGAGCGCGACCACGGTGGCGCCCGGGACACCCGACAGCACCCCGCGCAAGGCGGCATCTACGGTGCGCACTCGCTGCGCGTGCAACCTCGCCGCCAGGCCACCGTAGGGCACGTCGAACCGCTCAAAGGGATAGTCCAGCCGCACGAGCACCTCGACCGCGCCCGGGTCGTCCAGGTGCCCGGCGCGCGCCGCGGACGCACGCTGATAAAGGTTCCACAGCGCCGTCTCCGGCACCCCCGTCAGCTCTACCCTCGTCAGAGGAGCGTTCATCCGCCAAGCTTAGTTAGTCCGCTCAGAGCCGGCTTCCGGGAAGTTCATGGCTTGACCTGCTGTTACTGCAGCCCGTCCGCGACTGTGGTGGACCCTCACCCTTAAGTACGTGGTGTTGGCCCGCGACCCAGCGGCGCGAAAGGAACCAGGCCTATTCCTAGTTCGTCCAAGACGGCGATCAGTCCGGCTTCTGGGTCACGGGTGAACAGCGAATACTCATTTTCCACGGCAGTCACCGGATGGATCGCATGGGCTTTCCTTAGCGTCTCCATGCCCGGTTCGGACAGGCCTAGAGACAGCTTCTGGCTGTCCTGGGACTACATCACTGACGAGTGGGCATCCATGCTCGAGGCCGACGGCGCCGATGTCACCACTTGGCGCGCGCCCGTGGGAAAAGGAGACAGGGCAGTCGTCGCCGGCGGTGAGGAGTACGATCGGTTCCTTTCCGTGATTGATATCGCCGTCATCGGGCTCTGCAACTGCGGATCCTGCTCGATGTGGGCGGTGCACGACACGGCGGGCGCGCTGGCCCGATCACTGCCGACGGTGACGGTGGCGACCGAGCAGTTCGAGCCGCTGGTCCGGATGCTAGGCCGTCAGCGGGGCTACCCGGAGCTGCGGATCGAGCTTCTTCCCTATCCGCTGGAGGGACAATCGGAGAGCTTCCTGCGCCAGCTGGCGCGCGAGCACTACAAGTCCCTGCTGCACACCGTCGGCGCGGTAGCTTGACATGACGACAGCCATAACTGGCCGTATAGACATAGTCGACGGCTTCGATGCCTTCGCCGCCGAGGCGGCCCGCCGCGGCTGGGCCGACGGTCTGCCGCTCGTGCCGCCCGTCGACGATCTGGTCGCGAAGTTCGTCGCGGCCAGCGGGCTCGGATCGGAGTTCGTGCTAGGTCGTCTTTATCCCAGCGGTGCACTGTGCACGGTGGAACTGCTCGCGGCTAACACGATCATGGCCGGTGCCCCGGCCGAGGCCATGCCCCTACTGTGCGCGGCGGTTTCGGCGGTGGCTGATCCGGCGTTCGACCTGGCCGGCGTAAATACCACGACCGCTGCAGTGGTCCCGGCGTTCGTAGTTAGCGGCCCGGTACGCGACGAGTTGGAGATCCCGTATGCGCATAGCGCTCTCGGTGGGGTCGCGTGCAGCGCGCCGGCCATCGGCCGGGCACTGCGCCTGGTCATGCGTAACGTGGCGGGGCAGGTGGCGGGGACCAGCTCAGCTTCGGTGTTCGGGCAGCCCGCTCGGGTGACCGGAATCCTGACGGCCGAATGGGAAGAAAGGTCACCGTGGCCTTCGCTCGGCGTCCGGCGAGGTGTCAACGGCAGTTCAGTGACAGCGTTCGGAGTTATGGGGACCGCAAACATCATCGACACTCTCGGGACCGATGGTGCTGAGATCATCGAGGTCGTCGGGCGCTCGCTAGCGCTACATGGGCTCGAACAACATGGATAAGGGGTCGACCTTCGCCCACCAGCTGGTAGCAATCAACCCAATCTGGGCGGAGAAGATCGCGGCCGCATATCCGCGAATGGAAGACGTGCAGGAGCGTCTCTACTCGTTCGCCCACATCGAGAGCGAGAGATTCCCGGTGACGCTACGTCCAGTCCTGGAGAACGGTCGGCGATTCCACGACGGGCGGGTCTACCTGATGGATTCACCTGAGGACGTGTCCGTTATTGTTAATGGCGGCACCGGAAATCTGCACGCGACGATGTTGCCGGAGATGTCCAACCTTCTGCCGGTGACCCGATCGTTGGAGCAGTCCACCTGGCCCGATGACAACCGGCCACATGGCCAAGGAATAACAATGAGTTCGGGTCACCGATATGAGGGAACGTCGAAGTCACACGGCATGGCCAGGTGACAGAATTGCGGTTCCACGACGACAATGGCCCGCCGAGCTGGATGGCCGGCCTATCGGGAGCTGTTGCACGGGCGTGGGGAAGGGCGCGGTCTCCGGCTTGCCAGCGCACCTTGGCCAACCGCGGGTTGGCAAGGTAGCCGCGACGATCTGCCGGGTGTGCCGGCTGGGCGGCCTACTACCGGACCTAAGCGGACACACCCCAAGAAGTCCAGGCGGTGGAGGATGGACTGGTACTTCAGCCGGTTCGATTCCGTGGGCCCTCGGGGTGTGTGGATTGGCGAGGGCTTCGGCGGCCTGTTCGCGGGCTCGGCTGATCCGCTCACGGGCGCGCCCGGCGCGGCGATCCTCTACGTGTTCCTCGCGGTGCTCGTCTGGCCGTCGGCAGCCCCGCGTTCCGGTAGGTCGGTGGCCGTGACCAGATGGCTGGGCCCAGTAGCCTCGCGGGTCGGTTGGGTCGGGTTGTGGGGCCAGCGTCGGGTACCTCGTCCTGCGGCCTGCCAACCACATCGGCACTGAGGTCTCGGTAGGGCTCGCCGTCTCGTGCGCGGTAGCAGCCGGGACGGTGGCGGTCGGGCGCTTCACCAGGCTCGGCCTACTGATCGCGGTCGTTCTCGGTGCGGTCATATGGGCGGTGGAGGACTTCGGCGGCATCTTCACCGGACAGGGTACCGACCCCAACAGCGGCCTCCTGCTCATCGTCATCGCCGCCGCGTTCTGGCCGGTGGCCGTGCCCGCAAGCCGGAGCCGTCACGCGGTCGGCCCTCGCCAGTACGGACGGGCGCCGGTACGGACGGTCGCTCCCGCTGACCGCTTCCTGTAATCGTCGTGCTGGTGCGCTGGCGCGTTCTGCGCCTGCTCGATCGCGGCCACGGCATCGGTAAAGAACTCATCCAGTAAGGCCGGGTCTTTCAGCGGAAGCCGGGTGACGACGATCACTGGCATAGCTGACCTCCTGAGGACTGCATCGCGTGTGCTCAGCTCGATCCTGCGACAGCTGCCGGCCGGGCGGCATCAGTCAAATAACTGCGGTCGCCCGCTCCTGCGCAGCACCGCGGCTTGTTTCTCCAGCGGAAGGATCTCGGAGCGGAAGTCCGGGTAGGAGTCGAGCCAGCGTTGCAGCACTTTCTGCATGTCCGGCACGACGAGGTCGTCCAGGACGGCGGTGGCGATCGGGCTCAGCGACCCGGACAGCAGCGGCAGCGCCGGGTAGCGGGCCTGGTGACCGGTGGTGGTCGGCGGCCCGTCCACGAACAGGAGATCGATATCCGTCAGGTCCTCCCAGGCCCGCCTCGCGTACCACGAGTAGGTCTCGCCTTCGAGACTGAAGCTCTCCAGCGGCGCGTCGCGTACCTCGGCGAGATCGCTGACGCCGTGCCTGGCCAGGAAGTCGCGGGTCTGGCCGCCGAACACTGGGTCGTGATCGAGCGCGATGATCCGGCCGTCGATCTCGAACTGCCGCATCGCTAGCGCGAGCCACAGCGTGGAAGCACCGCTGCCGCATTCCACGATGAGCGAGGGCCGTTCGGTGATAACCAGGTCGACGAGCACCACGAGCAGGTCCGGCGACGCGGCCCAGACCCGGGTGGCGGGCAGCACGTCGTTGACCGGTAGCACGGCGTTCAGGTTCTGCAGCGCTTCCAGCTGACGGAATGTCTGTTTGATCTCTTTCTTGATCTCTACCTTGGTATCGGTTTCGATCCGCCGCACGGTGGTGAGCGTGCGGGTGGATTCGACCGCCAGGTTGCCGATCCGCCCGGCCAGGTCAAGGCTGTGCCGGATCAGCAGGAGCAGGCCGCCCAGCAGCAGCCCCAACGCCATCAGGGCCACCGTCGGCACCGCGCCTGCGTCCGTGGCCAGCCCGAGCCCGAGCGCGCCGGCCAGCCAAGCGATGACCAGCACGGCGACCGTCTCGGTGCGGACAAACTGCCGGATCAGCCGGCGCATGGCAGACTCCTTTATCCTGCTGTCCAGGTAACGCAGATCACCATACTGGCGTGCGCACGCCGTCGCCTTGATGCGCGGGCTCTTTACGCCACACGGGTCAGCGGTTCATCAGGGCGAAGACGCCCCAGCCCAGGTATTCGCGCCGGTACCTGACGTATCGTTCGGGCGCAGTGTCGAGTTCTGCGCGCATCTGGCCGACTAGCTCGTCACCGGGATTGGCGTCGAGCCAGCGGCGGATGTTCAGCCATTTCGCAGCGACGTACCGGTCCCAGCTGTCCTGGCTGGCCAGGACCATCTCCACCACGTCGCAGCCAAGCTTGCCGAACCGGGCGATAAGTTCGGGGAGCGGCAGGAAGTCGTCCTTGCCGATCGCATGACAGCCCTCGACCGCGGCCTGGTCCGGTGGGTCCTGGCGCCAGTAAGGTTCGCCGACCAGCATCATCCCGCCAGGTTGCAGACTGCGCCGGAGAAGCTCGATAGTGCCGGGTACCCCGCCGCCGATCCAGGTGGCGCCGACGCACGAAGCGATTCCCGCGGGCTCGGCGGCGATATAGCCTGATGCGTCGCCGTGCACGAAGCTGACCTGGCCATCCACGCCGAGCTCGACGGCCCGGTCGCGGGCGGCGGCGATGAACACCGTGCTGATGTCGACACCGGTCCCGGTCGTCTCGTGATCCCGTGCCCAGGTGCACAGCATCTCGCCGGTTCCGCAGGCCAGGTCGAGTATCGAGGTTCCCGGCCGCAGGTTCAGTGCCTGACCCAGGGTAGCGAGCTTGTCGCTGGTGAACGGGTTATGGATGCGATGACTGCTCTCACGGATGGTAAAGCTGCGTGGAAGGTCCACTTCGGTTCTCCCTACGGCGCTGTTCCGCGTTTCCCGCGTTTGGGAGCCTAGTGGCTGGCTTCCTCAGGTCGAGCGAGGTAACGATCATGCGCGACCCCTATTTGAGGGAGCGCCAAACACCGCATTTACTGATACCGCAGCCCGTCGGCGAGGAACCAAGGTCCGTTCGGATTATCAGGCGAGTTCGGATTGAAGGACCTCGCCGGCGGGACGGCGGGTGCCGAGCCAGGCCGGAACGACGGTGATGGCAGCCACCGCGGCGGCCGTCCCCGCGACCGTGGCCACCAGCCACCACAGGGGCGGCAGTGTTACCGGGCTGCCGTCTTTGTTCACCGCCGAGTACAGCCCGATGCCTCCCGGGATGCCCAGCAGCGCGCCGGCCAGCGCGGGCAGCACCTGCGCGGCCGAAAGCCCGGCGCTGACCTGCTGCGGGGTCGCGCCGAGGGCCCTGGCCAGCGCCGAATTGTGCCGGGCGTCCAACACCGTGGCCCAGGTGATGAGGATCGCGTTGACGGCGGCCAGGGTGACCAGGGCCACGGTCAGCACCGTCAGCACCTGGCTCAACCGCGCGTTCTCCGGGTTGGCCAGGCCGGCGCGCGCGCCGAGCGAGGCGTCAGAGCTGGCGTGCACGAGCAGCACGGCGACGATGCCGGTACCGGTGACCGCGACGCTGATCACGCTCAGCACCATGCGGCGCGGACGGCGGGCGGCGATCCGCAGGCCGAACAGCAGCGGGACCGGCAGCCACGAGGAAGCCACGACGGCCCAGGCCCTGCGGCGCGGCGGCCGGGCCGAGTCGGCCAGGGCGCGCACGGTGCTCGTCCGGGCGGCGCGGATCGCGGGTACGAGGGTGGCGAGGGCCGCCACCGCCAGGGCCACGGCGACCACGATACCGATCGTGATCAGGGTGACCGGCGGCGTGCCGGCCGACCCGAGCAGGGCCGCCCCGGGACGCGAGAGCAGCGGCGCGACCAGCCAGCCGGTCAGCAGGCCGGCCGCCGCGGCGACCAAGGCGAGGATCAGATGCTCGGCGAGCAGCACGGCGGCGACCAGGCCGGGCGTGCTGCCGACCGCCTTGAGCAGCCCGACCCGGCGTGTCTGTTCAGCCATCCGGCCCCCGACCAGCACGGCGACGCTCGCCACCGCCAGCAGGCCGAGCAGCCAGCTGCCGATCAGCAGGACCCGCTGCTCGTTCCTGACCAAGGCGGCGGCGTTGAAGCTGATGTTCTCCCAGGAGTTCAGGAACGGCGCGGACGCGGAGGTGTTGGCGTTGTCGTAGGCGCTGGCGAAGGCACCGGCATCAGCCGGGTCGGCCAGCTTCAGGTTCAGCGTGTACGACAGCGGCTCCGCGGCGGTGGCCAGGCTCGCCGCGTCGGCCCGGGTCATCCAGACCTGGCCGGGCACCTTCCTGGCCAGTTCCGTCGTGCTGAGGTCACAGTCGGAGAAGCAGATATGCGGGTATAGCAGGGTGCTGGCCGCGGTCACCGCGACACCGGCCACGCGGAACGCCCGGCCGTTCAGCATGACCTGACCGCCGGCGCCGACGCCCAGCTCATCGGCGAAACTTCGCTCGAGCACCACCTCGCCGGGACGGACCCAGCGGCCCTGGGTCAGCTCCGGCTGGTCGACCGGGGCCTGAGCCTGATCGCGCCCCTCGACCCTCGCTCCCGCCTTACGGCCGTTGGCTTGCAGGGTGGCGAACGTAAAGGGATACGGCCCGCTGTGCGCGACGACGCCGGACGCACGGATAAGCCGCATAAGCGCGGTCAGGTCGGCGGGCGCGCCGCCGACGGCCTGCGGAGGGCTGACCTCGGCCACGATGTCCGGCCCGGCCGTCGCGGCCCTGGTCTGCTGGTACGGCTGGTCGGATACCCCGCGCAAGGCCAGCGCGAGCGTCAGCGTGGTCGCGGCGGTCATGATGGCGAGCACCAGCAGCATCGCCGACGCCGGCCGGTGCCGAACGTCCCTGGCCGCCAGGCGGCAGATGAACACCACCCGTCCCATCGTCGTCAGCCCCGTTTCCTGGCCCAGTGCAGTTCACAGGCCTCAAGCCAGCGCAGGTCGGCCTGCAGCCGCAACACGACGCCTTCGAGCAGGAGCCCGGCGGCCGAGTCCTCGGGTTCGGCCAGCGCGGCGCGCTGGCTGTCCCGGAGCAGCCGCAGCAGCTCACGCCGTTGGGCGTCCACGATCGAAAGCGGATCGGCCAGCCGCCCGGCGGCCGCCGCGACCAGCTTGAGGTGGAACTCGGCGGGCGCGGGCCCGGGCCAGCTCACGTCCGTGAGCCAGCCGGCCAGCCGCTGCTGGCCCGCCGGGGTGACCGTGTAGACCTTACGATCCGGCCGGTCCGGCAGCCCGGGTTCCCGCTCGGCGGCGACCAGGCCTGCCTTTTCCAGCCGGCCCAGGGTCACGTAGATCTGCCCGGCGTTCATCGCCTCGCCGACCGGCCCCAGTGCGTCCCGCAGCCGCGCGCGCAGCTCGTACCCGTGCGACGGTTCCTTCGCCAGCATGGCCAGGACGACTTCCTGCACAAGCCCTCCCTTTTATCTAACGGTTAGCCAACAGATACCCGTTATCTTGAGATTCTGTCAAGGCGCCGCGGGGACGGAATGAAAAGCGGCCGGGCCGGGCTGTTCGGGGCATGGGCATCGAACTGGGCAGGATCGGTATCTGGCGGCATCCGTCGGGACTCACCCCGGACGTGGTAGCCGAGGTCGAGGCGCTAGGTTACGGGACCATCTGGGTCGGCGGCTCCCCCGGCGGCGACCTCGGCGTGGTCGAGAACCTGCTCGACGCCACGGACCACGTCGCCGTGGCCACCGGGATCGTCAACGTGTGGAAGGACGGCGCGGCCACGATCGGCGCCGATTACCACCGGATCACAGCCCGGCACCCGGGCCGCTTCCTGCTCGGCCTGGGCATCGGGCACCCCGAGGCGACCCCGGAATACCAGCGGCCGTACGCCAAGCTGGTCAGCTACCTCGACGAACTCGATGACCTCAAGGTCCCGGCCGAAGGACGGGCGCTGGCCGCCCTCGGCCCGCGGGTGCTCCGGCTCGCCGCCGACCGGACGGCGGGCGCGCACCCCTACCTGGTCACGCCGGAGCACACCCGCCAGGCCCGGCAGATCCTGGGCCTGGGGCCGCTGCTCGCCCCCGAGCAGAAAGTGGTCTTCGAGACCGATCCCGAACGCGCCCGCGCCATCGCCCGGCCGCGCGTGCAGAACCCCTACCTGGGCCTGACCAACTACCTCGGCAGCCTGCGACGGCTCGGCTGGACGGACGCCGACTTCGCCGACGGCGGCAGCGACGCGCTGATCGACGCGCTGGTCGTGCACGGCGACGCGCAGGCCATCGGCCGCGGCCTCACCGCGCACCTGGACGCGGGCGCGGACCATGTCGCCGTCCAGGTCCTCGATCCCGATCCGCTGCCCGGGCTGCGGGCCCTGGCCGGCTCGCTCGGGCTCGCCCGGTCGTGACCCAGGGCATCGGGGCCCTGGCCCTGACCGACCTGCTCGGTCGCTGGTCGGCCGCGGACGGGCCGCTGTACCGGCTGCTCGCGAACCGGATCGCCCGGCTGGCCGACACCGGAGAGCTCCCCGCCGGGCTCCGGCTGCCCGCCGAACGAGACCTGGCCGCCGCCTTGTCGGTGAGCCGGAACACGGTGGCCGCCGCCTACCAGGTGCTGCGCGATGAGGGCATGGCCGAAAGCCGCCAGGGCGCCGGTAGCCGCATCGTCCCGCACCGCATCACCCCGGCCGCGGTGCACCGGGCGAACGGCTTCTTCACGGGCCTGCTCGAGCAGGCGGTGGTCGAGGCGGATCTCAGCCTGGCCGCGGTGGACTGCGCGCCGCAGGTGGCGGCGGCGCTGACCGACCCGGAAACCGTGCTGGACCGGACCGAACGCGACGCCCTGACCAGGACCTCGGG
>Ga0335074_10002121_pt1 | contig 26998 bp, 25 predicted proteins | sample Lox_Sample_23_FD_206715 | JGI IMG/M metagenome (GOLD analysis project Ga0335074, IMG submission 206715) | Soil microbial communities from Loxahatchee National Wildlife Refuge, Florida, United States - Lox_Sample_2.3 | ecosystem: Environmental > Terrestrial > Soil > Wetlands | place: USA...
CCGCAAATGCCTCAGGATGGACTGCGATGAGCTCCTCGTAACGCGCGGCGGCGCGTGATCGCCAATACTGCGAATCATCGGGGTATCCGGCGTCGGCATAGATACGCGCCAGCTGAGCGGCATAGTCCGGGTCATCCGAGGCGGTCGCGAGAGGAATGAGGAGTGCAATCGCGAGGTCGAAATGGCACAGTGCCGCTTCGACCTCCGCGAGATGGCCCTGGGCGGGTACGTATGCCGGCACATTGCGCAGTGCTGCGATCAAATGGTTTTGCGCACGATCGAGTTGTCCTGCGTGCATCCACATGACGCCGAGCTGGAAGTCGAGCGCTGCAAGAGGAAGCGGCGAAACTCCCCGGTACAGGTGGACGCTTTTTGCGTGCAGTCGCTCTGCCCGTTCCGTGTCGCCGCGTTCCGCGCAGAGCGTAGTCAAAGCGCCAAGGCTCTCAAAACTTGGGCGACGGTGCGCATAGTCCTCGAGAATTGCACCAGCATCCTCATATCGTCCAAGCCCTTGAAAAACCGCCGCGCGTTCGAGGTTGACGACATCGGTGTCGGCGGCAAGACCTTCCGCCATGTCCAGGTCGTCCAGTGCATCCTTGAAGCGGTGAAACACGGCGCGGGTGCGGGCCCGCCCCAGGAACGCGGCCGCTTCGGTGGTCCCATCGCCCACCAGCTGATGGGCGAGTTGCAAAGCTCGCTCGTAGTCGGCAATGCTTCCGAGGATCGAGCCGCGAAGAGCAAGCAGGTCAATGAGCCAAACGCGCTCTTCAATGCGGGGGAAACCCGCGGTCGAGCTGGGATCAAGGCCTTCGATCTGTGCCTCAAGGTTGCGCAACGCAATGGTCCCATGCGTCAGCACGGCGACATTGGCGTCCGAAGCCATAATCGTTTGCTTAGGGTGAAGGGCGGCCATCATGACGCTTTAACCTTTGGCGGATTCGGCGGCGCCAGATAGGGAAAGACTTTGGATGACCAGGCAATCGGCGCATCGATGCCGTCACTGATTCGGGGGCCGTGTCCACCATTGATGTAGAGCGTGAAGATCGAGTCCATAACGTCTTCGTTGAGCCAGCGTCCGCCGGGGCTGACGTGTGGGCGGCCGGAGAGCATCGCTTGTTCTATCCCGAAGTAGCTGGTGTCCTGAAACGGCTTGGAGGTGTCGATCACGAGGAAGTCTGCGAGCAGCAGGCGAGTCAACGGATGATTCCCGTGCTCGTCGAGCGGCCAGTCGGTCTTCCCGTCCAGCGAATCCCAGAAAGACAGATTGGCGTTCAGCCGCGCGCGGTAGGCGCCGACATAGTCTGGTATGAGCGCGAAGGCGTCCTCGCTGTTGTAGAGGTCACGGATCTCCAGGTCGCGGTTGACCTGGTCGAACGTCTTAAAGCTCATGGAGACGTTCTTGATCTCGGGTCGACCGAGTCGTTCAATGCGGACCGGTTGTGTTCCCGCCCGCAGTGTCTCGCACACGATGGCGAATATCGGGCCGCCGCCAAGCAGCTCCGCCCACTCGATCTCAAGCACGATCGAGAGGACGTTGGTTCCGTAGAGCGTGTCTGAGCCGACCTTCTTGAATGCGAGCTTCCGGGTCTCGGCTGACTGCAGGATCGTATGCACGTCGAGGAAAAAGGGCTCCGACCGCTGCCCAGCAAAGACGCGCACACCCCGGCCAGTTGCGCCGCGCTCGTCGTTGGTAGAGAACGACACGATATCGCCGCCTGGAATCCGGCAGTGCCCGCGCTGAAGCGCCGTGTTGTCCCCGCTGGGCAGGTCGAACGTGAAATCGAACTGGACCTCATCGGGATCAACGCCGAAGGCGGCACCAGGCCCGGTGGCCGCGATGCTGGCGCGCCGGAAGCGGAATCGATAGATGGCGGCATCGGAGAAGACCGCACCTGGCCCGGCCTTGCCGAATACATCCATCACGACGACGAGGCGCCGTGGGTTGTCCGGGGCCGGAAAGGCATACAGGTCGGTGAGATCCGCGGCAGGATCTGCGAGCGCTCGAGGCCCGGAAAAATGATCGGACATGGATGCACCCTTGATTGACGTTACGGTTTGATGGGGGCGAAGCTTGCAGGCACCATCAGGCTGTTGCGCTGATCGATCAGGAAGCCGGCTTCGTCGGCGAGCTTGAGGTAGTTTTGCCACTGCGGATCCGACATCATGGCAGCGCGCCGGCGCGCGCGGTCGGCCACGTCCTCGAACACCCACAGATGTACAAGAGTGTTGATGTCCCCGCTCTCTCCGTACAAATAGGCGAGCGGGGCACCCAGATGACGGACTTGCGGGGCGAGCCCCTGCTTGGCATAAAGGTCGAGTTCCTGGGGCATTTTCCCGGGCTTGACTCGATAGGTGCGCAGATCGACGATCATGTGAGACTCCTTGAGTTGTGAATAAAAGCGTGCACGGGGCGAGGCACTATGATGTTGGAGCTGCGAGCCACTGCAGCGCCCGCAGACCGGGCATGAAGCAGTACTCGCCGCCACGCACCGTGACAAAGCGCGGCAGGCCGTGAAGGCGGCGTCGGACCGGTTTCTTGGGAATCGTGAAGACGCCCTCGCCTTCGTTGTTGCCAATGAGCGGATCCTGCTCGGTTCCATGACCGATGAAATTGCCGTCCGTCACCCATTGCGACTGCACGAATTCAAACTGTCGCTGCAGATGCGCACCGATGAGGAGAAAGACACCGCCGCGCTCAGCGCCGTCATCCTCGAGAACGCCCTCGGGCAGTGGCGGCCCGTAATTCGTGCCGCGTCGCAGGAAATGGTGGAGGTTGACTGCAACAAGGTCGTTCTTCAGGGCATCGCGTGGATTGATACGACGAATGTGCGCACTGAAGGGACACTTCAGTCCCTGCAAATCATGCGCATAGGAAAACGCGTTGTTGCGCTCCGGATCACTTCCCAGCTGCGGGTCGTCGCGTTCTGGCGCGAGCACTAAGGGGGCGCCGCTGCGCCATCGGCCCACCATTTTTGCCGCAATCAACTCCTCATCTTCCGGCGTAGAGGCCTGAGAGCGCAGGTATCTGCGGAACCCGGCAACGTCCGTGTGAAATTTGCGGATCGCGACAAAACTGCCGTTGCGGCGCAGCTCCAAAGGGACCGGGGTACTGGCCGTTTCCCCGCTTTCATCGGCATAGCCCAGCACGAATTCGCCGGCCTTGATCGCGGCTTCGCCGGCTGGACCGCTCCCCTCGACAGGGGGATTGTGCAGTCCATCCTTGAAGCCGAAGGGGTTGCGTCCTTCCGGCAGTTCGCCGAACTGCATGCGATACACGACTGAGATCCGGGGAAGGTCGCGATGAGCCTGGTGCGCGAGCTCAAGGACCCGCACCAAATCTCGCTCATTCTGCGCGTAGATCGCCAGGGCGACGTGCGCGTCCGGAGTGCCGAACGGATGCTCCCAGTTAGCCGGTGCATTGGCGCCGAAGTCATGCAGGATCGCAGCGCGCGCCGCCATCCCCTGTCTGAATTCGATCGGGAAACTGTCCAAGGACGTCTGGGGTACGCCCAAAGCCTTCAGGCCCCCGAAAGTGAATGCGATGCCCAACCATCCGGGCAACGATGGCACCCACCATCCATCGGCCGGGGCGACGTGAGGGATCACCCGTCGCAGCATCTCACGCCCCTGCTCGACGTCGCCGATGCGCAGAAGAATATATTCGCCGAGATACGGTCTCGGACGGGGCCGTAGGACCGTGGCCTGTATGTCGCTGGTTTCGAGCACCGGCACTGATGCGTTGGGTGTGAGGTCGGTCATGGAAGTTTCACGGGTACTCAATTCGATGACAGTTGGCGAAGCCGAGCCACGTCCTTGGCGGTCAGATGGGACGGGGAGGCGCCGAAGCGTGCAGTCACGTAGTTGGCCAGCGCGGCAATCTCCGTATCGGAATAGGCATTCCCGAAGGCCGGCATCAGCTCAAGCCCTTCGGTCGTGGTTGTGCGCTCACCGGACAAGACGATCTGGACGACATTCATCGCGCTTCGGTCATTGACAGCCCGATTGCCGGTGAGCGTGGCGGAACTCGTGACCATGCTGACGCCGCTCCAACCGTGACAGCTCGCGCAGGCTCCTTCGAAAATCTCTCGACCGCGCGGGTCAATGGCTGCTTGGGTTAGCTTCGGCGAGTCCGAAGCCGCTTCGATCTTGACGGCAGGCAAATCCTTCGTACGGATCGGCGGAACGGTGCGCAAATAAGTGGCCATCGCGCGCAGATCTCCCGCTGTCAGCTTGCTCGATGAGGCAGCCACTTCCTCTGCCATCGGTCCCCCGGCTGACCCATGCCCCGTGGCGTGGCCCGCGCGCAGATAGTCCGCGAGCTCATCGTCGCTCCAGCTCCCAATACCCGAAGCGGAATCGGCTGTGATGTTGTATGCGCGCCAGCCCGAGATCACTGTGCCGCCGAACTTGTGCCGGTTATCGGGTGCTTGAGCAAGATTGCGCGGGGTATGACAGTCGCCGCAGTGCCCCAGGGCTTCGACCAGATAAGCCCCGCGGTTCCACTCCGGGCCGCGATCCGCGTGAGGCTGAAATCTTTCATCAGGGTTGTAGAACAACGCCCACATTCCCATCAGCCAGCGCTGGTTGAACGGAAAGCTCAGGCCGTCGGGCGGTGCCGCCGCATGCACAGGGGGCAGGCTCAAGAGGTAGGCCTTGATCGCCATTACGTCGTCATCCGTGATGAGCGTGTAAGATTCGTACGGAAACGCCGGGTAGAGCCGCTCGCCATTCTTCCCAATTCCCTGGTGTACGGCGCGCAAAAAATCCGCATCGCTCCAGGTGCCGATACCCGTCTCCCGATCGCCGGTAATGTTCGGTGAATAGAGCACACCGAAGGGTGACTTGAACGCCCGGCCGCCGGCGAAGGGCTGCCCTCCCTCGCGCGTGTGGCAAACCTCGCAGTCTGCTGCCTGAGTCAGATACTTGCCGCGAGCGATGACATCACCCGCGCGTAGCTCCAGAGGCACCCCGACGGGACTCGGGTCCTTGTAGTCGGCGAGGCTCACGGGATGCCCTCCCGCAAAACTGAGCGCTCGAGGAGGCAACATTGCCCAGGCCGCAACCCCGCCGACGATAACGACGACCACTAAGCCCACCATGAGCCAGGTGCGTAAGCGAGGAGACAGCGGCCTCATCGCCATTTGCTCCCGGCGAGGAGTTTGCGGTCGATCGGCATGCGCCGTAGCGCCACCCCGGTCGCCGCATAGATCGCGTTACGCAGCGCCGGAACGGCGGCGGTCGTGCCGGGTTCACCGATGCCGCCCGGCGGCGCATCGCTCTTGATGAGGTGGATGTCGATCGGCGGGATCTGATCGATGCGCAGCATCCGGTAGTCGTGGAAATTCGACTGTTGCACGCGTCCTTTCTCCAGCGTGATTTCCCCGTAGAGCGCCGCGGTGAGTCCAAAGATATGACCACCTTGCAGCTGCGCGATGATCGTGTCCGGGTTCACCGCGATCCCTGAGTCGATGGCGCTCGTCACGCGACGCAGCTTGACTTCGCCGCTCCTCTCCACCTCGCACTCCACGACGGTGGCGATGAAGCTGCCAAAGGAGGTCTGAGCGCTGACGCCGCGCCCGCAGCGCGCCGGCAGGGCCGAGTTCCAGCCCGATTTTTCTCGCACGAGATCGAGTGCCGCTTGAAGACGCGAGGTTTTATCCAGATGAGCGCGCCGAAAGTCGATCGGATCCCTTCCCGCCTTGTGTGCCAACTCGTCGATGAAGCTCTCGATGGCGAACACGTTGTTGTTGGGGCCGACGCCCCGCCAGAAGCCAGTGACCACGCCCGGAGGCTCTTCGCGATTGAACTCGACGCGAAAATTGGGAATTTCGTAGGGCATGTCGGCGCCGGAGTCGACCCCATCAGGATCGACGCCTTTCTGGAAGGCGGCGGGCAGCCACCGGGCAATCACCGATGAGCCCGATACGCGATGCATCCAAGCAACAATGCGATCGCCTTCGAGCCGCGCCCAAAGTCGGTCGTGGTAAGCGGGACGATAGACGTCGTGGCGCATGTCCTCTTCGCGAGTCCATACCACTTTGACCGGCCCGTCGACATGCCTCGCGATCCGGGCAGCGCTATAGGCCATGTCCGGCTCCAGCCGTCGACCGAAGCCTCCGCCAATCAAATGATTGTGGACGGTCACCTGACTCTCGGGGAGTTCGGCGGCCTTCGCCACGGCCGCGTGCACGCGCTCCATCACCTGCGTTCCGATCCAGACTTCAGCGAAGGTTGGTGTCACGTGCACGGTGCAGTTAAGCGGCTCCATGGTGGCATGCGCGAGCAGCGGCATCTCGAAGGTGGCGCCGATCACTTCACTGGAGAACGCGTTGCTGGATCCAAGCGCCCGGGCCACATCACCGACGTCCTTGGCAACGGCCCCCTCTCGAAGGCTGGCTTCGCGCAGCCGCGACCAAATCAGGCCGGATGACACGTCGCCGTTCGGACCGTCGTCCCATGTGATTTCCAGAGCTTCAAGGCCGCTCTTGGCGGCCCACATGTGATCACCGACGACCGCAACGAGATCGTCGAGCACGACGATTTGCCGTACTCCCGGAATTGCAGTCGCCCGATGATCATCAACGCGGGCCACTTTGCCGCCGAGCACGGGGCTTGCCGCTACGGTTGCAAACTTCAATCCCGGCAACAGGACATCGATACCGAACTTCGCCTGGCCGTTTGCCTTCTCCGGAGTGTCCAGTCGCTTCAGCGGGCGTCCGATCAAGCGGAAGGCGCTCACGTCCTTAAGAGGCGGGTCCTTCGGCGGCTCGACCGCCGACGCCAACCCCACCAGGGCGCCGTAGGCGCTTCTACGGCCGGTACGGTCGTGAATGACGTTGCTATCTTCCGTCCGACATTCTGCGGCCGGCACGCCCCAGCCGTGCGCGGCAGCTTGAACGAAGCAGGCGCGCGTGCTGGCGCCGGCCCGGCGCAATGGCTTCCAGAAGGCGCGCACTGAGTTGGAGCCGCCGGTCACTTGAATTCCCGTTATCGGGTTTGCGTAGTGTTCCTCGTCGGCGGGCGCGTGCTTCACCCTCACCCGGCTCCAATCTACATCCAACTCCTCTGCCAAGAGCATCGAGAGCGCGGTGTAAATCCCCTGCCCCATTTCCACTTGCGGGATAGTGAGTGTCACATCACCCTCTGGGCCGATCCGGATAAAGGCGTTTGGTGCATAGCTGGAACGGTCCGCCGCTTCGCTGGTGTTCCGAAACGGCAAATGAAAGCCCAAGACAAACGCCATGCCGGTCGCCAACTTGACGAAACTCCGGCGCGACACCGAGGCTTGCTCGGGAACGAGCGCAGGGACCGAGCGAGTGCCGGGGCGCTCCGGGATCACGACGCTTGCGCCCCGGCGGCCGCGCGCTTGATGGCCTCGCGGATACGCACATAGGTCCCGCAACGACAGATGTTGCCGGCCATGGCGGCGTCGATGTCGGCATCGTCCGGTTTCGGAATTGCGTCGAGCAGGGCGGTCGCCGACATGATCTGGCCCGACTGACAGTAGCCGCATTGGATGACCTCCAGGTCTAACCAAGCCTTCTGCACTTTCGCGCCGTTAGGCGTAGCGCCAATAACCTCGATCGTCGTGATCGCACGGGAGCCAATACTGCCCACGGGAATGAGGCACGAGCGAACCGGCTTGCCGTCCAGGTGGACTGTACAAGCCCCACACTGAGCGATCCCGCAGCCGAACTTGGTGCCGGTGAGCCCCAAGACGTCGCGCAGCACCCAGAGCAGCGGCATATCAGGCGGAACGTCGACCTCGCGTCGTTCACCATTGACAATGAGCGTGCTCACGACTATCGCTCCTTCACGCGCGCCAGCGCCGGTTGAATTCCTACGATGTCTCAGGATTATCCAGCGTCATCTCGAGCGTCTCGGACAACCCCTCGCAGGGCCGACGAGTCCGCTTTGTGATTCACTTAAGACCTAAGACGCCCTTCACCACGGGAGCATTGTTGGCGAGCAGGCGCCCGAAAGTCGTGAGGTGACGGTGATCTCGCGGTGGAATTTTGGTGAGGGTGGTACTACTGAGTACGCCCACTTGAGTTAAGAGGATTTTTCGTGAGGCCGGCCGGCGCTCGCCGTATAATCTCCTCGCCAAATACCCAGCTTGGGGGATGGTCGTGCACAAGAGCTACAAAGTCGGCAGTTGGATCGTCGATCCGTCGCTGAACAGCATGTCTTGCGATGGCCGTATGGTTCGTCTCGAGCCTAAGGTCATGGAAGTCTTATTGTGCTTGGCCCAGCACCCCGGCGAAACGCTTTCCAAGGAGCAGCTGTTTCAAGCCGTCTGGCCGAACGTCATCGTAACCGAGGATGTCTTGAAGCGCTGCATCGCTGAATTGCGCCGCGCCTTTGATGACGACGCCCGCAATCCCCACATCATCGAGACAATCTCGAAACGCGGCTATCGGCTCTTGGCTCCGGTAAGTGAATCCACCGAGACCTCACCAGCTGCTGCGGAAAGCGCAGTGACCGATTCCATCGTGGTACTCCCGTTCGCCAACATGAGCCCGGACCCAGAGAACGAATACTTTGCCGACGGAATCACAGAGGAGATCATCGACGCGCTGTCGCAGATTGAGGGACTGCTCGTCGTCGCGCGAAGCTCGGCTTTCTCATTCAAAGGCAAATATGTCGACCTGCGCATTGTCGGAGAACAACTCAAGGTGCGCACCGTTCTCGAAGGCAGCGTGCGCAGAGCCGACAACCGTCTGCGCATCACGGCACAGCTGGTGTCTACCACGGATGGATATCATTTATGGTCGGAGCGGTACGAACGGGAGTTGAAGGATGTGTTCGCGATTCAGGAGGAAATTGCGCAAGCGATCGCCCAACGACTGAGGATCACATTTCCATGGGGTGGCAAACCGCTGGTGAAAATATCCACGCCGAATCTTGAGGCGTACCAGTCCTACCTGAAGGGTCAGACTCTGCTCTACAAAAGGGGCTCGGCCATTCCCCGTGCCCTGGTGTCCTGCCGGCGGGCGGTGGAACTCGACCCGAGTTACGCTTTAGCGTGGGCGTGCCTTGCCAATTGTTATACGTTACTTTGTTGGTACGGCGGCGAGGCTCCTCACCGGTGCATGCCTAAAGCGACGGAGGCCGCTCGACGCGCGGCGGCATTGGATCCGTCGCTCGCGGAAGCACACAGCGCCCAGGCACTCCTTTCGTTGCTGTACAGCCGGGACCGGGCAGAGACCGAACGTGAGTTTACTCGCGCCGTGCAACTCAATCCGAAGGACATCCAGGCTCTCGCCTGGTACGGATGTTTTTATCTGCAGCTCTCCGAGGGGAGACTGACTGAGGGAATGGAGCAGGTGAAGTTAGCGCTCACATCCGATCCCCTTTCAGGCTACGCACACACCCAGTACGCCCTGACTTGTGTCGTCGCAGGCAAAACGGCGGAGGGCGTAGAGGTCTGCCGGCGCGCCGTCGAACTCGATAGCGAGAGCTTTGTCGCTAACTGGGTGCTGCAAGTGGCTCTGCTGTCTAACCGCGAGCCCGAGGCGGCCCTCCTGGCGGGAGAAGCGGCACTGGCTATGTCCGGCCGGAGCCCCTGGTCCATGGCATTGGTTGCCATGGGTTTCGCGGACTTGGGCAGAGTCCCCGAGGCCGACGCGGTTTACTGTGAAATGCAGGCCCGAGCGCGCCATCAGTTTGTTCAGCCGACTTCACTCGCTTTCGCCGCCGCCGCGGCCTCGAAAGAGGAAGAGGCAATTCGGCATGCACGCGAAGCGTTCGAAATCCACGACCCCAATTCTCAAATATTTTTTTCCCGATACTTGCCTGTGTCCGCTCGGTTATACCGTTACCCGCGATTCCGAGAGATCCTCGCGCAGATCGGGCGCAGTGACTGGTTGCGCGACTGTTGAGATCGGCTTGTCGCACAATACCGGTGTCGGGTCGAGTCCTGCCTTAACCTGACCATCGCAGGCTCCACAACTAGCTCGCGCGGCGGCGCAGGGCCGAACCGTCGGCTACGGAGTACGGGAATGCGCGGCAGCTTGGCTCCAAGCATCCTTCGGAGCACGTTTCTGTAGCGCAACAGCGCTGAGCGTCGCTCGCCCGAGATCTGTGCTCCTAGCAATGGCGCGCTCGCGCACTGCGTTCGTTCGCGCTTCGCTCTGATCGATTGATCCGCTGCCAGTTATCTGCGGAAGATACTCACACCAGGTTCTCCGCGTCGGTAAGCAAGAGGTCAAACACTCAGACGAGCAGCCATCGCTTTCGGGCGATGCAACCGCCTTCCTCACCGCACTTTCACTTCGATATCACCACCCCCTCACAACTTTAGAGTGCACGCGCATTAAAAATGGCTCTCGGGTGGCCCGATGCCAAGAGATGCAAGACTTGTGCACAGGTTCGCGTGACTTACAGGCGGCACTCGATGTGTCAGCTCACAGGCATGTGTTTGAAATTGATTTGGAGGAGAGCGTGGAAATCATCTCAACCTATCGGGCAGTCCAGGCGGTGCGCCCAGGGCGCCTGGAGTTGACGCAGAAGACACTTCAAGCGCCGGGACCCGGCAAGGTGCGCATCCGCATCGAGGCGTGTGGTGTTTGCCACTCGGACGCCGCCACCGTGGAAGGCGTCTTTCCGATTGATTGGCCGCGCGTACCTGGCCATGAGGTCATCGGGAAGATCGACGAGCTGGGCGCGGGCGTTCGGGGCTGGACCGTCGGTCAGCGGGTCGGTGTTGGATTCCTAGCCGGCTCTTGCGGCTATTGCATCTTTTGCCGGGGTGGTGACCCGGTTAATTGCCAGAACCAGGAATATACCGGCATTAATTACGACGGCGGGTATGCCGAAGTGATGATTGCAAAGGCGAGCGGACTCGTATCCGTACCTGACGAGCTGTCTTCGGTCGATGCGGCGCCGCTGCTGTGCGCAGGTCTCACGACATTCAGCGCTCTGCGAAACTCGCCGGCGAAGGCCGGTGACCTAGTCGCCGTGGTCGGTATCGGCGGTCTAGGGCATTTGGCCGTCCAATATGCCCGGCATATGGGCCTGGAGGTAGCCGCAATCGGGCGTGGCCGCGAGACGGCCGAACTTGCAAGGAAGCTTGGTGCCCACCATTACATCGACAGTGTCGCCAGTGAGCCGGCGCAAGCGCTACAGGGGCTCGGCGGGGCCAAGGTGATTTTGGTAACCGCCTCAGGCGGTAATGCCGCGAGCGCGACTTTCCGGGGCCTGCGCGCAGGCGGTGTCTCGATCGTACTCGGTGTCGGGGCAGAGCCAATTGAAGTCGCGGATTCGGATCTAATCTTCGGCGGCCGCACACTTGCCGGCGCGCTGACGGGCAATCCCGCTACTGGCGACACAACGCTGCGGTTCAGCGCCCTCAGCGGCGTCTCCGCGATGATCGAGAAGGTCCCGCTGGAAGATGCGGCGAGGGCGTACGAAAGAATGATGACTGGAAAGGCGCGTTTTCGCATCGTGCTGACGATGAATTGACTGCAGCACCTCCAACGTGATCGGCTAAATTCAGGAGTCGTTAAGTATGAGTTTGTTCCAGAATATATTTGCTCGTCAGAAGGGTCTTTTCGCGACAGGCAAGACGCGAAGCTACGAGTGGCGGATCGAGCAACTCGACCGCATGGGCCGCCTACTGAGGGAGAACGAGGGTGCGTTGCAGCGCGCCGTTGCGCAAGACTTCAAGACTGCCACTCAAGAGCAGATCTTCGAGACCTTCGCTTGTCTCGGCGAGGTTGCTTTCCAGAAGAGCCAGCTAAGGGAATGGATGGCACCGGTCGAGGCCCGGCTTCCAAAGGCGCTCGCCGCTTCGGGCCACCGCGGGGTGGTCTACCGGGATCCCTATGGTGTGGCATTGATCATCGGACCCTTCAATGGACCACTTTTGTTGTTGATCCGTCCTGCCATCACCGCACTTGCCGCGGGGAATTGCTGTGTGTTGAGCCTCAGCGAGCGCCTCGAGGCAACCAGCGCTCTGCTGCTCGATCTAGTGCCGAAGTATTTTGAACCGGACGTCGTCACTGCGTTCGCCGGTGGTCGCGAAGAGAACACCGAGCTTCTGAAGCTGCCTTTCGATTTCATCTTCTTCACCGGCAGCACTCGCGTCGGAAAGCTCGTCGCACGCGCTGCGGCCGAAAATCTGACGCCCGTCCTTCTTGAGCTGGGAGGCCAAAACCCGGCTTTGGTCGACCAGACGGCCAACATTCCCGATGCGGCAAAGAAGATAGTGTGGGGCAAAATGGCGTGGGGTGGCCAATGGTGCACCTCACCCGGGTATGCCTACGTGCACGAGTCGGTCGCGGAGACCTTTGTTCGTGAAGCCAAGGCCGCGCTGATCGATCTCTATGGCAAAGACCCGAAGTCGAATCCTGACTATTCCCGCATCATCAACGCCACCGAGGTGTCACGCCTTGCCTCGTTGATTGACTCCAAGAATGTGATCGCAGGCGGAAAGAGCGATCCGGCATCTCATTATCTAGATCCCACCCTTCTTTATCCAGTCACCTGGAGTGATCGCTGCATGGATGACGAAATCTTTGGGCCGATCTTACCCATCCTGACGTATCGAACCCTGGACGAGGCGTTCGCCGATATCGCGGCCAAGTCGCATCCACTGGCGGCCTATATTTTCAGCCGCAACCCATCCGCAATAGATCGGTTTACCGGCGAACTCTCCTTCGGCGGGGGCGCGGTTAATCAAGTGAACATCCACCTTTTCATCGAAACCATGCCATTTGGCGGCGTCGGACCTGCCGGGATCGGCCACTACTACGGAAAGTACGGCTTTGAGCAACTGACGCATGCGAAGTCGATGCTCATCTCGCCACCCGATGTCGCGATCGATCATCTTTTTCCACCCTACTCCGCAAGAAAGAATGCCGAGCTCAAATTGTGGTTTGAATATTGAGTGGGCCATCGAGCCGAGCAAGCGATCAGCCGTTATCGCAGCCAAGAAGTCCGCACCATCACAACCTAACCTAAGGACCTGAACCATGTCATCGACAATGATTCCTACCGCCATCCAACTAGCGAATCCGCGAAGGAAGGCCTCCATGCACACGCTGCTCGCCGCAGTCCTCGATGCCCACGGGGGCATGGATCGTTGGCTGAACTTTGCGCAATTCGATGCGACCATCGTGAGCGGTGGAGGCTTCTTTGGACTGAAAGGTTTTCTCCCGGACCCGAGTCCACGTCGGGTGACGATGCGGCTGCACGAGCAACGCTCATCGGTGACTCCGTACGGGGCCGCCGATCAACGCACGATGTTCACGCCAGACCGAATCGCGATCGAGAAGCTCGATGGTACGTTGGTAGCGGAACGACGAGCGCCCAGAGATTCCTTCGCCGGTCACCAGATGCATACACCCTGGGACGCACTCCATCTCGCCTATTTCAACGGCGAGGCGCTTAATACCTATTTTACGACGCCCTTCCTTCTCGCGATGACCGACGTACGAGTTGAGGAGATCGAGCCATGGAAAGAGGGGTCTGAAACTTGGCGCGTCTTGCGCGCGTACTTTCCGGGGTCGATCGAGACTCACTGCCTCATTCAGGACTTCTTTTTTGGTGAAGACCTGATGCTTCGCCGGCACGACTACCAAGTCAACGTCGCCGGCGGCTTTGGGGCGGCGCAACTGACATCGGAGTATCGCGAAGCGGCCGGGATATGGCTTCCGACCCGTCGGCGCGCCTATCCCAGAGGCGCTGACCGTCGCCCTATTCTGGATATGCTGATGGTCTACATCGACATCAGTGAGATAACGTTCAGCTAACCGGAGTTTTCCGATGAGCCCGGGCGAGGCATTGTGGGTTTGCCTCCGAGAACTCCGCTGACAGCAACAGCATTTGCCGCAATTGTCCTGGGGCGATAGCAATGCGAGTGTGCCTACACCCAACCCGCCAGCTCTACTGTTCCTGCCCAATACCGTCCGACGGCAGCGGAGGAACAACGTTTTAATGGTAAGGAAGGGGTTCGCAGAACAATGACACGTGCATTGCTCAGCGGAGCACCTCCGCTGGAGGAGGAGATCGGCTTCATCGGGACGACAATCGAGCCCAGAGACCCGGGATTTCGTCGTCGATGGCCGGCAACGGCATACCCGGCCTCGCTCGCGTAGCGGCACTCTGATGTCCCCCTTCTTTGCGACGCACCACCGGCGCATCCTTGAGGAGCTAGCTGAACTCAAAGTGCACTCGGAAGGCTTTACGTTGTGCGTAGTGACTCGTTGCACAGGCTCTACCTACCGTAAAGCAGGCGCCATAGCGGTCGTGAGATCCAATGGCTCCCGATGCGGCGTCATTTCGGGGGGCTGCCTTGAAGCGGATCTAGAGTCTGCGGCGACCGCTGCGCTACGATCGGGGAAACCGAAAATCACTGCACTTGACACACGCGCGGATCACGACCTCATCTTCGGCTCCGGATCCGGCTGCCGCGGTCGTACCGAAGTACTTCTGCTTCCTGTCGCCGCCGGGAGTAGTCACCCGCTGTGTGAGGCGCTGTTGGCCGCCGATAATACTCACTCAACCCTTAAAGTTCTCTTCATCACAGACGGACCCGGCGTCGGGGGCGGCTTCATCTGGTCGCAAGATCGTGAGGCGGTGTTCGAGCCACGCGTCGAGGCGGCCAGGGCTCTGCGGCATCGACCGCCCGGAGTGTACCCGGTCGCCGATAGATCCGTCGGCACTGTGTTGTGGCTTCCCCCCACTCCGCGACTGCTGCTAGTCGGGGCCGGTCCCGAGGTCCCAGCGTTGATCAGTACCGTACGTCTACTGGGCTGGCGAGTCAGCGTAACCGATCATCGCACGAGGTTGTTGGACGAGCACGCCGGTGGCGCAGACCGCACTATCGCTGGGCGGCCTAAGGAGGCTCTCGAAGCGTTGAGCAAAGAACCCGCAGATGCCTGCATCGTGATGACCCACGCGGCCAGCACCGATCGTGAAGCGCTAAGCGTTCTCGCCGAAACGAGCGTGCCTTTCATTGGACTGCTGGGACCGCAAGCTCGCCGCGACGCACTGCTGGGAGAGCTTGACGATGAAGTCCGAGTTTCACTCTCAACCCGCCTGCACGCTCCGGTTGGCATCAAGCTCGGCGGACATGGTCCTGAGGTTCTCGCGCTCTCGATCAGTGCCGAGCTTCAGCGCTTCGTTGCCACGCAGGCCGAGCCCATAAGCGGGTCCGTTTGCTAGTTTGATCTCAAACCACTGCAGGCGGCGGTCACCAAACTTTCACTTTGATCTCACCGCCGTCTCACGACTTTACCGCGCTTACGCATCCAAAATGCTGGCGAGACACTCAATGACGCGACGTGCCGGTTCCCCGAGGTCATGCACGCGATTCGTGTCGTGGAAGCTCGCGCATGATTTCAACCCAAAACGCAGGAGACGTAGTTATGTCGACGGTCGAAACGAAGGATGGAACACAGATCTATTACAAGGACTGGGGCGCAAAGGACGCTCAGCCGATCGTTTTTCATCACGGCTGGCCGCTTTCGGCCGACGATTGGGACCCGCAGATGTTGTTCTTTCATTCGAAAGGCTATCGCGTAGTCGCGCTTGACAGGCGCGGACATGGACGCTCGTCGCAGGCGGCGACGGGCCACGATATGGATCATTACGCTTCCGATGCAGCAGCGGTCACCGCGCATCTCGACCTGCGGAACGCAATCCATATCGGGCACTCGACCGGCGGGGGCGAAGTGGCGCGCTACGTCGCACAGTACGGCCAACCTCAGAATCGCGTCGCGAAGGCGGTTCTACTCGCCGGCGTGCCTCCGCTTATGCTGAAGACCGAAAAGAATCCAAGCGGCACATCTATCGAGGTGTTCAATGGCTTCCGTAAGGCGCTAGCCGACAATCGGGCGCAGTTGTACATGGACCTGGCGTCAGGGCCGTTCTATGGCTTCAACAGGCCGGGCGCAAAGGTCTCGCAAGGCACTATTTCGAATTGGGTGCGTCAGGGAATGATGGGCAGCGCGCTCGCTCAATATCTAGGCATTAAAGCCTTCTCAGAGACGGACCAGACGGTCGATCTGAAATCGCTGACTATACCCACGTTGGTCATTCAGGGCGACGATGACCAGATCGTGCCTTACAGCGATGCAGCATTGCTCCAGGCGAGACTGATCAAACGGAGCACGCTCAAGATTTACTCTGGCTATCCGCACGGCTTAATGACTACGCATGCCGACGTCATTAACGCCGACATTCTCGCGTTTTTAAAGGGCTAATCCGTGGACGCTGGCGCCCGGGCATTAGACCTAGAGCCGACTGGTGCTTCCCCGACCGGCGAGCCTCCACGGATTCGCGGAGGCTCGCCCGAGGATGATGACGCGAATGCCATGAGGGCAACAGTCGGAACGCCTCGGGGCTTATACTCGGCTGGCATCGTGCAATTCGCCTACTTCGTCGTGATTATCGGTGAGCTCGGCACGATCGGCATCGTGCCGCCGCTTCTCAGCGCGCTTACAAAGTACGCGCGCGTGGCCCTTGGTGCAGTGAGGCGGGAATTGCCGTGCGGCTGAGACTTCCAATCGCCCTACTGCTGTCGGGTGTGAGTCTGCTCGCGCTTCAGGGATGCACGCGGCTCGCCATCAGGGAGCCGACATCCGCGCCGGGCGATGCACCAAATGCGATCCGAACGCTCGGACCCGATCAGCGCTTCTCGACTCTAACCTCGAAAAGCGTCGCAAGCCGCCTTCGCGCCGCCCAGCACGGGGGGCAGGGCATCAACATCCTGGCACTCTCGGGAGGCGGCGCGAACGGCGCGTTTGGTGCCGGTGCACTGGTCGGACTCACACGCTCCGGAACGCGGCCGGCATTTTCCGTAGTTTCGGGGGTGAGCACCGGAGCGTTGATCGCTCCCTACGCTTTCTTGGGTCCTGCCTGGGATGAAAAACTTATCGAGGTGTACACGTCCGGTTGCGCAGAACACCTGCTTCGGTCCCGCGGGTTAACAGCGTTCTTCGGCTCCAGCTTTTATCGTGGGGAGCCGCTAAAAGAACTGGTTGACCGATACGCAACTGCAGAATTGATTCAAGCCGTGGCGCACGAAGCGTCGACTGGACGGCTACTGCTCGTGGCCACAACAGATGTCAGCACCGGAGAGGCAGTCGTGTGGGACTTGGGATCGATCGCGTTAAACGGCGGCTCCGGCGCAAGAGCGATGTTCCGCGATGTATTAATCGCTTCGGCAAGTGTACCGGGTATGTTCCCACCCGTCGCCTTCCGCGTGCAGAGGGAGCGGGCCGTCTACGAAGAATTTCACGTTGACGGTACGACTACGGTCCCGTTCTTTGTGCCGGTGGCTTTCGTGGAACCGCCCGCGGGCGCCAGTGTCCACGGCACGGCGGTGTACGTCATTGTCGATGGACGTTTGAGCGAACCGCCCGCGTCGATTCGTTTGCGCACGAAATCAATCCTAGTGCGCAGCGTTTCCGCGGGACTTAATTACATGCTCAGAACCACTCTCGAGCTAGCTGCCGCTGACGCGCAGCGCGAAGGCGCACAGTTTCAGTTCGCCGCGATTGCCGGCGACTACCCGCAGATCCAATCATTCGACTTCCGAACTTCCAACATGCGATTGCTGTTCCAATACGGCTACTACTGCGCTCAAACGGGTCGGCTGTGGATCTCATCACGAGGCCACGGTAGCGACGGAGCAAGCCGCACTAGCTCCGTAGCGCAGGAGACGCATTGTCCGGTCGATGATGAGTCCATTGCGCGTTTTGCCAAACGCTGAGGCTGCTGCTGGTCGCATTGCTGGCTGGCGGACATTGCAGGCTTCGGCAAGACGCTGCGTCGCGACGGGCACCTGACGTCATTGGATGACGATGGAGAGGCCTCATCACTTTAGGCTGCGGCGCTCGTCAGAACCAGTCCGGGTTTACTCGTCTGAAGTAGACCGGGCGGGTTTCAGGATTTAGCGCGGGATTGCGCGCAGAGAGATGCGCGCGGGTCGGAGCTCACGGAGTCGGATATACGATGGATTCGATCAGCCTGTCTGAGGGCGGATGCAGGGACCGTCGATGGTGATGGTGTGGCAGCGCTCGCGCAGACGACTCAGGAGCGCCTTGGTGAGAGCCGGATTGGCGAGGAAGTCGGGCCAGGTGGCATAGGGCAAGTTCGTTGTAATCAGTGTCGGCTTGCGACGATGGCGCTCTTCCATCAGCTTGAAGAAGATATTGGTCTGTTCAGGTTTTATGTTGATATACCCCAGCTCATCGATCGCAAGTACATCGACGTTTGCGAGTGACTTCAGGAGCCGGCGCGAGGATCGGTCGGCGAGCGAGGTGTACATTTCGTCGAGCAGATCCTGGGCCGTGATGAACAAGGCGCGATAGCCGTTCTGCACGGCCTTGCGGGCAAGGCTCACCATCAGGCCGGTTTTCCCGACGCCGGTTTCACCGATGAACACGATGTTTTCGGCCTTGGGGATGAAGTCGAGTTCGGCGAAGGTGCGGATCTGACGCTCTTTCACGCCCTTCTGCATTTTGAACGGGAACGATTCCAAGGTCCAGGCTTCCGGGAAGTCGGCCCGGTCGATGCGCGCCTGCAGAGCCTTCTCCTGGCGGGCATGCCATTCGGCACGCAGCAACTGGGTCACCAGAGTCTGCACCGGCGTGCCGTTTTGTTCGGCGGCGGCGAGCATCTCATCGAAGCGCGCGGCGATGGTTTTGAGCTTGAGGTTCTGCAGGAGCTGCTCGAGATCCTCATTCATCGGCGCTCACCAGATCGAGCGGGAAGTAATCGTCCGCGATACGGCGCAGTACCATGGTCTCGAGCCGGTCGAGTTCGAACAGCCGATACCGTTCGGCATCGGCGAGGGCGGCGAGGAACGCCTCGCGTGGATAGTCGCGCAGCATCGAGAGGAGCCGGCGCAGCGGCGCACGACGCTCACCGACATAGTGTTTGAAGGCGGTGAGGTAGCCGCTCAGACGCGGCTCGATCTCGAGGATCTCGATCTGTTCCGGGGCGGGCGGACGGTGGCGGGAGAGTCCCTGGCCACGCGGCGGCCGGTGCTCCGGATCGGTTACACGGGTATCAACGGGCCCATGGATGCGGGCGTGGCTGGCGACCCGACGCGGTCCGTCATACAGGATGACCCGCTCGAGGGTTTCACGCACTTCGAGTGCCCGGCCGATGAGACGGTACGGCGCGGAGTACCGTACCCGGCTCACGTTCACGTAGCCTTCCGCATCGACGATGCGGGTCCACAGTTGGTAGACCTCCGGCACGTGCAGCGGCAACGGCTTCAGATGGGCCTGTTCGGCGGCGAAGAGTTCGCGGCGGCTGGCATGTAGCTTCGAGGAGTACTTGGCGTTCCAGGTCTCACACGTCGCCCGGGCACGCAGGTTCAGATCGCGCCAGTCGGCGAACGTCTCGCCGGTCAAGAACGCGGTCTCGATGCGATGGAACGGCGCCTCGACCCGAGCCGAGCGGTTCGCATCGCCTTTTTCATGTGCGATGAACACGAAGCCATAGCGGGCCGCGAAGGCGGCCATCTCGGGCGCCGGGATCATGTTCTCTCCGGTGCCCGAGGCGACGATTACATTGGAGTTGTCCACCATGCAGCGGCCAGCGGATCCCTTGAAGTAGTCGATCGCCTGGGCAAGGAAGGCCTTGCACTCGAAGCGGGTGAAGCGCGGGTAGTGCTGGAAGAAGATCATGCGCGAGAAGCACAGAACGACCGAGGCGGTCTGCACCCGAACCTGGGTTCCGGCAATGCTCGCGTAGTGGGGACTGGTATCGTGCTGCATCTCCTGACCCGGTGTGAACACGTAGTGCCCCGCCGGCGGCGGCGGGGTATCACCGATGCCGTGGCGACGGCAAAACGCGGTCAACGCCGGATAGGAGACGGCGGCGCCCAGGTCGGTGAGCGCGTCGTGCACGCGCCCCAAGTGCCCCTCATAGCGGGCATAGAGTTCCAGGATTTGCTCGCGCCAGGGTTCTGCCCGTTCCGCGCGCATAAGTGGCGGCACGGCACTGGTGCCGGAGCTGATGATACGGCGTACCGAGTCGCGCGCGATCCCGAGCACCCGCGAGATGGTGCGGCTGCCGTGCCCTTCAGCGTGCAGGCGCAAGATCGCCGTGCGGGTGTCTTCGTCTAGCATGGTCGGATCTCCCGTTCGAAGCGCTGGATGAGTCGTTGCACCTCGCCGTTCGCGCGCGCGAACGCGGCGGTGACTTCTTCGAGTTCGCTTTCCTGCAACTGCACGAGCAGGCGGCCCTCGAGGGTACGGTGGGCACGGCGCGCGATGCCGCCTAACGCCCCAAGATCCTGCAGGAAGCGCTGCGTCGCCGACGGCGGGGGCGACTCGCGGGTCACCTGCGCTTGCAGATAGATCTGCGGACTTTGCACGATCAGCTCGCGCGTGCGCTCGGTGCCGGCTTGCCAGCCTGAGTACAGCGCGCCGACTTGTCGGGACGTGGGCTTGAGCGGCGTCAACGCCGTGGCCAGGGCCTGCGCCGCCGCCGCGTTCATGCGCGCGAGCGGCACCAGATACTTCATCGCCGCGTGCGCACTCAATGTCCCGACACGGATTTGTTCCTGGATCGAAGTCGGCAAGGCCTGCAGCAGCGCAAGCCGGCCACTCACCCAGCTCTTGCTGCGTTCGAAGCGCCGCGCCAACTCCTCGAGCGACCACTGATATCGCTCCTGCAACTCCGCGAGCAACCACGCCTGATCCAGTGCATCCTCGTGGCCTCTGCGCAGGCTCCGCTCGAGCAGCAGTGCCTCGGCCTCCGCCATCTGCCAACTCGTCGCGCGCACCGTGTCGCGCGCCAGGCGCTTCAAGGCTCGCACCCGCTTGTAGCCATCGATCAGGATGAAGTTCGGTGTCTCCTCGATCACCACTACCGGCAGTTGCTGGCCGATCTCCGACAACGACACCAACAGCGCCCGTTCCTCTCGCGGGCTGCGTTTGCGCAGCCGCTCGTAGCGAAGCGTCAGTTGATGCAGTTCCAGGTTCACTGCCGTTTAACCCAGGATCCGGATCAGGGAAGCTCGTGCCGCAGAAGTCACAGCGCTTCGCGCCGACGGCAGACACTGCACAGACGGGATCATCGGTCCTCTCGGCGGCTTGCTCATGGACCACCACTGTGCCGACGAGGCGTGTCGCCGCGGAACCCAGATCCGTCACTATTTTGGCTGTCGGGCCCGCCGGCGCCGCGCGCCGTGCCCGGTACTGTCGTTGCCGGGCTGCATGCAAATGCGCGCCACGCCGGGTCCTTTGATAGCGTGATCGGGCTACCCGCAAATACGCCTGCCGACTGAGTTCGGCGCAATCCTCCCCGCAATACTCCTGCCCGCGGTCACACGGGCGGCACACACAGGTTCGCCGCCCGCAGCGCCGACAATCGAACTCCCGAATCGCTCCCTGCACCGCCCACGCGCCCTCCCACCGGGCGCTGGACAGCACCGGGGCGAGCAGGCATAAAGGCTATGCTGAGCGGCTAGCCCACAAGCAACCGTAACGGCCGGGGGCCCGGGGTAGATGGCCAAATCGTGCCCGGGCCCTCGCTTAATCTTGATCGAGATCGCCACTCGGCGGCTACGCCGGCGCGCAACACACTCCTGCATTCATCGGGAATATCTTGGGCATAACAGGCGCGGTCTGACGCGCACGCGGCAGAAGTTCCGCCATCAACGACGCTCATCTCGGCGCCTTCCTCACCGTCGGATTACTCGCCAAAATCAGTCCGGTCTATTTCTCACGAGCAAGATAGGACTGATTTTGGAAAGCGCCTCAGCTTTAGGTTCAAAACTCGAGGCTGAGCCATCTAATCGTGGCCGTTCAGTCCCAATTCGAGAAATAAGCGGCGATTGCACCAATGTCGTTCGCATCCAGCCCATCAACCACTGACTGCATCAGTTCCCGTAGTAGTTCTTGCGCGGGCCTTGCTTCCAACCATTGAGCGCCGCAGTTAAGTACTGACTGGATTGGCCAGCAAGATAGGGTGCAATGCATAGTTCCGTTGCCATCGGAACTGTAGCAGTTGTCGCAGGCCTGAACGCGGTGGCTTTCATCGCCGAGGTGCGCCAATAGCGGAAGCGCGACTGCGCCGATGCGGCCCCGCCACAAGCACGAATTCAGCGAAGCCTAGTGGGCCGCTAAACGGGCGAGCTCCGGGCTCCTTAGGCGTTTTCCGAACTGCCTCATAACAGTTCTGTCGCGGGTCCCTGCGGCGTAGTCCTTGAGCTGCCCGCCGCAAGTGCGGGTGTCGTCGGCGCGATTGCGGACTTTGCGGCCACCACAAGCCGATTCGCCACGGTAGGGGCTATGCACGACAGCCTCGCCCGTCATGCTGCTGCCAGCATGTTGGCACTATCTGTAGATGCGACGCCAAGGCGCAATTCGGGATCGATCGGTGTCTCAGAAGGTACTCAAGCCCGTTCACCGAGAATCATCTGCCGGGCGAGGTCTGCCGCATCGATATCGCCGTCATGCTGCCGGACATCGGGCGCGGTTGAGACGTCGGTAAAGACTACGCTCGCCCTGTTTCGCCTCGGGATCTCGCATGCAGCACCAAGGATCAAGCATTGCGCCTGCTGTTGAGAGTCGAGGTGCACGTCACTCCAGGAGGGCCTCGCTTCCGCCGAGCTCTCGCTGGCCGCATGATCGAGAAGGTTGCGCGCTAGTACTTGTGGATCGGTCTGAGATCCCTCTGCGAACCCGACGCGCCCGTGCAAGAGGATCGCAACGCTTATCAGCGCGCCGCCGACCATTTTCATGCCATGGCTAGCAGAAGATAACGTCTTCATCGATGTACTCCTTGGGTAGTGTAGGGGTGTGTCAAAGTCGTCTCTCTCTGTTGTCGCGGACGGCAGGCAACCCGCACTGGTTCCAGAACTTCCGCTATGCCCAAAAGATCGGCTTCCGCCACGACGCTTGCGCCGAGTCGAGAAGGAGTTGGGAGCTGAGCCGGTAGGCGTGCAGATGTCGTCTTGGACCGACCGTCGTGTGCTTCGCAGTTCACATCAATCATCACTGTCTCCGCCAAATGCCTTACGACAGGAGTATTTTTGGGCGTGTGGCGCCCGAAAGTCGTGAGGGGACGGTGATATCTAAGTGGAATTTTTGTGGGGACAGCACTATCGTCCGGTAGTAACTCCCCGAGCGCTCATACCCGGTAGCAGAGGAGCTTCCGCATGACGCGCGGATTGCTAGCCGCAATCCTGGATGCTCACGGTGGCCTCACCCGTTTTCGGCGCTACGCAAAAGTCGATCCGACAATCATTAGCAACGGAGGCTTCTTTTCGCTGAAGGGCCGTTTGCAGGACTAGAGTTCCCCGCCGAATGACCGTGTGGCTGCACGAGGAACGTTCATCGGTGACTCCCTACGACGCTGCAGATCAGCGTACGATGGTCACGGCTGATCGAATCGCGATCGAAAACGCTCGATGGCACTCTGGTTGCCGAGCGACTCGCACCCAGGGAGTGCCTCTCGGGTCACCACATGAGCCCACCCGGGTAGGCGCTCCATCGGCCTATTTTTACGGCTATGCGCGGTGGACTCACCTCACCACGGCCTTCCTATTCGCAATGACCGGCGTACGACTCGAGGAGATCGAGCTGTTTGAAGGAGGCGGCAGAGATGTGGCGCATCCAGCGTGAGTACTTTTCGGGTCGATCGAGACTCACGGTACCGCTCAGGACTTCTATCTTGGCGCCGATCTGATGCCTCATCGTCACGACTACAACCTCTGCAGCGCTGGTATCTTTGGCGTTGACAGTGGACATCGGATTACTGCGAGGCGGTCGGAATACGGCTTCCGACTGGTCGGCGAGCGTATATGGGAGGTCCTGGGCGTCGGACCTCTTCTGGAGATGTTGATGGTCTCCAGACATCCGGAAGGTGAATTTCATCTGCCGGAAGCCTTCTTTCCCTTCTCAGCTCGCCGAAGATCGGGCGGTCTGCGGGAGGCGGCCACGCAAACTGAGCAGGCCCACCGCTATTAATAATTCCCTGCGAAGGGCCCGCAAGATCCCGATGAGCACTAGCGCGGGTTTCATGAGAGCTTCGACTTGCTCACTGCGGCACTCCCCGAGCTGGCACCAGTTGCAGAAGTGCTCGCAATTGTTCCTCAACAAGTGATACTGCCGCTCCCCCAACCTCGAGCGCGCGCGCCGCACGATCTCCTCGCCCGCGCGCCGATCTGGCGGCATCCGCCCGATACAATAGGGACGGCCCTCCGTGAACTGCTCGAGAGTGACCTCCTCAACGAGACCACGAGTACCGAAAAGCCAACCCGCGTAGTGAATCATCCCGCCATTGCCCATGTAGATTCCATGGTGGAAGTACGCTCGTCGGCGAACAATCAGTCGGCTTCCCGGCAGCAGCTCTTCGGCATTCATGGGGCGTGTACTGCAATTGAGTTACCCGGAAGCTTTTTTACTGCGTATCTCCACGAAAGTCGCGAAAGGGCGGTGATATCGCAGTGTAATTTTCGTGAGGACGTTCCGGCCGACTGTTCGACCGATCTCGCGGTTGCCCCGGGATCGATGCTCTCGTTCGGCATTGCTTATCCCCCCAAAGCGGTGAGTACTACGATTCGTCTCGCGCCCATCGTTGCCCATGCGCTACTCGCCTCACAATTCGGCGCTCGGACAAAACATTAGTTTTGGGGTTGGGCTTAGTGATCCTTGGTTTACGCCCATCGCAATGGCAGATACGCACGAGGCGTCAATCTTTCAAACCCGGCCTGGCCGTGCGATGGATGTCAAAAGTGTCGGTTTCGAATTCGAATCTGTCCGAAGTGCGGTGTGTATCGGTGGGCCGGTGGTCGAATTGGGCACCGCAGAGTACGAATGTGGGACCGCGGCGGCACCGGTATCTTTCCTACGCGGCGGTCGTGTTGGGCGGTGGCGGGCTCGACGGCAACAATTGCGACTGGTATCGCTCAACGGGGAAGACCACAATTACGGCCGCTTGCGCTTTGGACCCCGTCGATCTACCTGCCATGCTCACCCCCGCGCGGACTGCGTCATTTCCTCAACTAATGGCATGTGCCCGCCCATCCGACCCGCTCGGCGCCCTGGCCGCCCTCTGCCCCTGACCCTCCATCGTGCGCCCCTCATTGGGCGCCGCCAAGGAGTCCGCAATGAGCTGGTTTTCGGTCCTAACGGGCGCAAGATTTCGTTGCATGAGCTCGAAGCGCCTCGCCTCCTCTTCTCGCCCGTGACTCCGCAGCCACTGAATGGCCTCTCGGTACCGCTCATTGACCCGCGCTCGCACATTCTGGAGCGCGCGATACTGAGTTGCATCAACGCCATTCCCGGCTTGCAGCTCCCGCCTGACGGCCTCGAGCTTCTTGCGCATAAAGACCGAGTCGCCCGCGAGCGTCAAGAGGGTCGGACTTTCCCGCTCGCTCCGCGGGGGCCTTTGAGTGGCCCGATAGATAGCGGCTTTCTTGGCCGTCTTCGCAAGACCTCGGTCTTGACGCCGCGTGGCGGTCGAGAGGACACCCAGTTCCGTCATGTACTCGGCAAATCGCTCCCGCCAGCGCTGCAAATCCAACTTGCGCGGATTGAGCCGCGGACCCCCGTACTCATGCTCGGCCTTCACAACCAGGTGCACGTGCGGATGGACCGGTCGATTGTCCTTGTGCTCGACGTGCAGCGCCATCGCGTAACGGTGCTGGTGCGCGAACTCCTCGTGCGCGAACTTCTTGGCGGCTTCGAGCACCTTCTCAGGCGGCGTTCCGGCAGGCATTGACAGCACGATGTTGAAGGTCAGACGAGGCGCCCGCCGCTGACCATCCGGGCCCACGGCGCTCCGAGAATGCGGACCACCGGGGACGTGGCCGTAGTCGAGCCCCCACTCGTTCACGAGCGCCGTCGCGGCCGTCTTCCCCTGCAGCGTCTCGCCGTAATCCGTTTCGAGCTCGAGCTTGCCGTGCCGGTCAATGTACTCAAGGTGCGCCTGTACACCGTCGGCGTCCCGGCCACCGCCGGAGATCTTCACCAGCACCTCTTTAGCACCTGCCGCCGAGGACCCCATGCGCGAGGTCCAGCGCTCGGTCGAGTGCGACATTGGGGGTGGCTTGCGCCCGTAGCTACCGGGATTGATGCCTCCCGGTTGATCGCGCGGCACGCGCACGGGTCTCCGTTTAGGCATGGGGTGCCTCCCAGGACCGCGAGTTCGCGACCAAGGTGTCTTGCACCTTGTCGCGGATCTGTTGGAGCGCCGGTAAGAGTCGCAGAATGTTTTCTCGCAGCGAGAGCTCGATCTGCTCTCTCGGTGCACGATGCGCGGCGAGTTGCTGAAGCGCACCCCGGATTCCCGCAAGTTCGTTGACCACCCGCCGCAGTTCCGCGAACTCCTTATAGGGCATCGGGGGATTCGCCCTTAAGTGCGCGCGAAGCAGTTGAGCCACATAGCCCGAAGGCGTCACGCTTCGCCCCTGCGCGCGCGCTTCGAGGCGCGCCGCATCGATCCCCATCAGACGCACGGTGTACTTTTCCGCCGGCGCGCGATCGTCCTGTGCTTGAGCGATGAGACGCTGCACGCGCTCCTCGGGATTCTCCGCGAGCTCGCGCTCCACCAAACCCGCCAGCAACCGCGAGATCGAGAGGCCCTTCGCGTCCGCCAGCTGAGAGAGACGCTCGTGTTGTTTGTTGGGTAGTGAGGCGAAGACACGCGCGGAAGCAGCCATTCTGAAGTCCCTGAAGTGCTGTAGCAGATTGCTGGCAAATCACACATGCTGCATATTGCTGGCGCTAGCCTATCCTGCCCTCAACACTCCAACAACCCAAAAAGCCAGCATTCTGCACGTGACAAAAAATGTTCGGCAGCCGAACATTTTTAAACCGATGCGAACCGTCATCACTCGTAGGACCCAGCCGCGCACCGGGTAGATCGCATTACCTAGCCACGACAAGGAAGACCAGGCTTCGAGAGTTCGGCGGCCGAACTGGGCCGCGAGCTTGGGTTTGAAGAAATAATGCGGGTCAGCGGGTGCTACAGAAATGTTCGGCAGCCGAACATTTCTCAACCGATGCGAACCGTCCTCACTCGG
>Ga0335074_10002122_pt1 | contig 26998 bp, 21 predicted proteins | sample Lox_Sample_23_FD_206715 | JGI IMG/M metagenome (GOLD analysis project Ga0335074, IMG submission 206715) | Soil microbial communities from Loxahatchee National Wildlife Refuge, Florida, United States - Lox_Sample_2.3 | ecosystem: Environmental > Terrestrial > Soil > Wetlands | place: USA...
TTACGCTTGCGCTGAGCGGAACGCTCCAGCGCACCACGGTCCCGGACACCTCTAACTGGCCTGGCTCGCCTGAATCAATACTTGGGCCTCGAAAATGGGGCGCGAGGCGCGCGGATTTAATACAGCTTTTGGCCGACGACCACACCTCGTAGTTGTCGGCGCGCACGCAGACTTTCGCTAATTGCGACCAAAATGGTGCGTTGGGAGCGTCTAGCCCGACGCTCGGCAACGGATTAGTGGCGGTGCGAGCGTGCCTCGGCGGCAAGCCGCAGGCGCCGGCGCGTCGCCATGCGCAGCAGCGTCCTGCGCGTCGCCAACGCGACCGCGGCCTCCGGCACCACCGGCTGCGTTCCCTCGACCGCCGCCTGGACGTCGCCAACCAGCACCAGACATGGACTCGCGGCGCTCATCTCGAAGTCGTGGACCCGCCGATCGGTGTAGCGCGGGTTGACCGTCAGGTTCTCATCGGCAGTGAAGCCGCCACTCGAGGAGTCGATCGTGCCCTCGCGGCCGCCCCAGATGCAGTTGTCGTGGACCCGGTTGTCGACGCCGATGGGGTTGCCTGGCGACCACCAGGACTCGACGTCGTGGCGCGTCGTGGCGTCGCTGATGACGTTGTCGTAGACGTTGGTGTAGCTCGACGCCGCGCCGCCCTCCCCCCCGATCAGGATCCCCTCGCCGTTGCCCGAGATGATGTTGTGATCGATCGTGGTGTGCTGCGCGTCGGGGTAGAGCTGGATCCCACGCGCCGCGTTGCCATAGATCATGCTCCACTCGATCGTGGTGTCGGTCGCGCCCCCGATGTAGAACCCGTGCTGATAGTTGTCGCCGGGCACATCCTGACCGCACCCGTGGACCTGGTCGTGGGTGATCAGCGTGCCGGTGGCCCAACCCCAGGTTGCGCTCCCGATGGCGAAGCAGATCCCGGTGTGGTCGTTGGTCACGTCGTCGTAGGAGAACGTGTCGTGGTTGGAGTCGATCGTCGGACTCGGGAGCACTGTCGGATTCGCGCCGTCCAGCTGAAGTCCGGTCACGGTCACATAGTTGGCTCCCTCGATGATCTGGAGGCGACCGGCGATCGTCGCCGTCTGCCCCGGGTACGAGGCGAGCGTTACGCGCGCGTCCGGGGATCCGCCCTGCGCGATCCTCACGTCGCCGTAATAGACGCCGGACTCAAGGCAGCCCGTCTGCCCGGGACCGAGCGCATCGGCCAGCTCCTGCACGGTGCGGAAGGGCGCCGAGATCGTTCCCGGCCCAGAGTCAGACCCGAGCGGCGAGGCGTACAGATCGCATGTCGCAGCGGCATGAGCCGAAGGTGCCAGTCCTGGCGCCGCCACGGTGAGTAGCATCGAAGTTAGTACGAGCGCGAGCAGCACCGAGAGTCGGCGGCGGTGGCGTGCCACCGTAGCGGCCCGACCGCGTGCCGCGACCAGCAACGATGCTCTCGCCTCCCGACGAATGGGCACGTTTGGGAGTCGACCCCGTAAGGGTCACTCCACAACACGGGGCGAGAGAATATGGATGTTTCAGGCCGCGAAGCGACATGCCCGGCGGGACATTTAGTGCGGATTGTTGCTTTTGCTGAAGCGTTGCGAGGAGACGCCCGCGATGAGGGTGTTTGTCATCGTTTGTGTCGCTTTGGCCGGCGCGGGTGCCGCCGCTCCCGTCGCCGGTCGTGGCGGTGCATATCTGCGTGCGCAAGCACCCGTCCGAAGGCCTGGCTGCGGGACATCACCGGGTGCTGCGGGGTTGTCCCGTCAATCGCGGCCTGAACGTCTCCGACGAGCGCGAGACAAGGGCTGCTGGGGCTGAGCGCGTAGTCACCGGCCCCGGCATCGACGAACTCGGGATTGGCGGTGAGGTTGTGGTTGGCGGTCGCGCCGCCCTCAGTGATGCTGATCGTGCCCTCGCGGCCGCCCCATAGGCAGTTATCGTGCACGGAGTTGCCGATCCCGACCGGGTTTCCAGCCGGCCACCAGGACTCCACGTCGTGTCGGACGGTCGCGTCGCTGATGATGTTGTCGTAGACGTTGGTGTAGCTGGAGGCTGCGCCGCCGTCGCCTCCAATCAGGATCCCCTCGCCGTTGTCATCGATGATGTTGTGATCGATCGTCGTGTCCTGCGCGTCGGGATAGAGCTGGATCCCACGCGCCGCGTTGCCGTAGATCAGATTCCATTCGATCGTGGTATCGGTCGCCCCTCCGATGTAGAAGCCGTGCTGGTAGTTGTCGCTCGGTAGGTCCTGACCGCAGTCGTGGACGCGGTTATGGGTGATCATGGTGCCGGTCGCCCACCCCCAGGTCGCACTCCCGACCCCGAAGCACGTGCCCGTGTGGTCGTTGGTCACGTCGTCGTAGCTGAACGTGACGTGATTGGCATCGATCATCGGGCTCAGCTCCTGCCCAGGGTTCTCGCCGTTGATATCGAGCCCCGTCACGGTCGTGTAGTTGGCGCCCTCGACCACATACATCCGCCCCACGATCGTCGCGGTCTGACCCGGATAGGCGGTCAACGTGGTTCCCGGCTCTCGGAAGGTGACGTCCTGCTCATAGGTGCCGGCCTCGAGGCAGCCCGTCTGGCCGGGCTCGAGCGAGCTCACCAGCTTCTGCGCGGTCTGGAAAGGCGCGGCGACGGTCCCTGGCGCCGAGTCGGATCCCGACGGGGACGCCACGAGCGAGCATGACGTCGCCGCCTGGCTCGTCGCAGCCGACGGAACCGCGGCCACACAGACCGCCGTCACGCAGGCGAGCAGAATCGACCCGAGGCGCTTCTCCATGCCCATCGTGTCGGCATCTCGGGCGCGCCTGAGCCGAATCCCGGCCTCGCGTCGGTCGAACGTCCAGTCGCCGGGTCAGAAAGCGGACACTGGGGCCGTCCGGCCTGGAACGCAGGGAGACTTGCGATCATGCGGCCGGGGGCTCGACCGATGGAGCTCGACGACATCCAGGCGCGGCTCAGACCGCATGTCCCGGCGCTGATCGGCGGCGCGATCGCGGTCGCGCTGATGCTGGTATGGGCCGTGCACGACGGCGGCTACGACGAGGACACCTGGTACTGGGGCGCGCTCGTGTTCGTCGCGATGCTGGCGTCGATCACGGTCGCCCGGGGCCCCGCTGCCATCCGCCTCTCGAGGCCGGCCCGGGTCGCGCTGTTGGCATTTGCCCTGTACACGGCGTGGTCGTATCTGTCGATCACCTGGGCGTCGTCGCCGGGCGATGCGCTCAACGGCAGCAATCGCACCCTGTTTTATCTCGTGGTGTTCGCGACCATGCTCGTCCTCCCGTGGACGCCGCAGGCGGGGCGGCTGGTCCTGATCGCGTTTGCCCTCGGTGTCGGGGCGATCGCCGTCGTGCTCCTGTTCAGGCTGGCCGCCAACGACGACGTGGGCAGCCTGATCATCGAGCGCCGGTTGGCCGCTCCCACCGGCTACTTCAACTCGACGGCCGCCCTGTTCACGATCGACGCCCTGATGGCGATCGTCCTGGCGGCACGGCGCGACCTCCCCGGTCTGCTCCGCGGGGTTCTGCTCGCGTTTGCCTGTGCGAGCCTTCAGCTGGCGGTGGTCGTGCAGAGTCGTGGATGGCTGTTCACGCTCCCGCTCATCGCGTTGGTGACGATCGTGTTGGTGCCCGACCGGCTGCGCGTGGTGGCGAGCGCAATCCTGCCGGTGGCCGGCGCCCTGATCCCGTTGCGCCGCCTGCTCGACGTCTACAAGAGCGCCGCGGGGCCCGCGCTCGGCCACGCTGCCTCAAGTGCCGGACACTCGGCGCTGCTCGTGTGCGCATTCGTGTTCATGCTGGGCACGCTGCTGGCCTGGAGCGAGGCGCTTCTCCCGAAGCGAGGACCCAACGTGGCTCGCAGGCGCGTCCTCGGAGCGGTCCTGGCGGTGATCGCCGTCCTGGCCGTGGGCGTGGGCGCCGAGGCCGCGACCCATGGCCATCCGGTCAGGTTCATCGTCCGGGAGTGGAACGGCTTCAGCCACCCAGAGACCTCGAGCGGGTCGCATTTCACCGATGTCGGGAGCAGTCGCTACGACTTCTGGCGGGTGGCTCTGGACGCCTTCGTCGCGCACCCGATCGGCGGGCTCGGCCAGGACAATTTCGCCGACTACTACGTGCCGCGGCGACGAACGGGAGAGGAGCCGGCGTGGACCCACAGTCTCGAGCTGAGATTGCTGACCCACACTGGGATCGTCGGCTTCCTCCTGTTCGCCGTCTTCTTAGTGGCGGCGCTGACCGTGGCCCTCCGGGCTCGCCGGCGGCCGGGCCTAGAGGCGGCCGTGGCCGCCGCCGGGCTGTTGCCGCTCGTCGTCTGGCTCATCCACGGCTCGATCGACTGGTTCTGGGAGATGCCGGCGCTGAGTGGGCCTGCGCTCGGCTTCCTCGGCATGGTCGGGGCCCTCGGCTGCCGCTCGGAGCGCTCCGGTGGGTCGCCGGAGGCGGTCTCCGAAGACCCGGCGCAACCATCTCGGGCCCGATCCTCCCGTCGGGCTCGGCGCGCCCTAATCACTGCCCTAGGCGCTAGTGCGCTCGTAGCGTCGGTCGTTGTGCTGGCCTTCCCCTATCTGTCGGTCCGGGAAGTCTCCGAGGCGAGCGATATCCGCACCAGCGACCCGGCCGGTGCGCTCAACCATCTTCGGGTCGCGGCCGAGCTCAACCCGCTGAGTGCGAACCCTGGACGCGTCGCCGGGACGATCGCCCTTCAGACCGGCCGCTACGCCGTCGCCTTGCAGCGATTCAACCAGGCGACCGCACGCGAGCCGGGCGGCTGGTATGGGTGGTTTGGAGCGGGACTCGCCGCCTCGGCGCTCGGCGAGCGGGCGCTCGCCCGCCACGACGTCGGCGTTGCCGCGTCGATGAACACCCGCCAGCCGGCGATCGGGGCCACCCTCAGCCGGCTCGACAGCGCACACCCACTTTCGCCCTCTCAGGCATTGCAGATGCTGGTGCTCATCGGATAGGGTCGCTCAGTCGGGTGGTTCGGGTATCTTTTGCCCGCATTTTGCGACTTTGGGGAGCTCTAGTTGATGCTTGCATGCTGTCGTGAGGTTCATGTACGATTTTGCGGGTTGGGGTATAGCGACGAACGAAGGGATTCATGAAACGCATTTCCGCCCTGGTAGGGATCCTGGGAGTGCTCGTTCTGGTGGCACCGAATGCGGCGCTGGCTAGTTCGACGTGCCAGGCCTACAACACACAGCTGTGCTCCTCGGTGGGGAGCGGCAATAACTCGAACGGCTCCGGGTCGACGCTGCCGTTCACCGGACTCGATGTTGTCCTGCTGGTCGCCGGCGGAGGCACGCTGCTCGCCGCGGGTTTCGTGATTCGCAGGCTGTCGCGCCGGCTGAACTGAGCACCGGGCGCCTTAGCCCAAGAAAATCGGGCGTTCTAGCCCCTGGGCACGCTTTGCGCGTCTCGTCGGGAACGCGAAGCTGATCGGCGGCTGCCGGGAACCGGCAGCCCGCCGGGCTACGGCCGGCGCCGCGTACCACGAGCCGACCACGAACCGCATAATCGGTCCGAAGCTTGCGGCGGCCGGTGCGCCCATGAAATGCAGTCCGGCCACGGAGGACTCGAGCCCGGGGCCAAGGACCGGGTACCCAGCGTCCAGTTTGAGATCGGCCGTGAGCTCGGGCGCCAGGAACGGGTAGCGGCCCACGTCGATGCGATAGCCGGTGCCCAGGAGCACGTGGTCGGTCGTGCGCTGGGCGCCGCCGGCCAGCCGCAGCGTCACCGTTTCCCCACCCTCCTCCGCCTCGAGGACCTCGCAGCCGCACGAGATCGGCACATCGATTAGTCGCGGCCGCAGCCACCCGGCGCCGGCGGGCCGGATGCACCGGAAGGAAACCGTCGGTTGAAACGACCGCGGCACGCGGCGGAATACGTCGGGGGCAGCGGCGATCCAGCCGGTCAGCCGCCCGCCAACGTCGGTCGGAGGCGGCTCGATTGAAAGGCCGTGGCCCCGCGGGGCGCTGGCCGCCGACGCCTGCTCGTCGCCTTCACGGAGCCAGTAGATCGACGCCGCCCGGGCCAGCACCTCGACCGTCGCACCCGCCTCGTGGAGCAGCGCAGCGCACTCGAGTGCGCTCTGACCGGAGCCGATGACCGTAACCCGGCGACCGGCGAAGCCGGTCAGGTCGGCGTGCTCGTAGGCGTGCGAGCACGCTGAGGAGGGGAGATCGGCAAACGCCTCCGGGCGGTACATGAACGGCGATAGGCCGGCGGCCACGATAACCCGCGAAGCGTCGAGCCGCTCCCCGTCGGCCAAGGTCACCTGAAAGCCGCCGTTGCGCCTGGCGACTTCGGTCACCTTTCGCGGGTCGACGTCAGGCGCGGCTCGGCGCTGGAACCAGCTCCCATAGTCGATGAACTCCTGGAGGGTCAGGTTTGGATGGCCGACGCGCCGGCCCTCCGCCCGCTCGTATGCGTCGATGGTCAGCTCCTGGCGCGGATCGGAGATGTGGGTGGAGCGCCGACGAGAGCGCAGGAGCATCCCGGCGGGCATGTGCCGCGACCACGACTCAAACGGCTCACCGAAGCTCCGCGTCTCGATCCCGGCGTGACGGAGGTATGCCGCCACCGCCAGGCCGTTTGGCCCCGCTCCGATGATCACGACCGGCGATCGGCTCGGGGGCGAGGAGCCGGAACGGTGCCACGGACGCGGCGCTGACCCACGCGGCCCGCGAGCCCGCCCGGCCGCGAGCCCGCCGAGCTCCATCAGCCGGACCAGGCCGGGCCCGGGATCGCCGGCGCGGATGTAGGGATGCACGACACCGCGCCGGGGCCGGAGCACGTCCACCATCTCGGCCGGATGACCGGCGCGAAGCCGCGAGAGGCCGTGGCGCAGATCGGCGTCCGTCCACCGGTAGAGCACGCCAGGGGTCGCCGTGGTCTGGCTCGGGCTCTCGCCGAGCAGGTGCTCACACCAGATGGCCGGCAGGTTGGCCCCGGCGCCGATGGCCAACGCCATCGAGCCGTACGGGCGAGGGTTCATATCGATCGCGTGCCAGCCCGAGCCCTCGGCGGTCTGGATCAGCTCGAGCTCGAACAGGCCCTCCCATCCGAGGTCCTCGAGCAGCGCCATGACCCGCCGGCGCAGCGACACCGGTGCATCCTCGGTTCGCGAAGAGCACGCGTTGCCGGCCTGGGGATGCCATGTGCGTCGATAGCGCGAGAACGCCTCCCCGAGGAGCCGGCCGCCGGCGAACACGCCGGCGAACGACGCCACCTCGCCCTCGACACGGCGCTGGACGATCATCGAACCCCCGAACGCGGCGAGCGCGTCGGTAAGCTCGCCGGCGTCTCGGGCCACGATGCTGCCCAGCCGCCGCGGCGGCGCCGACCCCTCGACGATCGAGCTGAGGGGCTTGGCGAGGACCGGGAGGCCCAGCTCGCGAACCGCGGCGAGCGCCTCGGTCGCGTCGCGGCAAACGACGCTCGCCGGCGGCGCCAGGTCGTGGCGCGCCGCCGCCGCCGCGAGCTCGGATTTGTTCAGGCAACGCTGGACCCGTTCGTGCTCGGGCAAGCCGAGCCGGACGTGTGGCTCGATCCGCGCCCGCCCGGCGGAAACGGCGAGCAGCGAGGCGTCACTTCCCGGGACCAGCGCCGCGAACCTTCCATCGTGTACCGCACGCTCGAGCGCGGCCAGGAAAGGGCCTGGCGCGCTCAGCGGATCGGGGAGGACAAGCCGCTCGCTCACCGCCCGCGACCACTGCGCGGCGGCAGGGCCGGCTGCGGACGCGGCTGTGACTTGGAATCCGGCGTCGGCCAGGCCGCGGACGGCGGCCACCACCGACCGTGTTTCCGCGTCGGTGACGAGTACGCGTCCGCGACTCATGCGGTCGCGGCCGCGAACGTTGGGGTCATCGCGCTCAGCCCTGGAGGCGATCGCGGATCAGGCGGGTGATCTCGCCACCGTCCGCGCGTCCCTTGGTCTCGCGCATCACGTAGCCGACCAGCGGACCGATCGCCTTCATGTTCCCGTCGCGGACCTTCTCGGCCGCGGCGGGGTCGGAGGCGATCGCGCGGTCGACGATCTCCGCCAGGCCGTCGTCCTCGCCCGTGATCGCGCCCAGCCCCTCGCGCTCGACGATCGCGCGCGGATCGCCTCCCTCCTTGACCAGCAGCGTCAGGACCTCGCGGGCCGCGTCGCGGCTGACCTCCCGGGCCTTGACCATCGTGGCCAGCGTCGCGAGGCTCTCTGGCGTCACGTTCGAGGACGACGGGTCGGCGTCAGATCCGATGCGCTCGACCAGCGGCGGGATCCAGTTGGAGAGCTCGGCCGGTTCGAGACCGCCGTTTCCTTGAGATCCGGCCGCGCCGAGAGCCCGCTCGAAGTAGTCGCCGAGTTCGGCGCGGAACGCGAACAGCCGGGCGGTGTCGGCGTGCAGCCCGAGCTCGCGCTCGAAGCGCTCGGCGCGCTCGGCGGGGAGCTCGGCGGGCATGTCCGCCCGGGCGGCGGCCAGCATCTCCTCGCCGACGACGAGCGGAACGAGATCCGGCTCCGGGAAGTAGCGGTAGTCGTGCGCCTCCTCCTTGGAGCGCAACGGGGTGAGGCTGTCGGTGGCGGGGTCGTAGTGGAGAGTCTCCTGCTCGACCTCCTCTCCGGTCTCGAGCAGACGTCGCTGGCGCTCGATCTCCGCCTTGACGCCGCGCTCGAGGTAGGCGAACGAGTTCATGTTCTTGAGCTCGGTCTTGGTCCCAAGCTCGCTCGTGCCGGTCCGGCGGATCGAGACGTTGGCGTCGCAGCGCAATGACCCCTGGGACATGTCGACGTCGGATACGCCCAGTTGCCGCAGCGTGGTCCGCAGCAGGATCAGCCACTCGCGCGCCTGCTCGGGGGAGCGGATGTCCGGCTCGGTGACGATCTCCACCAGCGGAGTGCCGCCGCGGTTGAAGTCGACCCAGCTGCGATCCGAGCCGTGAATGCGACCGCTCGCCCCCAGGTGGTTGAGCTTGGCGGCGTCCTCCTCCAGGTGAACGCGGTGGATGCGCACGTCGCCGAGCCGGCCGCCGAGACACAGCGGCACGTCGTACTGGGAGATCTGGTAGCCCTTGGGGAGGTCGGGATAGAAGTAGTTCTTGCGATGGAACAGCGAGCGTTCGGCGATCTCGCACCCCAGCGCGAGGCCGATCATGATCCCGAAGTGGATCGCCCGCTCGTTGACCACCGGCAGCGCCCCCGGCAGGCCAAGGCAGGTCGGGCACGTGTGGATGTTGGGCGGGTCGTTGAACGACAGCTCGCAGCCGCAGAACATCTTGGTCCGGGTGTCCAGCTGGACGTGAATCTCCAAGCCGATGACGGGCTCGTACGCCGTCATGTCGCGTTCCCTCCGCCGTCCGTCATTGGCCGGCCCCCATCGAACTGGATCGCCCGCTCAAGCGCGTGCGCGGCATCGAGCAGGCGGCTCTCGCTGAACGCCGGCCCCGCGAGCTGGAAGCCCACCGGCAGCCCGTCACTCAGTCCCGACGGAATCGAGATCGCCGGGATCCCGGCCAGCGACATCGGCACGGCCAGGAAGTCGTTCAGGTACATCGCGAGCGGGTCGTCGAGCTTGGCTCCGAGCTCGAACGCCGTGCACGGGCTGGTCGGGATCGCGATGAAGTCGAAGCGCTCGAACGCCGCCCGGAAGTCCTCGGCGATCTTCGTGCGCACCTTCTGCGCGGTCCCGTAGTACGCGTCGTAGTAGCCGCTCGACAGCGCGTATGTGCCGAGCATGATCCGGCGCTTGACCTCTGGCCCGAAGCCCCGCTCACGGGTGCGGCTGTACATCGTGACCAGGTCCTGGTCGCCGTCGACCCGCAGCCCGTAACGGACACCGTCGAAGCGCGCCAGGTTCGCGGACGCCTCGGCGGGGGCGATCAGGTAGTAGGCCGACAGCGCGTGCGGGGCGTGCGGCAGCCGGCACGGCTCGATCGACGCACCCAGTTGTTCGGCGAGCGCGAGCGTCGCCTCGAAGTTCTCGCGCACGCCGGGCTCGATCCCGCCCTCGGCGCCGGTCAGGTCTTCGGGCACGCCGAGCCGGATGCCCTTGAGGTCCTCTGAGCTGGGCGGCGCGATCTCGCCGGGGTACTCGAGCGAGGTGGAATCGAGCTGGTCGCGCCCGATCATGTGGCGGAACATCAGCGCGGCGTCGGTCACATCGCGGGTGAGCGGGCCCGCCTGGTCCAGGGAGGATGCGAACGCGATCATCCCGTACCGCGAGCACGCCCCGTAGGTCGGCTTCAGCCCCACGATTCCGCACAGCGCGGCCGGTTGGCGGATGGAGCCGCCGGTGTCCGTGCCGATCGCCCACGGCGCGCTGCCGGCCGCGACCGCCGCGGCGCTCCCGCCGGAAGAGCCGCCTGGAACCCTGGTGCGGTCCCACGGATTGAGCACGGGACCGAAGGCCGAGTTCTCGTTCGAGGAGCCCATCGCGAACTCGTCCTGGTTGGTCTTGCCGAGCAGCGGGGCTCCGGCCCCATCCAGCTTGGCGACTACCGTCGCCGTGTAGGGCGGGCGGTAGCCCTCGAGGATCTTCGAGCCCGATTGACTTGGCACGCCCTCGGTGCAGAACAGGTCCTTGACCGCGACCGGCACACCGCCGAGCGGTTTACTGGCGTTGCCGTTGCTCTCCGGAGCCGCTTCCGCGACCCACGTGAAAGCATTGAGCTCGTCCGCGGCCGCGCGCTCCCGGTAGGCCTCGAACAGCTCCGTCGCGGATATCTCCCCGGCGCGGATTCGCTCCGCGGCCTGCGCCGCGGTCAGGTCGATCAGCTCGCTCACGCCGCGCCGGGACTCGGGACACCGAATCCGTCGTTCAGCGGCTCGGGAGCGGCCGCGAGGATGACGTCGCGTGGCAGCGACGGCGTCGGATCGTCCGGCCGCAGGGCGTTCACCACGTCGATCACGTGCGAGGTGGGCGCGACCCCCTCGAGGTCGAGTTCGCGGATCTTCTCGATGTGGCCGAGGACCTTCGAGAGCTCCTCGGCCATGCGCGCGACCTCTTGCTCGCCCAGTTCTAGGCGAGCGAGTCGCGCCACGTGGAGGACCTGGTCACGGTCGAGCATGCCCTCTCATTCTAGGATCGAGATTCGCCGCCGGGCCTGATGACCGGGATCTCGAGCGGGGCGTCCCGGGTCGCGATCCCTTCCTGGCGCAGTGACTCGTAGCCGCCATACGCCAGCACGAGCGCACTGAGCAGCCCCAGATAGGCGCCGGCCTGCTCGTGGGAGAGCGGGTCGATCAGGACGCGGTAGATCAGCGCCAGAACCGTGATCAGGCCGAGCACGGTCACGATCACGCTGAGCGTGGCCGGCACGGCAGGAGACCGGCGTGTGGCTTGGGTGATGGTCAGAGCGAGGGCGCAAACGATCGTGACGATCAGCAGCCAGCGCACGTCGGTCAGGGCCTGCCAGCCGGTCAGCGAATGGTCACCCTGCCCGTACCAGTCGAGCCCGAGCATGAATACCAGCAGCAGCACGGCTCCGACCCCGGCGAGCACCTCGCCACGCCGCAGGCGCGACGGGTGGAAATCCATCAGGCGGTGGAACCCGAGCCCGCCGGCCCGGGCGCGGGGTCGCCGGCCGAGGGCGTAACCGCCGGCTCGGTCTGGCGAAGTCGCCTGGTCATCGCCACCAGCGCGGCCACGAGCAGCACCGCCAGCCAAAAGCCGAGCGCGAGCTCGCCAAAGCGGCCCAGGTGAAACAAGAACTTGAGCGCGATCAGCCCCGCCGCGGTGCAGGCCAAGATGTATCGGGTCGTCTCGCGGTCGGCGGCGATCGACGGCAGCCGGGTCTCCGGCGAGAGCCGCTCGAACCCAAGGTCAGCCACGAGGAACGCGCACGAAAGCAACGCCAGGACGCCCAGGAAGGCATCCGGGGCGTCCACGCCGGTCAGCGACCCGCCGATCGAGACGCTGGCCGACCCGACACTGATCGTCGCTCCGAACGAGAACCAAGGGAGCAGGAGCAGGTCGAGGATCACCAGGACGGCGAGGGTGCCGAGCACCCAGTCCTCGCGCGAAAGGCGCTCGAGGTGCAGTCGGCGGACCTGGTTCTCCACGCTTACAGGTTCGCGCTCGGGGGCACTGCTCCTCCTCGGAGCGCTCGGGGGCCCCGTGATCCTCCCCGGAGCCTTCGTGGCACCCATAATCCGCCTCGGAGCATTCCTCTGATCCACTGCACTAGCCGAGGCCGGCCGCCAGCTGGGCCGCGGTGACCGTGTTGCGCAGCAGCATTGCGATCGTCATCGGGCCGACACCGCCCGGAACCGGCGTGATCAGCCCGGCCTTCTCGGCCGCGGCCTCAAACTGCACATCGCCCTTTAGACCGGCGTCGGTGCGGTTGATGCCGACGTCGATCACGGCCGCGCCCGGCTTGATGTAGTCCGCGCCGATCATCTCCGCCCGCCCGATCGCCGCGATCAGCACGTCGGCCTGCGAGCACACGCCCGGGAGGTCCCGGGTCCGCGAATGGCACATGGTCACGGTCGCGTTCCGGTGCAGCAGCAGGAACGCGACCGGCTTGCCGACCAAATCCGAGCGTCCCACCACCACCGCCTGCGCCCCTTCGAGCGCCACCGAGTATCGATCGAGCAGCTCGATCACGCCGAGCGGCGTACACGGCCGCAGCCCGGGGGCGCCCTGCATGAGCCGTCCCGCGCTGACGTGGGTGAGGCCGTCGACATCCTTGTCGGCTTCGATCAGGGCGGTCAACTCCTTGCCGTTCAGGCCCTCGGGGACGGGCAGCTGGAGCAGGATCCCGCTCACGTCCGGGTTGCCGTTGCAGTCCTCGATCACCGCCGCCACGTCGTCCTGGGTCGCGTCGTTGCGAAGGTGCTGGTGGTAGTCGGTTATCCCCGCCTCGGCACACGCCTTGCGCTTGTTGGCCACGTACACGGCCGACGCGGGGTCGTCACCGACCAGGATCGTGGCCAGTCCCGGCGCTCGGCCCGTGCGCTCGCGGAACGCCGCGACGTCGCGCGCCACCTCCGCGCGCACCTGGGCGGCGACCTCCTTGCCGTCGATGATGGTGGCGCTCATTGGACGCGGCACCCTAATTCAAAGAGGGCGCTAGCGCTTTGTGATCGGTGCCATGTCGGCAACCATCTTCCGCTCCGAGCCGTCCCGGCTGAAACGGATCACCACGATCCCTCCAGGCTCGAGCCCGGTCACCACTCCCTCGCCGAACTTCGGGTGCGAGACATCCTCGCCGAGCCTGAAGGTCGGCACCGCCTCCTCCTGTGCCTCCCAGGCCGCGCCACCACCTCCGCCCCATGCTTCCCCGCCACCGCTGGACCATGAGGTGGCCCGTGCCCGGATTCCGGCCAGCCCGCGCGCCTGCTGCTGCTCGCGGTCGGTCAGCTCGGCCGGGATCTCCAAGATGAAGCGGCTCGGGGCGCCGAAGCTGCGGGCGCCGAACACGTTGCGCGTCCGGGCGTAGGTCAGGTACAGGTCGCGCTGAGCGCGCGTGATCCCGACGTAACAGAGCCGTCGCTCCTCCTCGAGCCCGCCCTCATCGAGCGCACGCGAATGCGGGAACACGCCCTCCTCGAGGCCGATCATGAACACGATCGGGTATTCGAGGCCCTTGGCGTTGTGCAGGGTCATCAGCGTGACCAGCCCATCGTCGTCGCTGCGATCGTCGGAGTCGGACAGCAGCGCGATCTGCTGCAGGAAGTCCGCCACCGACCCACGCCCAGGAGCATCCGCCACGGAGCCACGCCCGGGAGAATCCGCCCCAGCGGATTCTCCAACGGAATCGGCGCCAGCCGATTCCGCAGATTCTCCAACGGAATCGGCGCCAGCCGATTCCGCAGAGTCATACTCGGCGGCGACGTTGACCAGCTCCTCGAGGTTCTCGATCCGCCCCTGGGCCTCGATCGTCCGCTCGGCCTGGAGCGCCTCGAGGTAACCGGTCTCCTGCAGGATCTCCTTGAGCAGCTCCGCGATCGGCGGGTTCGCCTCTAGGCGCTCGCGCAGCACGTGCATGGTGGCCATGAACCGCTTGAATGCCTTGATCGCTGCCGCGCCCAGACCGGGCACCTGCTCGGGCTCGGACGCCGCGTCCCAGATCGAGGTGCCGGTCGTGTTGGTGTACGAGAGCACCCGCGACATCGAGGTCGAGCCGATCCCGCGCTTGGGGGAGTTGACGATCCGGGTGAAGGCGCCAGCGTCCTGGGCGTTGACCAGAGCCACCAGGTACGCGATCGCGTCCTTGATCTCCGCCCGGTCATAGAACTTGGTGCCGCCGATCACCTGGTAGGGGATGTCGCCCCGCACCAGCGTGTCCTGGAGCACTCGCGACTGGGCATTCGTGCGGTAGAAGACCGCGATCTCGGCGCGCGAGACGCCCTCGTCGAGCAGCCGCTGGACCTCCCCGGTTACGTACCGGGCCTCGGCGTGCTCGTCCTCGAGCTCGCGGACCTTGATCGGGTCCCCCTGCCCCAGCTCGGTCCAGAGCGACTTCGGCTTCTGAGCTCGGTTGTTGCGGATCACCGCGTTGGCGGCATCGAGGATGGTCTGGGTCGAGCGGTAGTTCTGCTCGAGCTTGATCACGTGCGCGTCTGGGAAAGCGTCTTCGAACTCGAGGATGTTGCGGATGTCCGCGCCCCGGAAGCCGTAGATCGAGTTGTGGGTGACGATCCCGTTGGCGATGAAGTTGTGGGTCGGCTCCACGTCCAGGTCATAGACGGGCGCGCGTAGGGCGATCCGCTCCACCGACTCGACCACGTCGCAACCGCCATGCTCGTCGAACATCACCATCCCGGGCCGGACGAGCGCGGCGGGCGTGAACGGGAGCGCTTCGCCGGCCGGACCGAGGCGCGCGGCGGGCCAGCCGGTATGAGCCCGGCTTTCTAGGGTGCAAAACGCCCGAAAGTCCCCCGGGTGGCCGCGCATCTGGAAGATAAGCGCCTGGGAGGCGCTTATGTCCCCTCGGTGCTCCGGGGCGGTGCGATTTCGGGCGTTTTGCACCCCCGCGCCTGGGGACAGCGTGACAAACCGTCTACCCCCGTCGCGCCGGGGCGAGATGACCGCGCTGGGCACCCCCATCTCGCCAAGATGCCGGACCGGCACGGTGTTTGGCTCGTTTTGCAGGCGGTATCCGGCGAAGTGGGTGTGCTCGGGAGTGCTGACCACCCGCCGCCCGGAGCGCATCGTGAGCGCGACGCCGTCGGCCGCGACCGACCGGTGTACCCGGACGACCCGCGCCGGCGCAAACTCGCCGGAGCCGTGTCCCGACAGCACGCGATCGCCCACCCGCACGTCCTCGATCGCGCGGCGCGATCCGTCGGCCATCGTCACCAGCGTTCCCGCCACCAGGCACTGGGCGTCGTCCCCCACGACCATCAGATTGCGCCGCTCCTCGGCCAGCAGCTGCAGCCAGCGGTACTGGGCGTGGTTGGTGTCCTGGTACTCGTCGACGAGCACGTGCCGGAAGCCGTTGGCGTACTGGTCACGCACCTCCTGGAACAGCTGCAGGACATTGACCGCATTGACGAGCAGGTCGTCGAAGTCCATCGCGTTCATCCGGTGGAGCTCGCGCTCGTACATCCGGAACGCGTCGGCCACCGTCTGCTCGAAGAACGACCCGACCATCTGAGCGTAGGCGTCGGCGTCGCGCAGGCGGTTCTTGGCATCCGAGATCTGGTTCTGGATCGAGGACGGCGTGAACCGTTTGGGATCGATCCCCAGCTCGTCCAGGCAGCGCTTGACCAGCCGCCGCGAGTCGGCCTGGTCGTAGATCGTGAACCGTCGCGTGTACCCGAGCTTGTCGGCATGGGCGCGGAGCATCCGGGCGCAGGCGGCATGGAAGGTCATCACCCACATCGCGCGGACCCGGCGGCCGACGAGCAACTCGGCCCGGTCGCGCATCTCCCCCGCCGCCTTGTTGGTGAACGTGATGGCCAGGATCTCGTTAGGCTTCGCCGCGTCGGTCGCCACCAGATAGGCGATCCGATGGGTCAGCACGCGGGTCTTACCCGAGCCCGCGCCGGCCAGAATGAGCAGCGGCCCCTCGCCGTACGTGACCGCCTCGCGCTGGGGCTCATTCAGTCCAGCGAGAAGGGTTTCCAGCTCCGTGGCGGTGTCTGCCATGACAGTCTTCAACGGTAGCGACGGCAGTGGTCGTCGCCTAAGGCGCCGCGGTCAGGCGCACAGTCTGCAATCCATCCACTCGTGAGTGATCTGCTGAACCAGCTCAGGTCCGCCTGCGCGCTCGTCGCCGACCGGGCAAAGCTCGTGCACGTCGAGCGTGAGCGAATCCCGGCCTACGTCGGCACGCTGCCGATCGACCTCCCCGAAGGCGACCCCGATCCCGAGGCGCACCTGATCGAAGGCACCCGCGAGGAGCTGGCGGCGTTCTGGCTCACCCTGGACTCGATCAACTTCGGGTCGGGCTGGTTCCCAACCCTGCACAAGCGCCCCGGTCGGTCCGGCTACTTCACGATCGCCACCGCCCTCCGGGACCGGTTCGCCACCGAGGGTCCCTGGCCCGCATCGGAGCTGTCCCGGCTCGGCGCCGCCGATGTCGCCGCCGTGCTCGGGCAGGACCCCGAGCACGAGCTGATGGTCCTGTACGCCCGGTCCCTGAACGATCTGGGCCGGCATGTCTCCGCCTACCACGCCGGCCAGTTCGCCGGCGTGGTCGACGCCGCCGGCAGCTCGGCCGTCGCGCTCGTCGAGCGCCTGAGCGGATGGCCGTCGTTCGCCGATACTTCGCGCTACGACGGCGTGTCGGTCCCGTTTCTGAAGCGCGCCCAGATCACCGCCGCCGACCTGGCTCGGGCCGGCGTGGCCGCCTTCCGCGACCTGGATGCACTGACCATGTTCGCCGACAACCTGGTCCCCCACGTTCTGCGTCTCGACGGGTTGCTGACGTACGACCCCGCCCTCCTCGCGCGGATCGAGCGCGGCGAGTTGCTCGAGCATGCCTCGCCCGAGGAGGTCGAGCTCCGGGCCTGCGCGCTGCACGCGGTGGCGCTGCTGGCGGCCGAGCGCCGCGGCGCAATCGAGGCCGACATCGACTATCTGCTCTGGCACCGCGGGCAGGAGCCGCGCTATAAGGAGCAGCCCCGCCACCGCTCGCGCTGCACGGCATACTGACGCGCATGCGGTGGCTGGCCAAGGCCGCGGTCCAGGGAGGGCTGAGTCTGGTCCCGGGCGGGCAGCGAGCGAACTACTTCCTCCAGCGCAACGTCTCCAAGCGCCTACCCCGCTCCGACGCGGACTTCGACTTTCATGCCGCCACGGCGGCGCGGCATCTCGCGGCGCTCGACCGCGTCGATCCCGGAAACGAGCGCGGCGCACTGCGCTGCTACGAGTTCGGGGCCGGCTGGGACCTGATCGGCCCGATCGCGATGTGGGCGCTCGGGGTTGAGCGGCAGACCGTCGTTGACATCAACCCGAACGTCAAGCTCGAGTTGGTCAACGACACCGTCCGGCGCTTCGCCGATCATCGGCCACGTCTGGAGGGGGCGCTCGGCAGCTCCCTGCGCCCGGTCGACGCCACCCCGCTCACCGGCCTGCACCAGCTGCCGGGGCGGTTCGGCATCAGTTACCTGGCGCCCCAGGACGCTCGCGCGACGCCCCTGCCGAACGGGGGCGTCGACTTCGTCTCCAACACGTTCACGCTCGAGCACATCAACTCGCAGGACATCGCCGCGATCCTGCGCGAGACGCGGCGGGTGATGGCTCCAGGTGCCCTAATCAGCTCGCTGATCGACATGCAGGATCACTACAACTACATCGATCCGAAGGTGTCGGTCTACAACTACCTGCGCTATCCGGACTGGCGCTGGCGGTTCCTGAATCCCGGCCTGCAGTGGCAGAACCGGCTCAGGCACCCCCTCTACCTTAAGCTGTTCGAGGGCGCCGGGTTCGAGGTGCTCCTCGATGAGGCGCAGACCGCCACCGACTCGGACCTTCGCGAGCTGGCAAGGATCCCGCTGGCGCCCGAGTTCAGGGGGTTCAGCGAGGTCGAGGTGGCGATCAGGTCGACCCACCTGGTGGCGCGCCCGCGCGATGATTAATTCCGCAGGCCGCACCGACGAGGCCTTCGGCCTCGCGGCCTGCCTAGCGCTCGAGCGCCTCCATCCGCGCTCGGGCGATCGCCTCGGCGCCGGCATCGCCGACCAGCAGCTCGGGCCGGATCGTCCAGCTCCCGAGCAGGTCCAGGGCCGGGAAGCGACCGGTGGTGGCCAGGACCGGGTCCATCGCGATCACCGTGGTCTCGCCGCCGAGTGACTCGGACGCGGTCGCGATCACGGTCAGCGACCCCCCGCCGGCGATGTTGCGGGCCGAGGCCAGGAGTTTGCGGGCCGCGTGGGGCGGCAGGCCGCTCAGCGTGTCGACCAGGACCACCGCGTGGGAGCCTCGCGCCGCCAGCCGTCGGGCCTGGTCGACGACCCGTTCGATCGTCTGTGCCTGGGCGTCGGGGGAGGCGGCGAAACTGACTGCCGCGGCTGGTTCGATTCCTCCGGCCTGCCACTCCGCGATCTCCTCCGGGCGCACACCCGACAGCACGATCGACAGCTGAATGCCGTCGTGGCCGGCAAGCGTCGCGGCCAGCCGCTTGAGCGCCTCGCTCTTGCCGGACCGCGCCGGGCCCACGATCGCCACTCGCGAGCCCTGGCCAAACGGCGTCAGCCATTCGATCGCCTTGATCGTCGGGTCGTCTGAGCCGAGCCGGAAGCGGTCGGTGGGGAAGGCCGCCGGCAGATCGTCGAACCGGGTGCTGTCGGCGACCTCGTCGGCCGGACGACCGTTGATCGTGTCGATCCGGATCAGCGACGCGAAGCGCTCGGAGCGTCGCGGGGCCCGGCGGGGCCCGGAGATGCGATCCCCGGGCACGAGCTCGCAGCGCTTGACCTGCGCGGCCGAGACGTACACGTCGTCCTCGGAGGGCTCGGGCGGGTTGACGCGTAGGAAGCCCGAGCCGTTCGCCAGCAGTTCGACCTCGCCCTCGACGATCTCGTCCTCCGGCGGTTCCCTAGACGCCCGCCGCCGGCCGCTCGGACGCTCGGCACGCCCTTCGCTCTCCTCGCTCTCTTCCGATTCCGAGACCGAGGTGGGCTGGCCATCACCCGCGTCGTCCTGATCGCGAGCGACGCCCTCCTCGGGGGCGACCTCCTCCTCCTCTTCCTCCTCGCCCGACTCCTCGCCCGACTCCTCGCCCGGCTCCTCGCCCGACGCCTCGCCCTCCTCCTCGCGCGCGCTGCCGCGGCCGCGGCCGCCTCGTCTCCCCCGCCGGCGCCGGCCGGCGGCCTTCTCCTCCTCGGCGCCGTCCTCTGTGTCGAGGGCCGGCTGCTCGGTGGCCGGGGCTCCGCCCTGGCGGGTGAGAATCGCGTCGATCAACTCGGGCTTGCGCAGACGGCGGTAGCCGTCGATCGAGAGTTCGGACGCTAGGGCGTGAAGGTCGGCGAGCGGGCTGGCCGCTAGGGCGTCGCGGTCCAGAATTGACATGGTGATGCCTCCTTGTGCTTGATCGGTGGGCTCCGGTCGCGTTGGGCCAGCGACCGGCGATTCAGTTCTCTCCAGGCTAGCGAGGTACGGTCTGGTGCGGCTGGCGGCGCAACTCCACGGGAAGCCTGAGCTCAGAATCGACCTCCGTCTCCCCCGCCAGCACGGCCCGAACGGCCAGGAAGTCGGCCACGTCCGCCACGTCATGGACGCGCAACACGTGGACGCCGGCATCGACGCCGTGATCGACCGCCGCAAGCGTCCCGGCCAGCCGCGCCCGTGGGGCTCGCTGTGTGATCGCCCCGACGAAATCCTTGCGCGACACCGCCAACAACAGTGGCCGCTCGAGCGCGTGCAGATCGGACAGCTCGCGCAGGACCTCGACCGTCTGGGCGGGGGTCTTCCCGAAATCGGGGCCGGGGTCGAGCATCAACTGCTCGAACGCGACGCCGTGGGCCATGGCCAGCGATATCAGCTCGCGCAGGAACCGCTTGACGTCCGCCCCGACGAGCCCGTCGAGCGTCGGGTCCAACAACTTCTCCTTGGGCGCCGCCCGCGTGTGCATGAGTACGAGGCCGGCACCCGTGCCGGCGCAAACGTCCGCGAGCTCCGGGTCGCGCAGACCGCTGACGTCGTTCACGATCGCCGCGCCGGCGGCGATTGCGGCGTACGCCACCACCGGCTTGTAGGTGTCGATGGACACGACCGCGTCGAGCTCTGTCCTGAGGCGTTCGATCAGCGGAACCACGCGCTCGATCTCCTCCTCGGGCGCCACGGGCGGACGGTTGGTGACGCCGGACTCCCCGCCGACGTCGATGATGTCGGCCCCGGCATCTAGCAGCGCTCGCGCCAGCTCGACCCGCTGATCGAGCGTCCGGTGTGCGCCGTCATCCGAGAACGAGTCCGGCGTGGCGTTGACGATGCCCATCAGCCACGGCCGTCCGCCGAGCTCGAGGGTGCCGGCGGTCGTCCGCAGGGGCAGCAACGGCGCCGGGAGACGATCTCGATCGCCCATCGCCTCGGGAGGGTATCGGCGCGACCGAACGCTAATCAGTGCGCCGGGTCCGCGACGCCGTCCTCGCGTCGCTTCTCCACAATTCCCTTGATCCGCGCAAGCGTCTCGTCGGACATCCGCCGGATCTCCCAGTGGGTGAGCTTCATCACCCGCATCGGGGAGGTGGCGATCACGTCGGCGTTGCGCGGCTCGTGCTCGAGCAGGCCCATCTCGCCGATCAGGTCCCCCTGCTTTAGGGAGGCGATCTTCTTTCCGTCCCGGAGCACATCGGCGGTGCCCTCCTGGATGCCGATCAGCTCCGTCGAATAGTCGCCCTGCTTCATCAGGATCTGCCCATCGGCCACGCTCGTCTCGGTGGCGAACGCGGCCAGGCGCTTGGCCTCCTCGTCGGAGAGGTGGGAAAAGATCGGAATCTCTTTCAGTCGGTTGGGATCCATCGGTCCTCGTATATACCCAAATAACTAGAGCGCCTGAACCGCGGCCGTGATGTCGCTCACGGATTTCTTGGCGTCGCCGAACAGCATTGCGGTCTTCGGCTCGTAGAAGAGGGGGTTGTCGATGCCAGCGAACCCTGAGGCCATGGAGCGCTTGAGGACGATCACCGACCCCGACTCGTCCACCTCGAGAATCGGCATGCCGTAGATCGGAGACCCCGGCTGGTTCTTCGCCGCCGGATTGGTCACGTCGTTGGCGCCGATCACCAACGTCACGTCCGTGCGCGGGAACTCCGGGTTGATCTCGTCCATCTCCCTGAGCAGGTCGTAGGGCACGTCGGCCTCGGCCAGCAGCACGTTCATGTGCCCGGGCATGCGCCCCGCCACGGGGTGGATCGCGAACTTGACCTCGACGCCCTTGGCCTCGAGGGCCTTCTCCAGCTCGCGCACGGCGTGTTGGGCCTGTGCCACGGCCATTCCGTAGCCGGGCGCGATCACCACCTGCCGTGCGTAGGAGAGCTGGATCGCGACGTCGTCGGGGGTGGTCGAGCGGACCGGACCGCGATCCTCGTCTCCGGGGCCGGTCGGGGCCGTGATCGCGCCGCCGAACCCGCCGGCCACGATCGCCGGAACCGAGCGGTTCATGGCCTTGGCCATCAGGTTGGTCAGGATCGTTCCCGACGCACCCACGATCATGCCGGCCACGATCAGAGCCGTGTTGTTGAGCGCGACGCCGGTGGCCGCCGCCGACAGCCCGGTGAACGCGTTCAGCAGCGAGATCACGACCGGCATGTCGGCGCCGCCGATCGGGAGCACGACCATGTTCCCCAGCAGCGCCGCGGCGAACAGGATGCCGATGATGAACAGCGCTTGGGAGTGCGTCCCCGCCGCTAGCACGATCGCTGAGCCGACGCAGATCACGAACAGCACCCCGTTGATGATCGTCTGCCCGGGCAGCTTGATCGGCCGGCCCGGCAGGATCTCCTGGAGCTTGCCGAAGGCGATGTTCGAGCCCCAAAACGAGATCGAGCCGACGATCGCCGCGAACAGCGTCGGGATCTCCGACTTCTCGACCCAGAACGAAAGGCCTGACTGGAAATGGTGGCGGTACTCGATCCAGGCGATGATCGCTACCGCACCGCCGCCCACGCCGTTGAACAGTGCGACCATCTGCGGAATCGCCGTCATACGCACGTTGCGGGCGGCGGGCACGCCGACGGCAATCCCGATGATCAGGCCGAGCGCCATCAGCCACGGCGTGCTCGACCCGCTCAACACGTGCGGGGTGAGCAGCGTCGCCACGATCGCGATCGCCATGCCAACCGCGGCGATCTTGTTCCCGCGCACCGCCGTGCGCGGACCCGTGAGCCCGCTCATTCCGTAGATGAACAGCGAGAACGCGACGATGTAACAGGCGTCGATGAAGTTCGCGCGCTGGATGAAGATCGTCGAAACGGTCATTTGCCGTCGCCCTCGATCTCGGCCGGGCTATCCCCGGACGGCAGGTCGGGCTTGCGCTTGAACATCCCGAGCATCCGGTCGGTCACCAAGAAGCCACCCACGATGTTGATCGTCCCGAACGCGATCGCGATCACCAGTAGCCCGTGCTCCAGGACACCGTGCGCCTCGTGCATCAACAACAACCCGCCGAGCAGCACGATGCCGTGAATCGCGTTGGTGCCCGACATCAGCGGCGTGTGCAGAGTGTTCGGGACCTTTGAGATGACCTCGAATCCGACGAATGCGGCCAGGACGAGGATTGCGATCTCGGTAATCGTGCTCATGGTTTCTCCGCGGTCAGGCGCTGGTGGCGGCGGGCGCCTCGGCGGCCTTCTTGGCCGCCTCGTGGACGATCTCTCCGTCGCGAGTGATGCAAGCTCCGGCGATCACCTCATCGTCGAAGTCCAACGACAGCCGTCCCTCGTCGGAGATCATCAGCCCGAGCAGCGATTCGATGTTCCGCGAATAGAGCTGCGACGCGTGTTCGGCCATCGTGCTCGGCACGTTGAGCGGCCCCAGGATCTTCACGTCGTGGCGAATGACCGTCTGCCCCGCCTCGGTCAGCTCGCAATTCCCGCCGGTCTCGGCGGCCAAATCGACGATCACCGACCCGGGCTTCATCAGCTTCACCGCGTCTTCGGTGACCAGGATCGGGGCGCGCCGTCCCGGCACGGCCGCGGTCGTGATCACCACGTCGACCTTGCCGATCGCCTCCGCCATCAGCTCCTGTTGACGGGCCTGCTGCTCGGGGGTGAGCTCCTTGGCGTAGCCACCGGCGCCCTCCAGGTCCCCGCCGAGATCGAACTCCAAAAAATGAGCGCCGAGCGACTCAACCTGCTCCTTGACCGCGGCGCGCACGTCGAAACCCTGGACGACCGCGCCCAGGCGCCGCGCGGTGGCGATCGCCTGAAGCCCAGCCACCCCGGCGCCCAGCACAAGCACGGTCGCCGGGCGGATCGTCCCCGCGGCGGTCATCAGCATCGGGAAGAACCGCCCGATCTCGGTCGCCGCGATCAGCACCGACTTGTATCCGCCGATGTTTGCCTGGCTCGAGAGCGCATCCATCGACTGCGCGCGGCTGATCCGCGGGATTGCCTCCATGGCGAAGCTCGTGGCGCCCGTGCGCGCGATCGCGCGGATCGCCTCGCCACCACTCAGCGGCTGCAGGAACCCGATGAGCACGGTGTCGGACCGCAAACGCCCGATCTCCTCCGAGCTCGGCGAGGCGACCTTCACGACCACGTCCGCCTCATACACGGCCGCCCCGTCCTCCACCATGCGAGCGCCCGCTTCCTCATACTGAGCGTCCGGGATCAACGCCCCCGCACCCGCGCCCCGCTCGACGACCACCTCGAGCCCGCCCTCGCCACCAGTCAGCTTGCGCACAACCTCGGGCACGAGCGCCACTCGTCGCTCACCGTCCGCCGTCTCCTTGGGGACTCCGATCCGCATAAAGGGGACCGGAGGCTACCGAGTCATCCCTGTCCAAGCGGCGCTAGCGCAATCGCGGTGAGGATTCCGGCGTAAGCGACGAGCCGGTCGACCCCGGAGGTGGCCGCGTTTGCCCTGCCGGCAAGCCGAACGGCGGCGCGACGGCCGTGCGGTGTGCGATGCCTCACATTGGCCGCAGCTGGGGCGCGGCGAGGCGCCGGGCGACGCGCGGTCGTGGGGTGCGCGGACGGCGGAGGAGCCTGTGCCGGGAGGGGCACCGGCGCGAGCGGCAGCGACTTGCCCTCGAGCGCCATCAACGCCTCGCCGGTCACCCAGGTCGGCGTCTCCTCGGTCCCGCGCGCGTACTGAACATGGCCGTCGCTGGCGATCAGCGAGTTCAGGTACCCGAGCGGCGAAGGCGCGCCGCGACGATGCAGCGACCCCGGGTTCACGCCGGCCGCGATCAGACCCTGGATCGCGAACGCCGTCGACTGCGCGTTCGAGCCAGTGCCCGGCTGACTCGGGAAGCCTCCGTCGGAGTCCTGCTGTGACCGGATGTAGCGGACGGCGCGCGCGCGAGCCCGCGATGCCGCGGATCCGCCCACGCCGGCCAGTGCCTCGAGCACCGAGCCCGTGTCGTCGACGTCGCTCGAGCCGCCGCGCGTGCCGTAGTTGAAGCCCCCGTCGGAGTCCTCCTGGCGGACCATCCACGACACGGTGGCCGGCGTCGGCGCGATGTCCGCTGCTCGCAACGCCAGGATCGCGAACGCGGTCCAGTTCGTCTGGTCGGACACCGCCCCGTTGCGGCCGATGTCATGTTCGAGCGCGCTCACCAGGTTGCGGCCGCCGAAGCTCTCGGCTGACAGGCCCGCGGCGCGGACGACGAGAATCGTGCGCTCCACCGATCCGGGGTCGGTGTTCGCGGCCAGGCCGGACTCGATGTAGTCGATCACGCTGCGACCGTCGTGCCGGATGTCCTGGGGGTTCTCGCCGGTAGCGGCCAACCCGAGCGCCGCCCAACCGGCATACAGCTGCAACGATGATTGCCCCGGCGCCGGGCCGAATCCGCCGTCGGAGTTCTGGGCGCTGAGCAGGTAACCGGCCGGGGTGCCGGCCGTGGCCGTCCGCGCGATCGGGCCGGTCGCCGCGATCGCCCGCCCCACTCCCCCGCCTGGTTGGCCGGCCAGCCACGCCCCCGTCATGACCACGACGAGCACAGCGACACCCGCGCGCGAGGCGGCCGTGCCGACACGCGGCGCGTCCTGCGGGCGCCACGTTACGTGCAGGCGCATGGCGAACCGGCTCAGCGAGCGGATGAGCGCCGGACCCAGGGCAAGCGCGAACAGCAAGCAGCCGGCGGCGTGAATGCAGTCGAACCCGATCCCCTTGCCGACGTAGACCCCGAGCTCTCCCAGGCTGTGGTTGCTGTAGGTAATCCAGTCGCCGAAATCCTGCAGCGCGGTGAAGGCGAACCCGACCACCGTGCAGATCAGGGCCAGCGGCCACCGGCTGATGCGGCGTCCGGTCGCGCGGGCGAGTCCGGCCCCGATGACGCCGGTCGCGCCCCAGCCGGCCATCTGCCACGGGGTCCACGGTCCCTGGCCGAAGAAGAAGTTCGAGGTCAGGCCGGCCAGCGCGCCGACCGCGAAGCCCGGACCGCTGCCGAGGGCGTATCCCGAAACGAGCACGATGTCGGTGGTCGGCTTGACGTTGGGCAGCGCGGCAAAAGCGATCCGCCCGAGCGCGGCGAACGCCGCCAGCGTGCCGACGAGAGCCACGATCCGCGCGTCCGGGCGCGTCCGCTCGTACCAGGCAAAGCCGCCGGCCAGCGCCAGCGCGAGGATCCCGAAGGCGCCGACCTGCCAGGTCATGCGCGGCCAGCTTCCAGTCCGCTTCGCAAGGACCCGGAGACGATTGCGATCCCCTCGTCGGGGCGCAGCGCGCCGCCCGCACCACTGAGAATGCGAGCGGTCTCGGTGGCGAAGTAGGTGCCGCCGGCGAGCACCTGGCTCGGGGACCCATCGGCGATCGGGGCGCCGTCGGCCAGGAGGATGACGCGCTGCGCGAACGCAGCCACGAACTCAGGGTCGTGGGTCGCGACGATCACGGCGGCGTCGAGCTCGCATAACAGCGCTGCCAGCTCGTCCTTGCGGTGGCGGTCCATGCCGCGCGTCGGCTCGTCGAGGCACACGACCGCGGGCCCCTGACCCGGCTCCCCGTCCACCCCATCGAGCACGATCGCCAGCGCCAGGCGCTGCTTCTCCCCGCCCGAGAGGTCCCGCGGGTGGCGTCCGGCGTGGGCGCGATCGCCGAGACCGACCGTCGACAGCGCGGCGGGCGACGCCTCCAGCTCGACTCGCTCGTGGACCAGGTAGTCGGTCGGGTTCTGGAGCAGGAGCGCGACGCGGCCCGCGCTGCGCAGCTTGCCCCGGGTGGGCCGCATGAGGCCGGCGGCGTGGCGCAGCAGCGTCGACTTGCCGGCGCCGTTGCGGCCCATCAGGGCGACCCGCTCACCAGCGCGGACCGACAGGGAGACGCTCCGCAGGATGACGGGGCCGCGGTCCAGCTCGTGCCACACCCGATCGAACTGCACCGCAGCCTCCTCCGCGCGCCGGCGCCGTTCGCGGCGCCCACCCACGGGCGCGCCGTCGACGGTTGGCGCGGCGCCCCCGGCTGCCGGATCGGCGGCCTCGATAGCCGCGCCGGGGTCCGGCAACAGCCCAGCCGCCCGCAATCCCGACCGCGCGGCCCGCACTCCCGCCACCGGCGCGAGCCCAAGGCCGGACAGAAGACGCGCGCCGGGGGTGGCCAGCTCCGGCGCCGCGCCCGACGCCCAGGCCAGAAACTCGCTCGGGGTTCCGTCGCACACCACGCGGCCGCTTTGCATCGCGATCGCCCGGTCGGCGAACGGCAGGCAGCGCTCGAGCCGGTGCTCGGCGATCACGATCGCCGTGTCGAAGTCCTCCCCCAGCCGGCGGAGCAACGCAATCAGCTCGTCTCCGGCCACCGGATCGAGCTGTGAGGTCGGCTCATCGAGAACGATCAGCCGGGGTCGGCCGACCAGCGCGGCTCCCAACGCGACGCGCTGGAGCTCGCCTCCGGAGAGCTCCGGCGTGGGACGGTCGAGCAAATGGGCGATCCCCAGGGCCAGCGCGACCTCCTCCACGGCCCGCGCCACGG
>Ga0335074_10002123_pt1 | contig 26996 bp, 20 predicted proteins | sample Lox_Sample_23_FD_206715 | JGI IMG/M metagenome (GOLD analysis project Ga0335074, IMG submission 206715) | Soil microbial communities from Loxahatchee National Wildlife Refuge, Florida, United States - Lox_Sample_2.3 | ecosystem: Environmental > Terrestrial > Soil > Wetlands | place: USA...
AACGTCGCTGGGATTAGGTCTTGACCCATCCACCGCCGAGGGCTTCGATCAGCTGGACGCTGTCGGTGATCTGTTGCATTCGGAGGTTCACCATCGTTTGCTGATTGCTAAGCAGGGCGGTTTGCGCGCTGATCACGTCGAGATACGGGTCTAATCCCAGCTTCCAGCGATTCGTGGCATCGATGAGATATCTCTGGGCGGATTTGATGGCGACGTCCTGCTGTTCGATTTCCTTCGAGAGCACGCGCAACGCCGCCAGATTATCCTCTACCTGCTGAAAAGCCGTCAAAACCGTCTGGCGGTAGTTCGCGACGGTCTCGTCGTATTGCGCGCGGTATTGCATCACCGTGGCGTGGCGCAATCCCGCATCGAAAATAGTTTCAGAAGCGCTCGCTCCGAGGGACCAGGCCATGCTTGGCCAGGAGAACCAGTTGCTAGCCGACGTCGACTGGGGCCCTCCCGAAGCGCTTAGCGTTACCGTTGGAAAGTAGGCCGCACGCGCGACACCGATCTGCGCGTTGGCCTGAGCCATGAGCCGCTCGTCGGCCGCGATGTCCGGGCGGCGTTCGAGCAGTTGCGACGGCACGCCAAACGGAATGGGCGGCGGAGACGTCTTCAAAGATTCGACCGGGACCGAGAAAGTCGACGCGGGCTGGCCAACCAGCACGGCGATAGCGTGTTCGTATTGGGCGCGGAGTATGCCTACATTCGTATCCAACGCCTCTGTTGACTCCAATTGAGTCTCGGCCTGCGCGACAGCTTCGTCATTGTCGATTCCTGTCTTGTAGAGCACCTGCGTGAGCCGGAGCGACTCCTGGTAGGCCTGAACCGTCGAGTCGAGCAACTGCTTCAATGAGTCCTGGGAGCGAAGCTCGAAGTAGTCGACAGCGACTTCGGCTTGCATGGTGAGGCGCGTATTGGCGAGATCGGCGGCGCTGGCCTGCGCACCGTAAGCGCTTGCTTTCACCGTGTTGCGAATGCGGCCCCAGAGGTCAGGAACCCACGTCGCGTCGAACGGGAATGAGTAGTCCGTGAACGCCTTGGTTGTGGGAGCGACGGGCGTGCCGGATCCCGAAGTCGACGTGCTGAATTCCCTGAGATTGGCCGATTGCTTCTCACGAGTGACCGACGGATCGGTCGTGACGGTGGGGAAAAATTGGGAACGCGCTTCCTGGACCATGGCGCGGGCCGCCCGAAAGCTCGCCTCCGAGGAGGCGATCGACTGGTTGGAAACGTTGACCTGATCTTCGAGAGAATTCAATTCAGGTTCGTTGAAAAGCTCCCACCATTTTCCGCGGATCGCGGCGTCGCTTGGCTGAGCCGTTTTCCAATTGTCGATGTCCTTCTCGTTTTGCGGCGTGACTTCCTTATATGCCGCAGGAGTGTTGATCGTGGGCGTTTGATACTTGGGCCCAACGGTGCAGCCGCCCAAGAACGTCACTACGGCTACGGAGGCCGAGAGGAAGCGCATCGTCTTGGTTCTTTCGTGCACGTGGGGCATCATCGGCTAATCCGCCTCCTGAGGCGCTGCATGGGCGCGTCCCCTGTGGTATCCGTGCCACCATAGGCTTAGACGATCCATGTAGAGATAAACGACCGGAGTGGTATAGAGCGTAAGAGCCTGGCTGAAGATGAGCCCTCCGACAATCGTGATCCCCAGCGGCCGCCTTATTTCCGAGCCAACGCCGGTCCCCAGCGCGAGCGGGAGCGCGCCCAACGACGCAGCCATGGTCGTCATCAAAATGGGGCGAAACCGCAGCAGGCACGCCTGGTAGATTGCGTCGCGAGAGCTTTTGCCTTCGGCGCGCTCGGCGGCAATGGCGAAATCGATCATGAGGATGGCGTTTTTCTTCACGATGCCGATGAGGAGGATGATGCCGATCAAGGCAATGACGGTGAGATCGGTGCGAAACATCATCAGCGCCAGCACGGCACCGACGCCCGCGGAAGGTATCGTCGACAAAATCGTAATCGGATGGATCAAGCTCTCGTAGAGGATGCCGAGAACGATGTAAACGGCCAAAATCGCGGTAATGATCAGCATGGGCAGGGTGGCCAGCGACGCCTGGAATGCCTGGAGCGTGCCTGAAAACGTGCCGTGAATGCTGGAGGGCATTCCCATGTCCTCTTCCATTTTATTGATTACGCTGGTGGCCTGACTGAGAGCCACGCCGGGCGCGAGATTGAACGACACGGTAACGGAAGGAAATTGGCCCTGATGATTGACGGAGAGTGCGCCTGTGGTCGGAGCGTAATGCGCAATCGCGCTGAGTGGCACTTCGCCGCCCGACGCTGAATGGAGGTACACGTCGTCCAGCCCCGCGGGCGTCTGCCAGAACTGCGGCGCTACCTCCATTACGACGTAGTATTGATTCAGCGGCGTGTACATCGTCGATACGAGCGACTGTCCGAACGCCTGGTAGAGCGTCGTATCGATCGACTGAGGCGTGATGCCCATTCGGGCCGCAGTCTGGCGATCGTATACGAGCCCGGCTTGCAGCCCGCCATTTTGCTGGTCCGTGTCGACGTCGGTCAGCCCCGGCAATTTCTTCATCTGCTGGTAGAGGAGCGGGCCCCATTTCACCAGGTCGGTCAGGTTGTCGCCCTGGATCGTGTATTGATACTGCGCGTTGCTTTGGTGGCCGCCGATCCGCAAATCCTGGCTGGCTTGCAGGACAGCCTTGGCTCCCACCACGGCGTTCAACTTCGGGCGCAGGCGATCGATCACTTGGCTGGAACTCAACTTCCTCTCGTTGAGGGGCTTCAGACCGATGTAGATGTTCGCTTGGTTCGTCGAACTCCCTCCCGTAAACGCCATCACATGGGCAACGGCGGGATCCGCTCTGACGATATTGACGAAGCGCTTGGTCAATTGATCCATGGCCTGAAACGAGATGTCTTGCTCGCCACGAACGCCGCCGAAAACGACTCCATTGTCCTGCTCCGGAAAGAAGCCCTTGGGCACGATGATCAGGAGATAGACGTTGACGCAGATCGTGATCAGCAGGACGGCTAGCGTCAAAGGCGCGTGTTCCAGCACCCACGCCAGCGTGCGTTCGTACGTACCCAGCACCCAGTCGAAGGCCCGTTCGCTCGCCATGTAGAGGCGGTTGTGGCCGCCGGGCTTATCGTGCTGCAGGAGCCTCGAGCACATCATGGGAGTCGCCATCAGCGAAACGAGCAGGGACACAAGAATCGCCGCCGATAGCGTGACCGCAAACTCCCGGAACAAACGCCCCACGATGCCGCCCATCAGCAGAATCGGAATGAACACGGCAATCAACGAGAGGCTGATGGAGAGCACGGTGAAGCCGATTTCCTGGGCGCCGCGCAGGGCGGCCTGCATCGGCGTGAGTCCCTGTTCGATGTATCGGGTGATGTTTTCAATGACGACAATCGCGTCGTCGACGACGAAGCCGGTCGAGATGGTGAGCGCCATTAACGAAAGATTGTCGATGCTGTAGCCGAACAAATACATCACGGCGAACGTGCCGATCAGCGAGACCGGCACAGCGACGCTCGGGATCATGGTGGCATGCACATTGCGGAGGAAAACGAAGACGACGAGAATGACAAGCGCGATCGAAATCGCGAGCGTCGTTTCGACGTCGTGCACCGAGGCGCGGATGGTGGTGGTGCGGTCGATCACCGTCGTCAGGTCGATTCCCGCCGGAATCGACGCCTTGAGCGAAGGCAGCGCTTTCTTAATTTCGTCGACCGTTCCTATGATGTTCGCGCCGGGCTGGCGGAAAATAATCAGGTTCACGCAAGGCTTGCCGTCGACATACCCGGAGGTGCGAATGTTTTGCACCGAATCTTCCACATCGGCGACGTCCGAGAGCTGGACGGCAGCGCCGTTGTGATAACCCACGATCAAGGGCTTGTAGAAGGCCGCTTTCAGCAGTTGATCGTTCGTGAAAATTTCGCGCGTCGTCAAGGAGTCCGACAATTGTCCTTTTGCAAGATTCGAATTTTGCGAGCTCAGCATGCTCGCCACATCCTGGAGGCCGAGCCCGTAGCTATCGAGCTGCGTCGGATTCAGTTCGACGCGGACCGCCGGCAGAGAACTTCCGCCCACCGTCACCTGGCCCACGCCCGGCACCTGCGAAAGCCTCTGCTCCATCACGGTCGAAGCGGCGTCGTAGAGATGACCTTTATCGTAAATGCTCGAAGTGAGCCCGATCACCATGATCGGAGAATCCGCTGGATTTACCTTCCGGTAAGTGGGATTCGACGGCAGGTTGATCGGCAGATAACTGCGCGCGGCATTGATGGCGGCTTGGACGTCTCTTGCGGCGCCGTCGATATTCCGCGACAGATCGAACTGGATCGTAATGTTGGTGCTGCCGATGGAACTCGTGGACGTCATCTCGGTGATGCCGGCGATGCGACCGAGCTGCCGCTCGAGCGGCGTGGCCACCGAGGAAGCCATGATTTCAGGGGCCGCGCCGGGCAAACCCGCCGAGATCGAAATCGTGGGGAAGTCGATCTGCGGAAGCGGCGAGACCGGAAGGAAATTGAAAGCGACCGCGCCGGCAAGCGCGACGGCTATCGTCAACAAGGTCGTGGCGACCGGCCGATGAATAAATGGCGACGATATATTCATGGCTAGTCGGCGGGCAAACCTTCCGGGTTGGTGCTGCCCGCGGGCACCCGCGAGAACCGATGGGCGAGGTTATCGAAGAAGATGTAGATGACGGGCGTTGTGTAGAGGGTGAGCACCTGGCTGACGAGCAGTCCGCCCACCATCGCAATACCAAGGGGACGGCGAAGCTCCGAACCGATTCCGGAACCAAGAGCCAGGGGCAGGCCGCCGAGAAGGGCTGCCATGGTGGTCATCATGATGGGACGGAACCGCAGCAGACAGGCCTGGTAAATCGCGTCGGTGGAATTCTTGCCTTCCTTGCGCTCGGCTTCGAGCGCGAAGTCGATCATCATGATGCCGTTTTTCTTGACGATTCCGATCAGCAAGATGATTCCGATCAACGCCACGATGCTCAATTCGGTGTGGCATATCAGCAGAGCCAGAATGGCGCCGACGCCGGCAGAAGGAAGCGTCGACAGGATCGTGATCGGGTGGATGTAGCTTTCGTAGAGCACACCGAGCACGATGTAAACGGTGACCAGCGCCGCGAGGATCAGCAACGGCTCGCTTGAAAGAGAAGCTTGAAAGGATGCCGCGGTGCCCTGAAATGCGCCCTGAATGCTCAGCGGCATTCCCAGATCGTTCTTTACCTTGTTGATCGCGTCAGTGGCTGATCCCAGCGAAGCGTTTGGCGCGAGATTGAATGAAATCGTGACCACAGGAAACTGGCCCTGGTGATTGATCGCGAGGGGCGCCGTGGCGGACTCGAAATGAGTGAAGGCGCTGAGCGGCACGGCGGCTCCGTTGGCACCCGTCACGACGGGGATCGTCGACGCGGTGGTGGTGGCGTTGGCGGCGGGGCCCGTGGTGCCGGCAGTAGCTCCCGAAGACGCTGTCGACGCTGATGACGATGTGCCGGATGAAGCCGATCCTGTCGATGCGGTCGCCGATCGCACGTAAATGTCTTCCAGCTTTTTCGGATCACGCTGGAATTCAGGGAGCGTTTCGAGAATCACGTGATACTGGTTCAACTGAGTGTATAGCGTGGAAATTTCCCGCTGGCCGAAGGCGTCATAAAGCGTCTCGTCGATCATTTCGGGCGTGATTCCCATGCGCGAAGCGGTCACGCGGTCAATCACGAGCGAAGCGGCCAAGCCCGAGGTTTGCTGATCGGTCGCCACGTCGCGAAGGTCGGGCAAGGCTTGAAGCTTTTGCACGAACTTTGCAGTCCAGGTATTCAACTCGTTCTGATCGGGGTCTTCGAGTGTGTACTGATATTGGGTGCGGCTGACGCGATCCTCGACGGTCAGATCCTGCACCGGCTGCATGTAGAGGGTGATGCCCTCGACTTTTTCAAGCTTTGGCTGCAAGCGCCGGATCACGTCCGAGGCGCTGATGTTGCGATCCTCAAGCGGCTTGAGAGTGATCAGGATTCGTCCGCTGTTGAGAGTGGTGTTGGTTCCGTCGACGCCGATGAAAGAGGAGAGATCGGCTACCGCTGGATCCTTCAAGATGACTTTGGCCAGCGCCTGCTGCCTCTGCGACATCGCATCGAAGGAAATCGACTCCGGCGCCTGCGAAAAGCCCTGAATGAGGCCCGTATCCTGCACGGGGAAAAATCCCTTGGGGACGATGATGTACAGCCAAATCGTGAGCACCAGAGTTCCGGCGGCCACGAGCAGGGTGGTTGTCTGGTAACGCAGGACCCACTGCAGGCTTCGCCCATAGGCCTCGATGATCCTGTCGAACATGTGCTCGGACCATCGATAGAACTTTCCCTGCTGGTCTGGCGGGGTGTGGCGCAGCAAGCGCGCGCTCATCATGGGAGTCAGAGTGAGAGACACTGCCGCAGAAACGAGGATCGTCACCGCAAGAGTGACGGCGAATTCCCGGAAGAGGCGCCCGACGATGTCTCCCATGAACAGAAGCGGGATCAGGACGGCAATCAGGGAGATCGTCAACGAAATGATGGTGAATCCAATTTGTTCGGCGCCTTTCAACGCGGCTTCGAGCGGCTTGTCGCCTTCTTCGATGAAGCGAGCAATGTTTTCGATCATGACAATCGCGTCGTCAACGACGAAACCCGTGGAAATCGTGAGGGCCATCAGCGTCAGGTTGTTGAGGCTGTATCCGGCCAGATACATCACGGCGAAAGTGCCGATCAATGAGAGCGGAACCGCAACGCTCGGGATGATCGTGGCGGAGAGGCTCCGCAGGAAGAGGAAGATGACCATCACGACGAGACCGACGGTCAACATCAGTTCGAATTCAACGTCCTTCACGGATGCACGAATTGTGGTCGTGCGGTCGCTCAGGATCGAAACGTGAACGGAGGCCGGGAGACTCGTTTGCAGCACCGGGAGGATATTCTTGATCCGGTCAACGACCTGGATGATGTTCGCGCCCGGCTGCCGCTGGATGTTGACGATGACCGCCGGAGTGGTGTTCATCCAGGCAGCTTGATTCACGTCTTCAGCGCCGTCGATGACGTTCGCCACATCGGACAGTTGCACGGGAGCGCCGTTCCGGTAGGCGACAACCACGGAACGAAAATCGTTGCTCGTCAGCAACTGATCGTTCGCGTCGATTTGATAGTCCTCGCGCGGGCCGTCGAAGTTGCCCTTTGCCAAATCGAGGCTCGTTTGCTGCAAGGCCCCGCGCACGTCCTCGAGATTAATTCCGTAGGACGATAGAGCCGTCGGATTGACTTGAATGCGGATCGCAGGCTTCTGCCCTCCGCTGATGCTCACGAGGCCAACGCCTTGCAGCTGGGAGATCTTCTGGGCGAGGCGCGTGTCCGCTAAGTCCTCCACTTGCGACAGGGGAATCGCACTCGAAGTCATGGCGAGCGTGAGGACCGGAGTGTCGGCTGGATTGGTCTTGCTGTAGATGGGCGGGGTCGGCAGATCCGGGGGCAAATACGTCTGCGCCGCGTTGATTGCCGCTTGCACCTCCTGTTCCGCGACGTCGATATCCAGACTGAGGGCGAACTGCAGGACGATCACCGAGCTTCCGGCGGAGCTCGTGGAAGTCATCTGGCTCAATCCCGGCACCTCGCCGAACTGCCGCTCGAGGGGCGCAGTGACCGCCGAGGCTGTCACATCAGGACTCGCGCCGGGATAGAAGGTGATGACTTGAATCGTGGGGTAGTCAACTTCCGGCAAAGCGGAAATAGGGAGCTGCGTATACGCAACAATCCCTACCAGGAGGATCGCCGCCATCAGCAGGGATGTTGCGATCGGCCGGAGAATGAATGGCCGGGACGGACTCATGGGGCTTGGTCCCCGACCGCGCTGCTCGTGCTGCTGTTCGAACCGCCATTTTTCGACGGCTTGCGCACTTCCACTTTGATTCCGTCTTGCAGCTTGTCGAATCCATTGGTCGCCACGACTGTGCCCGCCTGAAGACCCTGCACCGCGCTGATATTCCCGTCCGTGGTGCCGACCGTGACGTTCTGCACCGCCGCAGTGTCATCCGGCTTGATCACGTAGACAAACGCCTGCTGGGAGTTGAGCTGGATGGCGGGCGAGGGGACGAGAACGACATTGTGCTGCGTTTCGATCAGAAGCTTCGCATTGACGAATTGATTGGGAAAGAGGGCGCTGTCTTTGTTATCGAAGACGGCTCTCAATTTCACAGTGCCGGTCGTGGTGTCAACCTGATTGTCGATCGTGAGAAGCGATCCGGTCGCCAGGGTTTTGGCCTGCGTGCGGTCGAGCGCCTCGACTTTCAGCTTTTGGCCGTGGCGCAACTGCTGCTCGATCTGCGCGAGATAGTCCTCGGCGACGCTGAAAATCACGGTGATCGGTTGAAGTTGAGTGATCACTACAAGCGGGGTGGTGCTGTTCGCCTGAACGATGTTCCCCGGATCCACCAGACGCAGGCCGACGCGCCCGTCGATGGGCGACGTGATATGGCAATAAATGAGGTTCACTCTCGCGGTGTCGAGCAGGCCTTGATCGTTCTTGACCGTGCCCTCGTCCTGCTTCACGGCTTGTTGCTGATCGTAGACCTGTTGCTGGGCGATGGCATTCTGGCTGAAGGCGGCCTGATAGCGATCGAGATCAATGTGAGCCTCACTCAGCACCGCCTGGTCGTGTGCAAGCTGTCCTTCGGCTTGAGTCACAGCCGCCTGATAGGGACGCGGGTCGATTTCCAGTAATGGGTCGCCTTTATGAACCATCTGGCCTTCGCGATAGTAAACGTCCATGATTTGACCCTGCACGCGGCTGGTTACCGTTACCGTGTAGACCGGGGTCACCGTTCCAAGAGCTTCTACGTAGACTCCGATGTCGCCTTTCGTCGCGGTCCCTACCGCCACGGGCACTCCGCGCTGAGCCGGGGACTTTGAATTCTTGGCCTCTTCGGCGGCCCGATACTGATGGTAAAGAAAGAAAATGACGCCAGCCGCGAGGACGACAACGATCACCCACACCCAGGCACGCCGCTTTCCGGCCGGCTCCTGCGAGCGAGCGGGCTTTCGGCTTTCGGGATTTTCGGGAGGCTGAGTGGAACTGTCTTCAGGATTTGTCTTCAACGTCCATTCGGCCATCTTTGTCCTCATGCCCTTGAAAGGGTCGGTGTGTCCCAAACGCCGATCTCGATCGAGATGGCGCCGTTTACAGCGAACTGCGTTGCCCCGATACGCCCCCGCTCCGAGAGACAGAGTAAGAGAGAGCGGTGCTTATTGTATTGAAGATTCTCCTACCGGAAGACAGATATGCTCTCCACGTCCCGGGGTCACCGCCAGGTTATGAAGGCCATGCCCGGCCGACGTCGGAGGCGTCTTAGCGTTTAGTGCTGATACTCTCCTCGTCAGCTTCCGTTTTCCGCGAAAGAGCCTGACCTTGAGCGTCTCCTGATTCACTCCCAGGCTAGCCGCAGCTTCCCTGGCGGACAGACCCTTCACGTAGCAAAGGTCATATGCGGTCCTGAAATCAGACGAGAGGTAGTTTAAGGCTTCGCGCACAATTCTCCTGCGCTCTTCTGCCGCCATCACCTGATCGGGGCCGGGAGTAGGGTCCCGGAGAGTCATGAGAGGCTCTGCATTTGGATCTCCCAGCGTTTCCTCAAGAGAAAGGCTTCGGTCCCTTTTCCGATTCCGCAGTCTCGTGCGCGCCGCATTGAAAAGGATGCTCAACAACCAAGTTCGAAATTGAGCGCGCCCTCCAAACTGAGAGAGGTGCACAAACGCCAAGGTCAGGCTTTCCTGGACGACATCTTCCGCTTCCGCTTCGTTGCGCAGGAACCTCAACGCGGCGCGGCGAAGTATCGGCCTGTGACGCGAGAACAGTATATCGATCGCAACGGTCTCGCCGTGCCTCGCCAAATCGAGCAGTAATTCGTCATTTGCTCCCGCTAGTTCGAAGTACTCCGGCTCCAAGGTGTCGCTCCTTTTGATGGCCATTTCGCAAATAAGGTTACAGGACGGGCAAGCTCGCAAAGGTCGAGTTGCGTTGGCGAATGGCAAAGTTTTGTGAAGCGCAAGGTCGCGGCCTTGACAATTCTTGACAGCATTCGATCGCCGAAGGAACTAACATCGGCCAGGGTCGCGTTCCTTGAAACCAGACAACGATCGGGCGAAAATCGATCTGGACTCCGGCGTGAAAGCATTCAAAGTGTCGAAGCAGCGCGTGCTCGTGGTGGATGATGATGTGGAGTTGTGTCAATTACTCTCGCAATATCTTTCGCAGGAAGGTTTCGTCGTCGAGTCGGTTCATTGGGGCTTGAAGGGCGTGGAACGGGCTCTTTCGGGCGAGCACTCGATCGTTGTGCTGGACGTGATGCTACCGGATGTGAAAGGGTTCGAAGTTCTGCGACGCGTTCGCGCCCAGTCCCGCATTCCGGTTTTGATGCTGACCGCGCGAGGTGACGATCAGGACCGCATCCTCGGCCTCGAGATGGGCGCGGATGACTATTTGCCGAAGCCGTTCAACTCGCGCGAGCTTTCCGCGCGGATCGAAGCTGTTCTTCGGCGCTCGCAGCCGGATACCGCGGCAATCAGGCCTGGAGTCGGCGAGCGGGTCTGCGTCGAGGACATCGAACTCGATAAGGGCGCCAGGCTTGCGCGCCGCGCCGGCGAGGCTTTGGATCTGACGGCGGTCGAGTTCGATCTACTCGAGACTTTCCTGAAATCGGCGGGTACCGTGCTTTCGCGCGAGGAGATGGTGCGGGCGGTGCTGGGCCGCGAGTTTTCTCCATTTGACCGCAGCATGGATACTCATGTAAGTAATCTTCGCAGAAAATTGGGAGCACGACCGGACGGCACGGAACGGATCAAGGGCGTGCGCGGAATCGGGTACCTCTACGTTTTTTCCCATCGCTCGCTCGCCCCTGAAAAATAGATGAACAAATGAGCAGCCTGTTCTTCAAGATTTTCCTTTGGTTCTGGCTGGGTTTCGTCGTGCTCAGCGCCGCGCTGGTTGCGTCGTCGGCGCTGATTCGGTCGCGCTCGGCCGACGATGAACGCTGGCGCCAGAAATATCAACTGCCGCTGGACCTGAGAGCCCAGCACGAGGCCGATCTCTACGAACGCAGTGGAGTCACCGCCGCCGCAAAGTACATCGGATCGCTCGAGCAGAGAGATCCGATAACGAACTTTATGGTCGACGAAGGCGGCCGCGATGTGCTTGGCCGCGCGATTCCGGAAAAGGTTCTCAAGCTGCTGCCGCAGGTCGACCAGGCGCCTCTCTCCAAGCCGCTGTACTTTAATCAGGAAAGAATTATGGCGGAAAGGATCGGTGGATCCACGGGCCAGCCCTATGCCTTCTTCATGACGTTTCCGCCGCGCCCGTTTCTGCCGCATTCGATGGTTCAGTTCCTGTTCGAGGATGTGGGCACCGAAGGCATTGTGCGGCTGATTGTGGTGCTGGCCACGGCAGCCATTTTCTGCCTATGGCTCGCGCGGCATATCACCGTGCCCATCGGCAAGTTGCGTCTTGCGGCGCGAGAGATCGCAAACCAACATCTGGAGGCGCGCGTGGACAGCAGTGTAATTGCCCGGCGCGACGAATTGGCGGAGCTTGGCCGTGATTTCGACCGGATGGCCGAGCGGATCGACGCTCTGGTTACCGCGCAACGGCGCCTGCTGGCCGACGTTTCTCACGAACTCCGATCACCACTCACCCGTTTGAATCTGGCGCTCGGTTTGGCGAGGCAGCGCGCGAATCCGGAAGCGATCGAGCATCTCGATCGAATCGAGCGTGAGACCGATCGTTTGAATAAGCTGATCGGCCAGTTACTGAGTCTTGCGAGGATCGAGAGCGGGGTCGACTTGCAGCAAAGGAAGATTTTCGACCTGGGAATGCTGGTGCAAGAAGTCGCCTCCGACGGCGATTACGAAGCGCGGGGCCGCAATTGCTCGGTGAGATTCGAACAATCCGTCGAATGCCCCGTCGACGGCGCACCGGAAATGCTGCGGGGCGCGGTCGAAAACGTGGTGAGGAATGCCGTGCGCCATACCGCCGACGGGACCACCGTCGACGTGGCGATCGAATACCGGCCTAACGGCCGGGGCTCCCACGCGGTGATCCAGGTGCGGGATCATGGAACCGGCGTGCCCGAAAATGAACTCACCGATTTATTTATTCCGTTTCATCGCGTGATCGATGGCATCCGCAAGGATCCCGATGGCGCGGGCTTGGGCCTCGCGATCGCAGAACGCGCTTTCCGCCTGCACGGGGGAAGCGTCACCGCCACGAATGCCGCGGACGGAGGGCTGGTTGTCACTTTGGAGCTTCCTGTTCTCGACCCAGACAATTCCGCCGTTGATGCCAAACCCGCTAGTTGACGACTCCCGGCCGCGAATCCAGAAGATCGCGCGGGGCGTCGCGCCCATTCAGCTAGAACGCAACAGCTTCAGGACCGCAGCGGAAGCCGCGTCTGGCGTCTCGCGCGGGACGAAATGGCCCGCGAGCGGCACGACTATTTTTTCGTAGTCACCTGCGAAACCTGGTAAAGGGACCGTACGTGGCGGAGACCTATGCGGTCACCGTCGAGGACGACTACGTTCTGGTCGAGGTTTAGGGCGATCCGGCCGCAGTTTCGGCCGGCGCCCGCTTGCAGTTGCGCACAGTTGCGATCGACTGCAGTTCAGGCGGCCGGCCGCGGGCACAGTTACTTGTCCCAGCCCGATCCCATGCCAAACGGCACTGGCCAAGAAAGTCCTTCGATCTGGCGGATAGTGCCATTCTCGACTTTGAACAGCTGGGGTTTCATGAAGGAGATGGGGCGAAGGAGGTTTGAAGGAACAGCGACGTTGCCGACGCCCGCAACCGCGACGGACTTTGTGCTGCCTTCATTGTCGTAGAAGGTGAGATCGAGAACGAGACCCTGCTGTTCGTCAACTACCAACTGGCGCGTGTCCCGAACCTTGAAGAGTGCGCCGAAAAATCCGCGATCGATTTCCTGAGCGCATCCCTGGCTGAAGACGTGGAACGCCGGTTGAGCCGGATCAACCACGGGGCCGACGGGATTGTCCGTGGCCATGATCCCGTTCTCCCGGCGAGAGCATTGGGCATCAAAAGGCACGAGCGAGCCGTTGTTCTGCGCAAAGCCGTCGAAATACCGGTTCGTCGCCGCAATCAATTGGTCGCGTCCTTCGGGCTTGGACAGCGGCTCGAGGAGAGCCGGACTCGGAGAAATGAATCCTCCGGGGTCCACCTCGTCGATCAGGCGAGGGGTCATGACGCCGGCAGTATTCATGCCCAGCCCGCCCTTCGGCCGCAGCTCCTGACGGGCGATAATCACTTCCGCCTCCGTGATCTGGTGGTCCTTCACTTTCAAACGCATGGCCATCATTCCGAAGAGTTGTCCGCCAAATTCCGTGAAGCTGCCGTAGTATCCCACCTGTCCCCTGGATGGATCCGCGAGATAGACCCGATAGGTGCCGCGGCCACTGAACGTCTTCCAGATTCCCTCGCCCGGCTTGACGGGCTGTCCATTTTCCGTGTACTTGACGTCCTGCGCCAGGTTCGTGTTGCACGGGCAGCGCGAAAGCATCGCGTCGAAATATTTGTCGACCATTGCATAGAGGCAATCGCGATTGCATGCGCCCGGCGTGGCGGCCGTCATGGGATTAGGCGCGCGCGTGAGGTTTTTCCCCTGATCCGGTGCCGGGTTTGCGCGAGCAGCCATACAGCACGCTCCCATCAGCGCCAGGGCAAGCGTCAAAGCACGAAGCAGCGTCTCGATCGTTGTTTTTGTCATAGTTTTCTCGCGGCTAAAACGCGGGTTCCATGTTGAAAGGTATCTCGTACATGGTCATTTCGATGAGGCGTATGCTTCCCTTCTCGATGCGGTACGCTTCATTCGACTGATTCGTACGCGGCACCATGAAGTAGGGTGGCACTTTCCACACGCGCCCGTCCGTCAAGTGCGCTTCGGTGACGGTCCCATCGAAATCGAGGTACGCCGAAGCAAGCACGGCGCCGCGTTCGACGTCGGTCACCAGAAAACGCCGGTGGCGGCACCCGGTCGTGAAGCCGAGAAATCCCAGTTTGTACTGATCGGTGCAATTCATCATGGTGAAGTCGCTGATGTCCGTATCCGAGTGGCCGTAGTTTTGAGGGCGCGGCTGATTGGTGGTCCGAACGGCATCCTCGATGCGGTTGCAGTCAGGCGTGAAGGCATAGATACCCTGGCCGTCGTTGAGCTGCAATCCTTCGTAATACATGTATGCGGCCTGGTCGAGCGCGGCGCGTGTCTCGCGCTGGTCCATCGGGATCGGAGTGAGCCATCCGGGATCAGGCTTGCCGAGTTTTTCGTACAAGGCTGCGCCATGCGGATCGTGAGCTACGAACTGCTCGGCTTCGGTGATGAGATTGTTTTTGACCTTGAGGCGCACGATGAGGATCGCGCCCACGCCATCTTCGGTAACATCCGTGATTACGCCGACGTCGCCTTGTTCGGGATCGGCGAAGTAGTGGGCGTATTTCCCCCGCGACGTGGCGGTGGCCCACAACGCCTGCCCGATCTTCAGGCGGACATTGTCCTGCGCATACTCCACGTCGGGCGAGAGAGGAGCCATGGCCGGGTCGTGCGCGACCATTGCGTCGAGATAATGATTCATCACGCCTTCCAGGCAGGCGCGATCACATTGCGGCTTGGAGGCGGAGGATCCGGCCGCAACGGACGATTGGGCGGCGAGCGACGGTGCGGTCGTAGCGGCGAGCCCCAATAGAATTACAGCGGACGCAACGGCAAGCCAAAAGTGCGATAGCTTTCTCAAAGCATGTCTCCTCTTTGCAGAATTGCAAGCCGCCCAGCCGAGAGAAAAGCCGACCGGCGAAAGCGAAAGCTCAAGATTTTTGCACTACTTGCGGAAATAGGCACTTTCTTTCTGCGTGCAGAAGAAGAATTTTCTCGACGGAATTAACTTCTGCTCCTCCGGCAGGCGGGAATCTTTTAACGAGTCGGATTCACAATTGCAAGAGGCAATGGCGGCTGCTCGTTATGGTGGGGCTTGGATGGGTGGAGATATGGTGGCGCCGCCGAGCGTACGACTTCGACCGCCGGGCAAATTCTTCGTTGCCGATTTGCTTACGGCGTAATTCCAGTTCGCAGGACTGTTATGAACGCGCAGCCGTATGCACTTTGCCTCGCGCCTGTCCGAAGAGCTTGATCATCTCGCGATTGAAGGCGGGAATGTCATCGGGCTTCCTGCTCGACACCAGATTTCCATCTACCACAACTTCTTTATCCATCCACTCCGCGCCCGCGTTCTTCAGGTCTGTCTTGAGCGAAGGCCACGCCGCAATCTGGCGCCCGCGCGCCGCTCCAGCCTCGATGATCGTCCAGGGACCGTGGCAAATTGCGGCCGCCGGTTTCCCCGCATCGAGAAGCGATTTCACGAACGAAACCGCCTTGGGGTTCATGCGCAGATGATCGGGGTTCATCACGCCGCCGGGAAGCAATAGCGCGTCAAAGTTTTCGGCGCGCGCGTTATCGAGCGTTTCGTCCACCGGAAATTGTTCGCCCCAGTCGGTGAATTTCCATCCCCGCACTTTTTCCTTTTGCGGGGAAACGAGCCGCGTCTCCGCACCGGCTTCGTCCAACGCTTTGCGTGGCTCCGTCATTTCCACTTGCTCAAATCCATTGTCGACAAGAATCGCAACGCGCACTCCATCCAAATTAGCCATTGCTGACCTCCGCGGAACTTCATTCGGCGTTCATTCTCTTTCTAAATTCTCGCCTCCGGCATCGACCGAAGGCTGTATACGCCTGCGAAAATGCCTGTACCGGTTCCCGCGGCGCGTCGAAGGGTGCCAAAATCTACTCTGATAGATATGCGGAAAGTTCATACGAGTGAGGATCGGAGCCTTGAGATGCCCTCGGCGATTGCGGACTACGCACTGATCGGTGACTGCGAAACCGCGGCGCTGGTGGCCCGAGACGGTTCGATCGACTGGTTATGCCTCCCGCGTTTCGATTCGCCTGCCTGCTTTGCGGCGCTCCTCGGAACCCCGGAAAACGGCCGCTGGCAATTGAAGCCTTCGGCGAAAGCCCGCGTTGTCCGGCGCTATCGCCCGCACGGTCTCGTTCTCGAAACGGAATTCGTGACGGCCGAGGGAAAAGTCGTTGTGATTGATTTCATGCCGTTGCGCCAGGCAAAGCCGCGGCTCATCAGGCTCGTTCGCGGCCGCTCCGGCCGCGTTCGGATGCAAATGGACCTGGTCATCCGCTTCGACTACGGACTCACGGTTCCCTGGGTAACTCAGGCCGACGGAGCGCTGCGCGCCGTGGCCGGCCCTCATCGATTAAGTCTTCGCACATCCGCCCCGGTCCGCGGCAAGGATCTTCACACAGTCAGCGAATTTACGGTCAAGGCGGGCGAGACAGTCCAATTCGAACTCGAATACGGGAGCTCATTCCGGTCTCCGGGGACGCGTTCCCGGCCGCAGCTGGAATCGCTGCTGAAGAAAACGGAGGAATCGTGGCGCAAATGGACGGCACAGTGCAAATACAAAGGACCGTGGTCCGCCGCGGTCGAGCGATCCTTGATCACCCTCAAGGCTCTCTCCTACGCCCCAACGGGCGGAATCGTCGCGGCCCCGACGACCTCGTTGCCCGAAACCCCCGGCGGCCCGCGCAATTGGGACTACCGATTCTGCTGGCTGCGCGACGCAACCTTCACGCTGCTTGCGCTGATGCACGCCGGTTATCACGAAGAAGCCCGCCGATGGCAGCGCTGGCTGGTGCGGGCCGCGGCCGGTAGTGCCGGCCAGCTGCAAATAATGTATGGAGTGGCCGGCGAGCGCCTTCTGCGCGAATGGGAAGTCCCTTGGCTTGCGGGCTATGAGCGCTCGTCGCCAGTGCGAATCGGCAACGCGGCTAGCGAGCAACTGCAGTTGGATGTTTACGGAGAATTGGCGGACGTTTTGCACCAGGCCAGGGCTTCGGCGAGGACCGGAGGGCCGGATTTCGACCTTCAGTTGGCTCAGCTGGAGCATCTTCGGAACATATGGCGTCAGCCGGATCACGGCATTTGGGAAATGCGAGGCAAAGCGCGCCAGTTCACGCATTCCAAGGTCATGACCTGGGTGGCCTTCGATCGCGCAATCCGCAGCGCGGAAAAGTTTCAGGTGGCGGCACCTCTTAACGAATGGCGGTCGGTCCGACAGGAAATTCACGACCAGGTCTGCCGTTTCGGATTTGATTCGCGCCTCGGGAGTTTTGTCCAATCCTACGGCTCGAAAGAAATCGACGCGAGCTTGCTCTTGCTCCCCCTGGTCGGTTTCCTGCCGCCCAAAGACCCGCGAATCGTGGGCACCGTGCGCGCGATCGAAAAAAAACTGCTTCGCTCCGGCTTCGTCATGCGCAACACAAGCGCCCGGCACACGAGATATTCCGGCGCGGAGGAAGGCGCTTTTCTGCCGTGCAGTTTTTGGCTGGCTGACTACTACGGGCTTGCCGGGCGCCGCGGCGCGGCCGTGCGGCTGCTCAAGCGTCTCCTCAAAGTCCGGAACGACGTAGGCCTGCTTTCCGAGGAATATCACGTGAAGAAAAGGCGGCTCGTCGGAAATTTTCCTCAGGCTCTATCTCACGTCGCATTGGTCAACACGATCATCACCCTGTACACAAAGCGCGGGCCCGTGCGCCAGCGCTCCCTCGCCAATCACCATACGCCTTTCTAGAAGACTCCCGTGGGCGGGGTCTGGCGAGACAATAAAGTTCCCTTTTGAACGGGGAGAAGTTCGAATGTCGCCGCTCGAAGTGAGCCAAAATGTGCCTTAATCGGAAGAGCCACATGCCGACCCATACCCTCCACCTAGTGAGGCGGGAAAATCGGAGCGCGCAGCCGCGACCGGGCGACGGGCGAGCGTCTCTATCTCGCTGCATCAATTGGCCTTGGGTAACGGTCTCTTCCCAGCTCTGAGCCACAGCGTTCCCACCGCCCGCGCGCATGCCTGCGAGCGTCGCCGGAGCCTTCGCTCGGTGAAGTGCTTGCGGCTTTGGAAAAGTGATTGCATCTAATGAGATTCTCTGGCAAAACTCTTCGCACGTTAGAGGGGGCTTCATCCCATGTCGATTTCAATCAGGCAGGTCGGCGCCAACACGGTCGTCGATGTAGTCGGCGACATCACGCTTCACAACACTCCCGAAGTGCGCAAAGTGTTGCTCGATCTCCTGAAAGAAAAGCGCGCCAGCAGAGTCGCGATGAATCTCACTTCGGTGAAGTACATCGACAGCGCCGGCGTCGCGTCGCTGGTGGAAGGGTTGAAGATGTCGCGCGAAATGAAGAGCGGATTCGCCCTGTTTGGGTTGAGCCGAACGGCGCGAGAAGTCCTCGAGCTGACCAGGCTCATCAAGGTGTTTGACGTGTACAACACCGAGGAAGAAGCTCTGCAGGGCAGCAGCCGCACGACGGCTTCGGCGTCGTAGGGCGCGATCTCGGCAGGAATCTGCGGGATCTCATCCCGCACGGAAATTCGCTGAAATTCAAAGATGCCCGTGAAATGCCACTAACCGAAACGATCGGCGAAGCGACGATCAATGGCTTGGCCTACGTTGGCGGCCTCGCGCAACTCACGGGCGGCGCGGCACGCGCGGTTTTCATCGCGCCCCTGCGCGGCGGCAAGCTGCGGATCGGCCGCGCGATCCATCAAGCGATGGCCGTCGGAGTCGAAGCCCTGCCCATCGTCTCCCTCATCTCTTTTTTCATCGGAACGATCCTCGCCCTCGAAGCCGCCTACGAGCTGCGCAAGTTCGGCGCCCTGGACATGATCGCGAATGCCGTCGCGGTCACGATGACGCGCGAGCTCGGTCCGCTCATGACCGCAGTCGTCGTCATCGGCCGCTCGGGTTCCGCATTCGCCGCCGAAATCGGCACGATGAAGGTCAACGAGGAAATCGACGCGCTCGAAACGATGGCTCTCGACCCCGTGCACTTTCTCGTTGCTCCGAAATTCCTCGCCATGATCCTGATGATGCCGTGCCTCACCACCTGGGCCGACTTCATGGGCGTGCTGGGCGGCGCGCTTTTCGGCGTCAGCGCGGCAGGCTTCACCCTTGGCACGTACATGCAGGCCAGCCTCAACGCGCTCATTCAGCGCGACATTATGAACGGCCTGATCAAGAGCGTGATGTTCGCGCTCGTCATCACCGCCGTCGGATGCCACGAAGGCTTTTCCACCGGCCTGGGCTCCGAACAAGTCGGCCGCTCCACCACCGCGGCCGTCGTAAAATCGATTTTTCTTGTGGTGGTCGTCGATCTTGTTTTCACCGGCATCTTTTATTTCACGGCGCCGCGCTAGAGCGGAAAAGGAAATGGCCGCAGACCTCATCGACAAAGACGACGCCCCGGACGGCCCGCCGGGCTGCGCTATCTCGGTCCGCAATCTCCGCGTCCAATACGGCGCTCGGGAAGTCCTTCATGGCATCAGTTTCGAGATTCCCGCCGGCGAGACGTTCGTCATTCTGGGCGGCTCCGGCTCCGGCAAGAGCACCCTCCTCCGCACCCTGGTCGGGCTCGAGCATCCAAGCGGCGGCGAAATACTGGTCAGCGGAAAGAGCTACGCCACGATCTCCGAGTCCGAGCGCGATGAGATCCTCAAGAAGATGGGCATGTCGTTCCAGCAAGGCGCGCTCTTCGGCTCGATGACCGTCGCCGAAAACGTGGCCCTTCCGTTGCACGAGCACACCGAGCTCGATCAATCCACGATCGACATCGTCGTACGCCTCAAGCTCGACCAGGTGGGGCTCAGCGGCTTCGACAATTACATGCCCGCGCAGCTCAGCGGAGGAATGCGCAAACGCGCGGCCATCGCCCGCGCCCTCGCGATGGATCCCGAAATTCTTTTTTTCGACGAGCCCTCGGCCGGCCTCGATCCCATCATTGCCGCCGGAATCGATGAGCTGATTCTCAAGCTCAAAAAAGCCTTTCGCATGACCATCGTTGTCGTCACGCACGAACTCGCCAGCGCCTTCCTGATCGCCGACCGCATGATCCTCATCGACAAGGGCGTGATCGTCGCGAACGGAACCACCGCCGAATTGCGCGAAAGCAAGCACCCGCGCGTCCGGCAATTCCTGGATCGCGTGCCGGAGCCTGAAATCTCGGAGGAGATCGACTACCTCCAGATGCTCACCGGCGAGACGCCGCCGGACCGTCGCTAGCTCTGGTCATCCGCGCGAGTCGTGATATACTCGCCGCCCTATGGGCGGCCGCCAGGCCGGCTTGAGGTTGGACTAATCGAGGAAACGAATGGACGCAAAGCGAGAGCAGGCTCTCGTCGGGCTCTTCGTGTTGGTGGCTTCGGGACTGCTCATCACGGTCGTGCTTCTTTTGTCTGGCTGGCTCACCGGCGGCGATGTTTCCTTCCGCGCCTACTTCAAGAACGCCGGCGGCCTCGAGCCTGGCTTCGAAGTTCACTATGCGGGCGGCCCGCCGATCGGGCGCATCACGAAAGTCCAGAACGATCCGCAGGACCCGACGCGAATGGAAGTCGATTTCGCGGTGCATCCTTCGGTCCCTGTCAAAACCGACAGCAAGGCTGCGATTACCAGCAATAGTCCCCTGGGCGACAATTTTCTCGAGATTGAGCCCGGCAGCCGCTCGGCCCCGCATGCTCAGGAAGGCGCCACGCTCCAGTCCAAGGACTATACGAGCCTGGATGAGATAAAAGACACGATTGCCGCGCTCGGCCCGAAGGCCAATGAACTCATCGACAATCTCAACGAGCGCGTCGTCGCCCTGAAGGAAACCCTCGATCGCGTGAACGATCTTCTCGATCCCCAGAATCGCGCCAACATTTCGCAGAGCCTCGCCAGCCTCAATGGGATGCTCAAGGAAGACCGTCCCAACATTCGCTCCACACTCGATCACATGAATGACGCGAGCGCAAAATTGGGCCCGCTGATCGATGATTTCCGCAAGACCTCGGCGCAGGCCAACGATGCCATCAAGAATCTCGATGCCGCCCTGGGGGAGGACCGCCCCGATCTCCACGCTTCCCTGGAAACTCTCCGCAAGACGCTGGATACGGCGCAGTCGCTCACCGATCAGCTCAACCGCACCATGAATGCCAACTCGGAGAATCTGGACGAGATCCTCGAGAACCTGCGGCAGATCACCGAGAACATGACCGAATTTACCGATACCATCAAGACGCGGCCCTACACTTTGATCCGGGCATCGGCCCCCAAGCCGCATGAGCCCGGGCAGCCGCCTCCCAAATAGGGCGAGAAGGAGTCAGGAGTGTTGAAGCAACGTATCTCGCAAGTGGCGCTGGTGATTTTGGCGGCAGGGCTTTCCGCGGCGTGCGGCGCGTCGCGCCCTTACAAATACTACATCCTCGACGTCAATCCGCCCGCCCCGGCCTCCCAGCCGGCTCAATACCCGGTGAATCTCGTCGTCGGCCGCGTGAGTGCGCCGGAACTGTATCGCGATTCGCGGATCGTCTACGGCAGCGGTGACGTGCAACTGGGCGCTTACGAATATCAACGCTGGGCGGAAATGCCCGCCGAGATGCTGCAGCAGACGCTGGTCACCTCGCTGCGCGCCACGGGGCAATACCGCTCCGTCACCCGCATTGGCAGCAGCGCGCGCGGGGACTATATTCTGCGAAGTCAGCTCTACTCGTTGTACGGTGTCGACAGACCTGCTATGGTGGCCCGCTTCTCGATGGAAGTCGATTTATTCGATGTCAAATCCGGCGACACGGTCTGGAGCGACCGCTACTCGCACGATGAGCCCGTGGAAGGAAAAACGGTAGCCAATGTCGTCGAAGCGATGGACCGCGACGTTCGCGCCGGCATGAATCAATTCGCGACGAACCTGGGCCAGTATTTCGCCGCCCACCCGCCGCAAACTCCCTAAAATTCGCTGTAGGGTTTGTTCTCGAAGGGAGACACTTCCTGCGAGGCGGAGTGCACGTCGCAAATTCCGCTCATTGAGGTTTGATCGGAATCGAAGTAGGCATCGCACTGGTCCGTCACCCAATCGGATTGGCCGGTGATCGGATCGTTTGGTATCCCGCCAATATATTTATTGTCGACGAGATCCTGAAGCGATCCGGGAGCGGCAGCCTTGTCGTGAATGTACTCCTGAATCGCCCGCCGCATCACGTCGAGATCGCTGTGGAGCGCCGCCTCGCGCGCATGCGTCACGCTCTGGCGGTAGCCGCCGACGGCAAGCGTGGCGAGAATCGCAATAATCACGATCACGATCATCGCTTCGAGAAGCGTGAAGCCGGACTGCCGTGCCGTCCTGCGATCCGTCCGGCGCCGGTCTGTGGTTAAAATCGTCATCACGAACGAGGCCGCCCTCGCTTGCTCCTACCAGTCCGAGTATTTTGTCCCGTCGAGCGCCGTGCCTTGCGACTTGCTGTAAACATCGAAAACATCCTGCCCGCCCCACGACGTCGAATCCGCGTCGTCCTGCACCGAGCGCAGCCCCCAATCCGTGTTTCCCGTCATCGGGTCGACCGGAATCTCCCGCAGGTACCGGATCTTCTGGCTCACCGCACTCTGGCCGGCAGGCGCTCCCGGCAAGAGCCCCGCTGTCTGGGCCGTCATTTCAACGCCATCCTTGAGGGTTTCCAGATCGGGCGGATAGTTCTCCGTGCCGGCCTGCACCTGGAACTTCCCTTTTTCGGCGTCGTCATGATACCGGTCGATCGCATCGCGCATTTCCCGGAGATCGTAGCGCAGCAACTCCTCCTTCGCGCTGATGATTCTTACGCGCTCGAGAGGCAGCGCGACAGTCGCCAGGATTACCAGGATCGATACGGAAATTATCAGCTCCAGCAGAGTCATTCCGGCTTGCGTCGCCGGCTCATTGTTCGCGCGCCAGCCAGCGCCTAGCGGCGCACGCACACCTCTGGGCCCCCTTGTCATCGAATCGCTTGTTCTGCGATGTCCGCGATGATTGTTCACCATCTCCGTCCCTTACGGCACTTCGATCGTCGCCTCGCCGGAGACCATCGGAATTGTCTGCTGCTGCGAGTTGCGTGCATTCACCTGAAGAATTTGAAGCGCGGTTTTGCCCGGCGCTACCGCCCGGACCACGAGCCCGAGCAGCGTGCCTGAGCCGTTCACGCCCGGCGTATTCGGCTGGCGCGTGGCGGAAACGATTACCTGGCCCTGCTGCGTGTCGATGCGTTGGACGATCGCAATTTCCTGCTTGCCGCCCGAGAGGAAACCGCCGTCTCGAACCTCCTCCACCTGCACCACCGCCGGATCGTAGTGGATCAAGAGCGGGATCGAATAAAGGTCGTTCACGTTCGAAACCGCCAGGCCCAGCGTCGTCCGCTGGCCAACCTGCAGTGTCACATTGGAAGGCTCGAATTGAAGCTGAGCCGCTGCCGCGCCGGGCTGCGGCGTAGCTTGCGAAGTCGACGGCAAGGGAGAAGACCCGGCCGTGCCGTTCGTCGCAGGAGCCTGCGTGAACTCGTCGTCGCGGTACACGCGAGCGTTCGAATCGGTTCCGGCCGCCAGCGTGCGCAGGTTCTCGGCCGAAATCGACGGGAACCGGATCACGTGCGGCGTCATCACGATCAGCACTTCGCTGTCTTGTTCGGACACGCTGTTGTCCGAGAACAGGTACCGCAGCAGAGGGAGTTGAGCCAGGCCCGGAATTCCGTTGATGTTTTTCGCGTTGGTCCGCTGGATCAACCCGCCCAGCACGCTCACCTCGCCATCCTTCAGCCGGATGTCGTGGTCCACCGTGCGCTGGCCGATCACGGGTTGGTTGATTCCGCCAATGTTGTCGGTGCTGTCGATTTCAGATACCTCGACCTTCACCTTCATGCTGACGTCGCCGTCCGGATGCACGCGCGGCTCGACTTCGATGTTCACTCCGACATCGATATAAGTGAATTGCGTGTTCACCAGGGGATTCACCACGCCCGCGCCGCCGCCCACTCCTACGCCGACGCCCGCCTGAAAACTTCCCGTGGCGACCGGCACGCGCTCGCCTACCTTGAGGGTCGCCTTTTCGCCGTCGCTCACGCGAACCTCAGGGTCCTGAATGATCTTCGTGTCGCTATCGGTGAGGATAGCGTTCGCCGTCGCTCCTGGCAGCGTCAGGCTGTAGTCCGCCGTGGAGAGATTCTTCAAATTGTTGAGCGCGATTTGCGTGGGCGAGGTCGTGGTGCTGCTGGTCGTCGTGCCGCAAGTGCTGCTGGTGCTGCTCGGCTGGTTTGCGCAGGTTGGGTTAAATGCCAGCGAGATGCTCTGCCCGGGCAGTATTCCCAGGTCTCGCAGACGATTGATGCTGGCGGTCAGCACCTGTACGTGAATTAAGACTTCCGGCTTCGCTTTGTCCGTGTCCCGGATGATCTTCGCGGCCAGCGCCAGCTTGTCCGGCGTGTCGCGGACCACGATCGCGTTCTGCGAATTCACCTGCGTCACGCGCCGCAAATCGAGAAGCTGCCGGAGCCCGGTGACGACTTCCGTAAGGTCCTGCGGCGTCAGCGTGTTCGACAGATAGAAGGTGCGGACCTCTTCGTCCTCCAGATCGCGGCGTTTCTGCGGGTTATCCGGCGCGACCAGAATGATGCTGCTGGTCATCGGCTGCCAGAAAGCCTTGCTTTCGAATGCGACTGCGTCCAGCCCCTCTTCGAGCGTCACGTTGGGCAAATCCACCGAGACGCGGCGCGAGGTGAAATCCGGATCGAAGATCACGCTCAGGCCCGCCAGCTTCGCGATCGTCTCGAAAACGACCCGCGAGTCGTTCGTCATTTTCAGATTGATGGGCTCTCTTGAAAGCGGCTTCAGTTCCGGCGGGGCCGCCAGTAGGTCCGAGTCGTCGGGAGGATTCGGATTCACTTTGGGCGTCTCAGCGGAGGTCTTCGCGGCCAGCAGATCCATCGTTCGCTTCAGTTCCTGGTCGGCGGCCTCGTTGGAGGGATCGATGGCCTTGGCCTTCTGAAACTCGCCCAGGGCAAGCTGTAAATCGCCTTGTTTGAGGGCCTTTTCGCCTTGCTCGACGTGGAATTGCCCGGCGGCAAAGCGCATGTTCAGCGTGCGAAGCTTGTACTCGGCGTTCGTCGGCTGATCTCTTAGCGCCCGCTCGTAGTGAACCAGCGCCGTGTCGTAATCCTGCACGGCTTCAGCCTTCCGGCCAGCGTCGTAATCCTGGTTTCCTTTGGGGCAGCCGGCGAGCAGAATTGCCAACGCCAGCACGGCCCCACACGTTAAGCGACGCAATAAAACCTCCGGAATCACCCGAGCCTTGGGAAGTCTAGCACCCGCGTTTTGATGCGGCAAGGAATCCTCCCTGTTGCCGCGCAACTTGGTTAATATTAGGGGTCGTGGCACCGGTTCGCGTTACAGTGCGGTAAAGGTCCGCCGGCAAAACCCGGAAATCCACCATACAGCATGACTTGCGGGCGTTTGCGGCTCGCGGCTATGATGGCCAAAGTGAAATCCACGTCGAAAAAAAACAGCCGCGAGGGCGTCCAAATCGTCGCCCAGAACCGCGCCGCTTCCTATAACTACGATCTGCTCGACAAACTCGAAGCGGGATTGGTCCTGGTGGGCACGGAAGTCAAAGCCCTTCGCGAAGGCAAGGGAACGCTTCGCGAAGCCTACGCCGAGATTCGCGCAGGAGAGCCTTGGCTGGTAAACTTCCATGTGCCGGAATACCAGCCCGGCGGATTTCGGAATCATGATCCCCTTCGAAAGCGTAAACTGCTGCTCAATCGCCGCGAGATTGAGCGCCTGATCGTCCAGACCCAGCAGAAGGGCATGACCATCGTCCCGCTCAAGATTTACTTTCGGGACGGCATCGCGAAATGTGAGCTGGCGGTCGCCCGAGGCAAGAAATTTCACGACCGCCGCGAATCCGAGAGACGCAAGGAAGCAAAGCGCGAGGCGGACGAAGCGATCTACCGTTCTCGCCGGCGATAAAAGCGGGATGAAAGCGAAGGGAACCCATGGAGATCCAACTCGAGTCTCAGCCGTACTCTGCCGTACAGTCCGACGCGCTCGTCACCTATGTTTTCGATAAGGACGACAAGTTCGACGGCGCCCTCGGTGAGATCGATCGCGCCATGAACGGCCGCCTTGCGTCGCTCGCCTCCACCGGCGAGCTCACCGGCAAATCGCTCGAGCTCACGCTGATCCACTTTCCCGAAGGTCTCGCCGCGAAAAAGCTCCTTCTCGTCGGCGCCGGCAAGCCCGAAAAATTCGTGGTCTCCGACCTTCGCAAAATCGCCGGCACGGCCGTGCGCTACCTGAAAACGCGCGGCGTGAAAAAGCTGGCGTTCCTCACGCGCGAAGGTGAACGCGGCCCCGCCGCGGCCCAGGCCGTCGTCGAAGGTCTGATCGTCGCCGACTTCGAATCCGATAAATACCGCAGCGACCGCAAGAATCGCGAGATCGAGTCCGCGTCGCTCTCCGGATTTGACGGCGGCCTCGGCGCCGACCTCAAGGCCGCGATCGAAGGCGGTCGCATCCTCGCCGAATCGCAGAATTTCGCTCGCGATCTGATCAACGAGCCCTCGAACAAACTCACGCCCCGCATTCTGGCGGCAAAGGCCGAGGCCATGGCCCGCGAAGCCGGCCTCGGAATCGAAATCCTCGATGAACGCAAAATCGCCGAGCTAAAAATGGGCGCGCTCATCGGCGTGGCGCAGGGCAGCGTCGAGCCGCCGCGAGTGATCGTCGTGCGCTACACGCCCCCCAATCCGCGGGCGGGCGCTCCCGTGCTGGGCCTCGTGGGCAAGGCCGTCACTTTCGACACGGGCGGCATCTCGATCAAGCCCGCGAACAACATGGAGAAAATGAAGTACGACATGGGCGGCGGCGCCACCATGCTTGGCGCGATGCGCGCGCTCGCCAGGCTCAAGCCGTCCATCTCCGTGATCGCCGTGATTCCCGCCACCGAAAACATGCCCGGCGGCCGCGCGCAAAAACCCGGCGACGTCCAGGTGGCCATGTCCGGCAAGACGATTGAAGTGATCAACAC
>Ga0335074_10002124_pt1 | contig 26990 bp, 23 predicted proteins | sample Lox_Sample_23_FD_206715 | JGI IMG/M metagenome (GOLD analysis project Ga0335074, IMG submission 206715) | Soil microbial communities from Loxahatchee National Wildlife Refuge, Florida, United States - Lox_Sample_2.3 | ecosystem: Environmental > Terrestrial > Soil > Wetlands | place: USA...
GCACTCACCCTGCAGCCCGTCTTTAAGTGCTGGACCGGCCGCTGCCAAACCTGCCAGCAACCAGTCAACCTCGACCAGCTCCCCCTACACCTCCACCGACAAGACGAATAAACCTAACAAAGCAGTAGTAGTTTCCTGACTGGATATTCGCCTTCGCCTTCGCCTTCGCGCCCTTGGACGCCTTGATGCTCGGCGCACTCCCACCCAAAGCAGGAGAAATTCCGCCCTGAGATGCCGCACCAGCTGAGGCCACCAGCACCCCAGATAGCAGCAGGGCGGCAAAGCCGACGCCGAAATACCTCATTTTCCTCATTCTGATCCTGTCCTTTCGTAGGGTCCAGTGAGGCAGCCCGACTGGGCGACCCCCCTTGAGTCGAAGACGAGGCGCGCTCGGCGCTCCTTCGCCGCCCCCTTCGTTACTGCGTCGCGCCGCCCGCGCGAGGATGCACCCCCATCATCGCCCGGCAGTCTACACCATTGCGGGCACCAGGCAGTCCGCGAGGGGTCCTGCGGGTGTTATTTTGCTGTGAGCAGCCTGGGCAACCAACGGAACCGTGTGAAGTAGTTGTGACGACGCTGGCTGTCGAGCGGATGTCACCTTTAAGTGAACGACACTGCTCAGATGGGCACGCCCCCCACCCCCAGCGCGGCGGCAGCCGTATACAGCTCCGCACGCGCATCGGGGTGCGCGGCGTGCTCGATCAGCAGCCGCGCCTGCGCCCGGTGGCTGCGCCCGAAGATGCGCGCGCAGCCCTGCTCGGTGACGACCGCCGAGTGCTGGAAGGAGGTGGCGGGCGCGGTGAGGCGCGGCACGATGGTGGAGCTGTCGCTCGCGTCGTGCCACGAGCGCAGCGCGATCACCGCCTGTCCGCCGGGGGAGTGCAGGGAGCCGCCGACGAAGTCCGGCTGGCCGCCGAAGCCCGAGTAGATGCGCCCGCGCACGTAGCTGGCTGCGGCTTGGTCGGCGAGGTCGACCTGCACGGCGGAGTTGACGGACACCATGCGCGGGTGGGCGGCGATGCGCGACGGGTCGTTGGTGAGCTCGGTGCGCGTCATGCGCACCCGCGGGTTGCGCTCGACCCAGTCATACAGCTCGCGCGAGCCGAACATGAACGAGCAGACGATCGGCTCGCCCACGTCGAGCGCGCCGGCGCGCTCCAGTCCGAGCACGCCGTCGCTGATCATCTCCGACCAGATGGCCAGGCCGCGGCGCGTGGCGAGCGCGCGCAGCGTGGCGTCGGGGATCTGGCCGATGCCCAGCTGCAGCCAGGCGCGATCTTCGATCAGCTCGGCGACCAGCTCGGCGATTCGCTCGGCGGGCTCCTCCCCCGGTCGCTGCGGGGGCTCGGCGAGCGCTTCGGGCGCTTCGATCGCCAGGTCGACGAGGTCTTCGGCCAGCTCGCCGTCGCCGAGCGTGTAGGGCATGTGCGGGTTCAGCTGCGCGACCACCAGCCCGCCGCGGGCGCGCACGCTTTCGACGGCGGCGACGAGGATGTTCACCTCGATGCCCAGCGACAGGCGCCCGTCGCGCGGCAGCGAGGTGTGCAGCAGCACGGCGTCCGGCGGGCGCTGGGTGGCGAACAGCCGCGGCACGAGCGACAGGCGCATCGGCAGGTAGTCGAGCCGCTCGCCGGCGTGGCGCATGGCGGGACCGACGAACGGCGTCTCGAAGATCACGCCCGCGCGCGCAGGCAGCTCGCCGTGGGCGGCGAGCATGAACAGGCGGTAGCGCTCGCGGGCGCGCTCGAGCGCGCCGAGCAGCACGCGCGGCGTGGCGAGGTTGCCGCTGGCCACGACCCGCGGCTCGGCCCCCGGCAGCCCCTCCAGCGCCCGCTCCAGCTCGCGCTCCTCGACAACCCGCATCGCTGCACAGTGACGCGCGCGGGGCGCGCGCGCATGGGTGGAAACTACCTACCGCATTCCGTGAGAGCCGCGGTGTGAAGAGCGCGCGGGAAGCCGTTGACTTGTATGGGTCGGACGATCCCCAGGGCCCCGCGATCACCGACCCGCGATGGCCCGCAACGTTGAGGAGCAGGCCATGAGCGTTCCACCCGCCGCACCCCCGACAGCGCAGCTCGATCCGGTGCGCACGTTCGCGCAGCTGCGACGCGACGACGTGGACTACGCGGGCGGCAAGGGCGCGAACCTCGGCGAGCTGACGGCAGCGGGCCTGCCTGTGCCGGAGGGCTTCGTGGTGGGCGCCCCGGCGTACGCCGCCTACTGCGAGCAGACGGGCCTGCGTGCCCGCCTGGCGGAGCTGCTGGACACGCTGGACGTGGAGGACACGGCGGCGCTGGGAGCGGCGAGCAAAGCGGCACGCGAGCTGTTCGACGCCACTGCGATCCCGGAGGCGATCGCGCTTGAGATCCGCGCCGCCTACACGCGCCTGGCCGCGGAAGCGGGGGCGGAGGTGGATCTGCCGGTGGCGGTGCGCTCCTCGGCGACCGCTGAGGACACCGCGGCGGCGTCGTTTGCGGGCATGAACGAGACGTTCCTGAACGTGCGCGGCGCGGAGGACGTGCTGGACGCCGTGCGGCGCTGCTGGCGCTCGCTGTTTGGCGCACGCACCGTGTACTACCGCGCTGTGAACCACTTCTCGCAGGCGGACATGGACATCGCGGTGGTGGTGCAGCGCCAGATCCGCTCGACGCGCGCGGGCGTGATGTTCACTGTGAACCCGGCTACTGGCGCGCGCGACGAGCTGGTGATCGAGGGGTCGTTTGGCCTCGGCGAGGCGGTCGTCTCCGGCGCCGTGTCCCCGGACCGCTACCTGGTGGACAAGCGCACGCTGGCGATCCGCCGTCGCGAAGTGCACCGCAAGGAGCTGGCGATCGAGTATGACCCCGACGGCGGGACGCGCCAGCGCGCGCTGGATGAGCGCGAAGCGCTGCGCCCGGTGCTGAGCGACGATGAGGTGCTGGCGCTGGCGGAGCTCGGCCGGCGCATCGAGGAGCACTACGGCGCGCCGCAGGACACCGAGTGGGCGTTCGCGCCGGCGGGCACGCTGTGGATGCTGCAGAGCCGCCCGATCACGACGTTGCGCGAGGAGCAGGCGCCCGAACAGGCTTCCCCTGACGGCGAGCGCGGCAAGGTGCTGCTGCATGGGCTGGGCGGCGCGCCGGGCGGCGCGAGCGGACCGGCGCGCGTGCTCGGCTCGCTGGCGGACGCGGCGCGCATGCAGGAGGGCGACGTGCTGGTGACGCACATGACGGCGCCGGATTGGACGGCGTTGATGCGCAAGGCGGCGGCGATCGTGACGGACTCGGGTGGCATGACCTGCCACGCGGCGATCGTCTCGCGCGAGCTGGGCATCCCCTGCGTGGTCGGCACCGGCGAGGCCACACGGGTGCTGCGCGACGGCGAGCTGGTGACGGTCGACGCGACGCGCGGAATCGTGCTGGAGGGACATCTTTATGAGCAGCCGCCTGCCGGCGGCTTGGGGTCGAGTGGTGTGGTGGTGCCCAGCGCGCACCCCAACGGCAGCCCGCTGCCTGGCCCGCTCACGGGTCCTGTCGCGGCGAGCGCGCTCGCCGGCGCGGTGGTGACGGGCACGCAGATCCTGGTGAACCTCTCGGAGCCCTCGCAGGTGGCGCGCGTGAAGGACATGCACGTGGATGGGGTGGGCCTGCTGCGCGCCGAGCTGATGGTGCTGGAGGCGCTCGGCGGCGAGCACCCGCGCACGCTGATCGAGGAAGGGCACACGGAGGAGTTCGTGGCGCGCATGGCGCAGGGGCTGAGCGAGTTCGCGGCGGGCTTTGCGCCCAGGCCGGTGACATACCGCACGATCGACTTTCGCACGAACGAGTTCCGCGGGCTGCACGGCGGCGATCGCTTCGAGCCGCAGGAGAGCAACCCGATGATCGGCTACCGCGGCGCGCTGCGCTACACGCACGAGCCGGACGTCTTCCGCCTGGAGCTCGAGGCGCTGACGCGCGTGTGGGACGCGGGCATGCGCAACCTGCATGTGATGCTGCCGTTCGTGCGCACCACGCGCGAGCTGCGCATCTGCCGCGAGCTGATCGCGCAGGCGGGGCTGCTGGAGCGCCCGGACTTCGAGCTGTGGGTGATGGCGGAGGTGCCCTCGGTGCTGTTCAACCTCGCCGACTACGCGGCGTTGGGCGTGGCGGGCATCTCGATCGGCTCCAACGACCTGACCCAGCTGCTGCTGGGAGCGGACCGCGACAGCGAGCTGCTGGCGGAGACCTTCGACGAGCGCGACCCGGCGGTGACGGAGTACCTGCGCGAGCTGATCCCCCGCGCGCGCGGGCTGGGGCTGCGCACGTCGATCTGCGGCCAGGCGCCGTCGGTGCACCCGGAGTACGCGGATCTGCTCGTGCGGGCGGGGATCGACGCGATCTCGGTGAACATCGATGTGATCGAGCGCACGCGCGCGCTGGTGGCGGCGGCCGAGCGACGGGTGCTGCTGGCTGGCGCCCGCGGGGGCGAGGGAGCGCGCGAGGGCTAAGTGGTGTTCGAGGTCCGCATCCACGGCCGCGGCGGGCAGGGCGTGGTGACGGCGGCCGAGCTGCTGTCGCTGGCGGCGTTCGAGGAGGGCCTGCGCGCGCAGGCGTTCCCGAGCTTTGGCTCGGAGCGGATGGGCGCGCCGGTGACGGCCTTCTGCCGCATCAGCGACCTGCCGATCCGCCTGCGCGAGCCGATCGCCGAGCCGGACGCGGTGGTCGTGCAGGACCCCACGCTGCTGCACCACGTGGACGTCTTCGGCGGGCTGCGCGAACAGGGCTTCGTGCTGGTGAACTCCAAGCGCACGCTCGCGCAGCTGGGGCTGTCGGAGCTCTACGATCGCCATCTGCCACCGCGGCTGCGCAGCACGCCCGCCAGCGAAATCGCCCGCGAGCGGCTCGGGCGGCCGATCGCGAACGCCGCGCTGCTGGGCGGCCTGAGCGCGTTGACGGCGGTCGTGCGGCTCAGCTCGCTCGTGCGCGCGATCGAGCAGCGGCTGCCGGCGAGCGTGGTCGAGGGCAACGTGCTCGCCGCGCGTGAGACCTACGAGCGCGTGCGCAGCACGCTGGGCGAGGGCCACGGCGCGCTGGATGGGGAGGCCACGCATGCCTAGCCAGATCGAGGGCTCGCTGGCGGTCGCGCGCACGGTCGCCCGCTGCCGTCCGCAGGTCGTGTGCGCGTATCCGATCACGCCGCAGACGCACATCGTGGAGGCGCTCTCGCGGATGGTCGCCGCGGGGGAGCTCGCGCCGTGCGAGTTCGTGAACGTGGAGTCGGAGTTCGCGGCGATGTCGGTGGCGATCGGCGCGAGCGCGACCGGTGCGCGCGTGTACACGGCGACCGCGAGCCAGGGCCTGTTGTACATGGCGGAGGCGCTGTTCAACGCGTCGGGGCTGGGGCTGCCGATCGTGATGACGGTCGCCAACCGCGCGATCGGCGCGCCGATCAACATCTGGAACGACCACTCGGACGCGATGGCGCTGCGCGACTGCGGCTGGGTGCAGCTGTACGCGACCGACAACCAGGAGGCGGCCGACATGCACGTGCAGGCCTTTCGCCTGGCGCAGGAGTGCTCGCTGCCGGTGATGGTGTGCATGGACGGCTTCGTGCTCACGCACGCCGTCGAGCCGCTGGAGGTCGCCGAGCAACAGGATGTGGACGCCTACCTGCCGCCGTTCGTGGCGCGCCAGGCGCTCGACCCGAGCGCGCCGGCGACGATCGGCGCGATGGTCGGGCCGGAGGCGTTCACGGAGGTGCGCTACCTGGCGCACGCCAAGCAGATGGACGCGCTGGACGCGATCCCTGGGCTGGCGGCAGAGTTCGAGCGCCGCTTCGACCGCGCCTCCGGGGGGCTGCTCGGCGGCTACCGCTGCGAGGACGCGCGCACGGTGATCGTGGCGCTGGGCTCGGTGTTCGGCACGCTGCAGGACGTGGTCGACGAACGGCGCGCGGACGGGCGCACGGTGGGAGTGCTGGCGATCAAGTCCTTCCGACCGTTCCCGCTGGCGGAGCTGCGCGCCGCGCTGGCGGACGCCGGGCAGGTGATCGTGCTCGAGCGCGCGTTCGCGGTCGGCGTCGGCGGGATCGTCAGCGCCGACGTCCACGCGGCGCTCGCCGGCCTGCGCGTCCCCATCCACACTGTCGTCGCCGGCCTGGGGGGACGCGCGGTCACGCGCCGCTCGCTGCACGCGATGCTCGACCAGGCGCACGCGGGCAGCCTGCCGGAGCTGCACTTCCTCGACCTGAACACGCAGCTCGTCGAGCGCGAGCTGGCGCGCATGCGCGAAGGCACCAGTCCGGGACCCCACGCGGAGAACATCCTGCGCGAGCTCGGCATCGTGGCGGCGGGGCCGGTATGACCCACTTCTACCAGACGGGCACGTTCGCGGTGGGCAACCGCCTGCTCGACGAGGACGCCGCCTCGGTGCAGGCCGATCCGGCCCGTGCGAACTCGATCACGAAGGGCCACCGCGCCTGCCAGGGCTGCGGCGAGGCGCTGGGCGCGCGCTACGCGCTCGACGCGGCGCTGCGCGCGAGCGGCGGCCAGCTGATCGCGGCCAACGCGACGGGCTGCCTGGAGGTCTTCTCCACCCCCTTCCCCGAGTCCTCGTGGCGGCTGCCGTGGATCCACTCGCTGTTCGCGAACGCGCCGGCGGTCGCCACGGGGATCGCCGCCGCGCTGCGTGCGCAGGGCCGCACGGACATTCGCGTGGTCGGCCAGGGCGGTGACGGTGGCACGGTGGACATCGGCTTGGCGTGCCTGTCGGGGATGTTCGAGCGCGGCGACGACGTGCTGTACATCTGCTACGACAACGAGGCGTACATGAACACGGGCGTGCAGCGCTCCGCTGCCACGCCGCCGGCCGCGCGCACCGCCACCACCGAGCCGCTGGGCACGCATCCGGGCAACGCGTTCGGCCAGGGCAAGAACCTGCCGCTGATCGCGATGGCGCACGAGCTCCCGTATGTGGCGACCGCCACCGTGGCGGAGCTGCGCGACCTCGAGCGCAAGGTGGAGCGCGCGATGCAGCTGCACGGCGCGCGCTACCTGCACGTGCTCGTCCCCTGCCCGCTCGGCTGGGGCTCGGCGACCGCCGACACGATCAACATCGCGCGCCTGGCCAAGGAGAGCGGCCTGTTCCCCGTGTTCGAGGCCGAGGACGGCCGCGTGGTGCGCGTCTCCCCCATCCGCCGCCAGGTGCCGGTGGAGGACTACCTGCGCCGCCAGAAGCGCTACGCGCACCTGTTCGCCGGCGCGGGCCGCCCGGACGTCATCGCCCAGCTGCAGGCGAGCGCCGATCGCAACATCGCCCGCTTCGGGCTGCTCGCGGATGGCGGCGAGGAGCCGGCCGAGCGCGACATCGGCCTGCTGGACGTGCTCGCCACGAGCGAGCGGGGTGCGCAATGAGCGCCCCGGGCGCCCCCGGACACGCCCCGGACGCCCCTGGGCACGCGCCTCACGTCCCCGGGCAGGCACGACCGGCACCGGGCGAGCACCCGGAGCGCCCGTTTGCGATCACGCTGGACGTCGGCTCGAGCCTCGCCAACCGCACCGGCGCGTGGCGCACCGAACGCCCGCAGTACGTGCGCCGGCTGCCGCCGTGCAACAACGCGTGCCCGGCCGGCGAGGACATCCAGCGCTGGCTGTATGAGGGCGAGTCCGGCGGCGAGGGCTACGAGCGCGCGTGGCGGGTGCTCGTGCGCGAGAACCCGTTCCCGGCGGTCATGGGTCGCATCTGCTACCACCCGTGCGAGACGGAGTGCAATCGCTGCCAGCTGGATGAGGCGGTGGGCATCAACTCGGTCGAGCGCTTCCTCGGCGACGAGGCGATCGCGCGCGGCTGGCAGCTGCCGGCCCCAGGGCCGGCGTCCGGCCGGCGTGTGCTGGTCGTCGGCGCGGGCCCCTCCGGCCTGTCGGCCGCCTACCACCTGGCGCTGCGCGGCCACCACGTGACGGTCAAGGACGCCGCCGCGGAGCCGGGCGGGATGATGCGCTACGGCATTCCCGCCTACCGGCTGCCGCGCGCGGTGCTCGACGCGGAGATCGCGCGCATCCTCGCGCTCGGCGTCGAGCTGCGCTGCGGCGAGCGCGTGGAGGACCTGCAGGGCGAGCTGCGCGCCGGCCACCACGACGCCGCCTTCCTGGCGGTGGGCGCGCACGTGGCGCGCAACGTGGAGATACCGGGCGGCACGGCCGCGCACATCGTCGACGCGATCGGCCTGCTGCACGGCCTCGCCGAAGGCGAGCGCCCACAACTGGGCCGGCGGGTGGTCGTGTATGGCGGCGGCGACACCGCGTTGGACGCCGCCCGCAGCGCGCGGCGCCTGACGGGCGCGGAGCCGGTGATCGTCTACCGGCGCACGCGCGAGCGCATGCCCGCCCACCTGGAGGAGCTGGAGCAGGCGCAGGAGGAGGGCATCGCCTTCCGCTGGCTGTCCACGATCGTCGCCGCCGGCGAGGGCCCGCAACACGACGCCGCAGGCTCCGAGCACGGCGCGGACGGCGCGGGCGAGCCGAGCAGCGACGCCGGCGAGCCTGACGGCGGCCCGGCGGCGACGCTGCGCATCGAGCGCATGCGCCTGGACGAGCAGGGGATGCCCCAGCCGACGGGCGAGTACGAGCAGCTGGACGCGGACAGCGTGATCCTCGCGCTGGGGCAGAGCTCCGATCTGTCGCTGCTGGGGGAGCTGCCGGGCGTGTGCGTGGAGGACGGCGTGGTGGCGGTGGACGAGCGCATGATGACCGGCCACCCAGGCGTGTTCGCGGGCGGCGACATGACGCCGGGAGAACGCATGGCGGCGGTGGCGATCGGCCACGGCCGGCGCGCCGCGCGCTGCGTCGACGGCTGGCTGCGCGGCGTCGCCGTGGAGCCGCCGCCGCGCGGTGAGCTCGCGGGCTTCGACGCGCTGAACACGTGGTACTACGCGGACGCGCCGCGCACGGTGCGTCCGCTGCTGGAGGACGTGCGCCGCCAGAGCACGTTCGAGGAGGTTGTCAAGGGGCTGGGCGAGGACTCCGCGCTGTTCGAGGCGCGCCGCTGCCTGTCGTGCGGCAACTGCTTCGCGTGCGACAACTGCTACGGCGTGTGCCCGGACAACGCCGTGCTGAAGCCAGGGCCGCCAGGCGAGGCGTACGCGATCGACCTGGACTTCTGCAAGGGCTGCGGCATGTGCGCGGCGGAGTGCCCGTGCGGCGCGATCGAGATGATCCCGGAGGAGATCTGAGCGGACGCTCAGCCCTGGGCGGGCTGCGCCGGCTGCTCTGCGTCCGCGTCCGTCCGGCGGGCGCGCTTCTTGGTGATGCGCTGCGCTCGTGGCGGCGGCGCGTCGGCGGCGAACAGCTCGCGCAGCTCGGCGAAGCCTTCCTCGATGCCTTCGGCCAATATGTGCAGGTCGGGGGTGGAGTCGCGGTCGGCGTTGATGCCGAGCACGAGCTGACCGTCGTAGGAGAAGATCGCGATCGCCACCGCGTGGCGAGCGGCCAGCGGAACGAGCGGCTGGACCTCCCGCAGCGGCGCCCCGAACGCCGACAGCGCGACGCGTGGCCCAGGCACGTTGGTGATCGTGACGTTGAACAGACGTGTCGCGTACAGCGCGTGCGCGACCGCGGCGTGCAGCACCGGCGGCGCGAGCGCGGCGAGGTCGAGCATCGTCGCGGCGCCGAGTGCGGCTCCGGACGCCTTCAGCCTGCGCGTGTGCTCGACGATCTTGCGCACGCGCGCGAACGAGTCGAGCTCGGCGACCGGCAGGTCCACGAACAGGGAGCTGATGCGGTTGCCGAGCGCCAGCTGCTCGGAGGTGGCGCGGATGTTCATGGGCACCATCGCGCGCAGCCCCGCGCGCGGCGGCGACTCGCGCCGCGCCACCAGCAGCCGGCTGAGCCCAGTGGTGCAGGCGGCGAGCACGACGTCGTTGACGGAGCCGCCGAGCGCGCGGCCGATGGCTTTGACCTCCGGCAGCGAGGCGCGCACGACCGCGAAGCGGCGCGTCGCGCCGATCGGCCGGTTGAGGCTGCTGTTGGGGGCTGCCATCAGCTCGTCGCGCACGAACAGCGCGGCCAGCGAGCGCGAGCGTGCGAGCGTGTCGCGAGGATGCAGCGCGGCGTGCACGCTGGCGCTCGCCGCGCGCACGCCCGTGCGCGCCAGGTCCGCCACCGGTTGCAGCGGCTGCGGGTGGATCGAGCCGTGTGTGTCCGCCGCCGCGGCGCCAGCCCCGGTCGCCGTGTGCGACAGGCTGGACCCGTCCTCGAGCAGCAGCCGCACGACGTCAACCGAGCCGACGCCGTCGACCAACGCGTGGTGGGTCTTGGTGGCGAGCGCCCAGCGGCCGTGCTCCAAGCCCTCCACCAGCACCATCTCCCACAGCGGGCGGGTGCGGTCGAGACGGTGTGAGAAGTAGTCCGCCGCCCATTCGCACAGCTCCGCTTCGCCGCCGGGCGCCGGGAGCGCCGCACGGAGTACGTGGTTGTGCAGGTCGAACTGGGGATCCTGCTGCCAGCTGGGCCACGCAAGCCCACCCGTACGCTCGGACGATAGCCGCTGCGAGTAGCGCGGTAGCAGCGTCAGGCGGGAGGCGATGTCCTTGCGCACCGCGTCGATCGACGGCGCGCCGCCGCCCATCGGCGGCTCGAAGACCATCACGCCGCCGATGTGCATGGTCGCGCCCTCGTCCATCTGCTCCAGCTCCAGGAACGTCGCATCCAGTGCGGTGAGCTGATCGGACATGGCTCGCAGCATCACCCGCGGCGGGGGTGGCCGTCATCGGTAGCGGTGCGCAGGTCGCGTTGGTAGTAGCCCGCACCCGCGCCCCGCGAGCGGTCGGCCGCGCCCGCGCGGGAGCCGCGATCCACACCCGCGGGAACCGTGATCCACAGCTGCGCGCCGATGCGCGATCGCGGCGATCGCGGCGTTCGCCGCCGCTAGCCTTTGCAGGGTGCGCGCTGTGAGATTCGACCGCTACGGTCCGGTGGACGTGCTGCAGGTCGTCGACGTCGCGCGCCCCACGCCCGGCGCCGGCCAGGTGCTCGTGCGGGTGAAGGCCGCGGGCATCAACCCTGGGGAGGTGTCCATCCGCGAGGGTCGCATGCACGCGCGCTTCCCGGCGACCTTCCCATCAGGCGAGGGCAGCGATCTCGCGGGTGTCGTCGAGGAGCTCGGCGAGGGTGTCAGCGGCTTCGGCGTGGGCGATGAGGTGATCGGCTTCACCAACGAGCGCGCGAGCCACGCGGAGCTCGTGGTGGTGGAGGCGGGGAACCTGACGCGCCGCCCGCCGGGTGTCTCGTGGGAGGCGGCAGGCGCTTTGTTCGTGGCCGGCGTGACCGCCTACGCGGCGGTGCGCGCGGTGGCGCCGCACAGTGGCGAGACGGTCGTGGTGTCCGCTGCGGCCGGCGGCGTGGGCTCGCTGGCGGTGCAGCTCGCCGGGCGCGCCGGCGCGCGGGTGATCGGGATCGCCGGCGAGGGCAACCATGCGTGGCTGCGCGAGCACGGCGTGGTGGCAGCCAGCTACGGCGAGGGCCTCGCTGCGCGCATCCGTGAGGCCAGCGGCGGGCGGGTGGACGCGTTCATCGACACCTTCGGCGGCGGCTACGTCGAGCTGGCGCTGGAGCTTGGCGTCGAGCCGCGGCGGATCGACACGATCACGGACTTCGCGGCGGCGCACAGGTACGGCGTGAAGACCGAGGGCAGCGCTGCGGCGGCAAGCGCAGAGGTGCTTGCCGAGCTCGCGCGACTGATCGACGCGGGCGAGCTCGAAGTGCCGATCGCGCGCACGTACCCGCTCGAGCAGGTGCGTGACGCGTACACCGAGCTCGAACGCCGCCACACGCGCGGCAAGATCGTGCTCGTGCCTTGACAGCGGCCGCGATCGGCGCCCGGCTTGGCGCCGCCACGGCACCGGAGCTGAAAGCCCAGATCCTCGCGGCGCTACGCGGCCTCGCGCAGCGCCTGCAGCTCGCGGTGCAGCGCGAGCTCGTGCAGCGCTCGTTCCTCGATCGAGCGCACACGCTCGGGCGTCATCTCCAGGCGGCGGGCGATCGCGGCGAAGGTCTGTGGCTGGTTGTCTCCGTCGAGCCCGTAGCGCAGGCGGATGACGGTGCGGTCGGGCTCGGGCAGCTCGGCGACCGTGCGCCGCACCGCCTCCAGCCCCAGGCCGATGATCACCTCGTCGCCCACCTCGACCGCGCTGTCGGGCACGAGCGCGCCGAGCGAGGTGTCGCCTTCCTCGCCCACCGGCCGGTCCAAGCTGGTGGTCACGCGGGCGGCCCGAGCGAGGTCGTGCAGCTCGTCGAGGCTCACGCCGGAGGCGTCTGCGAGCTCCTGCTCGGAGGGCTCGCGTCCGAGCTTGGCCAGCAGCTCGCGCTGCATCGTGGCGACCCTGCGCTCCCGCTGGGCGATCGCCACGGGCAGGCGAATCGTGCGTCCGTGGTCGGCCAGGCCGCGCTGGATCGCCTGGCGGATCCACAGCGTGGCATAGGTGGAGAAGCGAAAGCCCTTGCGCCAGTCGAACTTCTCCGCAGCGCGGATCAGGCCGAGCATCCCCTCCTGGATCAGGTCGAGCAGCGTCAGCTCGCCGGCGCTCTGATAGCGCTTGGCGATCGACACCACCAGGCGCAGGTTGTGGGTGATGAGCTTTTCCTTCGCGCGCAGGTCGCCCTGCTCGATGCGCCTGGCGAGCTCCAGCTCTTCGGCGGGGCGCAGCAGGGGATAGCGTGCGGCCTCCTGCAGGAACTGGCTCATCGCGTCCACCGTGTAGTGCGCGAGATCGCCGTTGGCGTAGCTCGTCGGCGGCACGCCCGGCTTGCCACAGTCGTCCTGCACGCCAACGCCGGCCGCCTCCAGGCGCTCGCGCAGGCCCTCGACCTCCTCGTCGCCCAGTTCCAGCGTGCGCGCCAGCAGGTCGATCTCCGACTCGAGCACGTGCCCACGTTCGACGCCGGCCTCGATCAGCGCGTCGATCTCCGCGCGGTAGTCGGGCTCAGCGCTCACTGGTGGTCGTCCTTGTCGTCATTTGCATGCACCTGAGGATCGCAGGCGCGCGAACCATCCCGCAGCCAGCCGCGAGCGCGCGAGGTTGCGCACGTCGCGGACGTCGACGAGCGGGGCTCGCGGTCAACCATCGCGCTCGGCGCTTGCCAGCAGCGAAGCGTCGGGGTCCTCGGCGCGCGGCAGGTCCTCGGGACGGAGCACCAGCACTGAGCATGGAGCGTCGTGCACGACCCGCTCGCTCACGCTGCCGAGCGCCCGCACGCCGCTCACGCGCCGGCTGGCCATCACGATCAGCGACACGCCCTGCGCGGCGGCTGCCTCGACGATCGCGCTGTGCGCCCGTCCGGGCGCCACCTCCACGGTGGGCTCCTCGCCGAGTGCCGCCCGCAGCCGCTCGGCCTGCGCGGCAATGCGCGTCGGATGGTGCGCGGACTCCGCGCCCGCCGCGTGCAGCAGCAGGACCGAGGCGCCGCGTGCACGCGCCAGCTCACCGGCGAACGCGACGAGTCCGTCCGAGCGCTCGCCCGCGTCGCTGGCAACGAGGATCCGCTCATCGAAGCGGTGCCCCTGCGCCGGACGACGCGCGATCAGCAGTGAGCACGGCAGCTCGTGCGCCGCCTCGGTAGCCACGCCGCCCAAGAGCAGATGCGCGAAGCGCGACATGCTGGGCGCGCCGAGCGCGAGTAGCCGGTGCTGGGCGGCATGTTTGAGGACGACCTTCACGGGCGTGCCATGCGGCTCGAGCTCGCTCTCCGCGGGCACGCCCGCCTTGGCCGCGAGCACCTTGGCGTGTTCTAGCGCCAGGCTCGCGCGTGAGGGCTCGATGGTGTGCACGTGGTAGCTGCCGGCGCTGCCCGACCCGCTCAGCGCGATCACCGACAGCAGTGCGAGATGACCCTCCGGCCCCGCCAGCGCGGCGGCCTGGGCGACGGCCTCGTACGCCGACGTCGTCCCGTCCACCCCACACAGCGCGTCGCTGAGCAGTCCCAGCATCGCGAACTGCCCACGCTCGGCCGCACCGGGCGCAGGCGCGCTGTCGGTCACGTCTTTTGCATGTACGTCGCTGGAACTCATCTCATCTCCTCGCCGGAAGCAGCGCTTCCCCCGTTGTGTGGTCAGGTTGCGGCCAGCATGCTCGCAGCCGCGCGGGGAACCATCGGCGATAACCCAGCGAGAGGCTGCAGCAAACTACGTAACGTCCGCGCTTGGCCGCAGTCCGTAGTCGTCCGCACGCGCGCACGGACGAGTGCGGATGAGCCTCACTGTCACCGGTGGTTTGCTGCTCTCACCCCACGCAAATCTCCAGGAGGACTCACAATGGCCACAGTAGAGCAGTCCAGCACATTCCAGGCGCCGGGGCACCCTCACAGCCCGGTGCAGGTGGCGGAGCGATACGACAACTTCATCGGCGGGCACTGGGTGGCTCCGGTCAGCGGCGAGTACCGCGCCAACCTCACCCCGGTCACCGGCCAGCCGTTCTGCGAGGTGGCGCACTCCACGCCCGATGACATCGAGCTCGCGCTCGACGCCGCCCACGCCGCGCGCGAGGACTGGGGCGAGCGCTCGTTGACGCAGCGCTCGCAGGTGCTGAACGCGATCGCCGACGCGATCGAAGAGAACCTCGAGATGCTGGCCGTGGCCGAGAGCTACGACAACGGCAAGCCGGTGCGCGAGACGCTCGCCGCGGACATCCCGCTGGCGGCCGACCACTTCCGCTACTTCGCCGACGTGATCCGCGGCGAGGAGGGCGCGATCTCGGAGATCGACCACGACACGATCGCCTACCACTTCCGCGAGCCGCTCGGCGTCGTCGGGCAGATCATCCCCTTCAACTTCCCGCTGCTGATGGCCGCGTGGAAGATCGCCCCCGCGCTCGCCGCCGGCAACTGCACGGTGATCAAGCCCGCCAGCTCCACGCCGTGGTCGATCCTCAAGCTCGCCGAGGTGATCGGCGACGTGGTCCCGCCGGGCGTGCTCAACATCGTCAACGGGCCCGGCGCGGAGACCGGCAGGGCGCTGGCCTCCAACAAGCGCATCGCCAAGATCGCCTTCACCGGCGAGACGGTCACCGGGCGGCTGATCATGCAGTACGCCGCCCAGAACATCATCCCCTCCACCACCGAGCTCGGCGGCAAGTCGCCGAACGTGTTCTTCGCTGACATCCTCAGCGCCGACGACGCGTTCGCCGACAAGGCGGTCGAGGGTCTCGTGCTGTACGCGTTCAACAAGGGCGAGGTGTGCACGTGCCCGTCGCGCGCGCTGATCCAGGAGTCGATCTACGAGGAGTTCATGGCGCGCTGCCTGGAGCGCATCCGCACGATCCGCCAGGGCAACCCGCTCGACCGCGACACCCAGTTGGGACCGCAGAACTCGAGCGCGCAGATGGAGAAGATCCTTGGCTACATCCAGATCGGCCGCGACGAGGGCGCCGAGCTGCTGGCCGGCGGCGAGCGCAACGTGCTCGGCGGCGAGCTGGCGGGTGGCTACTACGTCGAACCGACCGTGTTCAAGGGCACCAACGACATGCGCATCTTCCAGGAGGAGATCTTCGGCCCGGTGCTCGCGGTGACCACGTTCAAAGACGAGGCTGAGGCGCTGCGCATCGCCAACGACACGATGTACGGGCTCGGCGCGGGCGTGTGGAGCCGCGACGGCGCGCGCGCGTACCGCATGGGCCGCGGCATCCAGGCGGGGCGCGTGTGGACCAACTGCTACCACCAGTACCCCGCGCACGCCGCCTTCGGCGGCTACAAGGTCTCCGGCGTGGGGCGCGAGAACCACAAGATGATGCTCGAGCACTACTCGCAGACCAAGTGCATGCTCGTGAGCTACGACCCCAACCCGATGGGGCTGTTTTGAGCGCACGCAGCACCCAGTCGTCCCCCGCCGACGGGACGCCGGCCCCGCGGACCGCGCGCGGGGCCGGAGAGCCCGCCGAGCCGCCGCAGCATGCGGGCGTGCCGCAGCATGCGGCAGTGCCGCAGCATGCGGGCGTGAGCGCCACACCGGCGGCGCGCGAGCTGATCGAGCGCCTCACCGCAGAGCACGGTCCGCTCACCTTCCACCAGTCCGGCGGCTGCTGCGACGGCAGCTCTCCCATGTGCCTGCTCGCTGGGGAGCTGCCGGCGGGCCGCTACGACGTCATGCTCGGCGAGCTCGCCGGCGCACCCTTCTACATCGATGCCGAGCTATACCGGCGCTGGGGCCGCCCAGAGTTCGTGATCGACGTCTCCGAGGGCGCCGGCGAGGGCTTCTCGCTGGAGGGCTCCCACGGGGTTCACTTCGTGGCCCGCAGCGGGCCGGCGGCTGCCGTGTGAGCCCCCGCTTCCGCAGCCGCGCGCTGCTGGGCCTCTGCAAGCGAGCGCCCGGCGAACAGCAGGCCGGTTTCCAGGTGTTCCTGCACTTTTTCGAGGCTGTGGCCGCCCGGATAGATGGCGCTCTGCGCCTGTGCGCCGGCTGCGCGCAGCTCGGCGGCGAATTCCGGGTCCTCGGCGGGCATGGCGACAGGGTCTTCGGCGGCGCCGTACAGGAAGGCGTGCAGGCCAAGGCGTGAGATCACCGGCCGGTCGGCGTGCAGCGCGCCTTCCAGGTTGTTGAAGAAGCCCAGCCAGCTCTCGACCACGGAGAAGCGCAGCGGGTTGCTGAGCGCGACGTTCATCGCGCCGAAGCCGCCCATCGAGTCGCCGACGATCGCACGCGCCGCGCGCGTGGGGATGGTCCTGAGCATGCGATCGACCAGTTCCTGGACTTCCACCACGTACGTCGCGTCGTGGTGCACCCCCAGGTCGCGCCAGTTGTTCAGCGTCGGGCGGTCTTGGACCATGACGGCGATCAGCGGCTGGATCGCGCGCTCCTCGATCAGCCGGTCGAGCGTCTGCTGGATGCCGATTTCCAGAAACGCGTTGGCGTGCCCGTTGCGGCCGTGCAGCAGGTACACCACCGGGTAGCGGTGCGTGCCCGCCGCATAGCCGGGAGGCAGGTACACGAAGAACGATCCAGCGCCGGGCAGCGAAGCCGAGGAGAAGCTCGTGTGCTCGATCGAGCTGCCGGCGGCATCGGTGTTGAGCAGCGTGAAGCTCGGCAGCGTCTGCAGCAGCGCGGGCGGAGCGACCGGCCTGGTCGGGCCCGGCAAAGCGCTCGCGGCCACGCCGTCGTGGCGGCCGAGCAGCCGCTCGAGCGTGCGCGGGACGCCCGGCAGCGCCAGCGCACCGACGAGCGCGAGCGAGCACAGCATCGCTGCCGCGTGCAGCGGGCGGGGGCGCTCGCGACGTGCACGCCACGGCGCGGTGACGGGAACGCCCGCCATCGCCGGCGCGCGCCTGGGCGGAAGCGCGGGCACCCACGACGGGGGCAGGATGTCGCCCGCCGGGGCGCCGCGCCCCGGCCAGCTCCAGTCGCCGAAACCGTCGAACCACAGCTGTGCGCTCGACGCTCGCGCGTGTACAGACATCACAGAAGATTGAACGGAACTCCGCGCGTGAAAGCCAACCCCTGCACGAGCGCGCCCATGCGCCGCGCGCGGCGGCTTGGATCTCTGCGGGCAGCGCCCAGGGCCGGAAGGATGATGAGGGCGTGAGTGCCGTCCGGCGATTGCGGCTTGCGCCGCTGGCCGGTGTGGCGGTCGTTCCCTGACGGAAACACTCACGCCCTCACGTCCACACTATCCCGCGTCGGGCGTTGCCCGCCATCGCGGAAGACCACGCCCGTGAGTCCGAAGTTCACCACAGGCGCAAGACCACCGCAGACCACTAACCTCTGGCGGGTGGCGCGCATCGGCCTGCTCACCGGAGGCGGCGATTGCCCCGGCCTGAACGCGGTGATCCGCGCGGCCGTGCGCACCGGGCTTGGCGACGGCCACAGCTTCGTCGGGTTTCGCCACGGCTGGGCGGGCGTGCTCGAGGACAACGCGTTCGAGCTCACGCTGGAGCGCACGATCGGCATCCTGCCGCGCGGCGGCACGATCCTCGGCACCTCGCGCACCAACCCGTTCGCCGGCGGCGCCGACGGCGTCACGCCGGTGCGCGAAACGCTCGCGCGCCGCGGCGTCGACGCGCTGATCCCGATCGGCGGCGAGGACACGCTCGGGGTGGCGCTGCGTCTGCACGAAGCAGGCGTGCCGATCGTGGGGGTGCCAAAGACGATCGACAACGACCTCGGCGGCACCGACGTCACGTTCGGCTTCCAGACCGCCGTGCAGATCGTGACCGACGCGATCGACCGCCTGCACACGACCGCGGAGTCGCACAACCGCGTGATGATCGTCGAGGTGATGGGCCGCCACGCCGGCTGGATCGCCACGCACGCCGGCATCGCCGGTGGCGCCGATGCGATCCTCGTGCCGGAGCGCCCGTTCGACATCGAGGAGGTGTGCGCGCACCTGCGCCGCCGCCACCAGCGCGGTCGCGACTTCTCGATCGTGGTCGTCGCGGAGGGCGCCACCCCGCGCGCGGGCACACTGGCAGCGCCCGGCGGGCCGGTCGCGCGCGCCGCGGCCACGGACGCCTTCGGGCACGCCCGCCTCGGCGGCATCGGCGTCTTGCTCGAGAGCGAGATCGAGTCCCGCACCGGCTTCGAGACACGCGTCACGATCCTCGGCCACGTGCAGCGCGGCGGCACACCCGTGGCCTTCGATCGCGTGCTCGCCACGCGCTTTGGCGTCGCGGCGCTGCGCGCGGTCGCCGCCGGGCGCTTCGGCGTGATGGTGGCGCTGCGCGGCACGGCGATCGTCGAGGTCCCGCTCGCGCAGGCGCTCGCCGAGCCGAAGCTGCTGGAGGCGGAGCTGTACGAGACGGCCGAGCTGTTCTTCGGCTGACCCCGCGCCCGCGGTCGCTGCGCAGCGAACCCGCAGGACACGGCCGGAGAACTACGGATGCGGCGCGCTGACGCCCGCCCGTAGGCTCGCGGCATGTTCAGCAACATGCACGCGGCGGTGCTGGCGGCGATCATCAACCTCAACCATCCCGCGCACGTGATCGAATGGCACTTCATCAAGCTGTCGGTCGCCAACGTGGTGGTGATCGGCCTGATGCTCGTCGTGTTCGCGCTGGCGATTGTGCTGCCGTTCCCCGGCGCCGCGCGCCGCGCGGCCGCCCGGCGAAGCGCAGGCGGGCGATGAGCGCGCCGCCGACACAGCCTGAGCTGCCGGCGCAACCCGAGCCGCCGGCGGCCTCCGCCTTGCCGGCTCGGCCCGCGACCTGGACGGGACGCGTGCGCGAGGCTGCCGTCGCGGCGCTGCCGCCGGAGAAGCTGCTGCCCGAAAGCCAGCCGACGTATGTCGCCTCGTGGATCTACGTGTTCGGGGTGGCGAGCCTCGCCTCGCTGGTCGTGATCGTCGCCTCCGGCTCGATCCTCGCGCTGAAGGGCCCCGCCTGGTGGCACTACACGGGGGTCGGGCACTTCTTCAACAGCATCCACCTGTGGTCGGTGGAGCTGTTCTTCTTCGTGATGGTCGTGCACCTGTGGGGCAAGTACTGGATGGCCGCCTGGCGCGGCGGGCGCGCGCGCGTGTGGGTGACCGGCGCCGTCACGTTCCTAGTCGCCGTGCCCTGCGCGCTGACCGGCTACGTCTCCCAGCAGAACTTCGACGCACAGTGGATCTCCACACAGGCCAAGGACGCGATGAACGCGGTCGGCGTCGGCGCGTTCTTCAACCTCACCAACTTCGGGCAAATGTACAGCTACCACGTGCTGCTGCTGCCCGTCGCCGTCGTCGGCCTGGTGGTCGCGCACGTGCTGCTGGTGCGCCGCCACGGCGTCGTGCCACCAATCCCGCTCGCGTCGTCGTCCAGCGGGCGCGCGCGCAACTCCCACGGAGCCAGCTCGTGAGCCGCCTCGGCGCGATGCTGCGCGCCAAGGATGACACGCAGCCGTGGAGCGGCAGCTACGCGCCCTATGACCTTGTCAAAGAGCTGTGCATCGCGGTCGGCGTGATCGCGCTGCTGGCGATCATCCTGACGGTGCTGTTCTCCTCGCCGGATGAGAAGCCAAGCACGATCGCGCAGTGGTCGCGCGAGCTGCCGGTGAACTTCGTGGCGACCGCCGCCGAGGAGCTCGACGGCACAAGCGCCACCGCCGAATACGGGCCGCCCTACAACCACAACTCCGGCAGCGTCCAGCACTTCCTGTTCCTGCACCCCCAGCGCTGGCTCGGCGTCAGCCACCCGATCAACACCGAAGTCGACTACGTGATCGACCCGCTGGAGACGATCCCCGACGACCCCACGCTGAAAGCCGCGCTCGCCGCATACCAGGCAGCGCCGGCAAAGACGCGCAAGGCGTGGGGCGAAGCGTACGCCAAGCCGCTGGAAGAATACGAGGCGGCCGGCGAAGAAGACAAGCCGCTGCCGAAGACCGTCGCGGTCAACCCGAGCACCGGCGAAGTCAGCGTGCAAGCGAGCGGCGCCGGCCCGGTGCCGACGATGATGGCGAGCCTCTTGACGCTGGCCAAGGCCGGCGGCGTGGACGGCAGCCTGCTCACCAGCAGCCAGTTCTTCCAGACCGACTACACCAAGCCGCTGCTGTTCATGGCCGACGGCGGCCTGCTCGAAAAACGCGCTGAAGCCGAACACCTGCTTGGCGAGCAGTGGGGGATGATGAACGAGACCGGCAGCTACCCCGGCCAGGTGTGGCTGTGGCTGTACACGTTCTGGTATCAGGTCGAACCGTTCAAGGCCTCCCCCAGCGGCGACCTGGACGTGATGCTCGTGATGGCCGCGCTCAGCCTGCTGTTCGTGTGCATCCCCTTCCTGCCCGGCGTCCGCGACCTCCCCAGGCGCGTGCCGGTCTACAAGCTCATCTGGCGCGAGCACTACCAGGACGCTTGACGGCGCTCTCCGCCTGTTCGGCCAGCCGGTTGGCGCGGAGCGCGCGCTGCACGTCGGTGATCGAAACCAGGCCGATGGGCTTGCCGGCGTCGTCGACGACCACCGCGCGGCCCACACGCGAGAACGCCGCGCGCTCGAGCAGATGCGAGACGTCCGCGTCCGCGGCGACGATCAGCTGGAGGTCGCGGTCGGCGAGCCCCTCGACCGTCTGGGCCCCGCGACTGCGCAGCGCCTGCGCCTCCACCTGGGCGACGCTCACCAGCCCGATCGCCTTGCCAAAGCCGTCGATGACCGGGAACGCGGTGTAGCGGTAGGGCACGAAATACTCGCGGCTCGCCTGCGCGATCGTGGTGTGCGCGGGGATGCTCACCACGGGCGAGGACATCAGCTCGCCGGCGTGCACCCCCGAGAGCGCAGCCTGCACCTGCGCGCCCATCGCCTCCTGGCCGGCGGCCATCACGATGAAGAAGCCGATGAACGCGAACCACAGCCCCGTTACGTCGCCGCCGAGGAACAGGAGCGCGCCGAAGGCGATCATCGCGTACCCGAACGCCCGCCCGACCCGCGCCGCCGTTTCGGTCGCGGGCCCCAGCCGGCCGCTGCGCAGCCACAGCAGCGAGCGCAGCACACGCCCGCCGTCCAGCGGGAACGCGGGCAGCAGGTTCAACACGAGGATCGCGCTGTTGACATACGCCTGGTATTCGACCAGCGCGGCCACGCCCGGCGGCGTCGAAGCGGGCTCCAGCAGCGCCGCGGCACCAAACAGGGCGGCGATCACCGCGGTGACCGCGGGACCGGCGAGCGCGTAGCGCAGCTCATCTCCCGGCTGATGGGCTTCGCCGCGCATGCGCGAGACGCCACCGAGCAGCCACAGGTCGATCTCCTCGATCTGGATGCCGTGCCGGCGCGCCACGATCGCGTGGCCGAACTCGTGGGCGAGGATGCTCACGAACAGCAGCAGCACGCTCGCCAGTCCGAGCGCGTATGCGCCGGCTGGACTGATGCCGTGGATGACTTCAGGGAAGTACGAGCTCCCGAGCAGCCACGTGAACAGCACGACGATCACCAGCCACCACGGGCTCACGCCCACGGGGATTCCCGCAATGCGCCCTATGCGGAAACTACGACCGGGCATCTCATTTGCAGGCTCGCATGGGTAAACGCCGGCTGCATCAGTGCTCATCCCTGCACGGGTCCGTAGATGCTACGGAGGATCACGCGTGTGGCACGCTGAAGACGCCCGCCCGCCGCGCGCGCGAGAATGTGACGATGGGCCAGCGCGACGCCTTCACGATCGAGCGCGACGCGCTCGACGGGCTGTTCGCGGCGCTGCGTGAGCGCGGCTACACGGTGCTCGGCCCGACGCTGCACGAGCAGGCGATCGTGTACGGGGAGATCGGCGGCTGTGCCGATCTGCCGGCCGGCTGGAGCGACGAGCAGGACGGCGGCCACTACCGGCTGCTGCGACGCGACGACGAGGCGCTGTTCGCCTACAACGTCGGCCCGCACTCGTGGAAGCGCTACCAGCTGCCGCCCGAGCTGCGCCTGTGGCGCGCCAAGCGTGGCGAGGACGGTCGCCTGACGGAGCTGCGCGAGCCGCCGCGCGAGGCGCCGCGGTACGCGTTCGTGGGCGCGCGCGCGTGCGAGCTGCACGCGCTCGGCATCCTCGATCACGTGCTGCTCGGCGGCGCCCACGCGGGTGGGCCGGAAGCTAGTCAACGGGTGCGCCGCGAGGACGTGTTCATCGTGGCGGTGCAGTGCACGCAGGCCGGCGGCACCTGCTTCTGCGCCTCGATGGGCACCGGCCCCACCGCCGACTCCGGCTACGACCTCGCGCTGACCGAGGTCCTGGAGGAGACCCGCCACTACTTCACGCTGGATGTCGGCAGCGAGCGCGGCGCCGAGCTCGTGGCGGATCTGCGCCACGCTCCCGCCGCAGCCGAGGAGCAGGCCAGCGCCCGCGTCGCGCGCGAGCGCGCCGCAGCACAGATGGGGCGCGAGCTGGACGTGAGCGACATCCGCGAGCTGCTCTACCGCAACTACGAGCACCCGCGCTGGGAACAGGTCGCCGAGCGCTGCCTGGCCTGCGGCAACTGCACGATGGTCTGCCCGACGTGCTTCTGCACGAGCGTCGAGGACGTCACCGACCTGCAGGGCGAGCACGTCGAGCGCCACCAGCGCTGGGACTCGTGCTTCACGATCGACTACTCCCACATCCACGGCGGCCCCGTGCGCTCCTCCACCCGCTCCCGTTACCGCCAGTGGATGACGCACAAGCTCGCCACCTGGATCGACCAGTTCGGCAGCTCCGGCTGCGTGGGCTGCGGGCGCTGCATCACCTGGTGCCCGGTGGGCATCGACATCACCGAGGAGGCCCGCGCGATCCGCGACAGCGAGGCGGCCGGCACGCCGGCCGGCGAGCGTTAGGCGGCGGCCCGTGCAGACGCTCGAGCAGCTGATCGCCGGCGCTCCCGTGTTCGCCGGGCTCGCGCCCGCGCAGCTTCAGCTGATCGCCGGCTGCGCCGTCAACGCGCGCTTTGACGCCGGCGAGCTCCTGTTCCGCGAGGGCGGGCCGGCGGAGCGCTTCTTCTTGGTCCGCGCGGGCGCCGTGGCACTCGAGGTCGAGGCGCCCGGCCGCGGCGCGCTGGTGATCGAGACGCTCGGCGAAGGCGAAGTGGTGGGCTGGTCGTGGCTGTTCGAGCCCTACCGCTGGCAGTTCGACGCCCGCGCGACGATGCCGACCGCCGTGGTCGCGTTCGACGGGGCCTGCCTGCGCGGCAAGTGCGACGCGGACCACGAGCTCGGCTACCAGCTGATGCGCCGCTTCGCGGCGTCGATGATCGAGCGCCTGCAGGCCACGCGCCTGCAGCTGCTCGACGTATATGGCCATGCACGCGTCGGTTGAGGCGGGCACCGACACGCCTGGGCCGATGGTGCCGGCGCCGTTCACGCTCGTCGCCAAGCGCCAGGACACCTCTGACACGTGGACGCTGCAGCTGCGCGCAGACACCGGCTCCCCGCTCGCGTTCGCTCCCGGCCAGTTCACGATGCTCTCCGCGTTCGGCACCGGCGAGGTGCCGATCTCGATCAGCGGCGACGCGGGCGCCGACGGTCCGCTCGTGCACACGGTGCGCGCGGTCGGGCTCGCCACCGAGGCGATCTGCCGCGCGGACGTCGGCGAGGTGCTCAGCGTGCGCGGCCCCTTCGGGCGCGCCTGGCCGGTCGCGGAGATCGACGGCGCGGACGTGCTGGTGATCGCCGGCGGCATCGGCCTCGCGCCGCTGCGCCCGGCGATCCTCGCGCTGCTCGCCCGGCGTGAGCGCTATGGACGCCTGCTGCTGCTCTACGGCGGGCGCTCACCCGACCAGCTGCTCTACACCGGCGAGCTCGAAGCCTGGGCGAACCGGGGACTGGAGGTGGCGCTCACCGTGGACAGCGCGGGACCGGAGTGGCTCGGCCACGTCGGCGTCGTTCCGCGGCTCATCGCCCGCGCCCACTTCGACGCCGCCGGCGCCGTCGCGCTGGTGTGCGGGCCGGAGGTGATGATGCGCTTCACCGTCGCCGCGCTCGCTCGCAGTGGCGTCGGCGAGGAGCGCATCTACGCGTCGATGGAGCGCAACATGCAGTGCGGCATCGGCCACTGCGGGCACTGCCAGCTCGGCCCCACGCTCGTGTGCCGCGACGGGCCCGTGTACCGCTGGAGCGAGCTCGCGCCGTGGCTGGCGATCCGGGAGCTGTGATGGCGAGCGCACCCGCCCGCAAGCAGACCCTCGCCGTGTGGAAGTTCTCCTCCTGCGACGGCTGCCAGCTCAGCCTGCTCGACTGCGAGGACGAGCTGCTCGCGCTCGCCGACCGCGTGCAGATCGCCTACTTCCTGGAGGCCAGCAGCGCGATCGTCGAGCTGCCCAGCCAGCCGTATGACATCTCGATCGTCGAGGGCTCGATCACCACCGCGCACGACGCCGAGCGCATCCGCGAGGTGCGGGCCAACTCGCGCGCGCTGATCACCATCGGCGCCTGCGCTACCGCCGGCGGCATCCAGGCGCTGCGCAACTTCGCCGACGTCGAGGACTTCACCCGCGCCGTCTACGCCTCGCCGGACTTCATCTCCACGCTGGCCACCTCCACCCCCATCAGCGCACACGTCCCGGTCGACTTCGAGCTCAACGGCTGCCCGATCAACAAGCGCCAGCTGCTGGAGGTGATCGGCGCGCACCTCGCCAAGCGGCGCCCGCGCGTGCGCGCGCACAGCGTGTGCGTGGAGTGCAAGCGCCGCGGCACCGTGTGCGTGATGGTCGCCCACGGCACCGCCTGCCTCGGCCCCGTCACGCACGCCGGCTGTGGCGCCATCTGCCCGGCCTACGATCGCGGCTGCTACGGCTGCTACGGGCCGATGGAGAGCCCGAACGCGGCGGCGCTCAACGCACGCATGGCCGAGCTCGGCGCCGAGGAGCTCGACCTGGTGCGCGTGTACCGCACGTTCAACGCCGCCGCCCCCGCCTTCCGCGCGGCCTCCGAGGCGCACGAGCATGCCGAGGCTCACGAGCATGAGTAGGCGCACACGCGTGATCCGCACCGACTACCTCGCGCGCGTGGAGGGCGAGGGCGCGATGTACGTGAAGCTCGACGGGCGCGAGGTGCTCGACGTGAAGCTGCGCATCTACGAGCCGCCGCGCTTCTTCGAGGCGCTGTTGCGCGGCCGCGCGTTCACCGAGGCGCCCGACATCACCGCGCGGATCTGCGGCATCTGCCCCGTCGCCTACCAGATGAGCGCGGTGCGCGCGATGGAGGACGCGTGCGGCGTCGCCATCGACGCCGGCCCGCTGCGCCAGCTGCGGCGGCTGCTCTACTGCGGCGAGTGGATCGAGAGCCACAGCCTGCACGTGTACATGCTGCACGCGCCCGACTTCCTGGGGTATCCAGGGGCAGTGGAGATGGCGCGCGATCACCGCGAGCTGGTCGAACAGGGCCTGCAGATGAAGAAGGCCGGCAACGCGCTGATGGCGCTCGTCGGCGGCCGCGAGGTGCACCCGATCAACGTGCGCGTCGGCGGCTTCTACCGCGCCCCCGCGCGCGCCGAGCTGCAGACTCTGTGCGACCAGCTGAAGGACGCCCGCGAGACCGCCCTGGCGACCGTGCGCTGGGCGGCCGAGCTGCCGTTCCCCGACGTCGAGCGCCCCGTCGAGCTGGTGGCGCTCGCGGAGCCGGGCTCCTACCCGATCGACCGCGGTCGCATCGTCTCCGACGGCGGCCTCGACATCGCGCCAGCGGACTTCGACGCGCACATCGTCGAGGAGCACGTCGAGTACTCCAACGCCCTGCACGCGCGCATCCGCGAGCGCGGCACATATTTGACCGGCCCGCTCGCGCGCTATGCGCTGGCGGCGGACACGCTGCGGCCGCTCGCCCGCGAGGCCGCCCGCGAGGCGGGTCTCGACGGGATCTGCCGCAACCCCTTCCAAAGCATCGTCGTGCGCGCGGTCGAGCTGGTGCAGGCGTGCGACGAAGCGCTCGCGATCATCGCCGACTACGAGCAGCCCGACGCGCCCGCCGTCGAGGTCACGCCGCGCGACGCCGTCGGCCACGGCGCCACCGAGGCCCCCCGCGGCATGCTCTACCACCGCTACGAGATCGACGCGCGCGGCACGATCGTGGACGCGGAGATCGTGCCCCCCACCTCGCAGAACCAGCTGGCGATCGAGCAGGACCTGCGCGCGGTCGTCGAAGCGGGGCTCGAGCTGCCCGACGAGCAGCTGAAACTGCGCTGCGAGCAGGCGATCCGCAACCACGACCCGTGCATATCGTGCGCCACGCACTTCCTCGACCTGACCGTCGACCGAGGCTGACGGCGTGCACGAGCGCGCGCACGGAGCCCGTGCCGGTGCTCGTCGATGAGCGGCGCATCGGCTGCGCCGGTGCTCGTGATCGGCCTGGGCAACGCGCTGCGTCACGACGACGCCGCCGGCCTGGAGGTCGCGCGGCTGGTGCGGGCACAGGTGGATGCTGCGGCGATCACGGTGCTCGAGCACGAGGGCGAGCCGCTCGGGCTGATCGAGCACTGGAGCGCGGCCGCGGCCGTGCTGCTCGTGGACGCAACCCGCTCAGGCGCCCCGCTCGGCTCGATCACACGAATCGACGCCGCGGCCGGGCCGATGCCCGCCGAGCCGGGCGGCTCGCCCTCCACGCACGCGGTCGGGTTGGCGCAGGCGATCGAGCTCGCCCC